>JACDJB010001920.1_pt1 | contig 15989 bp, 16 predicted proteins | sample 7454121 | NCBI WGS metagenome assembly JACDJB01 (sample SAMN14253290, study PRJNA609438) | sludge metagenome | isolation source: sludge after 25d culture with pyrite | collected 2018-12-20 | reverse complement strand
GGCGATTCCGAAGGAGCGCTGGCCCGATCATCCGCAATGGCGCGCGGCGATTGCAAGGAACTGGTCGGATGTCTGGGGCGATCGCCGGCAGGAAATCGTTTTCATCGGCGCCGGCATGAACACGGCTGACCTGACGCGCCGCCTCGACGCATGTCTCGTGGCCGACAGCGGCAAAGAGGAAATGAGAGTCGCAGCGTGGGCCAAACTGCCCGATCCATTTCCGGTGTGGCGGCGGGCAAACGAAGCGGCGTGACAAATCGCGGCATTATTTCAATGTTCCATTAACGACGCACGTTAAGGGACGGGAACCGGTTTTTGGCTACATCTGCGGGGTAGATACCCACCGAACGCCCCGCAGAGGACGGACATGGCCGCTTTGGCAAAACTCCCAGCTTTGGAACACGCGCAATCGACGCGGCGCCTGCTGCTCGCATCGGATTGCGACGACCAGAGCGAAGAGTTGGCGCGTATCCTGCGCAACGCCGGCAATGTCGAGGCGATTTCGATTTTCGATCTCCCCGATCATCCGGCCAGCGATTTCGCCGGCGTGGTGATCGACATCGACCTGACATCCGCCGCCGCCGTGCAGCGCGTGCGCAGCAAGCTCACCGGCAAGGCGTATCAGGCACTGCCCCGGCTGTTCGTGCTGGCGGACGCGCTCCATCATGGATCGGCACAGGCCTGGGCGCTCGGCGCCACCGACACGATCCAGCGGCCGTTTCAGCCGGAAAGCATCCTGCACCGGATCCGCCAGGTGTTTCCGGAAACGCCGGAAGACGAACATGAAGCCGACGCGCGCATCCTGAGCACCGGCGTCACCGCCGCGCTGGTGGTGATGTCAAAAATCTTCCGCCGGCTGCCCGCGGGAATCCCGCTGTCGCTCAACGACGTGATGGAAGCCGAGACGCAGATCCTGCGCGCGCTGAAGCGCTGCTCGCTGCGGCAATGGCTGATCGCGGTGAACAAGCATCACAACAAGAGCTATCGCCACACCCTGCATGTCACCGGCTACGCCGTCGCCTTCGCGCATCATCTCGGCATGCGCGAGGACGACCAGCGCCGCCTGACCCGCGCCGCGTTGCTGCACGATGTCGGCAAGGCGTTCGTGCCGCTGCCGATCCTCGACAAGCGCGGCGAACTGACCGACGAGGAAAGCAACATTCTCGCCCAGCACACCAGCCTCGGCTACAACGCGCTGAGGGAACAGCGCGGCTTTCCCGGCGAAGTGCTGGACGTGGTGCTGCATCACCACGAAATGCTGGACGGCACCGGCTATCCGGACGGCCTTCGCGGACAGCAGATCAGCGACATCGTCCGCATCATGACGCTGGTGGACACCTATGCCAGCTTGCTCGAACCCGATGCCACGACATCGGCCATGACGCCCGAACAGGCTTTCGGAATCCTCGAACTGATGGGCGGCAAACTCGACGGCGCCCTGCGTCAGGCCTTCCGGCCGGTGGCGCTGGGGACGTAGACGACTGTCATGGCCGGACTCGTTCCGGCCATCCCGACCAAGAAGGCTCTGTGCTCAATCAATCGGGATCACCGGGACAAGCCCGGTGATGACGAATGGAGAGATTACGCAGCCCGCTCTTCGCACTCCTGCGTTGATTTTATCATTCAGCCGCGATTAGATGCACTTGCAACTAATTGAAGCGCAGACCGGCACGCATCGGCTGCGCCGGGAGGATATTCATGCCGATCCATGCGCCGCTCACCCGCCGCTCGTTCATGACTGCGACCGCTGCATTCGGCGCGGGGCTGGCGTCACCGTCCTTCGCGCAACAGGCCTATCCGGCGCGGCCGGTTCATCTCATCGTCCCTTACGCGGCGGGCGGCGGCACCGACTTCTTCGCGCGCCTGGTCGGCGCGTCCATGAGCACGACGCTCGGCCAGCAGATCGTGGTGGAGAACCGCCCCGGCGCTGGCACGCAGATCGGCGCGGAAGCCGCCGCCAAGGCGCAGCCCGACGGCTACACCTTCCTGCTCGGCGACACTTCGACCTACGCGTCCAACAAGAGCCTGTATCAAAAGCTCCCCTACGATCCGCAAAAGGATTTCGCGCCGATCTCGCTGACCGGACGCTTCGCCATCGTGCTGCTGGTGAACACCGACAAGCTCAATGTCACCTCGCCGCAGGCGCTGATCGACGCCGCGAAGAAAGCGCCCGGCGCCATCGACTACGCCAGCGCCGGTGTCGGCTCGCCGTTTCATCTGGCGGCGGAGCTGTTCGCGCAGTCCGCGGGCATCAAGCTCAACCATGTGCCCTACAAGGGCGCGGGTCCGGCGCTGCAGGATCTTGCGGGCGGGCAGATCGGCATGATGTTCGTCGACTTCGCCACCGCGCGCTCGCAACTCAACCTCAAGTCGATCAAGGCGATCGGCGTGTGCTCACCGGGCGAATTCTATGGCCTGCCCGGCGTGCCCGCTGTCGCCGCGACGGTGCCCGGCTTCGAGGCATGGGCGTGGCAGGGTTTTTCGGCACCCGCGAGAGTCTCGCCGGAGATCGTCGCGAAATTGCGCGAGGCCTATCTGAAGGCGGTCAACGATCCGGCGATCAGGCAGAAGCTGATCGACGCCGGCATCGACCCGCTGCAGAGCACGCCGCAGGAGATGGCCGCCTATGTCGCGTCGGAAACCGCGAAGTGGGAGAAGGTGATCAAGACCGCTGGCATCAAGCTGGATTGACCGGGCCGTCGTTTACCGCAATCTCGTCTGCTGTGATCGAGGCGCCGCGAAGCGCATCGAGCCCGCTCACGAACATCTCGACGGCGAACACGTAGCTCTTTTGATACTCCATGGGCCGCGCCACCGGCGCGGACATCTCGCCGAGAACGAATCCGCGCACCAGACTCTTGAGGATGCGGATGGCGTGCTTGGCGGATTCGTCGGTGATCCCCACGTTCGAGAAAACACGCAGCACCGTCTGCGCCAGTTCTCCTGCGGCTTTCTGGTATTCGGGATTGTCGACCTCCGGATCGCGAAACGACGCGACCGCCAGCCCGGGACTGCCGAGCGCGAAGCTGCGCATCGCCAGCGCCATTGCCCGCACGGCATCGGAGCCGGCCTTTCCCTCGATCGCCTTTTCGATCTGCCGCCGCAACCCCTGATAACCTGCGATGGCGAGCGCCTGCTTCATCTGCGGGATGGTGTCGACCTTTCCGAAGAAGGCTTCCATTTCCGTGACCAGATCGGCGGCGATCTTCTTGTCCCAGCGCGAAACCGGCGCCTTGATGACGCGCTCAACCTCCGGAAAATGCGTGCGGTCGAACGGAACCATGATCACCTCGCAACCGAGGGCGCGATTCTGAACGCCAATGGTCAACGTCCCTGGCGAAAACTCCGGCTTTTTCGATTCAAATGGTTCGCACCACGCGCATCGCCGACGACCTGCACGCACAACACAACATCCGCCGCGAGGACGTGTTCATCAATCGGGTGGACGTCGCGAGAGAAAACTGGTCGTTCGGCAACGACGTCACGCAGCACGCGTGACGCGCTCCGGCCTCACGTCTCGGCGACGGGGCCGGCCTTCCTCTCCAGCGCCTCGATCCGGGCTTTCAGCGCCTCGTTCTCCTCGCGGGCGAGACGGGCCATGTCCTTCACCGCCTCGAACTCCTCGCGCTTGACGAGATCGAGGTCGCGCAGGATGCGCTCGGCCTGGCTGCGCACGACGGTTTCCACCTCGCGCTTGACGCCGGAGGCGGCGCCCGCGGCATCGTTCATCAGGCGCGCGATCTCGTCGAAGAAACGGTTGCTGGTCTGGGTCATCATCACACTCCGAAGGGCCCCGGTTACCCGCTGTGGGAGCGGATTTGACATTCGCTATCGAATTAACCACACGTCCACGAAGCGAATGTCAAATCCCAAGCTCCCCAGCAACTATATTTTCGAATGGTCCTCTGTTTCCAGCATTCGCAAAATGCCTGCCGAGACGGGGCGCGAATGCTAGAAACGGACCATTCGTTGAGGTGCCCAGACAATGGTGATGGCGCTGCCGGCGCGCAAGATGTCAGGAACACGTGAGTTGTTAATGGTGCATTCTTGTCGCAAACCGGTGCCACATTCACGGATACCGCGCCCTGATTCTCGCACCCGCCGGACATAGCCAGCTCATGTTCCTGACCATCGCGTTTCCCGTCTTTGACCCCATCGCCATCTCCATCGGGCCGATCGCGATCCGCTGGTATGCGCTGGCCTATATCGGCGGCATCGTGCTGGGCTGGCTCTACGCCCGGAAGATCATCCGGAGCGAAAAGCTCTGGGGCGGCAAGCCGCCGTTCACGGTGACGGATTTCGACGACTTCATCCTGTGGGTGACGCTGGGCATCATCCTCGGCGGACGCACCGGCTATGTGCTGTTTTACAACCTCAGCTTCTTCACGCAGCACCCCGCCGAAATTTTCAAGCTGTGGACCGGTGGCATGTCGTTCCATGGCGGCTTCATGGGCTGCGTGATCGCGGTGCTGCTGTTCGGCTGGAAGCGCAATATTTCCGTGCTTTCGCTAGGCGATGTCACCTGCGCGGTCGGCCCGATCGGCCTTCTGCTCGGGCGGCTCGCGAACTTCATCAACAGCGAATTGTGGGGCCGCCCGGCGGACGCCAGCGTGCCATGGCGGATGGTGTTTCCGAACGGCGGCCCGCTGCCGCGCCATCCGAGCCAGCTTTACGAAGCGGGGCTTGAGGGCGTTGTGCTGTTCATCATCCTTGCGCTGCTCATTCGGGGAGGCGCGCTGAAGCGTCCCGGCTTCATTATCGGCGCGTTCGCCACCCTTTATGGTGTCGCCCGCATCACCGGCGAATTTTTCCGCGAGCCCGATCCGCAACTCGGATTCCTCTGGGGCGGGCTGACCATGGGCATGATCCTGTCGGTGCCGATGATCATTGCGGGCCTGGCCTTTATCGCCGCGGCATGGCGGCGCGGGCCGCGCACGGCGGGTGACGAGGCCACCAAAGCGGCTTAATACGTCAAATCATATTTGAATTTTCCATTCCCGATTTGTCCGAGAGTTTGCCGTGTCCGATTATTCGCCGCTCGAAACCCTGATCCGGAAGCAGATCAAAGCCAACGGGCCGATGCCGGTGTCGCGCTACATGCAGATATGCCTGACCGATCCGCAATACGGCTACTATCTCAAGCGCGATCCCCTCGGCCGCGACGGCGACTTCATCACCGCGCCCGAGGTCAGCCAGATGTTCGGCGAACTGGTCGGGCTGTGGGCGGCATCGGTCTGGCACGCCATGGGCATGCCGGCCGAAGTGAAGTTCATCGAGCTTGGCCCCGGACGCGGCACCATGATGGCGGATGCGCTGCGGGCGGTGAAAATTCTCCCGGCTTTTCGTGAAGCAATCAGCGTGCATCTGGTCGAAAAAAGCCCGACCCTGCGCGAGAAGCAGCGCGACAAGCTCGCCGACGCCGCGCATGTGGAATGGTACGAGCAGATCGAGGACGTTCCCGAAGGCCCTGCCATCATCCTCGCCAACGAGTTCTTCGACGCGCTGCCGGTCCATCAGGCCGTGCGCAAGGGCAGCGGCTGGCACGAACGCACCATCGAGATCGACGGCGACGATATGCTCGCCTTCACCACCGCGCCGAATCCGATTCCCCGCTTCGATGTTCTGCTGCCGCCCGTGGTGTGCGCCGCCCCCATCGGCGCGATTTTCGAGTGGCGGCCAGATAACGAGATGTTCACGCTGGCGCGGCGGGTCCGCGATCAGGGCGGCGCGGCGCTGATCATCGACTACGGCCATGTCCGCAGCGACGCGGGCGAAACCTTCCAGGCCGTCGCGCGGCACAACTACACCAATCCGCTGCGCAATGCCGGCCTTGCCGACCTCACCGCGCATGTAGATTTTCAGGCGCTGGCCCGCGCCGCCGAGGATGTCGGCGCCCGCGCCCATGGTCCGGTGGAGCAAGGCGTGTTCCTGAAAAGCCTCGGGATCGAAACCCGCGCGCAGGCATTGATGAAGAACGCCACCGAGGAGAGCCAGAAGCTCACCACCGCCGGCCTCGCGCGGCTCACCGGCCCGAGCCCCGAAGGCATGGGTTCGCTGTTCAAGGTGCTCGGCATTTCGCATCCCGCGATCAAGACGCTGGCGGCGCTGTCGGATCAGGAAGCCAAGTCATGATCGTTTCGTCGTCCCTGCTTTCGGCCGTGCCCGGCCTGCGCCATGCGTTCTTCTCGCGCGAGGGCGGCGCGTCGAAAGGGATCTACGAGAGTCTCAACGGCGGCATCGGCTCCAATGACAATCCGGCGGATGTGATCGAGAACCGCCGCCGCATGGCCGGGCATCTCGGTGTCGCGCCGGCGCAATTCCTCACCGTGTTCCAGATTCACTCGCCCGATGTCGCGGTTGCCTCCGCGCCATGGGAGACGCAAACACGCCCGCGCGCCGACGCCATGGTGACCAACGTGCCGGGCCTCGCGCTCGGCGTCACGGCTGCGGATTGCGGGCCGATCCTGTTTGTCGATCCCGACAAGCGCGTGATCGGCGCGGCGCATTCCGGCTGGAAGGGCGCGATCGGCGGCGTGCTGGAAAACACCATCGCGGCGATGGAAAGTCTCGGCGCGGCGCGCGGGTCGATCATCGCCGCCATCGGTCCGCTGATCCGGCAGCAGAGCTACGAAGTCGGCGCGGAATTCATCGCGCGCTTTTGCGAAGGCGCGCCGGACAATGCCCGCTTCTTCGCGCCATCCACCCGCGCCGATCACGCCATGTTCGATCTGGCGGGTTACATCCGGATGCGGCTGGAAAACGCGGGCATCCTGATGATCGACGATGTCGGCGTCGACACCTATGCGGACGAGCGCTTCTTCAGTTACCGCCGCACCACCCACCGCAAGGAACCGGACTACGGCCGCAACATCCACGCCATCGTGCTGGACGGCTAGCAGACTTCGATAAAGTCACAGCACCCCGCCGTCACCCTGAGGTGCCGTAGCGAAGCGAAGGCCTCGAAGGGCGACGGCGCTTTACAGTCCGCCATCCTTCGAGGCTCGCAAGAGCTTGCACCTCAGGATGACGGGCCAACACTCTCCTTGGCCTTATCACGCTTTAGCGAACAGCTCTTGACTCTCCACCTGGTGGAAGCCCCACAACGCTTCCATGACACAGCGCACCTACACCATCGGCGAAGCGGCGCGCCTGAGCGGCATCTCGGTCAGGCGGTTGCGGTTCTATTCCGACAAGGGATTGCTGCCGCCCGCCGGACGCACCGAAAGCGGCTATCGCGTCTTCACGGACGAAGAACTCGTCCGCCTCGACCTGATCCGCTGCCTGCGCGATGCGGGCATCGGCCTCGATGCCATCCGCGACGTACTCGCGCGCGAACTCTCGTTGACCGACGCACTCAAACTGCGGCTCCGCGCCCTTGAAGCCGAAATCGCGGCGCAGCGCCGCGTGGCGTCCGCGCTGCGCGCCGCACTCACCTCCCCCGCACTCACCGAAGCCGACTTGAGGAGATTCTGGACCATGACCAATCTGTCCCGCCTTGAACGCCGCAACGTGATCGAGCGCTTCTACACGCAGGTGTCCGAAGACGTCCGCATCGACCCCGAATGGATGCGCCAGATGATCGAGGCCAGCACGCCGGAACTGCCGGACAATCCGACGCCCGAGCAGTGCGACGCCTGGATCGAGCTCTCGTCCATCCTCGCCGATCCGGACTTTGTCGCCAACATGCGCGCCAATGCGAAGGAAGTCTGGAACCAGAACGACTTCGACCTCACCGCCTGGCAGGCCGCGGGCGAGCCGTTCGTGGCGAAAGCCAAGGCCGCGATCGAACAGGGCCATGGGCCGGACTCCGAAGCCGCGCATGCGCTTGCGCAGGAATGGCTGGAAACCTCCGCCCGCGTGATGGGCCGCACGCCCGACGATGACTACAAGACGTGGCTGCGCACGCGGTATGCCGCACACGATGCCCGCGCGGTGCGCTACTGGGAGCTGGTCGCGATCATGCGGGGCCAGCCGCCGCAAACCAGTCCGAACCGGGAATGGAACTGGATCATCGAGGCGATGAAGCACCATCTGGCGGGATAGCCGGTTCATATTGGCTCAAATGCGGATCGCGCCGGTCGCCGATTGCAAACCCTGCCCACAGCCCGCCCTAGACGTTAACGCTCATTAACGATATCGCTGGACCGATCCCCGCCGCGCAGGGCACAACCCTGCCGGCGATATCTCGGGGCGGGCATGGATTTCACTGGGCGAACAGGCACTTGGAGAGCCTTCCGGACGGCGTCATGGGCAGCACCGCGCGTGATGCGGACTTCGCTGCTGCTGGCCCTGCTCGGCCTCACCGCCGCCTGCACCACCAATGGCCCGGGTCCGATGGCCACAACCTCGTCCTTCGGGCCGACGGTCGCCTTTGAATCGGTGGACGGGCCGCCGCCGCAGGTGTTCGACAAGCTGGTGCGGGCGCTCGAAGCCGAATCCACCGCCCGCAGTTTCACCATCGTCTCCCGCGAGGCGCAGGCCTCCTATCGGGTCCGCAGTTACCTGTCGGCGCAGGTCCGCCGGGGCAAGACCACCATCGCCTGGGTTTGGGATGTCTACGACCGGGATCAGGAACGCGCCCTGCGCCTCAGCGGCGAGGAGCCGGCGGGCAAGGGCCGCGACGCCTGGGCCATGGCCGACGACCAGATGATGCGCCGGATCGCGCTCGCGGGGTTGAACGGCCTCAACGGCCTGATCAGCGGGTCCGGCGTTCCGGATTCTCCTGCCCCGGCTGTGCCGCGATCAGGCCCCGCCGTCGCGCAGGCCGGCGAGAATCTGCCGGAATCGGCGCCCCCGCGAATGCAAACGCTGGCCTTCAGCGCCCATTAGGGATGCAGCCATCATCCTGCGCCGGTTTTTGCAGGAAAACGCATCTGAATCCCCGGCTCCGTATTGCCAGCCTTGTCATGTCCTTGTTATCACGCGCGCCTGTGAAGGCGTCAGGCCCCGGTTCCGTTTCATAGGCAAGCGACATGTTGAAAAGCGTTTCCCCCACGTCAAAAGGAGAAGCCGCGATTTCAGCGAAGAACGGCTCCATCAAGCTGGTGGCTGGCAATTCCAACCCCGAACTGGCCGCCCAGATCGCGGCGTGGCTGAAGCTGCCGCTGACCAAGGCCAGCGTGCGGCGCTTCGCCGACAACGAGGTTTTCGTCGAAATCCTCGAAAACGTCCGCGGTTCCGACGTCTACATCATCCAGTCGACGTCGTTTCCGGCCAACGACCACCTGATGGAATTGCTGATCATCACCGACGCGCTGCGCCGCGCCTCGGCGCGCCGCATCACCGCCGTGATCCCCTATTTCGGCTACGCCCGGCAGGACCGCACGGTCGGCTCCCGCGCGCCGATTTCGGCCAAGCTGGTGGCGAACCTGATCACCCATGCCGGCGCCGATCGCGTGATGAAGCTCGACCTGCACGCAGCCCAGATCCAGGGCTTCTTCGATATTCCGACCGACAACCTGTTCGCCGCGCCGGTGATGGCGCGCGACATCAAGGAGAAGTTCAATCTCTCCGAGGTGATGGTGGTCTCGCCCGACGTCGGCGGCGTGATCCGCGCGCGCGGCCTCGCCAAGCGCATCAACGCGCCGCTGGCGATCATCGACAAGCGCCGCGAACGCGCCGGCGAATCCGAAGTGATGAACGTGATCGGCGATGTCGCCGGCTACACCTGCGTCCTGATCGACGACATCGTCGATTCAGGAGGTACGCTGGTGAACGCGGCGGATGCCTTGCTCGCCAACGGCGCCAAGGACGTCTACGCCTACATCACCCACGGCGTTCTCTCCGGCGGCGCGGTCGCCCGCGTCACCGGCTCGAAGCTGAAGGAACTGGTCATCACAGATTCCATCCAGCCGACCGAAGCCGTCCGCAAGGCGCCGAATATCCGCCTGCTTCCGATCTCGTCGCTGATCGGCGAAGCCATCGGCCGCACCGCGTCCGAAGAGTCGGTGTCGAGCCTGTTCGACTGAGTTACGGACGGATTCAAAAAAATAATTTTCATCGTGTCAGGCGCGCACCGGATTCGCGCGACTCGCAATGCGCGAATCCGATTCCGTTTTGTTCTCATCCGCGCGACACGCGAGGCGCGGCGCGAACCGGCTTAAGAGTCTGTGCGGACTCATGAATCGGCGCGACTGATCTCGACACGCCCGGCGTTGCTTTCGCTTGTCCCGCTTCCTGTTGAAGACTGAGCAAATCAGGCCATTGCCTGTGGACGGGATTCGGCGCGGCGTTGCGCGGATTCAGCAAATCACCGATCAATTCTCTTACAAGGTTGCCGTTGCGGCGCACGTCCTGAAAGCCGGGTCGTCATGATCGTGAACGGAGAACTTGCAGCGACAGTTCTCGCTCGTTCTTTGCGTTTCGTTCGGCGTTCACATCCCACAACAACAGAGGATGCAGGCAGGCATGTCCCATCTGGACATCACATCGGATTCGCACAGCAGCCCGCTGTCGGTGGTCGAGGAAATCGCCTCCACCAACCAGTGGTCGTTCGAGCGTTCGGGCCAGGACGAGATCACCATCCTCACGCAGGGGCAGTGGACCGACTATCAACTCGCCTTCACCTGGATGGGCGAGATCGACGCGCTGCATCTGGCCTGCACCTTCGACATGAAGATTCCCGAGGCGCGGCGCACCGAAGTGCAGCGCCTGGTCGCGACCATCAACGAGCAATTGTGGATCGGGCATTTCGATGTCTGGCTCGCCACCGGCTCGATCATGTACCGGCAGGCGCTGATCCTTCCGGGCGGACTGACAGCCTCACCCGCGCAGTGCGAACTGATGCTCGAAGGCGCGCTCCATGCCTGCGAGCGCTACTACCCGGCGCTGCAGTTCGTGGTCTGGGCCGGCAAGACCGCCTCCGAGGCCATGGACGCGGCGATGTTCGACACCGTCGGCGAGGCGTAGGTCTGTTCGTCATGCCCGGCTTTATGCCGGGCATCCACGTCTTCCTTGCAAGATCATCCGTTTAAGGCGTGGATAGCCGGGACAAGCCCGGCCATGACGACTATAAGTCCTGCAATCCATTTTGCAGGATTAGTCCCATGACCACTTCCTCCGGCGCGCTGAAGAATTTCACCGGCTCCCTCGTGCTTGCGGGCGCGGGCAAGATGGGTGGCGCGATGCTGTCCGGCTGGCTCGACGGCGGCCTCGATCCCAGGCGCGTCACCATCATCGAACCCTATCCATCCGATGACACGCGCGGCTTCGCGGCGCGCGGCGTGCAACTCAATCCCGACATGAAAGGCATCGGCATCGCCGACGTGCTGGTGCTGGCGGTGAAGCCGCAGATGTTCCGCGATGCGGGTCCGCAATTGCGCGCCATGGTCGGCCCTTCGACGCTCGTGGTTTCGATCATGGCAGGCACCACCATCGCTGCCCTCAGCGAAGTATGCGGCGGCCGGGTGATCCGCGCCATGCCCAACACCCCCGCTGCCATCGGACGCGGTATCACTGTCGCGGTGCCCGCGAGCGATGTGACGGCAGACCAGCGCGCTGTGGCCGATGCACTGTTGCGGGGGACCGGCAGTGTCGAATGGGTCGACGATGAAACGCTGATGGATGCGGTCACCGCTGTGTCCGGCTCCGGCCCGGCCTATGTGTTCCTGCTTGCGGAAGAGATGGCGCGTGCCGGTGTCGCCGCCGGATTGCCGGAAGCGCTGGCGACAAAACTGGCGCGTGAAACCGTCGCCGGCTCCGGCGAACTGTTGCATCGCTCTGATCAGACCAGCGCTACGCTCCGCCAGAACGTCACCTCGCCCGGCGGCACGACGGCAGCCGCACTTGAGGTGCTGATGGGTGGAAACGGATTCCAGCCGCTGCTGACAAAAGCGATTGCGGCCGCGACAAAGCGCTCGAAGGAACTGGCGAAGTAGGTTTGCATCCTTTTCCCTCTCCCCTTGTGGAAGAGGGTGCCCGAGCACAGCGAGGGCGGGTGAGGGGTAACCCGCATCGCAGCAACCCTCACCCGGCTCAGGTTCGCTTCGCTCAACTTCGCCACCCTCTCCCACAAGGGGAGAGGGAAAACTACACCGGCACCCTCACTGTCGCGCGCAATCCGCCCATCGGGCTGTCGCCGAGCGTGATGTCGCCGCCGTGCGAGCGCGCGATGTCGCGCGCGATCGCAAGACCGAGACCGGTGCCGCCCTCGTCCTGATTGCGCGCATCGTCGAGCCGCAGGAACGGCTTGAACACTTCCTCGCGCATGTCCGGCGGAATACCCGGCCCGTCGTCGTCCACCGTCACGGTGAGATAGCGGTGATCGCGATGGCCGGTGAGCGCGAGCGCATTGGCATGACGCCCCGCGTTCGACACAAGATTGGCGATGCAGCGCTTGAACGCCGCAGGCTTCACGATCACCACCGGCAGGCCGTGGAAGGTCACGGTCGCGGCATGGCCGTGCCGCTCGGCATCGCTGCGCAATTCCTCCAGCGCCTGCTCCATGTCTGTGGGCTGCGCCTGCTCGCCGCTGTCGCCGCGCGCGAACGACAGATAAGCCTCCAGCATGGCACTCATCTCGTCGACATCCTTGCGCATGCCCTCGACCTCCGGACTGTCGCCGATCAGCGCCAGTTCGAGCTTGAAGCGCGTCAGGATGGTGCGCAGGTCATGGCTGACACCGGCGAGCATGGCGGTGCGCTGTTCGAGGCTGCGCTCCACACGCGCCTTCATTTCAAGGAACGCATAGGCCGCGCGCCGCACCTCGCGCGCGCCGCGGGGACGGAAATCCGGCACCTCGCGGCCCTTGCCGAAACTCTCCGCCGCATCGGCCAGCCGCAGGATCGGCTTGATCTGGTTGCGCAGGAACAGCACCGCGACGATCAGCAGAATCGAGGATGTGCCCAGCATCCAGAAGATGAAAATTTCGGAATTCGACGCATAGGCGGCGCTGCGCTGGGCGAAGATGCGCATCACGGTATCGTCGAGCTTGATGCGGATTTCAACCAGCGAGGAGCGCCCGACGGTGTCGATCCAGAACGGGCGCGCTATCTGGCGGCTGAGTTGCACCGACAGCGTCTGGTCGAGCAGCGAGAAAAACGGCTTCGGTCCCGGCGCCGGCATGTCGTTGACAGGCAGGAAATCCACCACCAGGCCGAGCCGCTGCTGCGCGATGCGCTTGATCTGGGTGCGGTCCTTGTCCTGCGGATAGGTCCTGTAAATGTCGATCAGCGCGGAAATGTCCTGCACCACGGCAGCGGAGAGACGCCGCGTCACCGTGTTCCAGTGCCGCTCCATGAACACGAAGGCGACCACCGACTGCAGGATCACCATCGGCACGATGATGATGAGCAGCGCGCGGGCATAGAGCCCCTTCGGCATCAGTTCCTTGAACCAGCGCCCCAGCCACTCGCCGGCGCTGGAGACACGCTTTGACGCCGTGCGGATGAAGCTCAGGCCGGTATCGAGCGTGCTCATGATAGCCGCACCCGCAGCCGCAACTCAGATCGCGGACACTCCTCTCGAGAATTGCGCTGTCTATTGGCTCTATCGTTCTCTCCCCCCTTGTGGGGGAGAGACAGAGAGGGGGGTACAACAAGAACGAGAGTGGGATTGACCCCCCTCCCTACCCCTCCCCCACAAGGGGGGAGGGAACGGATCGTGCCTGTGGCAACGCTCGCGTCCATCCAACCATCCCAATTCACGGCGACGCCACGAGGCGATAGCCGATGCCGCGCACCGCCTGCAGGAACAGCGGATTGGCCGGATCGCGCTCGATCTTGCGGCGGAGGCGGTTGATCTGCACATCCACCGCGCGCTCGTTGACGCTGCCGTCGCCGCCGGTCAGCGCCGCGCGCGGCACCGTCTCACCCGGTGTCGCGGCCAGAATGCGCAGCATGTCGCGCTCGCGGTCGGTGAGATGGATGACCTTCTCGCCGTCGCGCAGTTCGCCGCGCTCGATGTGATAGACGTAAGGTCCGAACGCGACCGACTCCACCGGCGGCGCGATCACCGGCGCGGCGCGCTTGAGGATGTTGGCGATGCGCAGCACCAGTTCGCGCGGCTCGAACGGCTTGGCGACATAATCGTCGGCGCCGATCTGCAGTCCCTCGATCCGGCTTTCGGCTTCATGCCGCGCCGTGAGCATGATGATCGGCACCGCCGAGGTGGTGCGGATCGAGCGCGCGAGATCGAAGCCGGTTTCGCCCGGCATCATCACGTCGAGGATCAGAAGATCGAAATGCAAACCGGTCAGCTTGGCGCGCGCATCGGCGGCGCTCTTCGCGGTGGTGACGCGATAACCCTCATTGCCGAGAAAGCGCGACAGCAGATCGCGGATGCGGCGGTCGTCGTCGACCAGCAGCAGATGCGGCGCGTCGTCGGCCAGTTGCTGCCGCGCGCGCTCCGATGTTGCGATGTCGATCACCTTGCGTCCTTCGCCATCCTGCGGCTTCGCAGGATTTCCTCCAGCACCTTGTCCGGATCGGTCTGGTCGATCATGCCGAGCAGGAACTGGCGCACGCTTTCGGCGCCTTCGGCATTCATGGTTTCGAGGGCGCTGTCGATGCGCGCGGTCTGCAGCCCGGCGAGTTTCACCACAAGGGCCTCGCCCTTCGGCGTGGCGAAAAGAAGACGCTGGCGCCGGTCGTTGTCGCCCGCCTTCTGCACGATATAGCCTTCATCAAGAAGCTGCTTCAAAACGCGCCCGAGCGACTGCTTGGTGATCCGCAGCACGTCCAGCAAATCCGCGACCTTGAGGCCGGGATAACGGGTGACGAAATGCACCACGCGATGATGGGCGCGGCCGAAGCCGAATTCCTCGAGCACATGGTCGGCATCGCCGACAAAGTCGCGATAGGCAAAGAACAGCAGTTCGATGATGTCCCAGCGCAAGGGACCACTCCCCGGACTGACCGGAGAGCCGCCGGTGGGCGGATCGCCTGCTTTCAACATTTTTATGTCAGCCATATTGACGTATATAAGTCTCAATGTTACAAAACCGGCGACGGCAACGAAATTTTAGTTCGTTTCATTGGCCATCCTTGGTCCTAAAGTTCGCACAGAGCTGTGCAGTAACCTCGGTCAAGGCTGGAATTTCTGTCATCGTGCGATTGTCGAGCGGCATTTCGGCAAACATACTGGACTTCGCGCCTTCCGCCAAAGCGGAAACCGGCCCTCGGGCCGGCGGGCCGGGGAACAGACACTTGAATCGACCAGCCCGCCGCCGCGTGGACTGCAACCAGAGCCGGGAGAAGACCATGGGCATTTCGGGAGTTTCGTTCGAGAAAAGCGAGGGCGCGGTCGTGTTCGACATGCGGCCATCGACGACTCCGACGCCTGCAGCAGAGCGCACCGCCAAGCTGGCCGATCCCGGCTTCGGCCGGGTCTTCACCGATCACATGGCGATTGTCCGCTACAGCCAGGACAAGGGCTGGCATTCCGCGCGGATCGAATCCCGCGCCAATTTCGCGCTCGATCCCGCCACCGCGGTGCTGCACTACGCGCAGGAAATCTTCGAGGGCCTGAAGGCCTACAAGCGCGACGATGGCGGCGTGAACCTGTTCCGTCCCGACGCCAACGCGCGCCGTTTCCGCGATTCCGCCGACCGCATGGCGATGGCGCCGCTGCCCGGGCAGGTCTTCATCGAAGCGGTCGAACAGCTCGTGCGCATCGACCGCGACTGGATGCCGGGCGGCGAAGGCAGCCTCTATCTGCGGCCGTTCATGATCGCGAACGAAGTGTTCCTCGGCGTGAAGCCATCCGCCGAATACATCTTCGCGGTGATCGCCTCGCCGGTCGGCTCCTATTTCAAGGGCGGGCCTGCGCCGGTCTCGATCTGGGTGTCGGAGAAATACACGCGCGCGGCGGTCGGCGGCACCGGCGCGGTCAAATGCGGCGGCAACTATGCCGCGAGCCTGCGCGCGCAGGCCGAGGCGATCGAGCATGGCTGCGACCAGGTGGTTTTCCTCGATGCGGTCGAGCGCAAATACGTCGAGGAACTCGGCGGCATGAACGTGTTCTTCGTGTTCGAGGATGGCTCGCTGCTGACG
>JACDJB010001918.1_pt1 | contig 16016 bp, 10 predicted proteins | sample 7454121 | NCBI WGS metagenome assembly JACDJB01 (sample SAMN14253290, study PRJNA609438) | sludge metagenome | isolation source: sludge after 25d culture with pyrite | collected 2018-12-20 | reverse complement strand
CGTCCGAGGCAATGTAAGGCTTTCCAGCGAAAAGGCAGTCCACAATCGTCAACGGAAAACTTTCCGATTTAAACTTCGTAAGCATAATCCCCATATCGGCCGCCGCATAGTGGCCAACGGAGTTCTCGCTGAAGCCTACTAGATGGACAAAGTCGGGTGTTCCGACCTGGCAATACTCGTCGTAAACTGGCCCGTTCCCGACCAGGATGAGCCGAATATCCCGACCCGATAGGCTTCGCGCGGCTTCCACGGCGTCGATCATCTCGGCCCACCCCTTATCTGGAATTGCACGACTCACACAGCAAAGCACAAATGCATCTTCAGGAATGTTCATTCGCGCGCGAGGGACCGGAACAACCTGGGGAGGCTGCATTCCATTCGGTATCTTTGCAAAACGCCCCGCGGATCGGTCGTAGAGGCCAAATTTGTGGAAAGGCCCGAGATTTTTCTCTGCTGTATAGACCCAGGTGGTGACCTTCTGGTCCGCCATGCGAAGTTCTTCCTCAGTGACTTCAAAAGCTGCGCTATGCTCAATTTGTCCATGCAGAGATGCAACTTGCGTATGCAAGTCGTCAAAGACATCCGCAACGCTTACAGGATACTTCTGTATGTGCCACTGATGCGAGTTGAGAGCCTCGATACCGAACGTCCGGATAATGTCCTTCATGCCTCTCGCATCTGACATAACGACTGGGATATCAGCTCTGAGCATCCGCCGAACCCTATCGTCGTGCGGGATAATGCCTGCATTGAAGAAGAGCACAGAAAATCCCTGGCGCTTGAATTCATTCGCCAGCCGAATCGGCAATATCTCTGCACCTCCTGGATAGAAGCCCAGGGTTGAGACCAGAATGTTTGGCGTTCGCTTGTCTTGTGCATGTAGCACCGCCTCATAGTCGTACCATCGTGCAAACTCTTCCGCACTTCTCCCAATCATCTTCCAGTAAAACCACTCGTACCCACGGCGGCTGCGATCGAGTACGCTCGAAGGCACATCATATAAAGCTGCGACCGTGCGAGCCGCAAAACCCACTTCACGATAGAAGGCTTCAGTTCTGTAGGTAATTTCCGCTGTGCTCCCCTGGTAGCGCCGAAAAAAATTGATTGCGTCAGGTCGATAGGCGATCTTCCCCCCCCGAAGAACGTGTAGGTAGAACACCCAGTCGCCAGCAACGCGCATTGAGAGCCAACTCTCGTCCTCCAAGAGAGGCATATCGATCGGACGTTTGAAAACAGCGCCACTCGCATTGGGAACCGTGTTTTTTATACCCAGGGCACTTCTAACCTCATTGTGTGCTGTTTCGACGTAGGATTCCTTCCATTTTTCTGCGCATTCCAAGTCGCTCACGTACAGCTCAAACTCTTTCGGTACAGGGACCTCGTCTTTATCGACGAACACGCAGTTCCCGTAGGCTAGCAGTACCGACTCGTCATCAAAACAGCGGACTAGCACCTCCAGAAAGCGATCATCGCAGAAGTCGTCGCTTTCGGCGATCCAAACGAGCTCGCCTGTCGCCTGCTTGAGTCCCTTGGACCATTGTCGGAAAGCACTACCTGAGTTCCGACTGTTGTAGAAGGTGCGTGTTATTTCGGCGTGCTCAGTTGCATACGCTTCCAACACCGACCGGCTCTGATCGGACGAAGCATCGTCAAGCAGAATCACCTCGATGTTTTTGTAGGTTTGGCCGTAGATGCTATCCAACCGGCGACGAAGGAAAGGCTCATGGTTGTAATTCGGGACGATCACCGAAACCTTCGGCATCCGCAGCCCTGTTTCCAGATTTAACAGCGCGCGGCTAGTCTCATTCAGCCGGCTGAAACCCAGGTTGCTGTCGGGCTCAAGATGTAGTCCCTCACTCCAGTCATTCCAGGCGTTTACAAATACGAACCGGCGATCCTGCCGGTGAATTAGCACCGCGCTTTCGATGGCAGCATCCAACCAGCGTCGATAATCTCTAATATGGAAACGTGTATAGGCCAAAGGACCCAACGAGACTCGGGCCGTATTATCGCGGGCCAACGTAACCACATGATAGAGTGGGCGATCTGAACCGCGCGCTGTTGCAATGCGCGCGATGCCGTTCGAAGCCACGACGCTATAAGGAACGGTAGCAACTCCACCCTTTTCGATAGGATCAAACTTGCCTGTCTCGCCGGGTACTGGTGCGGACGGCAAATCGAGCATAGCGTCACAAAGTTGTGCCAGTTCTGTTCCGGATTCGTGTGCCTCAGCAGACGGTCCAATCACAAAAGGAGCGCCCTGGTCCGCCGCGGCGATCAGCTCCAGTAACTGAGCCAAGAACGCGCAAGCGCCAGACCAATTCTCAGCTACTTTGACGAGAAGCAGGGGGCGGTTCTCGATCCGGACCTGACGACGATCGATGAAAATTCGGGTGAGCAACTCGGCGGCAGCTTCAAGCGAACATTCAGGTGAAATTGCAATGGTCGTGCAAAATCGAAAATCGATTTCATTGTTTGAGAGAAATCGCCCGATCGGCTGGTTATCGAGCATCGCGTCTGGCGCAACATTCAGATCAAAGCAGAAGCCGTGAATACCATGCTTTTTCGCCATTTCCGTCTGCATCTGCAAGATGCGGTCGTCGAGAGGATCGTAGTAGCCGAACTCATCTGTCGGCAGTATCGGCTGGGAATGCCCCTTGAATCGGGGTCGCGCTGAGCGCAAACAGATCCAGTTAGGCGATGCGTAGAGCGCCAGCAGTTTAACGTCTCTTTCGACCGCACTAAACCTAATATCATCCTCGTAGCGTACCGACGTGTCTGGTACCGCATTGCGGTGTTCGGCGGCCCCCGCGAATACGTAATGCCAGAACGGATTGAGACCTGATTCGCGAATATCAGCGTGGGTTCTCAAGTAAAATTCTGTATCGAATTCGTCCGACGGATTGCGACCTTCGCGCCAACCGTATTCGCAGTAGTGCCTTATCGGATCGAGGGGTACTGGCCTCAGATCCTGATACATCGAAAGATAGTACTGCTCGTTGAAGAGGCCTGACGCCCTAATTGCGTGCACCTCCGCGTCGATCCTATCCGAGTCCAGGATGAGTTCGCCACCAGCCGACGAGGATACGGCCAGGTCTGCACCATCCGCATTTGCAACTTCTGCTGCCGCGGACGACGAACTAGCATCGGTCGCTTCCTTGGACCGGCTTTTTCCTGGTCCAAGCGACCGACCTTCTCTCCGACCGTGCACCAAGTAGTGGATCAGAGGGTTAATGCCGGCGGCCGAAACGTCAGAATTGGCAGCAAGATAACTCGCAGTGTTGAAGGCTGCAGACGGATTTCGATGCTCCTTCCACCCATGGATCACATAATGCGTTGCAGGATCCACTTGGGCATCCCGAACGTCCGGATACATGGCAAGATAGTAATCTGAATCGAACAGTGAGCTGCTGCGGATGCGGCGAGCTCCCAATCCTAGAAGCAGTTCGCGACGCTCCCTAAGGAACACCTTCAATTTGCTACCGAATGATACCGTGCGACGCATAGATATCGCAATGTTGCGAAGGGGCGCCGTCGCGCGCCAGGACCGCGACTGTAGGACTTCAGTCAACTGGAGCCGCAGTACGTCAAGTGCTCGGTCCTTCTCCATCAGGCTTTGAGCATTTTCATCAGCAAGCGCTAGACTATGTCTTTCACTCTCGGCGAGAGCCTGGCTGAGATTGGCTATGTCTTTCTGACACTGCGCAACAGTGTTCTTGAGCGCAGCGAGCTGCCCGTCCTGCTCAATATTAACCTGATTCAGGCCGGCTATCCGTTCGTTGCCTTCGCGGACGGCTTGATTGAGCCCAGCATTCTCTTCTGCCTGTCGGGAAAGTTCTCGTTTGAGATTGGCAACCTCTCCGTCGCGTTGCGCAACCGCTTGGCCAAGTCCGACGATGATCTCTTCCCCGCGAGAAATTGTGTTCTCGCGGTCCAAAATTGTTTCATCGCGTGCTTTGATCGCTTCTTTGAGATGCTCAACTTTCCGTTCGCATTCTGCAATAGTATCGTGGAGCGCAGCAATCTGCTGCTCTCTCTGCGCTTCACTGTTTGCACGTTCTGCTACACGTGCTTCGCTCTCCGCAAGAGCCTTGGCGAGGCCGCCAATGGCACCTTCAGCAAGGCCGGCGACAGCCTGAATAAAGCAATCGGGGTCAGAAATCTCCTTGATTGCATATATCTCTCTTGCCGGCAGCGAAATTCGATCCAGCTCGCGCCATGTGACACGATCAAGAGCGACAATTGTGGCTGTCTTGACGCCCGGACGGTCCACATTACGCGAACAGCTCAGCCCAACGTAGATTACATCGGGGGTGACGGCGAGACCCCGTGTGTAACCATCGAAAGCAGCCGTACGCGCCAGATCGCCTCCAGCCGCGTACTCTCGCAACTCATACAATTCGGAATTTGCGAGAATTAGGTTTTGACCGTGTGGAGTAAGACTGTGGGGCTGTGAGAGATCTGTTACTATGCGATCTCCGGTGCCAAGTTCCTGAACGAAACCAGCCCCCCTTGTTGCACCTTTGTAGCCTCGCGTCACACTAAAGTCGCCAAACGCGGAGAATACTATTTCCCCTCGCCACTTTGCGACACTGTTTATGTGCCAAGAGTCGCTCTCGCTTGCAAAAGCCCAGCGTCGTACCTCCTTCCCAGCGAGATCGACCTTGATAATCTCATTACCGGAAGTGCCCACGACGTAAGAGTGGTCGCCATCAAGCAGGACATCGTGAACGTCCCCAAATAGGAGATCATCTGTAATCTCCCATTCAACACTTCCCGTCAGTGCGACCGTCGCAGGTTGAACTCCATGGAGGACGACGTCGTTGCGAACGTCGAGTCCTGTGGTGTGGCGGATATCGATTCTTCGGACGGATCCATTAAAGATTGAGAAAAGCCCTCCCCCGTTCGGGCAGGACACAATGAGACCATCGAAGAGCTTACGCATTAGCCTCTGTCCGACATGTAAGACCAAAATCGACGATCTCCGTCGCGCAGTTTCCAACTATAGGCAATACTCTAAAAGCGAGCACATCTGCCTTTCGATGCAACAGAACTTCCTCGGGAGAGCCGTCACACCCGAAGACCCCCGCGTTCAGGAAATAGACCCCGGGATTCAAGTAACAGCTAAACGAGTACTCAACTGAATACCGTGTGCCTGCATCTACTATAGCTATTCCGCCGACAAGAGAAGGCGCGGAAAGCCCGCCGCCCAGCGGCATTCCGGTTGCAGTCTTGATTAGCATTCCGAACCGGACATTAGTGACGGTCCGATCGAAACTGACCTCGTATTTAAAACGATAGGACTTGCCCCTAACCAGCCCGTTCACCTGACGTCCGTTGGGCGTTGTAATTGCGGCTGCGACGATCTGCGCGCCACGGGGCTCGAAAATGATATCACTTCTCGGCACAAAGCTCGGATCAAAGCTTTCCTCGAGCGACGCCTGGTCCATCTGATTGGTTTGGCCTAGTTCTTGTTGAGCCGACGTTGAAACAACCCCTGGATCAACATCGCTCTTCTCGGTATTTGAGGCTTCGCCTTCAGATTTCGCAGCTATGGAATTGCGAACAGCCTCGCGCCGAGGTACGGGAGCATATAGGAGCGTCTGGTATTGCGTAACTACCCGCTTTGGCGGTCCAACTGTAAGAAGGTCGCCAGCGTCGAGAAGAACAGCGCGGTCACATAGTTCTATGATCGTTGCTCCAGAATGAGAGACAAAAAGGATAGTCGTGCCGTTGTTTCGCAGAGTCTCAATCCGAGAAAAACATTTCCGTTGGAAGAACTCGTCGCCGACCGCCAGCGCCTCGTCCACCACGAGAATATCAGGATCGACCATAGCCTGTACGGCAAACGCTAAGCGCACAACCATACCGCTGGAATAGCTCTTGACTGGTTGTTCAAGAAAATCCCCAATATCGGCGAAGGCGGCGATCTCATCGAAGCGGGCCTCAATTTCCTCTCGATCAAGCCCCAATATCGCAGCGTTCATGTAGACATTCTCACGGCCCGTGAACTCCGAATTGAATCCGGAACCAAGCTCCAGGAGTGCGGCTACTCTTCCGTTGGCCTGGACCTTGCCGTAGGTGGGATTGAGAGTCCCGCAGATCATCTGAAGCAGGGTCGACTTGCCGCTGCCATTGCGACCTATAATGCCGACGGTTTCGCCCTTCTGGATCTTTAGCGAAACATCCTTCAGTGCCCAGAATTCTCGGAAATAACGTCGCGGCTTTTGCCCAACCAGAGAGTGAACGCGCGGCAACACAAACTGCTTCAACCGATCGCGCGGAGTGTCGTAGATCTGATAGCACTTGCTAAGATGCTCGATACTAACGGAAACGTCAGAGGACATCGGCAAACCCTTTGCGTGTCTTCTGGAACCAGACGAAGCCGAGCCAAGCAAACAGTGACGCCGCGGTCAGATAGAAGGCCAGGGATTGCATGTCCGGCTGCTTCCCCCAGTAAAGCACGTCACGCGAAAACTCGATCGCTGGGGTCAGAGGATTCAAGTAGAGCAATGGGCGGTACCCTTCCGGCAACGAGCTCGCCGGGTAGAACACTGGCGATAGAAACATCATGGCGGTTGTGAGAAGACCGATAAACTGAGAAACATCTCGGAGAAACACGCCAAGGGAAGCGAGCATCCAACTCACGCCCAGTGTGAAGATCAACAATGGCAAAAGGATCAGGGGGATATAGAGGATGGTCATGGAAGGCGCCCCGTAAAACAGCATATAGGCCAGAAACCAAATCCCGAGACTGATCGAGTAATGAAACAGCGAGGATCCAACGATGACAACCGGCAAAATTTCTAACGGAAAGACGATCCTCTTGACGTAGTTGGGGTTGGAGATGATCAGGCTTGGCGCACGATTGATTGTCTCTGCAAAAACATTGAACGTTATCAATCCGGCGAAAAGCACCAGTGCAAATTCCATCTGAGAATTCGCCTCAACGCTCCAGCGTGCCCTGAGGATCGTGCCAAATACAAACGTGTAGATCGCCAGCATCACCAAAGGATTGAAAAAGGACCAGAGGATGCCCAGGAACGATCCTCGGTAGCGTCCGAAGATTTCACGTTTGATAGAGGCCGTAATGAGCGAGCGATTACGCCATAAGCTGCCGATCATTTCTGACGGATGGACACGAAAGTGTTGCATCAGACAAACACCTCTGCGTCTGTTAATGGAGGAGCCGCAAGATCCTTGGCGGAAAGCCGGGGCTCGCCTGATAGCGGCCATTTGATTCCAAGCGCCGGGTCATTCCACAGCAGGCTACGCTCGTGTTCCGGGGCGTAGTAGTCGGAGGTCTTATAAAGGAGCTGAGCTGTTTCGCTGACCACGAGAAAACCGTGGGCGAATCCCTTTGGCACCCACAATTGCTTTTTATTTTCTGCGCTGAGATAGACGCCTACCCACTTGCCGAAGGTCGGTGAAGGTTTCCGTATATCGATTACGACATCGAATACTTCGCCCTCTACTACCCGCACCAGTTTCTCTTGAGGTTGTCTGATCTGATAGTGCAAGCCCCGAATGACGTTCTTGGATGACTTGGAGTGATTGTCTTGAACGAAATTTGGCCGCAGACCCGTCACTTGCTCGAAGGTTCTTGCATTGAAGCTCTCGAAGAAGAAACCGCGGTCGTCGCCAAAGATCTTTGGCTCAATCAGCAGCACCTCTGGAATAACAGTTCGCGTAACGAGCATAGAAGGATCTCTCGGCAGCAGATTGAGCATGCAGTACAGCGAGCATTTAAACACGATTGCTCGGCCATCCGCGCCTTTATTGCTTAACGCTCGGTCCAGTCAAGTAGCGGGGAATCGCTTAAATTGCTGCAACTGTAGTCAAAACTGCATTTCGTCCAGCAGTTCTTTTAGATATTGGCCGTAGTTGGTCTTGCCGAGCGCTGCAGCAAGTGATTGAAGTTGATCCGGCCCGATCCATTTCTGAAGAAAAGCTATTTCTTCGAGGCAGGCGATCTTCATTTCTTGGCGGCCTTCAAGCGTGGCGACAAAATGGCTCGCATCTAGCAAAGACTCATGGGTTCCCGTATCAAACCACGCGAAGCCTCGGCCCAATATCTCGACGTTCAGCCGTCCGGCCTCGAGATAGGCCTTGTTCACGTCCGTTATCTCGAGCTCGCCCCGCGGCGACGGCGTGATTTCACGGGCGTATGTGATAGCCTCGTTATCGTAAAAATAGAGGCCCGTCACGGCGAAGTTGGATTTCGGCTCGACTGGCTTTTCTTCGAGAGAAAGCGCCCGCCGCTGCTTATCGAATTCCACAACGCCATAGCGTTTCGGGTCCCGGACACGATAAGCGAACACAGTGGCGCCCACTGCACGGGCGTGTGCAGCCTCAAGCAGCATAGGAAGGCCATGCCCGTAGAAGATGTTATCGCCGAGGACTAGGGCGATATTGTCACGGCCGATGAAGGAAGCGCCAATTGTCAACGCTTGAGCCAACCCCGCTGGCCTCTCCTGCACGGCATACTCAAGGCGCATTCCCCATTTCGAGCCATCGCCAAGAAGTTGCTCGAAGCGAGGAACATCCTGCGCTGTTGAGATGATCAGAACCTCTCGTATCCCGGTGAGCATCAACACCGAAAGCGGATAGTAAATCATCGGCTTATCAAAAACGGGCAGTAACTGCTTGCTGACGGCCAATGTCGCCGGATGCAGTCGAGTCCCTGATCCGCCCGCAAGAACGATGCCTTTTCTCTTTCGCTGTTCCATCATGTTGTCGAGCCTCTCCAGTTGGCGACAAAGGTCTTCAGGTTCGCTTGCCACGGAGGAAGATCGAGTTCGAACGTCCGGCGAAGTTTTCCTGTATCAAGGGATGAATTCCTGGGCCGCTCCGCAGCAGCGGGATATTCGTTTGAGGCGATCGGAATTATTCTGCCTTCCTTAAGGCGCAGCTCCTGTTGCTGGCGTTCTGCTTCCCGGATGAGCTCCAATGCGAACCCGTGCCATGAAATGCGTCCCGTTGGAGCGACGTTGAACACTCCACATTGATCAGCCGTGTCTTTCTGGCCGCGAGCAACAGATCGATCAATAACGCAGGCAGTAATCTCGGCTATCATTTCAGCGGAAGTAGGTGCCCCGAACTGATCGTTGACGATCCGAAGTTCGTCGCGCTCCGATGCCAACCGCAATATAGTTTTCGCGAAATTCTTACCCCTTAGGCCATACACCCAGGCGACCCGCAGAATTGTACAACTGCCTGCCGCCAGGATCGCGCGATCTCCCTCCAACTTTGAATGGCCGTAAACGTTAAGGGGACGCGGTGGATCGTCCTCGAGATACGGCCCATCCTTTGCGCCATCGAACACATAGTCCGTGGAGTAATGTATCAGCCACGCCCCCAGCGTTGCGGCCTCCTCGGCTATCACGCCAGGAGCAATCGCATTGATCTTGAAACAAACCTCCTCGTCTTGCTCTGCTTTATCAACAGCGGTGTAGGCGGCCGCATTGACAATGATGCTCGGCTGCGTGGCGCGGATCACGCCGCGCAGTTGGACGATATTTGCGAGGTCGCACGTCGTGCGGTTGTGTGCAAACACTTGCCCTCGGAGCGCAAGACTGGCCTGCAAAGCCGAGCCAACCTGGCCGTCCTTTCCCAGGAGTAGGATACGGGGAGCCGTCATCGGGCTGAATAATTGGTTTGAATCCAGTCACGGTAGGAGCCTGATAGAATCCGTGCTGTCCAAGCCCGATTAGCAACGTACCATCTGATGGTATTGCGGAGCCCGGACTCGAAACTTTGAATCGGTCGCCATCCTAGCTCATGTCGGATTTTCGACGCATCGATTGCGTAGCGTCGGTCGTGTCCCGGGCGATCTTTTACGAATGCGATCTGGTCACGGTAGCTTTGTTTGCCGGCTCGTGGGCACTCCTCCTCAAGGAGCTCGCAAATCGCATGAACAACTTCGATGTTCGTCTTCTCGCTTTCACCCCCGATGTTGTAGGTGCTCCCAGGTTTTCCGGCACGCAGAACCGCGCGGATCGCTGCACAATGATCTTCGACGTAGAGCCAATCGCGTATTTGAAGCCCATCCCCATAGATCGGCAGTGACTTCCCATCCAGGGCGTTCTGAATCATTAGCGGGATCAGCTTCTCTGGAAACTGAAAAGGTCCATAATTGTTCGAACAGTTCGTGGTGATTACCGGCAGTGCGTATGTGTGGTGCCACGCGCGCATCAAGTGATCGGACGAAGCCTTCGAAGCAGCGTAGGGGCTGTTTGGTTGAAACGCGCTAGTTTCACGGAAAGGAGCCTCGTCCGGCGATAATGACCCATAGACTTCGTCCGTCGAAACATGCACGAATCGAAACGTCTCTCGCTCGGAGGCGTCCATGCGCTGCCAGTAATCCCTGACGCACTCGAGCAGCCGGAAGGTGCCGACAACATTGGTCGCGATGAAATCGTCCGGTCCATGGATGGAGCGATCGACGTGAGACTCCGCTGCAAAATTGACGATCGCACGCGGCCGGACTCTATCAAGCAATCCTTTGACTAGGCTCACGTCGCCGATGTCGCCTTGGACAAACTCGATGCGGGCGCGATCCAACCCATAAAGATTATCTAGGTTGCCCGCGTAAGTTAGCTTGTCAAGATTGACAGCCGATTCTTCTTCCGCATCAAGCCAAGTCCTGATGAAGTTTGCGCCAATGAACCCCGCCCCACCGGTGACAAGTATCGGTCGCTTCCGCTTGCTGTCGACTGAAATAAATTGGGTAACTTGCACCATCTCACTGTTTCCTTAAACAAGCAGAGTCTCGTCGGGCTGATCTGCACTGACAGAATGCGAGCACGCCGTCAGACTTTCCCGAACATTGCAGCAAACAGCAATCCGATTTCGCCGAGCAAAGTCTGACGATAGACACCGCTTTTCCATAGATGCCAGCAGCGCTGCACGAATCCATCAGCTTCCCGCATCTGTACAAAGCTCTTGAGGACCTTCCTGTTCTCATCGGTGATATCGGGCAATAGTCGTTCTAGTTCTTTGAGATGAATGGAGTTCCATTCTTGCCATTGTCCTTTGAAGAGCATTCTCACGCGACGCGCACGAGCCCGAAAGCTCAAGTTGGATCCCACGAGGTTGTCTGCATGCTGGCGATACCTCACCGATGGCTTTCTATCGTAGAAGATCGTACCTCCCACTGCTGAAATGACGATGTAGGTCATCCAGTCATGGATAATCACGTTCCCGTCCACCACTCTCTTGAGCAGTTCGCGTGCAGCCCGGTTGAAGACCATGGTGTTTCCCCCGGCAATGCTTTGCACGAGAGCGTTTCGAAAGCTGGGCGGCTTTTTGAATTCCATGGAAAATCCGCTGTGGCAACCCTCGCCATCGATCAATTCGGTTCGCGAACCATAAAGCGTGGGATGATCACCGGGGGCCGTCCGCACGAGGTCTAACGCTCGTTCCAGCTTGTCCGGGCACCAAACATCATCTTGATCGCTGAAGGCAAAATAGTCCGCTTCGATGCTGGCATCCCGCAGCAAGGAAAGGAAGTTGCTATTGGGGCCGGCGCAAGGCCCGGAGCGCAAGGTCACTAAGTTTGAAACGCGCCTGGCGAAGTCTTGAACGATTTCGATCGTTCTGTCCTTGGACCCATCATCCGAAACGTGGAGGGACCAATCCGTATGCGTCTGCTGTACGAAAGATTCGAGCTGCTCAGGTAAAAAACGAGCACCGTCTTTCACCGCAAGGAGAATGGCCACGTGCGCAGGACTAGAACTCGTTGCAAGTGTCGAGAGCGGCGATGCCGATCCGTCCGTGTGTATTGCGTGAGTGAGTCCGACGAAACGACCAGAACTTCGAAAATCGCACTCTGAATGAAAGTCACATTTGAAATATTGTGGCACAGCATACCCCACCCCAAACACCCAAGGGGCAACTCTCCGCGAACTCCGGCCACCGTCGCTGGAAGGAATTGGCCCCCAAGAGCTGCTCGTGACACGAGCAATCCGCCCAAACAACTTATTACACGCAGATGGCGAGAACTGCAACTTTAGCCCCGAATTCAAACAGGCCAAAAAGACGATTTCTTACAATACCTTAGTAGACTGACGATGACGGGGCGCAAAATTCGTACCAGGATCCGTGCGTGTCGTTTCCGCCACAGGTTGGGGCGTTTTGTACAAAGATCCTCACGCCATGACGGCCAAGCGGGCTCGCCCGGTAGCGAGAGACGACCAATGAAGCAGCCTGCTATTCTGAGCTCAGGCGTGCTTCATAGGTGCCTGAGAGATAGAGTTGCTTTCGATCTCCGCCTGGGTAGGCGTTATTGTAGGTGAAGATCACTGCCTGCCGAGCACCTGCGTAGATCACGCCTTGAAGTAAGTTGCCAATGCTAACGTCTCGCCCAATTGCGACGGCATTTGATCGGCTGGGATAGGGAAGCGTTGCAGTTAAAGCACCTGTGGCAGTCCCATTTGTCACGACATCGATTGTGAGCTGAAAATGAACCGTCGTTCCGATCAGCTTATAGCTGCCAACCGCGCTTGCGCTTCCAATGCTGCCTCCGAGACTGCCAACACTAGGTGCGAACGCTACCCAAGGTGAACGAGCTTCGCCAAAGAAAAAATCAAGTGTTACAATCGTCGCAGTGAAGGTAGCGCAAACAATGAGTATTCCTATGACGATTGATTTTCCTGTTGCCATATTCTGTTCCTAGACTCTAAGAACATCTTGAGCACGTGCAAAATCCGTGTTGGTACGTGCACAAGCCTGTTTGCGCGTCAAGCTTATCTGGTTCGAGGGCTAATCTAGAGTGCCGGCGCCATGAGGAGCCTAAATGGCGACAGCGTGGTGGTTAAGCCAAGGACGAGAAGTCGTGGTCGGGCGGGAAACAGCTCTATACAGCGGAACCAGCTTATTCTCCATCCGGTCTTATCAGCACGATGATCCCTCGTGTGATCAGGCAGTTTAGCACCATGTCGGCCAACTGCTCCGGCTGCTGGCCCAGTGTCTTCAAATGGATGTCCGGCGCGCTCGGCGCTTCGTATGGCGCATCGATGCCGGTGAAATTCTTAATCTTGCCTGATCTCGCTTTGGCGTAGAGCCCCTTCGGATCGCGCCGCACGCATTCGTCGATCGGCGTATCCACAAAGACCTCGATGAATTCGCCCTCGCCCACGAGATCACGCACCATGTCCCGCTCGGCCTTGTAGGGGGAGATGAACGAGCAGATCACGATCAGCCCGCTGTCGAGCATCAGTTTCGCGACCTCGCCCGCGCGGCGGATGTTTTCCACGCGATCGGCTTCGGTGAAGCCGAGATCTCGATTGAGGCCGTGCCTGAGATTGTCGCCATCCAAGAGCATGGTGTGATGCGACATCGCAAATAGCTTTTGGTCGACGAGGTTGGCGATGGTCGACTTGCCCGCGCCCGAAAGCCCGGTGAACCAGACGATGCAGGGTCTTTGGTGCTTGAGAGCGGCGCGCTCGGTCTTACCGACCGAAAGGGGCTGCCAGGGGATGTTAGCGGCGCGCCGCAAGGGGAAGGCGATCATGCCAGCTCCGACGGTCCGGTTGGTGTAGCGGTCGATCACGATAAAGGAGCCGGTGCGCCGGTTCGCCTCATAGGCATCGAAGGTTGCCGGCAGCGCGACTGCAATGTTGCAGAAGCCGATTTCATTGAGGCTCAAAGTTCTGGCTGCCAAGTGTGAGCCGGTGTTGACATCGATCTTGTATTTGATCGCAGTGATGCTGCCTGACGCGATCGATTGCGTGCCGATCCGGAGGGCATAGGACCGGCCCGGGACCATGGCCTCCTGATCCATCCAGATCACGTGGGCGGCAAACTGGTCAGCGATCTCGGGTCGTTCTGTCGGCTTGGCGAGGATGTCTCCGCGGCTGACGTCGATCTCGTCAGCCAGCGTAATGGTCACCGCATCGCCGGCTTCGGCCCGCGCAAGTTCGCCATCGTATGTCACGATCTGCTTGACGCGCGAATGGCGGCCCGATGCTGCAACGATGATTTCATCGCCAACCGCAATGCTGCCGGAGGCGACCGTTCCGGCGTAGCCGCGGAAATCCAGGTTCGGCCGATTCACCCATTGCACCGGGAAACGGAAAGGCAGTCCGGCTGTCTCGGACTGTACATCGATGCTCTCAAGATAGTCCAAGAGGCAAGGGCCGTGATACCAATCGGTGTTGCTGGACTGGTTGGTGATGTTGTCGCCGTATCGTGCTGAGATCGGGATAGCCACGATCGACGTGAAGCCGAGGGTCGAAGCGAACGCCACATAGTCGCTCACGATGCGATCGAACACGTGCTTGCGGTAATCGACCAGATCGATCTTGTTCACGGCCACGACCACGTGCCGGATGCCCAAGAGCGAGCAAATAAAGGAGTGGCGCTTGGTCTGCACCAGGACGCCCTTGCGTGCATCGATCAGGATTACCGCGAGCTGGGCGTTGGACGCGCCGGTCGCCATGTTGCGCGTATATTGTTCGTGGCCGGGGGTGTCGGCCACCACGAACGATCGGCGCGGTGTGGTGAAGAAGCGATAGGCGACGTCGATGGTGATGCCCTGTTCGCGCTCGGCTTCGAGCCCGTCGACCAGCAGGGCAAAGTCGATATCATCACCGGTTGGGCCGTGCTTGACGCTGTCACGCGCGAGCGCCTGCAGCTGATCCTCATAGATCGTCTTGCTGTCGTGAAGGAGCCGGCCGATCAGCGTCGACTTTCCATCATCGACCGAGCCGCACGTGATAAAGCGCAGCTGATCCTTGCTGTCGGAGGAGGCAAGCCCTCGCAAACCAGTATCCATTTAGAAGTAGCCTTCCCGCTTCTTTTTCTCCATCGATGCCCCTTCATCAGCATCGATAAGCCGCCCCTGGCGCTCGGAGATTTTTGCAACTTGCATTTCCGCGACGATGTCTTCGATGGTGGCGGCGTCGGACTCGATCGCGCCGCTCAGCGGATAGCAACCAAGCGTGCGGAAACGTATCATCTTGAGCTCAGGAGTCTCGTTCGGAGCCAAGGGAAGCCGCTCGTCATCGACCATGATCAGCGAGCCGTTGCGATGGACCACCGGCCGCTCTTTCGCGAAATAGAGCGGAACGACCGGAATTTTCTCCAGCATGATGTATTCCCAGACATCGAGCTCGGTCCAATTCGACATGGGAAACACGCGCATCGTCTCTCCTTGCCGGATGCGGGTGTTGAAGAGATTCCACAGCTCCGGCCTCTGGTTGCGCGGGTCCCAGACATGTCCGGGCGAACGGAACGAGAAGATGCGCTCCTTGGCCCGGCTCTTTTCCTCATCGCGCCGAGCGCCCCCGAACGCCGCGTCAAAGCCGTAGAGGTCGAGGGCCTGTTTGAGCGCATCGGTCTTCATCACCTGCGTGTGCAGCGCCGATCCGGAAACAATCGGGTTGATGCGGCGCTCGATCCCGTCCTGGTTCACATGCACGATCAGGTCGATGCCGAGACGCTCGGCCGTCTCGTCGCGAAAGCTGATCATCTCGCGAAACTTCCAGGTCGTATCGACATGCATTAGCGGGAACGGGACCTTTGCCGGATAGAAGGCCTTCAGCGCAAGGTGCAGCATGACGCTCGAATCCTTGCCGATCGAATAGAGCAGCACAGGCTTCCTAAATTCGGCAACGACATCGCGCATGATCTCGATGGCCTCAGCCTCCAGCCGCCGGAGATGCCGCGGCAGCGTATGAGACTCTGGCTTACTGATGTCTTGTGCGTTCATTTGGAACATCCTGTGGCGTTCCCCACGCGACAAAGTCGCCGTTTCGATAATCTAGTTTGCCATACCGCAAAGGGCAGCCGTCGAGGTCCGTAACTGTGCCGCCGGCCGCCAGAAGCACCGCGTGGCCGGCAGCCGTATCCCATTCCATCGTCGGCGCGAGCCGCGGGTAGACGTCGGCCTCTCCCTCCGCGATGACACAGAATTTAAGCGAAGAGCCAGATGGCCGGAGATCGGTGATCCCGTGGCGTTCCACCCATGCCTTGGTCGCGGCGTCGAGATGAGAGCGGCTCACGACCGCTCGCCG
>JACDJB010001915.1_pt1 | contig 16020 bp, 7 predicted proteins | sample 7454121 | NCBI WGS metagenome assembly JACDJB01 (sample SAMN14253290, study PRJNA609438) | sludge metagenome | isolation source: sludge after 25d culture with pyrite | collected 2018-12-20 | reverse complement strand
GGAAAATGGATTTGAAAACTCCCGTCCTTATTTCGCGACAGATTTTGTGAATATTGGCAATCAACCCAACATGGAAGCGCCCTGGTTGTTTAACTATTCAGGGAAACCATGGTTAACCCAATACTGGGTGCGCGAAGTGCTGGATAACTATTTTGGTACAGACCCTGTAAACGGGTATCATGGCGATGAAGACCAGGGACAAATGGGCGCATTTTATGTGATGAGCGCGATGGGTCTTTTCCAAATGGACGGAGGGGCGGCAGTTGAGCCTGCTTATGAATTGTCCGGGCCAATTTTTGAAAAGATAACGATTCAACTGGACCAGGATTATTACAAGGGAAAAGAGTTTGTCATTGAGGCAAAAAACAGTTCTTCTAAAAACCGTTATATTCAATCGGCTACCTTGAATGGCAAACCATTGGAGCAATTTTGGTTTAGGCATTCCGAATTGGCAAAGGGCGGTAAATTGGTTTTGGAAATGGGGGCCGAACCAAATAAAACCTGGGCAGTAAACAGTCCACACCCACAAGTAATGGATATTGAGCCAATTGTGGCCACTCCGTATATTTTCGAAACAGAAAAAGTTTTTAATGACGAAACACAAGTCCAGCTTACCTGCGATACAGAAGGAGCAGAGGTTTATTATACTTTAGATGGTTCTAATGCCGATAAAAACGCGCTGCTTTACACCAACCCTTTTACCATCGCCAATTCAACAACAATAAAAATGAAAGCCTACAAAGGCAATCAGGAAAGTTTACCTGTTGTGCTTGAAATTAAAAAACGGGGAGCCATTCAAAAGGTTGAAATGAAGGAGGTAAAACCTGGTCTTTCCTACAAATATACCCATGGAATTTATCGGGTTGTGAATGATTTCCTTGAAGTTCCTCCTTTGAAAACAGGAGTTATCCCAACTTTTTCAATTGAACCAAGAGAAAAAGAACAGTTCTTCTCTTTTGATTACGAAGGTTATGTGAATATCAGTAAAGATGGGGATTACACTTTTTATCTGGCTTGTAACGATGGTGGACGATTGTATATCGATGATTATCTTTTATTGAATAACGACGGATTGCACCCCGTGGTGGAAATTGGAAAAACGGTATCATTGAAAGCTGGCTTGCACCCGATTTCTGTAAAATATTTTCAGGAAGGTGGAAGAAATGGTTTAACTGTTTCGTGGGAAGGCCCGGGAATTGGAAAACAGGAAATTCCTGCTTCAGTATTATTTTGCAAGAAAAAATAAGTAGTAATTTAAATCTGTCAAATGATAAATATGAATACTTACAGATGCCGGAGACTTTCTACTGTGTTGTTGATTGGAATCATTCTTTTGTCATTCACAACAAAAAAATCCAATGAAAAGCACAATTTAAAAAGCCGTAATTTTCAAGGGATCCCAAGTTTGGCAATCAGTAAAGAAGGAAGAATGTGGGCAGTTTGGTATGCCGGAATTACTCCGAAAGAAGATGAAAATAACTATGTTGTTGTTGCTACAAGTAAAAAGGGAGGTAAATCCTGGAAAGAAAAACTGATTATTGATCCGGATGGCAATGGCCCTGTTCGTGCTTTCGACCCTGAACTTTGGATTGACCCAAATGGAGTGCTCTGGTTTTTTTGGGCCGAAACAATTGGCCACGACGGAACAATTGCAGGGCTATGGGCTAAAACAAATGACAATCCGGGAAAAAAAGGTTCGAATTGGTCGGAGCCAAGGCGGATTACAGACGGTATTATGATGTGCAAACCAACTGTGCTTTCATCCGGCGAATGGCTTCTACCCGTATCTACCTGGCGCGAGACCGATGAAAGTGCAAGGATTATAGTTTCAAATGATAAAGGAAAAACCTTTACGCTTCGGGGAGCCTGCAATGTTCCAAAAGATGTTCGTGCATACGACGAACACATGATTGTTGAAAGAAAAGACAATTCATTGTGGATGCTGGTACGAACGAAATACGGAATCGGAGAAAGTACTTCGAATGATAAAGGTGAAACATGGAGTGATTTAAAGCCCTCTTCAATTTTACACCCGTCGGCACGGTTTTTTATCAGACGTCTTATTTCCGGTAATTTAGTACTCGTTAAACATGGATTAATTGACGAAAAAACCGGGCGCTCACATTTAACTGCTTTTATTTCAAAAGATGATGGCATTACCTGGCTGGGCGGTTTATTGCTTGACGAAAGAGATGGTGTTTCTTATCCTGATGGTCAGCAAAGTGCGGATGGAAAAATTCATATTATCTACGATTATTCCCGTACTGAAGCCAAAGAAATTTTAATGGCAACATTCACCGAAGAGGATATAATTTCAGGAGATACAGCTTCTGATAATGTTTCATTGCGGATGATAGTTAGTAAAAACTAAGTGTTTTATTTTGAAATCGGTAATTTAAAGAACAAAAAGATGAAGCATAAAATTCAGGAAATATCCATTCGTTTTTTAGCAATTGCATTTGTTTTTACCGGATGTTTGTCTTGCAAATTAAATAGCCCAAAATCCATTGATTTAGGAAAAGAAATAACCCTGCGACTGGAACCTGGTGAAGGAAACCCACGCAACAGCGAGGGGGATTTTGTCCAGCTTAAAAACGGTCAGATTTTATTTATTTACTCACATTTCACCGGTGGCACCGGAGACAACGCCAGCGCCTGTTTAGCTGGCCGTTTTTCAAATGATAACGGTAAATCCTGGTCGGCAGAAGATGTTCAAATCCTCGAAAACGAAGGAGGAATGAATGTCATGTCGGTGTCGTTGTTGAGATTACGCAGTGGTGAACTGGCTCTTTTTTATTTACGGAAAAATTCGGTGACAGACTGCATTCCTTTTATTCGATTTTCAAAAGACGAAGCAAAAACCTGGAGCGAACCGGTAAGATGCATTGCAGGGGATGGATATTTTGTGGTAAACAACGACAGATTAGTGTTATTAAAAAATGGAAGAATCATTTTTTCTGCTTCGCAACATGGTGCGCCTGACTGGGCAAACGGGAAGGTAACAAGTTATTATTCAGATGATAATGGAATGACATGGGCGCAGTCAACACAGGTGCCGAACATTGAAGATGTTGTATTGCAAGAACCCGGTATTATTGAATTAAAGGATGGCCAACTCATGATGTTTTGCAGAACCGATGCAGGCGTTCAATATTTCTCTTATTCCCGGGATATGGGAGAAACCTGGACACCCATTGAACCGGGAAATATTAAATCACCTCTGTCTCCGGCTTCCATTAAAAGGATTCCGGCAACCGGTGATTTGTTGCTGTTATGGAATAATAACTACGAACAGGTCAGAGATGGTGGAAAACGAACGCCATTTAATTTGGCCATTTCCAAGGATGAGGGAAAAACATGGGAAAAAATAAAACCTGTGGAAAGCGATCCACGAGGTTGGTACTGTTACACAGCCATTCAATTTATTGATAATCATGTGTTGTTGGGGCATTGTGCCGGCGATACCAGAACAAACAATGGGTTGTCAACGACACAGATTACCCGCTTAAGTCTGGACTGGATTTATCAGGAGGCAACACCTAATCCTGTTGTATTATCCGATAATGGCGGGATCATTAAATTAGGCTGCCCCGATAAAGATGCTCAGATTCATTATACTCTGGATGGAACAATTCCAAGCGATTCAACCGGATTACTATATGAGGAACCGATTCTTGTAGACAAAACAATGCCATTGAATATGCTTGCTTTTAAGCCTGGGATGCCATCCAGTGAAATCGTATTATCTTATATCGGCAGTGATGTTTTTCAACAACCACAGCATCTCATCCACGAATCTGGTCAAGGCCTTATTTATTATTATTATGAAGGAGAAGTTCATGAGACTTCGAAAATTAAGAAAATTCCCTTCATTGAGTCAAAAGTCATACCTCAGTTTTCGATAGAAAATAGTCGTCAGATTACAAATTTTGCATATGTTTTTGAAGGATATATAAAGATTCCTCAAAATGGACGGTATTCATTCTACCTTAAATCAAACGATGGCAGTGTGTTGTATCTGGATGATAATAAATTAATAGATAATGATGGAGCACACGGTATTTATGAGCAAACTTCCTCCATTTCGTTAATGGCAGGGATGCATAAAATTTCAGTTAGTTATTTCCAGCTGGGTGGCGGTAGCTTGTTAGAGGTGATGTGGAGTGGCCCGGGTTTTGGAAAACAAGAAATACCTGAGAATGTGTTTTTTCATTAATGAAACAGGGAGTAAATAAATTGTTGAAGATGAATAAAAATATATTTTATTTCACTGTTTTTGGCTTTTTAATATTGCTCTCCTGTGGCGATAAAAATTCGCGTTTAAATAGCAGTGAAGACAATAATAATTTCAATCTTGTTGATTTAATGATTGGTACTGACTGGAACGGCCACACTTTTCCGGGAGCCACGCTGCCTAATGCATTGGTACAGTTAAGCCCGGATACAAAAACCGAAACATGGAATAATTGCTCAGGATATCATTATAGCGACGAGAGTATTTTAGGATTCAGTCATACCCATTACAGTGGAACTGGCGCGGCCGGAGGAGGTGATATTTTATTTATGCCTACTGTCGGCGACATCAAAATGAATCCTGGCGATGCAGAAAATACAGAGAGTGGCTATCGATCAAAATTCTCACATGAAAAAGAGTCCGCTCATCCGGGGTATTACGCTGTACTTCTTGAAGATTATAACATTCAGGTTGCATTAACTGCAACAAAAAGAGTGGGATTCCATAAATATGATTTTCCAAATGACAAACAGGCAAATGTAATTCTGGATCTTGTTCATGGCATAAGTGATAGTCCGGATAGTTTATATCTAAATATCGACAAGAATGAAATATCTGGTTACAGAGCTGCATCAGGAGGTTTGGATAAAAGTAATGTTATCTTTTTTGTCGCAAAGTTTTCGGAGGATTTTGAAAGTTTCGGCCTGGCAGATAACGGTACAGTACAGCAAAACGTCGGTTCACTCAAGGGGAAAAATGTAAAGGCCTTTTTTACGTTTCCAGCAAACGAAAAAGATCCTCTTCTGTTAAAGGTGGCCATTTCGACAGTTAGCATTGAAGGAGCCAGAAAGAATATGGAAGCCGAAATTCCTCATTGGGATTTTGACAAAGTACGAAAATCTGCACAGGTGGCCTGGAGCAAAAAACTAAATACAATACAGGTTGAAGGGGGTACAATAGCGCAACAAAAGATATTCTATACCTCTTTATATCACTCTTTTATTCATCCGAACCTCTATATGGATGTTGATGGAAAATATAGATCATCAAACAAAGAAATATATACAGCGACAAAAGGTTTTGAAAATTACACTACTTTTTCCTTATGGGATACCTTCAGAGCTTTACACCCCTTGTTAACAATTATAGATCAGGAAAAGACCAATCAATATGTCAGAACATTTATTGAACGTTATGAGCATACTTCAAATATGCCGGTTATGGAGTTTTCCGGTTCTGAAACCAACACTATGATCGGTTCTCATGCGGTTTCTGTTGTAGCAGATGCGTACATTAAAGGAATTAGAGATTATGACGTAGAAAAGGCATATACGGGCATTAAACAATTGGTAAATACGTATGGCCCCGGGAAAGATTATTACCTGCAATATGGTTTTGTACCCGATGATTTTAGTATAGAATCGGTTTCAAGAACGCTGGAATACAGCTATGATGATTGGTGCATTAGCAGACTTGCCAAAGATTTTAATGCCAAAGATTTTAATCTTTACAACCAAAGGGGGCAATTTTATAAAAACGTTTTTTCTAAGGAATCAGGGTTTATGAGCCCAAAGAATAGCGATTATGAGTGGGTCGCTGATTTTGATCCCAAACTGGTTACAAAACTTCATTATACCGAAGCAAATGCTTATCAATATACACCTTTTGCACCGCAGGATATTGAGGGTTTGATAAAGATATTCGGAGGAGATGAAAAATTTGAAACGTTTTTAGATGCTATTTTTACTACTGAAAGTGACTCTGATGCAATGGAAGCAATGGATCTGGATGTGACGGGTTTAATCGGTCACTACGTCCATGGAAATGAACCAAGCCATCATATAGCGTATTTATACAATTATGTTGGCGCCGGATGGAAAGGACAAAAGCGCATAAGAGAAATACTCACCACACTCTATTTTGATACACCGGATGGAATTAGTGGTAACGATGATGCCGGACAGATGTCTGCATGGTATGTGTTTAGTGCCATGGGATTTTATCCTGTTACTCCCGGATTGGATTATTATGCCATCGGAAGTCCTTTGTTTGATAAAGTAACTATCAATTTAGAGAATGGAAAAAAGTTCGAAATACACGCTAACAATAATGGGGAAGATAATGCCTTTGTTCAATCGGCCGAATTGAATGGTAAAGCTTATACCAAAGCCTATCTTAATCATCAGGATATAATGAATGGCGGTAAAATTGTTTTTGAAATGGGAAGCGAATCCAATAAGGCTTGGGGAGCTAAAAAAGAAGATCGGCCATGTTCTTTACAATATGAATGTGCACCGGTTCCAATTGTAAAAACCACCGGAAGAAAGTTTTTAGAAAGCACCACAGCATCTCTTTCCAGTAAAGATAAAAACGCGATAATTCGATATACACTTGATGGTAGTGAGCCTGATGAAAACTCAGATACATATAAAAACCCAATTCTAATTTCTAAAACGTGCACGTTACGAGCAAAGTGTTTTATTGACGGTGTTCTACCTGGATATACTGTTGCTTTCAATTTTGAAAAGGCTAAGCTCCAACCTGCAAGCAATGTTTCAGGGTTAAAGCCGGGATTAAAATATGAATATAAAGAAGCTGGATTTGCAAAAACTTCTGAAATGAAAAATTCGCCTGTTTCAAATTCAGGAATCATATTAACAATTAACATTGATTCTATTACAGACGACAGGGCGTTTGGGTACCATTATGAAGGCTATATTAAAGTTCCGGCTGATGAACTTTATACTTTTTATCTTGAATCGAATGACGGATCTACTCTGTTTATCGATAATGAGATGATAATTGATAATGACGATGATCATATGCAGCAAACCTTGAATGCCGAAATAGCATTAAAAAAGGGTTATCATCCTATCAAAGTAAATTATTTTCAAATGGGCGGCGGTAAAAAACTGGAGGTAAGTTGGAAGAATACTGTTTCTGAAATTGAAGTAATTCCAGGTGGTGCTTTATATCATTGACCAGAATCTGTTCTTAAGAGGAATTTAGTATGAAAAAATGCGAGATAGATCTATTAAAATAATAGTTAAAAATAACAAATAAATTTAGAGAAAATATGAATTATTCTACTTTTTCGCTTCTAAGAAAATTTTTATTTATGGTATTTACCATGGGCCTTTTTTCAGCCAATTCAGATCTTAAAGCTTCTGCAAAAAAAATATGGAGCTATCATTCCTTAGCAGGTTTTGTGGATACATCTCCGGCAATCGGAGACCTGGATAATGATGGAGTAAACGACATGATTTTTTGCACTGCAACCGGACGGGTAATTGCGCTAAATTCACTCGGATTAAAAATGTGGCATTTTGATGTGGATGATGTAATTACATCCCCACCAATTATTTCAGACCTTAAAAATGACGGAACTTTAGAAGTTTTGGTCCTCTCAAATAATGGGAGCGTAATTTGTTTAAACGGACGTTCAGGGAAATTACTTTGGAACTATAGATTGCCCTCGCCTGTAGGCTGGGGAACCACTTCATTGGCAGTATCAGATCTGCAAAATAATGGTGAAAAGAAAATCATTGCCGCCGATAGTGAAGGAAATTTATTCTGTCTGAACAACAATGGAAGTGTTCTATGGAATAAAAAGTTTGAGGATAAATTTAATTCTGCCCCGGCCATAGGGAAATTAACAGAAAAAGGCGAAATAAATATTCTGATCGGAAGCGACCTCTCTCCATTAATCTGCTTCTCTCCAAAGGGAAAAGAACTGTGGAGAATACAGGATGAAAAATCATCAGGCTCTGGTCCTTTAATTTGCGATTTAGATGAAGATAATATTCCGGAAATTCTTGTTGGAACAGGAAAACAGCTTAGTCTTTTTAATAATCAGGGAAAGAAATTATGGTCCTGTAAAATGCGGGGAGATGTTCACGATGCTATAAGTTTTGGCGATTTAAATGGTGATAATATGCAGGAAATTATTGTTGCAGATTTGCTGGGAGACGTTGTTGCATTGAACAATATGGGACAAACGCTCTGGAAATCGAGTATTAATAAACGGGTTCGCAGATCTGCAACAATTGCCGACATTGATGGCGATTCAAAACCTGAAATTCTGATTGCAGGTTACAGCTCTGTGCTATTTGTTTACAACAACGATGGTTCTGTAAAAGATCAAATTCCATTGAAGGGGGCGATGAATGGATCGCCAACTATAGTGGATTTCAAGGGTAACGGGGATTTAAGTGTTGTTTGCGGTGCCAGTTCAGAAATTGTAGCTTTTAAGTGGCCAAATCAAAATCAGAATTCATCTCCTCTTATTCCTTTTGCAGAGTACAGAGCTAACTCTTTACGTACAGGAATGAGAATTAAAAAATATAATGAAAAAGAAAATGTCAATTTAGAAGTTGATTTTGGCAGCTTCTATGTCGGCGATAATACTTTTAAAGTGATTGTACATAATCCTAATAAAAAGCGGTTAAAACTAAAATTAAACCTGACTAAAAACCATATTGGAAACAACAAAGAAATTAATTCTTCCGATACACTTTTTTCAGAAGTGATCTATTACAATATTTATGGAAACAACTCTGTGAATCTTGATTTTTCAGTAAAACTATTGGATAATGGGAAGACGATAATGCAAAAAAAGCATTCTCTGTACCTTATACCTTTCGCCAAAGATATGGCAGATATTAAGAAGAAACTTGCTGAAGTAAAAGCAATAAATTCAGATCATTCTGACTCAAAAGAATATACGGCTGACCAGCTTATTGTTTTTACTCATAAAATGAATGATATGGAGGAAAGAATTAATGTAGCAGGAACTTTGCCTATGTTGGAATTGAGTGAATTAAAAAATTCTGTTTCCTTGTTAAGAAAAGAAATAGAGGTTTTTTATATAATGACTAAAGCCGGGCAAAATGCCAAAAATGATTTTGCAGTTTATTCCGCAAATCCCTGGGCGCCTTTTGGTGGCGTTGATGAAATAATGGAAAATCGTTTCCAAAAGGCCAATGTTTCAATTGAGGCATTTATGGGAGAGACAGAGTCAGCAGCGCTTAATATTGTAAATTTTGGAAATAAACCAGTGACATTTCGAATCGAAGCTCTTACATTAATTTCAGAAAAAGATTCTTCTGAAGTATTGGCAAAAGATGTTTTTGAACTTCATGAAGTATTAAATATTCCTACCCAGAAATTAGATTATTCTGCGGATGCGCTTCCTTTATTAAATCAGGCGCAAACAATGCTAATTCCTAACAGGGATGTACGTCAATTGTGGATTAATGTAAATACGAAATCACTTGCATCCGGAACATGGAAAGGGATTATCCAGCTTCGCTCTTTGGAAGTTGAATCTAAACAAGTTGATATCCCTGTTAATATAAGAGTATGGGAAAGCGTATTGCCCGAAAAGCAGCCTGTCAGCTTATGCCATTGGGGCTACGTCCATACATCAAGGTTAAAAGATTACCCTAAGGAAGCATTTACAGATCAGGTGAATCATGGAACAAACGTATTTGTCGCAACCAATACTTTTGCTCCTGAGGCTCTTTTTGATAAAGAAGGTAATATTGTGAATGAGATTGATTACCGGGAACATGATGAATACGTGAAAAAACATATAAAAGATGGCATAATTCTTTTTTTCAATTATCAGGGAAGATTAAAAGGACCGGCAGAACAATATACTCCTGTTTGGCAAAAAGCATATATAGAATGGCTTAGAGAATGGATAGCGCATTTGAAAAACATGGGGGTCACGTATGATCAATATGCCTTTTATCCTGTGGACGAACCTGGACTTAGCAAAGAGCTTGTTATTCATTTTATTGCCAACGGAAAAATTATTCGTGAAGCCGATCCAAAAGCTCAAATCTATACCGATCCTGTAGGCAGAGCCACAATGGAAGATTTAAAAAACATGAATCCTTATGTGGACATATGGTGTCCAAACAGAGTTGGATATCTGTTAAATGAAGGGCAGGATAAATTGGAATATTTGCAATCAACCGGGAAAACTCTATGGACTTATGAATGTATGGGTAATGCAAAGCATTTATCGCCAATAGGCTATTACCGATCTCAGGCGTGGCTGGTATGGCATCATGGATTAACCGGAATGGGTTTCTGGAGCTATTGCACCTCCAGCGCCGATCCATGGTTTGTTCCTGAGGGAACTTTTGATTATCTGCTTGTTTATCAGGGAAAAGGAGTCGTAAGCAGTAAACGCTGGGAGGCCATTCGTGACGGTGTTGAGGACTATAGCATATTGAACGAGTTAAGTAAGGCTGTTAATCTATCGAAGGATAATTCGAATTTGGAACATTTAAAAGAAGCGAAGAAATTATTAAAAGACGATGTTTTTGAAATTGCCCGTTATTGTGGTTTGGATGAACTCGGAATGGAACCTGGGTTAGGCGGAATGGCAGAGTTACGTCAAATTGAGGATGCCCGATGGAAAAAGATAAAAGAAGTAAGAAGAAAAATAGCTCAATTATTGGATGAATTGAACTAAACTAAAGACTTTTCCCAAATATTTCTTAAAGGTACAGACGAAATCTCAATTCCATTAGTGGCAATAAAATTATTTATACAAGAGAAAATACTCGGTTCAATGGGGGAAGAAATTCCATTTAATTTTGATAACGGGTCTTTAAAAATTAAAATTACTGAGGAGAATTCTAATCGTTGGTTATATCTGGTTGGCTCTCAAAAATAAGTTATAATTATAATGTGGAAATTAATAATAGGAGAGAAAATGAAAAATACTATTTTGATTACAGGATTATCTCTATTAATAGCATCTTTTATTTCTTGTGTAAAAATAAAAGATTCTTCCAGTGAAAATGAACAGCAAAAACCCATTTCTATTCACCTTGAAGCACTCCACAGTAGTGTGCATGTTAATCTCACAGGATCTGTGACTGGATCAGAGGCAGTTTCGATATCTTGTGCAAAAAATGAAGTAGAATCTTTTCAGGTTGTAGTTAAAGCACAACACGGAAGACTACATAAAGTAGATGCTTCTATTTCTTCGCTAAAAACCAAGGATGGAGAAATATTGCAACCCGGGTGTGTTGAACTTTTTAGTGGCGCATTCATACCAGTACGCATTCCTGATCCACGGTCAGATATGAAGCCTGGAATGTGGTCCGACGCTCTTGTTCCATTAAAGAACCCTTACACTGGAGAACCGGTTCAAGGACCTAAATGGAGTAAGCAAGGTTTTAAAGGCGAACGATTTAGAGGTCGGTATTTTGACGTATGGGAAAGTCAACAACAGCCTCTTTGGGTTGATGTAAGAGTACCAAAGGATGCAGCGCCCGGTGTTTATACTGGCAGGTTTACAGTTTGGGCAGAGAATGCCGATAGTGTTAATATTCCTGTAAAAATTGAAGTGTGGGATTTTGTTTTGCCTGACGGACCGACCCTTGCTAATCACTTTGGAGGATTCAGACGGACAGCAAGTTTTTTTGGTTTGGAAGCCGATTCTGATGAGTTTCTTCAAATCGAAGACCGATTCATTGAGATGATGGCAGCTCATAGAATAGATCCTCAAATACCAGAACGGTTGAATCCAACGGTTGGTGAAGATGGTCGTGTAAGTTTTGATGAAGATATCGATAAGCGTATCAGCGCATTCGTTGAGAAATATCACTTAACAAATATCGAAGTACCAAAAGCTCCGTTCCCTGATATGCTTGGTGTTAATCGTTCTAAGGCGGCTACATTTTATCGTTCGTGGTATGCCTATCTCAAGAAGAAAGGGTGGGAAGAAAATGCATATCTTTATATGTTCGATGAAACTTTGAAACCCGAGGATTATGAAAAAGTCAGGCAACTGGGAGCATTCGTAGGAGAGGTAGAACCGAATCTTCGAAGGCTTGTTATTGAATCACCTTACCCGCGTCACCCCAATTCAGGTACGCTGGACGGTTCGTTGGATATCTGGTGCTCACTATTTGGATACATTGATGAAGCTAGTATTAAGCGCGTTCAGAAAAATGGGGATGAAGTTTGGCTATACACTGCACTCGTTCAGTCAATACCGAAATTTCATCCGAATTACAAAACTTTTAAAGTTGACGAACCTCCATATAACGAAGCAGTAGGCGTTGAAAGACCTCCATATTGGGAGATCGACTTTCCCCTTCTCAGTTATCGCATAGCACCATGGCTTAATTACCGTTACGGAACTACCGGGCTTTTGTATTGGTCAACATGTTATTGGGGGAGTTCGCCACCTCGCAACCCATGGGACAATCCTACACATGGAGATCACTGGAACGGAGAAGGAATGCTCTTCTACCCTGGAACAGATGCCGGCATTAATGGTCCTATAGCGTCAGTTCGGCTAAAGAATCTCAGAGATGGTATGGAGGATTACGAATATTTTGTTTTGTTGGAAAAATGTGGTGGTGAAGCTATAATAGAGGAAATTGTAAAAAACGCAGTTCCCACATGGGGCTCCTGGGATCAGGATACCGATCGTTTGCTTGAACGACGTCGCAAGATTGCCAGTGAAATTCTGCGGCTTAAGGACTGATGTGACACATTTTCATTTACAGAGAATATGGGAAATAAAATAATAAAATCTATGAAAAATCTAAACCCAATATCAAGACGAAAATTTATCAATTACCTTATGGTTACAGGTGCAGCTGCTGGTGGAGTGTATCTTTTTAGAAAGCAACTATTTGCTTCTGGCAGCAAGAATCCAGTTCGGCGCTTTCACATATGTTTGCAGTCTGCAGACTGGAAAAAGAATCCGGAACTTATTGGCATTATGAAAGAGGCTGGCATTTCGGATGTGTGGATGGGGTCATACTTACAAGGTAAATGGTATCAAACACCCGAAGAGTTACGGGAATCAGCCAATTTTTTGGAATCCAAAGGATTTAAAACTCACGTGCTGACAGTTCCCCTTGGGCACCCGGGAAATGCCATCGATCCATCAGATGAGTCTTGGTCTGAAAAAAAACAAACCTGGAAAAATGCCTGTGATTACGATGGGAGTTTATATTCAGGGACGTCCATTCATTCACAAGTAATTGAAGATAACATTGAAGCACATAAGCTACTTGCTGAACAAGGATTTGATGTTTTATTCCTGGATGATGATTTCCGTCTTGGAAGAACTCCCGGAAAAATTGGCGGCTGTTTTTGCGACGAATGTAAAAATACATTCCTGCAAAAATATGATTACGATTCGGCTGATTGGAACGTATTAATCGAATCTGTCGAAAAACGAAATCCCACAAAAGTACTTCGTTCATGGATTGATTATATCTGTACTATAGAATATGACATGTTTGTTGCCCTTCAAAGAGCTACTCCACAAATGGAAGTGGGAATTATGGTCATGTATTTTGGTGCTGAGAAATCAGGCATCGCGCTCGATAAATATCAGGATGTCCCTTTTAGAGTGGGGGAAATGATGTTTAGTGATAAAGATTTTGGAACGGTAAAAGGCAAAACGGACGAATTGTTTAGCGCCTTATTTCACATGCGTTTTATTAAGCCTGAACTGGCTTATAGCGAAACCACCGCATATCCCGAAGATCAACTTTCTGCAAAAAACATGGCTGCAAAGTTATCCGTTTCATTATTCACAGATGTTCGCAACACTATGTTTATGAGCGGATTAAATCCTTTTCCTATTGAACATTGGAAAACGATTGCTCCTGCAATGAAGAAGTCTGCTCAAATTCACAAAGAAATTGCAGGCTTAAAACCAAGTGGACCCTTTAAACATTTTTGGGGATGGGATAGCCGGCTGGTTGGAAAAGATAAACCATTCAGCCTGTTTCTTGCTTCCGGAATTCCGTTTGAAGTTGTTGACGACCTTACAGAAGATGGTTGGATATTTCTCTCGAACGAAGATGGAAAGTCTATTGTGGAAGGAAGATTAGCCGCAAAGAATAATAATCTTATTTTACGAAAAGAAGCCGAAATAAGCGATGATAATTTTATTGTATTGGATGAAACGCTGGAGGATATTTTTGCATTCAAGAAACACCTTATTCCAAAACTAAAGAATATTCCTTATGTAGAAGGAGATACACCGGTTATATTTTCATGGTATCCAACAGCAGGCAAAGCGCTTTTGTGGAATGTAACTGAGGAAAGACAAAAATATACAATAAAGCGTGGTGATAAAATTGTGCAATCAGTTATTATTGAGGGATTGGATGTAATGTTAATTTCAAAAAAGGAACTTTTTCAATAAGCAAGAATATGGCAGAACTAAGAAATCCGGGGAGGAACTCCTTTCGAAAATATAGACTTATCAAAAGATTGGCATTTTGCTCCCGATGAAAAGGATATGGGCACAAGTCAAAAATGGTTTGCTGTTGATTTTGATGATTCGCAATGGAAAAAGCTTGAGGCAGGAATAAAATGGGAAGAACAGGGATTTCGTGAAGGTTTATAAAAAGGAAAAAGATTAATGACGAAGAAATGCAGCAGATTTTTATGACATTCAAGAGTAAATTTAAATAATAGAATATTCTTCTGGTAAAAAATTATCAATCACAAATTCAAAATAATGAAAATATCAAAAACAATACTTTTAACGCTGATAATGGTCGTTTCAGCATGTTCAGTGAGAAATAATAAAACTGATTACACCATCTGGGTGGACCCTATGATCGGTACCGGCGGCCACGGACATACTTTTCCCGGCGCTACCGTTCCGTTTGGCATGGTGCAAATCAGCCCCGATACGCGTTGGGAAGACTGGGACGGCTCATCCGGATACCACTATTCCGATAAAACCATCATGGGTTTTAGTCAAACGCATTTGAGCGGAACTGGCGCCCCCGAATATTGCGATGTGCTGTTAATGCCAACGGTGGGCGAAGTTCAGATTTTGCCGGGCGATGAAAACGATCCTAAAAGTGGTTACCGTTCGGCTTTCAGTCACAGCAATGAACATGCTTCGCCCGGATATTACAGTGTCCTCCTGGACGACCATCAGATTAAAGCCGAGCTGACTGCCACCACACGAACGGGTTTTCACCGCTACACATTCCCGGCATCCGACAAATCGAACATCATTCTGGATATCAAAAACCGCGATCATGTAATTGAATCGAACCTCGAAATTATTAGTGATACCGAAGTTGCCGGATTACGTCGTTCCAAAAGGTGGGCAAAGGATCAGTATGTGTATTTCTATGCAAAATTTTCAAAACCTTTTCATTCGCACGGAATTGCATTGAATGACACATTAACAGGAGAGATAAATAAAGCTGAAGGCCAAAATATTAGGGCATTTTTTCAATTCAAAACGAAAGAAAACGAGCAGGTTATGGTAAAAATTGGTATTTCGGCAGTAGATGTTGAGGGTGCCAGGAAAAACCTTGATGCGGAAAATGCAGCATGGGATTTTGAAAAAGTAGCCGAAGATGCAAAGAAAAAGTGGAATACTTTTTTGTCGAAAATTGAGGTGGAAGGCGGAACAGAGAGACAACGCCGTATTTTTTACACCGGGCTTTACCACACGGCCATTGCCCCAAACGTTTTTGAAGATGTGGACAAAAGATACCGTGGAGTGGACCATAAAGTTCATGTGGCCGAAGGGTTTGACAATTACACGGTTTTTTCGCTGTGGGATACATTTCGCGCTCACATGCCGCTTTTCACCATCATCGATCCCGTTCGGTATCAGGAATTTATCAAAACATTTCTTGAAATGTACAAAGTGGGAGGCCGATTGCCCCAATGGGAGCTGGCCGGAAATTATACGGGGGTGATGATTGGCTACCACACACATTCGGTGATTCTTGACGGATACGAAAAAGGAATCAGGG
>JACDJB010001906.1_pt1 | contig 16088 bp, 14 predicted proteins | sample 7454121 | NCBI WGS metagenome assembly JACDJB01 (sample SAMN14253290, study PRJNA609438) | sludge metagenome | isolation source: sludge after 25d culture with pyrite | collected 2018-12-20 | reverse complement strand
TATTATCAGAAATAGGAATCAATCCAAGTGATGTTATTCAGCCTAACTGTGTTATTTGGGTGGAAGGCCCTTCTGATAGGATTTACATTAAACATTGGATATCTCTTGTAGCACCCGATTTGGTTGAAGGGAAGCATTTTAGCATCATCTTTTTTGGAGGAAGCACATTAACTGATTTGTTTGCTAGTGAAGATGAAGATATTCAGCAAAAATTGCTGAATATCTTATCAATTAATAAAAATGCAATATTGGTAGTTGATAGTGATAAAGATTCTGAAAAATCAAAATTTAAGCCTGGTGTTCCAGAAATTATTAAGTCTGTCGATGATTCAGGAGGAATAGGATGGGTGACTCATGGCAAGAGTATTGAGAATTATCTACCCAGTTCTGTTGTGATCCCCGTTTTTAGATATATGTGTAGAATATCAAAAAAAATCAAAAATTTTGAAATTAATAGATATTCTGACTTTTGTGATTTTACAAATAGTGAAATGCTGAAATACAAACAAAAACCTAAAAAATATCAAAAACATAAGGTTGCATTTTCAATCGAATTTACTAAAATTTTTAACGTTACAGACTTGTCACAAGAACTTAGGGATGTAATAGATAATGTTGTGGAAAAAATCAAAAAATGGAATGGTTTATAGATAAACTCACACTTCAATAACACACGATAGATAACCCATAGAATCCGTGAGAAATCAAAGTTATCAATCGGTGACATAAAAAAGGTGCGCCGCCGGCGCACCCTACAAATCTACAAATGTTTGCAATTCGCGCGAATTCGAGTAATTCGTGGACCATCTCTTTCATCGCGCATCCCTCACCTCATTTACGGTGTTTTATAAATGTGCAACAAGTCATACCCGATTTACGTATACCCAGTGTGTATAATGAATCTACAGAATCCCCCGACTGACAGGAGGTACGCATGAGCAAGATCAGCATTATCACAGATACCGATTCCAGCCTTCCCGTTGACCTCGCCGCGCAGTACGGCATCCAGCAGGTGCCCATCACCATCCAGTTCGGCGACGAGACCTACGAGACCAGCGTTAACATCAACGATAAAACGCTCTTCGAGAAGATCGACGCGATCGGCAAACTGCCCACCACCGCCGCCCCGTCACCCGCCGCCTTCAAGACCGCCTACGAAAAGGCTTTCGCCGATGGCGCTGATTCCATCATCTGCATCGTGGTCGGCAGTAAGATCAGCCGCACCTACGATTCAGCCGTCACCGCCTGCGAGGAATTCCCCGGCAAACTGATCACGGTCTTCGACTCCGAATACCTTTCTCTCGGCCAGGGGTACATGGCGCTCGCCGCTGCTGAAGCCGCCGCTGGCGGAGCTTCCCACGAGGAAGCGCTGCAAGCCGCCCGCGACATTCTTCCCCGCCTCCACCTCTACGGCTCGTTAACGACCTTAAAATACCTCGCCATGGGCGGGCGCATCGGTAAGTTCCCCGCTAATATGGCCAACCTGTTCGACATCCGCCCGGTGATGACCATGATCGACGGCAAACTAGGCCTGCTCGAAAAGGTACGCACGCACCGTATGGCAATGAACCGTCTCGTGCAACTGCTCGAGAAATCGGTCAAAGACAAAGAGATCGTCAGGGCAGGTATCGTGCACGTCAACAACCTCGAAGATGCCAAACTGCTCGAATCCCGCCTGCGCGCTGACCTGCCCATGCCCGCTGATATCCTCGTCGCCGAGTTCACCCCCGGACTTTCCGTCCACGGCGGCACCGGGCTGGTGGCAGCGGTGCTGGTCACCAGGGACTAAACTCCACCGGTACGAAAAAACCCACCTGGATAATCCGGTGGGTTTTAGATTTTCTTGAAATTGAATCTCAGGCGGCCAATGTGTCGTCCAGGCGGATCTGCACCGGTTTGCCCTTGATGCGATAGGTGCGCTTGCTGTGGTTGAGCACAGATTTCACGTGCTGCTCCATCACATCCACCAGCGAGTAGTTGGATTGAATATTGATCTCACCGATCGCCTTGCCCGGTATGCCGGTTTCCCCGGCGATAGCCCCGACGATGTCGCCCGGCCGCAGACCGCTGCGGTTGCCGAGATTCATCCACAGGCGCACCATGCCCGGCTCAACCAACGCATCCGCTTTGTCCCTGCCGGTTGTCTTCCTGGATTTACCGGCGCCCTGGCTGCCGTTCTTTTTTCCGTTGGATTGGGTTGTCCAATCGCTGGTATTGGTGGCTTGCATCAGCTCCTTGACCGGTATCTCAGCGTTGTTGGCGCGCAGCAGGCGCATAAGCCCCACCGCGACCTCATCGCTATTGAAACCGCTTTGGCGCAGTTTTTCAAGCAGCTGTTTTTCGGTGTGATTGATTCCAGCGAGCATTTGCCCGCTCACCTGTTCGATCAGGCGCTCATCACGCTTCTGCTGCACCTCCGCGACACCGGGCAGCTGTGTTTCAGCCACCGGTTGGCGGGTGTACGACATGATCTGATTCATCCGGCTGCGTTCGCGCGGGGTGAGCAATGTAATGGCAATCCCTTTTTTGCCCGCCCGACCGGTACGCCCGATGCGGTGCACGTAATCTTCTGCGTCCTGCGGCATGTCGTAGTTGAAAACATGAGAGACATCATTGATGTCAAGACCGCGGGCGGCAACATCCGTTGCCACCAGAATGGTCACAGTGGCTTTACGGAAGCGATTGAGCACCAGCTCACGCCGCGACTGATTCAGGTCGCCATGCAGAGAATCCGCCGAGAAACCACGGCGCATCAACTCATCCGCCAGGTCCTGCGCTCTCGCCTTGGTGCGAGTGAAGATCAACGCGCTGGATACCTCATCAGTCTCCAGCAGGCAGCTCAGCGCAGCGAGCTTTGTTTCTTCACGCACACGGTAAAAACGCTGTTCGGTTTCCGCCACAGTCACCTGTTTGGGGTTGATGCTGACCTTTACCGGATCATTGAGGTACTTTGACGCCAGTTTTTGAATTTGCACGGGCAGCGTGGCGGAAAATAACGCCATCTGCCTGGTTTCTGCTAATTCCTTGAAAATCATTTCCACGTCGTCAATGAAGCCCATTTCGAGCATTTCATCAGCCTCATCGAGCACGAGGATCTCAACCTGGCTGAGGTCAAGCCTGCCCTGCTTAATGAAGTCGAGGAGGCGGCCTGGTGTTCCAACCAGAATATCGACACCGCGCTTCAACCCCCTGATCTGGATCTCGTAAGACTGACCGCCGTAAACCGCCAGCACTTTACTGCCGGAAACCCTGGCAAAACCCTCGGTCGCGTCCGCAACCTGTTTCGCCAGCTCCCGGGTGGGCGCCAGCACGAGCGCGCGCGGGGTGCCGTTTCCCTGCCCCAACCGCTGCAGGATCGGCAGCATGAACGCCGCCGTCTTTCCCGTCCCGGTCTGTGACTGGGCGAGCACATCTTTACCGCCAAGCATCAGCGGGATCGTCTCAACCTGGATGGGGGTCGGCTGGGTATAACCCAGTTTCTCCACCGCCTGCAGGTATTCTTCTTCTAAACCTAATTCTGAAAAACTGTGTATCATTCAATTCCTTTTCGCATAAAAAAATACCCTCCGGTACCGGCTGGGTATTTTGAACCTGGCACGATCTTTCAGCGTTATCACAACGCGGCTGATAGTATATCATAGAACTTCAATATTGAGAGAAATTGGCGCTTATTTCTGAAAGAGAAGGTGTGATGGAAACGTTCCGGAATTTTCAGCTCGCATTGCCGTATAATTAAAAAATCCAGTATCCAGGAGTGATCACATGGCTAAAAAATTCGTCCTCGTCGCGGGAAACATCGGTTCCGGTAAAACCTCGCTCACGGAGCGCATCGGCGAACGACTCAAATGGCACACCGCTTACGAATCTGTCGTCGATAACCCGTACCTGCCGGATTTTTACAACAACATGAGAGAGTGGGCGTTCCACCTTCAGGTGTACTTCCTTGGTCACCGCGCCCAGCAGCACCTGGATATGTACAACGACCCGCGCTCTGCCATTATCGACCGCAGCATCTACGAAGACGCCTACATTTTTGCGCGCGCGCTGCACACCATGGGCAACATCAACGAGCGCGATTTCAAGACCTATCGCAAGGTCTTCGATCTGATCACGCGCAACCTGCCTAACCCCTCGCTGCTGATCTACCTCAAAGCACCGGTGGACACCCTCATCGAGCGCATCCAATCACGCGGGCGCGACATCGAATCTACCATCTCCCGCGACTACCTCGCCCTGCTTGACAGCTTCTACTCCGATTGGATCGGCAACTTTGACCTCTGCCCGGTGCTCACCATCCGCACTGACGACCTCGACTTCGTGCACGAGCCCCGTCATCTTGATACCGTCGTGCGCAAGATAAAAGACAAGCTCTCCGGGCGCGAGGAGATCGTTTTCGATTAAAACAACAGGAATTTTGCTCATGTTTCCGGCGATTTTCGCTGCAACTAAATCAGTCTCCATCCGTATATTAGCTAGAAAAACAAAATACGCGGGGCAGCAGTGACGCAATTGGACCCACAATGGATCGATAAAGCCCGCCATGGAGATGATGAAGCCTTCACCATGTTGGTAAATTCCTACCAGACTCCGGTTTACAACCTGTGTTACAGGATGCTTGGAGAGGCCACCGCCGCAGAAGACGCAGCGCAGGAGACATTCTGGCGAGCTTATCAAAACCTCAAACGTTATGACCCACAGCGGTCCTTCGCGACCTGGCTGCTCTCCATCGCTGCCCATTACTGCATCGACCAGCAGCGCAAACAGAAGGTCGGCATTTTTGAACTCGACGAATTTCCCGATTTCGACCTCGCCGATCCCGGAATCCCAAACCCCGAAACCGAGATCATCACAAACGATCAGGACGAAGCGCTGCACCGACTCATCAACCGGCTTAACCCGCCGGACAGGGCAGCGGTCATCCTCAAATACTGGTATGGGTGTTCAGAGGAAGAGATCAGCCGGATGCTTTCGCTCACCGTCAGCGCAGTGAAAAGCAGGCTGCACCGCGCCCGCAGGCAGCTGGCTGAAGCGATCACAGAATCTCAGTCACTACCGGTAAAGGAAGGACAATAATGGAAAATCAAACTTTCAAATCCTGGATACTGGATGACGAAACACTCAGCGCGGAGGACGAGGCTTTGCTGATGGAACACCTCGCGCAATGCCCGGAATGCGCGGAATTGAAGGCGAACCTCGACACGGCGCTGCAATTGGTGCGCGCCGCGCCAGAGATCGCCGCTCCTGTTGACTTCACGCAGCGCTTCACCGCCTCCCTCGCCGCCCGCAAGCGTGAAGAGGAAAAGCGGCAGGCGCGCGCTCTCACGCTCGCTCTCTCTTCTACAGCCATTGTGGTCGCAATAGGTGCGCTCCTGATCTTCATGCCGGAGATCTCCCTGATCTCCATGGCGGCTGGTTTTGTCACCTCTGTTCTCACCTGTTTTGAGGTCGTTCAATCAGCGGCATCGTTCATCAGCGGCTTAATTAAAAATACCAATCCCTCCTCACTGGTAACGGTATTTGTTGTCATCGGGGGCTGGGTTCTATTAGCCAGCCTCACCCTGGCGTTATCCGTTTGGAAACTTGCGATTAAAAAGGTGGAAATTAAAGAATGAAAAAACTGTTGAAATACTTACTTGTAGCATCGCTCCTATTTCTGACGATCGCACCGACCCCGGCGATGGCGCAGGACCCCACCCCGCCGCCATCAAACCGTATCAGCGGCGACCAGGTGGTGATCGGCAACACCTACACGCTGCGTGAAAACGAGTTGCTCGATGGCAATATGCTGGTCATCGGGGGTACAGCCTCAACCGCTGAAAGCTCGACCATCAATGGCGACCTTTTACTGGTTGGCGGCACCCTCACCATCGACGGTACGGTGAACGGGGAGATCGTGTCGATCGGCGGCGTGGTGAACCTGGGCGACAGCGCCGTCATTAATGGTGATCTATCCCAGCTCGGTGGCAGCCTGCAGCGTTCTAGCGCGGCGATTATCAACGGCAGTGTCAACCAGAATGTGCCGAATGACTTTATGTTCGACTTTCCACTAAGCGGAGGTCGCTGGTTCCCCTTTGAAAGCGGTCAATCACCTTTATCGAGAGTGTTGAACGCGCTGTTCCGGTCGCTCGCGATGGCTGTTCTGGCTGTGCTGATTGGATTGTTGCTACCGCACAATATCAAGAATATCGCCGCCGCTATCACCCGGGAACCCCTGGTAAGTGGAGGAATTGGTATTCTGACCATCATCGTCGCGCCCATCGTTTTGATGTTGCTGATCATCACAATCCTCCTCATTCCCATCACCGTGCTTGGTTTCATCGCGCTCAGCCTTGCCATAATGCTCGGGCTGATCGCCGTCGGCTATGAAATTGGCCAGCGGCTGGCTGTGCTCTTCAAGACCACCTGGCATCCTTCGGTTTCCGCCGGGATCGGCACACTTGCGCTCACACTGGTGACGGGTATCTCCAATTTCATCCCCTGCATCGGATGGGTGCTGGGATTTGTCGCAGCTGTTTTCGGGCTTGGTGCAGTGATTACCAGCCGCGTCGGGTCAGAAAAATATGCCAAAAAACTCATCCAGTCCGTCATTCCCTCCACAGTAGATGTTCCTTCACCAATAACAGGTGGAACTCCTGGTGATGAACCATCACACTCCCCTACGGATGAGCCACAGGCATAACCGAATTAATTTCAGTAAAGAGGTGAAACATGAAAACTCTAAAATTTATAGCTTTGATACTTATTCCAGTCGTCCTGGTTGCATGCACCTTCACAGTTAATACGCCTGCGCTGACCACCGGTGAGACGCAGATCTTTGATGTCAACGAACCCCTACCGGATGGCGATGAAGTTCCGACCGTCGTTATTGAAATGGGAGCCGGCAAGCTGGATCTAAACGGAGGCTCTGACCAAATGATCGAGGGCAGCATCACTTACAACCTTGCGACATGGGCTCCGGTTGTAACACGTGAAGGCAGCACCGTCACGATCTCGCAAAAAACCACCAGCACCATTTCGATTCCCGAGGGTCAAATTAAGAACCAGTGGGACCTCCAGCTGGGTTCAACACCGATCGCCCTCAGACTTGCCACCGGCGCTTACGAGGGGCAGCTGAATTTGGGAGGGCTTGCCATTGCCAAACTCAACATCACTGACGGTGCCAGCACCTCAAGGGTCAGGTTCGACGAGCCAAATTTGACCGCGATGAGTGAATTGAAATATTCGACCGGCGCTTCTGATGTGGAGTTGTTCGGGTTGGGTAACGCGCACGTCAACAAGGTCGATTTCATCGGCGGGGTTGGCAGCTACACACTCGATTTTAGCGGTGAGAACACAAACGATTGTGAAGTTTCCATCAAATCCGGAGTCAGCAGCGTAAAGATCATCATCCCTGAGAACGCCAGGGCTGAGGTTATCATCAATGGTGAGTTAAACGACGTAGACCTCACCGGCACCTGGACGGTGGAGAACAACCGCTATTTTTCCGGCGATGAGGGCGCGTTAATCCGCATCACGATCGAAATGGCGGTTGGCGATCTTGAACTGGTCGCTGATTAATTGATCAGAATGATTAAAATAAACAACTCCGTTTTCTTCAACCGGAGTTGTTTTATGTTTAATAACGGCTATGTAAAAAGGTTGTGATGCCTACTGGTAGATCCCCATTTCAGTGATCGCCTGGTAGACCACATCGCGCAGATAATAGCGGTATCCCATTCCTTCAACGATTCTCTGCCGGATCTGCTGTGATGAAATCTCAAGGATCGGGGCTTCCACAATCTTCACCTTGCGCGAAATACCGGGTAATACCTTTTCCAGCGACTCAAGATCCACCTGGTCCGCGTGGCGGCGCATCACACCAATGCCGTCACAGGTTTTAATGAAATCCTGCGGACGTTTCCAGGTGGGCAGGTCATGAAGAGAATCCCCCCCCATCAGGTAATACATTTCAGCCCCGGGGTATTCCTGCTTCAGAATGTTGACCGTATCGATCGCGTAGTGCGGACCCGGGCGGTCAATATCCACCCTGGACAGCTGGAAGGCCGGGTTTCCCTGGATCGCGATAGCCACCATCTTCACGCGATCCTCAATCGGGCTCACGTTGGTGTACCGCTTGTGCGGCGGGTTGTCTGTTACGACCCACAACAGCAGGTCGAGCGACAACTGCGTGCGGCATTCCTCTGCCAGTATCAGATGTCCCACATGCGGCGGATCAAATGTACCACCGAATACGCCCACTCTTTTGATACCCTGCATACTAATCCTGCCACTCCAATTCGTAATCAAGGATGTAAACTGTGTCACCGCTCTGAATGCCTTGCCGTCGTAAGGCTTCGTCTACACCAAGCTTATCGATCAAGTGTTGAAAACGCCGAACCGAACCTTCGTGCTCCCAATAAGTCATCTCAGCAGCGCGTTCGATGGCAGCCCCTTTCACTCGCCAGCCGCCTCCTTCGCGCTCCACTGTGAAGTCTCGCGGGTCGTCAGCAGCCTTGTACACAGGTAATTCTGATATTACCTCGGGCAGCGGTGTTTCCAGCAGCAGTTGATGCGCTTTCCATAAAACGGATTGTAGATTCTCACGTGAAAGCGCAGAAATGGCAAAAGGCTCATAACCGCGGGTTTTAAGTTCCCCTCGCAATCGCTCCCATTTTTCCTTCACTTCCGGGAGATCGATCTTGTTGACGACCACAACCTGCGGTTTTTGCGCCAGAGATCTATCAAAGAGTGCCAGTTCGCTGTTGATCTGAGTGAAATCCGCCAGTGGATCTTCCGCGATACCATCCAGTACATGGATCAGGACGCGCGTCCGCTGGATATGCTTGAGAAAATCATCCCCCAGCCCAACCCCCTGATGGGCGCCCTCGATCAGCCCCGGTATATCCGCCAGAACCAGGTCGGTTTCTTCATCCAGGCGCACGACGCCGAGATTCGGCTCCAGCGTAGTGAAGGGATAGTTCGCGATCTTCGGTCTGGCGTTCGTCACGGCTGCCAGCAGGCTCGATTTTCCCGCATTGGGGACTCCCACAATGCCAACGTCCGCCAGCAGTTTCAGTTCAAGCCGGATTTCAAGTTCTTCGGGCGGCTCCCCTTTTTCAGCAGTTCTCGGTGCCTGGTTTCGGGATGTTGCAAAATGCTGGTTGCCCCGACCGCCCCGCCCCCCTTTGCAGACCACAAGCTCCTGCCCGTCCTCCACCAGGTCGCCCAGCAATTCATTCGTCGCCGCGTTGTACACAAGTGTTCCCGGGGGTACCGGGATGACCAGGTTTTCAGCGCCTCTGCCGGACATCTTACTGGAACCGCCATCATCACCATCCTTGGCGATGTATTTGCGTTGGTAACGGAAACTGTTAAGCGTGTTCATCGTCTTTACAACACGGAAGATCACATCACCCCCTCTTCCGCCGTCTCCCCCATCCGGACCGCCGCGCGGTACATACTTCTCGCGCCGGAAATGCATCATCCCCGCGCCACCACGTCCGGACCTCACATAGATAGTTGCTTCATCAATAAACATCTTTTACTGCTTTCAAAAATGGCTCAGCGATCCGGTCGACCGCTGAGCCGTAAGAATCTTTAATCTATTTACCGAACTTTTTCTTCAGGATATCTTCCAGATCAGGCTTACCGATCTCCTGCAGTTCGTAGCGTACGCGCTGCATCGGCTTGTTGACCTTGATGATACGGGTAAGATCGATGGGGGTCGCAGAAACCACAAGGTCTACATCCGCCTTGTTGATCGTATCCTCGAGATCTTTTACCATCTTATCGCCGTAACCCATCGCGGGTAAAATGGCGCCCGTTTTGGGATACTTGACATAAGTATCGTGAATGGTGCCGACAGCGAAAGGCCGCGGATCAACGATCTCGGCAGCGCCAAAGCGTTTGGCAGCCACCCATCCAGCGCCGTAAGCCATTTCGCCGTGTGTGAGCGTGGGTCCGTCCTCGACGACCAGCACCCGTTTTCCGCGAATTGCTTCAGGATCATCCACAAACAAGGGTGACGCGCCTTCTATTACAATGGCGTCGGGATTCAACTCGTGCAGGCTGTTGCGAACCTCGATCACCTTGTCAGGATCAGCGGTATCCACCTTGTTGATGACAAAAACATCCGCCAGTTTGACGTTAGTTTCGCCAGGATGATACGATCTTTCGTGCCCGGGGCGATGCGGATCAGCTACCACGATCGCAAGGTCGGATTTGTAGAATGAAAAATCATTGTTGCCGCCATCCCACAGGACGATGTCCACTTCCTTCTCGGCTTCGCGCAGGATTGCTTCGTAATCCACTCCGGCGTAGACAATCACGCCATTGTCGATATGCGGTTCGTACTCTTCACGTTCCTCAATGGTGCACTCGTGTTTGTCGAGATCAGCATAAGTAGCGAAACGCTGAACCTTTTGCTTTACCAGGTCGCCATAGGGCATCGGGTGGCGGATCGCCGCGACCTTGAAACCCATTTCCCGCAGGATCTGCGAGACACGGCGTGTCGTCTGACTCTTGCCCGAACCGGTTCGCACCGCGCAGACCGAAACAACCGGTTTGACCGATTTAACCTGCGTGGTTTCTGTGCCCATTAGCCGGAAATCTGCCCCGGCTGCCAGCACGGTAGATGCCTTACTCATCACTACTGCATGCGGCACATCGCTGTAGGCGAAGACCACTTGATCCACATTGTGCTTTTTGATCAAGTCGACCAGGTCGGACTCGGGATAAATGGGAATTCCATTCGGATACAATGAGCCGGATAGCTCAGCGGGGTACTTCCTGCCTTCGATGTTGGGTATCTGCGTGGCAGTGAAAGCAACGACTTCATAGTCTTTATTATCGCGATAAAAGACATTGAAATTGTGAAAGTCGCGACCTGCCGCGCCCATAATGAGGGTCTTGATTGGTGTCATGTGATTCTATCTCCTTTGGTTTAAGATAATTTTCACATCGCTTGTGGGGCTGTGATGCCCAGTGTTGCCAAACTATTCGCGATCGCCTGCCGTGCTGCTGCCACCAGCCTGATGCGGGTTGACCGCTGAGGCTCTTCCGCTATCAGCACCGGGCATTGCGTGTAAAAATCATTAAACGCCCGCGCCAGTTCATACGCCTGGTTCGTGATGATCAGTGGTTTTAAATCTCTTGCCGCCTTCTGCAGCTCTTCGGGCAAACGCGAGATCAGATCGATAAGCGTGATCTCCGGTCCGGTCAGTTCATAATCGAGCTCATTTTCCGGGGGAATAACGTTATCGACTTTACGCAGAATCGAATTCGCCCTAACGTAAGCGTATTGAATATAAGGGGCTGCCTGTCCATTGAAGTCCAGTGCTGTTTCCCAATCAAAGGTAACCACCTTGTTGCTTTCACGCGAGAGCATAGGGAACTTGATCGCGCCAATTCCCACAGCCTTCGCGATCTCGAGCTGATTTTCTTCAGCCAAGTCGCGATTCTTTTCTTTCACCACATCCAGCGCTCGGGCAGTCGCTTCACGGATCAAATCCTCCAGCAAGACTACCGTCCCCTCACGCGACGCCATCACCACATTTCCCGGGAGATTCACCAACTCATAAGGAATATGCTGGCAGCGCTGCGCCCAATCATAGCCTGCCAGTTCGAGCGTTTTAAAAACCTGCTGAAAATGCAGTGATTGGCGTACATCCACCACGTAATAGGATTTCACAAGGTCAGGGTAATCCAGGAACTTCTGCCGGGCTAATGCAAGGTCTTCCGTGGCGTACAAAGCAGTCCCGTCTGAACGGAGCACCACCATTACACGGAATTTCTCATCTTTCAAACCCAGTTTCTTATCAATTTTGACGATGACCGCTCCCCCGCTTTCGCGCTCATCCTCAGCTATGCCCTTTGCCAGCAGCTCATCCACGATTCCCTTGCCGGGTTCCTCAAACATGGAGTTGAAATAATAACGATCAAAGCGGATATCCAGCAGGTCGTACATTTCCTTGAATCCGTCCAATGACCACTGGCGTGTTTCCTCCCAGCATTGCACAACCTCAAGGTCGCGCCTGTCCCAGCGCGCGTATATTTCACGAATCTCGTCTTCAAGCGCCGGGTCCTGTTCCAGGCGCTTCACCGCCTCTGCGTAGATCGCACCCATCCAGCGAGTGATGTCCTTATCAGGTTTTTCATCCTTGTGATATTTCAGATAATTCCACAGCCATTTGATCACGTGCAATCCAATATCACCCGGGTAATTCGCCCGTATGACATCGTAACCAGCTGCCTCGAGGATGCGCGCTATCACGTCGCCGAGAAACGCGCTGCGCAAATGGCCAACGTGAAATGCCTTGTGCGTATTAGGATGAGAAAACTCAACCATCAGGCGCTGATTCAGGCGTGACCCATGCCCGTATCGGTCACCTTCAGTCAGCACCTGTGTAATAACCCGCCGAGAGTAATCAGCTGTTGAAAAGTAAAGATTAAGATACCCATTGACCGCTTCAATCTTCTCAAAACCCTCGGTGTCGCTCAAACGGTCGGCAATCGCCAAAGCAATCTCATTCGCCCGTTGCGCCACATTACCGCGTGTTTGTCCAAAAGAATTAGCAGCCAATTGAAAAAATGAAGTCGCGATTCCCCACTGTCCATTAAATGGGATCCAGGTCCACTTGACCTCGCAGACCGGCAAGCCGGATGCTTTGCAAAATTCCTGAATTTGGAGTTCTACTTTCTTCTGCTCGGCTTCAAACATTTGTGATCCCATTTCTTAAGATAACCAGAAGGATTATATCACAGGCAAAATTCGTCCGTCTCACTTAACACAAAAGCGAGAGATGGATATCTCCCGCTCATTGTGGTTGAAAAAACGAATTTACTTGGCAGCGTTCAAGCGCTTCATTAATCTGCTCTTACGGCGCGCAGCGTTATTCTTATGAATGACGCCCTTCTGTGCAGCCTTGTCGAGCGCAGCGATCGCAGCGATCGTTGCGGCTTTCGCCGCTTCAGGATCAGTTCCTTCAATCGCGGTGCGGGCGCGGGCGACACGCGTGCGTGCAGAACCGCGGTAAACACGGTTCAGGAGCCTTCGTTTTTCATTCTGTTTGTTGCGTTTTATTGCAGATTTAATATTGGCCAACTTTATTTCTCCTAAAAAACTACTGTCAGTGCGAGGGTCGAGGGTAAGCACTGCTCAGGTGGCGAAAGAATTCTACCCCAAGCCCGGCATTCTGTCCAGATGTCCTGCCTATTTGTCCTGCAGCGCAGCGACTCCTGGCAGCTCCAGCCCCTCCAACATTTCAAGCGAAGCACCGCCGCCTGTGGAAATATGGGTGATCTGCTCAGCCAACCCGGATTGCTGAATCGCAGCCACAGATTCGCCGCCGCCAATGATGCTAACCGCGGCGCTGTCTGCAACCGCTTTGGCAACACCGAAAGTTCCACTGGCAAATTTGGGGAATTCAAATACACCCATTGGTCCGTTCCAGACCACCGTAACGGCGGCTCTGATGATCTCCCCAAAAGTTTCTACTGTTTCGGGTCCGATATCAAGGATACGCCAGCCTTCTGGTACATTCCCCAGGGGTACAATTTTGCTCTCAGCCTCTGCAGCAAATTGATCTGCCAAAATAACGTCTACAGGCAGGTGCAATTTGCCGGCAGCCTTCTCCAGCAGTTCTTGCGCCAATGGAAGGGATTCGTCTTCAACAAGCGAATCAGCTACCGCATAACCGCTTGCCTTGATAAAGGTGTTTGCCATTCCGCCGCCGATCAATACCGCGTCAGCTTTGGTGAGCAGGTTGTTGATGACCCCAATTTTGTCACTGATCTTCGCCCCGCCGAGAATCGCTACAAAGGGTCGTTCAGGATCTGCCACAGCCTGACCCAGGTATTTGATCTCTTTTTCCAGCAAGAAACCAGCCACCCCCGGCTTGAAGCGGGTAACACCTTCTGTGGAAGCGTGGGCGCGATGGGCGGTACCAAACGCGTCGTTTACATACAGGTCAGCCAGGCTGGCAAGCTGTTCTGCCATGTCCAACCCGTTCTTTTCCTCCTCAGGGTGAAAGCGGGTGTTCTCCAATACCAGCACGTCTCCAGGTTTCAAGACTTCAGCTGCGCTCTCCGCTTCCGGTCCAATACAATCAGCCGCAAAATGAACCGGTTTTGCCAACAGGTCAGCGAGATGTTCTGCCACCGGTTTGAGAGTATATTTCAGATCAGCCTGACCCTTCGGTCTGCCGAGGTGGGAACACAGAATCACCGCAGCCCCTTTATCGAGCAGGTATTGGATGGTCGGCAGGGCGGCGCGAATGCGGGTATCATCCCCAACCTTGCCCTCTGACAACGGGACGTTGAAATCCACCCGCACCAGAACTTTCTTACCATTGACATCTATATCGCGAATCGTCTTTTTATTGAACATTTATCTTCCTCCTGATATATGTCGATGCGCAACCGTCATTGATATTCCGGGTTGCGCATCGTTGCAATTCGGTTGCTCCAGGGATCAAATCCCGGGGTTTTCGATTAGAGTTTCTTTCCCATCATCGCCGCCAAATCAGCGGTGCGGCAGGAATAACCCCATTCATTATCGTACCAGGTTACCACCTTGATCATCGTACCGCCCATAACCATATTGGTGGGCAGGTCAACAATGGATGAACGCGGGTCACCTTTGAAATCCATTGACACCAGCGGGTATCCGTACTCTCCGGTCGTGTAACCGAGGATTCCTTTGAGTTTACCCTCTGCGGCCTCAACAAATGTAGCGTTGAGCTCTTCTTTGGTGGTCGCTTTCTCAATTATTGCGACAAAATCGACGATCGAGACTGTCGGGGTAGGAACGCGCAAAGAATAACCATCAAACTTGCCCTTTAGCTCCGGAATGACCAGCGCCAAAGCCTTAGCAGCACCAGTTGTGGTGGGGATGATATTGAGAGCTGCGGCGCGGGAGCGGCGGATTTCTTTTCTGTGACCCTGGTCGAGGATGACCTGGTCGTTGGTGTAAGAGTGGATGGTGGTCATCATACCTGAAACGATACCAAATTTATCATGCACTACTTTGGCAGCGGGAGCCAGACAGTTCGTGGTGCACGAGGCGTTAGAGATGACATGGTGTTTTGCACTATCGTAATTATCATCATTTACGCCAAGCACCAGGGTGATATCTTCATTCTTGGCTGGTGCGGAGATGATCACCTTCTTTGCGCCACCTTTTTCAATATGGACGCGGGCTCCAGGTTTGCCTTTCGCGGGATCACCAATCGCGTCGGTGAAAACACCGGTGGATTCAATAACAATCTCAACACCGAGCTCTTTCCACGGCAGCAAGCCGGGATCCTTCTCAGAAAAGACTTTAATCGATTTACCATCGATGATCAACTCGTTTTCTTTGGCTTCCACCTGCCCCGGGACAATGCCATAATTGGAATCATACTTGAACAGATGCGCGTTGGTTTTGGTGTCAAAAAGATCATTGACCGCAACCACTTCCAATTCGCCAGCGTGATATTCATTGATGGCCTTCAAAACCTGTCGGCCGATACGACCGAATCCGTTTATACCTACTTTAATTCCCATATTTCGTACCTCCATTAGAATATTTTCTTATTTTACCATTTTTGTCAGCAACACGAGAAATTAAATGCTTGAATAGCTGTCTTTTGAACCCAGTGGGCCAGTTCGTTCCATGTAAAGATCAATGATTGTTTTTGCCACCTTGGGCGAGCTATGCCGCCACGGATTTTCTTTGTCCACCAGGTCGGTTTCATAGATCTGATAGTGACTGTCTTTCTTCTCAGTTTTAACCCACTCGATTTCGACCGGAACCTTCTCGTCAAAGCGATTATTTGCCAGAACAACATCGAATAATTTTGCGCCAACGTGCCGTTCAATCGTTTTTATGTGATCCTCGCAGGTGTACCCATCCGTCTCACCTTTTTGAGTGGCAATATTGCAAATGTAGAATTTGTAAGCGCGGCTGGCTTTGATCGCGTCCACAAGGTCAGGGACCAGTAGATTGGGGATAATGCTCGTGTACAGGCTGCCCGGCCCAACAAGGATCAGGTCCGCGTTGAGGATCGCCTGCAAGGTTGGCGGGAAAGGAGTGGGATTGGCTGGATCCAACCAGACCCGATGCACCCTGC
>JACDJB010001891.1_pt1 | contig 16150 bp, 9 predicted proteins | sample 7454121 | NCBI WGS metagenome assembly JACDJB01 (sample SAMN14253290, study PRJNA609438) | sludge metagenome | isolation source: sludge after 25d culture with pyrite | collected 2018-12-20 | reverse complement strand
TTGATTCACCGGTGACATCGACAGCGTTTTCAGCAGTGGTTTTCGTACCGGAATCGATAGGCATCGCGGTCTCCTGAAGATCACCCGTGCAACCGGCTGTGAAGATCAAAAAAAGGATGACGAGTGAATTAATAAGCGGAATGATTTTCCTGGATTGGCGAACAGGAGCAGAAATAGATCGGTTTTTAGAATTCATGGTCAGTCCCTCCAGTACCAAGACGCTGTTCGCGTAATTAGAGTTCCAGCTTCATGTTTGGTTTGTTAATACAATAACACAGAAGAATCTCACTTGCGAATCGAGAGACTAACGAATTTAAGGGGAGGTTTTAAAAAAGGTTTGACCGCATTGTTTTTGAATCGCAATAAACGATTCATACAGGCGTACGGGAGTATAATAGGCAGGATTGTACCCTTAGCAAAAAGGTGGAGATAATATGGATATTTCTTTCATTGTACTGGTTATAGTAGGTTTCATCGCTCAGATCATCGATGGCAGTCTTGGGATGGCTTACGGTGTATCCGCCAACAGCTTTCTCCTGACGGTTGGCTTATCACCGGCCATCGCCAGCTCCAGCGTGCACGCCGCTGAAGTAGTCACCACACTGATCTCCGGACTGTCCCATCTCAAATTCGGCAACATTGACAAACGCATGGTGCTGCGCCTGCTGCTGCCTGGAATTATCGGTGGTGGTGTGGGTGCTTATATTCTTACCACCATTGATGGAAATATGATCAAACCATGGATCTCGATCTACCTCTTGATTATGGGAATTCGCATCCTATGGAAGGCGTTCAGACCAACACCCGAACATGATCGTGAACCCAAAACCGGTCTTCTCGTCGCACTGGGCCTTGTCGGCGGCAGCCTGGATGCCATGGGCGGCGGCGGCTGGGGACCTGTGGTCACCTCAACTCTGATCTCCACCGGGCATTCTCCGCGCAAAACCATCGGCTCGGTCAATTTTTCAGAATTTTTTGTCACGCTCACCGAATCCATCGTCTTCATTGTCACCATCGGTCTCACCCATTGGAAGGTCATCCTTGGATTGTTGACTGGCGGCGTGATCGCAGCGCCACTCGGTGCTTTTGTGACCAAGCGATTACCCCGCAAGGCAATCATGATCATTGTGGGAGTTTTGATTATCTTCCTTCAAATTCGAACCCTTTACCAGATCTGGTTCTAACGAGTTTGCAGTTTATAGTGAAGAGAAGGAATTGAATTATTCGCATGACAGTAGAAATCCATCCGCACCAACACACAGTAACCCTGCCAGATCGCAGCGCGATCAAAGGTCACCAACCGTTAGTCCTGTGGATGACCGGGCTTTCCGGAAGCGGGAAAAGCACCATCGCGAATGCCCTCGAGTATAAGCTCGTAAACACTTTTCATGCGCACACCTACCTTCTGGATGGGGATAATGTCCGCACCGGTTTGAACGCCGGATTGGGATTCTCGGATGAAGATCGCAAAGAGAATATCCGGCGTGTTGGAGAGGTCGCAAAATTGATGTATAATGCCGGGCTGATCGTGATCACCGCGTTCATCAGCCCTTTCCAATCCGATCGCGATGCTGTGCGGTCGTTGTTGAATCCCGAAGCGTTCTGGGAGGTTTTTGTCTCCTGCCCGATCGAGACCTGTCTACAACGCGACCCTAAAGGTCTCTATAAGAAAGCGATGAACGGGGGAATCAGCGAATTCACCGGCATCACTTCGCCTTACGAGCCGCCAACCACTCCTGAGATCAAAGTGGAGACAGATCGATACAGTTTGGACGAGTGTGTAGACCAGATCATCGAGAGATTGATCGAGAAAAAAATCATAACAAAGGTGGAATGAGGAAACGTTATTGATATGGAACAGTTGAGAGAACTTGAGTACCGCAGCGTGTATATCCTGCGGGAAGCCTACGCAAATTTCAAGAACCTGGGTATGCTTTGGTCAATGGGAAAAGACAGCACCGTGCTGCTTTGGCTGGCACGGAAAGCCTTTTTCGGGCATGTTCCCTTCCCCTTGATCCACATCGATACCCACTTCAAAATTCCGGAAATGATAGAATACCGCGATCGCCTGGTGCGGGAAATGAAACTGACCATGGTCGTTGGTGAAAACCGCGAAGCGCTCGCAGCTAAACGTACTTTCCCGGATGGCGCTGTGGACCGGCTAACCTGCTGCAAACTGCTCAAGACAGACGCGCTGCGCCAAACCCTGAACGGGGAAGGCCCACGCCGAATTTTCAACCACGAAACCGACCGTTACGAGGAAGAGGAAAACCCGGAACCGTTCACCGGCGTGATCGTGGGCGCGCGCGCGGACGAGGAGGGTTCACGGTCGAAAGAGCGATACTTCTCACCCCGAGACCGTCAGAACGAGTGGGATATCGCCGAACAACCGCCTGAATTCTGGAACCAGTACAAGACAGATTTTGCCCCGGGTACCAATGTGCGCATTCACCCGCTGCTCGATTGGACCGAGCTCAACATTTGGGAATACATCCTGGCTGAAAACATCCCGACCGTCAGCCTGTACTATAACCAGGGTGACGGTAAACGCTACCGCTCACTCGGCTGCTATCCGTGCACCTATCCGGTAGAATCCACTGCCAGCAGTGTGCAGGAGATCATCGATGAATTGAGCGTGGGTAAGTTCGCCAATATTGCAGAACGCTCCGGACGCGCGCAGGACAAGGATGATGGCGGCGGGTTGGAAACACTGCGCAGGGAAGGATACATGTAATGGCACAGAATGGTATGGATCTTTCCAAAGAACAAATGCACGTTGTCGTGGTCGGTCATGTAGACCATGGAAAAAGCACGATCATCGGTCGATTACTGGCTGATACCAATTCTCTGCCAAAGGGTAAACTGGAAGCGATCAGAGAAAGAACCCTGAAAAGCGGTCGACCCTTTGAGTATGCCTACCTGATCGACGCCTTAAAGGACGAACAGGCGCAATCCATCACCATCGATTCCGCCCGGGTATTCTTCCAGTCCCAGAAACGCAACTACATCATTATCGACGCGCCGGGACATATAGAATTCATCAAGAACATGGTCACGGGTGCGTCACACGCTGAAGCTGCCATCCTCGTCATCGATGCCGAAGAAGGTGTCCAGGAAAATTCACGCCGTCACGGTTACCTGCTCGGCATGCTGGGCATCAAGAAGATCGTGGTGGTCGTCAACAAGATGGACCTGGTGGATTACAAGGAAGAAGTGTTCAATTCGATTGTTGCTGAATATGGCCAATACCTGACTGATCTGGGTATTCAACCGATGTACTATATTCCAGTCAGCGGGCGCGAGGGAGACGGGGTTGTCAACCCAAGTTTAAGATTGGCATGGTATACCGGTCCGACTGTGCTTAATGCGCTGGACCTTTTCACAAAACAAAAACCTCTTGAAGATCTACCGCTGCGTATACCGGTGCAGGATGTGTACAAATTCAATAATTACGGGGACAAACGGCGCATCGTTGCGGGGAATATCGCAAGCGGGCAGGTTAAGGTTGGAGACGAACTGGTCTTCTACCCTTCCGGTAAACACACCAAAGTAAAAACAATCGAATCCTTTAACACCCCCAAGATCACCAACAGTGTCACCGGTCAATCGGTTGGTTTTACGATGACCGAGCAGATCTATGTCAATCGCGGTCAGATCGCTACGCGCGTGAAGGATACACCGCCTTTTGTCAGTTCGCGCCTGCGCGCCAGCATCTTCTGGTTGGGCAAGCAACCGCTCAGTATGGGGAAGGATTACATCTTTAAACTTGGCACTTCTCATGAGAAAGTCCAGGTGGAAGCCATCCACAAAGTGATCGACGCCTCAGATTACAAAAGCCAGAATGAGCGAACCGAGATCGGGCACCATGACGTTGCTGAAGTGACCTTCAAGTTAACGCACCCCATCGCATTCGATACCTCGGATGTCTTTCCTGAAACGAGCCGCTTTGTCCTCGTGGATGAGTACGAGATTCGCGGCGGCGGTATAGTTCTTGAACCGCTGACGGATGATGATTCCGAATTGCGCGAGGACGTGTATACACGCAACATGAAGTGGATTTCCTCCGACGTGACGATGTCGCAACGCTCTGAAATGTACAACCAGCGCGCTTCGATCGTCGTCATTACAGGCACCAGGCACGCGGGACGCAAAACGCTCGCGCGCAAATTGGAGAAACAACTCTTTAAAGACGGGAAGCTCGTTTATTACCTTGGCATCGGCTCGCTGCTGTACGGTGTCAACGCCGACCTCAAGCGCCACGATGCGGCTGGAGGATGGCGCGAACATGTGCGCCGCTTCGCTGAGGTCTCCCACCTTTTCCTTGACGCGGGTATGCTGCTCATCGTGACAGCGATCGAGTTCACCCAGGATGATCTGGATATCCTTGAAGCGGTCATCGATAAAGAAATGGTGCATGTGGTGTGGGTGGGTAAAAAAGTGACCACCGATATCGAATTCGACGTTCACCTCAAGAGTCGCGAGAACCTCGATGAAGGCGTGGTTATGGTGAAACACCTGCTGCAAAAACGCGGCATTCTCTTCACCCCATAAATCAACGGATCCAATAAAAGATGCTGAAATAACCTGATTATTTCAGCATCTTTTCTGTTACGGAAGGAACATGGTAAAATAGTTGGGCAATGTTATTGGCGCTACATTGCACTTTTTATCTGTAAACGAGTTATTGTTCCAAAATACTTTATTGTTTGGTTAATGCGCATGAAAGAAATCCTGATCATCGTAGATAACAAACCAATTGAATTGGTTTTGCACCATTGAACAAAACTTGATTTTTTTACCAGCGCAAATTTGGGGAATGGCTGAGAGAAACCGGCACCAGTTTTGTTAAGATTTTCTCAGGTTTAAATTCGGATAAATTGGATAAGATCAGTTAGATGGTAATGATATTGCTATGATCGCATTCACACTGCCAGGTGCAGCAGAACAAATAGCCCCCGGACACAAAAGACGCATTCGGGTGACCGTTAATGGGCGTGTACATTTTTATATATCAATTTTCGCGAACTGTTTTCCCAGACACACCTTGTTTGCAGGGAAATTCAATCAATTGCATTGTCAAAATCACAAAATAATATACGCCGCAACGAATGGTAAAGTTCGAATATTTCGCACGGCAACAAGGGGATAGAATGTCATCTTTTTACGCGCACGAATCCAGTTACATCGATGAAAGAGCTGAAATTGGTTCCGGAACAAGAATCATGCACTTTTGCTGCGTTAAGGCTCCAGTACAAATAGGCGAAAACTGTAAGATCGGGCAGAACGTATTCATAGAGCAAAACTGTGTGATTGGAAATCACGTCAATATTGAGAACAATGTTTCGATCTACACTGGCGTAACGATCGAAGACGAGGTGTTCCTGGGTCCTTCAATGGTGTTTACCAACCTGTTCAACCCGCGCAGCCATGTGAACCGCGAGAGTGAAATTTGCCCCACCCTGGTTAAACGCGGAGCTTCGATAGGCGCAAACGCCACCATCATTTGCGGGGTCACACTGGGAAGTTACAGCTTTATTGGCGCCGGATCAGTGGTGACAAAGGACGTGCCGGATTATGGTTTGTGCTACGGCAACCCCGCCCGCCTGCAAGGCTGGATGTGTCAATGCGGCGTGCAGCTCAAGCGGCTCAAGGAAAATCGCTACTTTTGCCCCGCCTGTGCTGATCAGTATAATTTAATCGACGACAGGCTCATCCCTTGCGGAAAAGATGTATAAATCGCGCTCAAAATGAATACTGCGAATGATCTTTTTCAGTAAACCTGAAAAAAGATCTCTCCCATAAAAACCTCTCCGGACGACATTTAGATGTTATCCGGAGTTTTTTCTTTAGTTGTAGATTCTACGGTTATTCGCTTCAACAGATTTTCTGAAACCATCAACAATCTCTTGATAAGAAATTCGAAGCTGAATTGCTGAGCTTAAATACACTAATTAATGCCCAAATAAACGGATCAGCTCCTGTTTACCGATCTTGCCGGTTGGGGTCATGGGCATCTTCTCAATGATCAGCACCTCGTAGGGAGCGTCCTTTACCCCAAGAATCGCCTGGCAGTGAACGAGTAGCTCCTGCGAAGTAACTGCCTGGTCAGAATGCAATTCAACGATACCAAGCGGCACCTCTCCCATTTCTTGGTTCGGTCGGGCGATGACACCCGCGTAATGTACCGCGGGGTGCTTGAGCAATGCTTCTTCCATGTAGCGCGGAAAAACCACACGTCCGCACACAATGATGCGCTCTGACCAACGCCCCAGCAGCGTGAAATAGCCTTCCTCATCCATCATCCCCATGTCACCGGTATGCAGCCAGCCGTCACGGATGACACTTTCAGTTTTCTCAGGCATGTTCCAGTACCCGATCATCACATTATTTCGAATGAGGAGCTCACCGGGTTGTCCCACCGGAACCTCGCGCCCCTGCTCATCCGCTACAATGGTTTCTCGATCCGGTAAACCGGGTCCAATGGCGTAAAAACGTTTATCAGGCTCCCTGCGCGGATAACCAAGCGCCACAAAACCACCCAGCTCAGACTGACCAAAAGACTCGATAATGTGCACATCAAATTCCTCATAGAACGCCAGCTTGAGATCCGGTGGCAGTGGTGCTCCTCCGGAGATACATCGGGTCAAAGCATGCGGTTTCCGGCCAATGTTCCGTGATACAGATAACAGGTCGCCCAGCACGAGCGGATTACCTGCAAAGAAAGTGACTCCGCGCGCGTCCATCTCCTGCCAGACTGCCTGCGGATCCCAATCCTTGCGCACACCAATGGACATCGCCCGGTGTACGCCCGGCAGAAGATTCGCCACAAGATGGAAAGAACTGGAAAGGGATGTGACCCCCAATGAAACGTCAGCGCTTGATAATTTAAGCCGCTCAGCTATCGTATGGGTGGCGCGGGCTGTATAACCATGCGCCAGCAGCGCTCCCTTGGGGGGACCTGAAGAACCGGATGTGTAAGAAAGATGCGCCGCATCAAGATCGCTCACTTTAACTGCAGGGGGCTTAAGATCTGCATCCAGCAGTCCGCTCCATCCCCGGGCAAAATCACGGTGTCCGTCAAAAGAGATAAAATGCTGTACCCCAAGGTTTTTTGAATGGATATCAGTGATCACCCCATGCAAATCGCCAGTGTAAATGAGCACTTTCGGGGAGGAATCCCTGATGAAATAAGCCAGGTTATCCTTCTGCAGCACGCTGATATGCGCGGAAATCGCGCCAATCTTCCAGATGCCAAACATCGCGATGACATAATCCAATCCATTGTGGGCAAAGAGCCCAACGCGATCCCCTTTTTTCACTCCGAGTTCCGCCAGCGCACCTGCGGCTCTCTCACCAAGCTTTTCTCCATCAGCATATGTTAAACTGCGCTGCCTGTCCGACCAATGGATAAATTCATGCTCCGGTTTACGCCACGCCGCCCGTCTCAGCATGTCATTAAATGTGGTAAATTCCATGAGTTACCTCCTCAGAGTAAAGGGCTTTAACATATTATGGTGAAAAAGCGGGAAAAATCAACTGAACAACCCGGATGCTATAATTATTTAAACTTTTTTCGGAGGAAATTATGATCCTGGTCACTGGAGCTGGCGGAAAGACAGGTCGCGCCGTGATAAAGGCGCTTGCGGGGTGTGGAGAAGAAGTTCGCGGCATTGTAAAATCCACCACAGCGGCAGAGAAGATCAAGGCGCTTGGGGCTGAGCCTATTCAAGGCGATATGCTTAGAGTGGAGGATGTTCGCCGGGCAGCAGCCGGTGCGAAGGCAATTTACCACATCGCGCCAAATGTGAATCCAAACGAAATCGCCTTCGGCGAGGCAGCAATTGAAGCTGCACAGTTGGAAGGGGTAGAACGGTTCGTTTTTCATTCTCTGTGTCACTCCCAGATCGAAGCGTTGCCCAACCACTGGTGGAAATTACGCGTGGAGGAAAAGATCAAGGAATCCGGTTTGAATTTCACCATATTGCAGCCCACACCTTACATGCAAAACGTGCTGGGTCAGTGGCAGAACATCGTTGAGCGCAATACATACGAGATTCCCTACCAACCAACCACCAAATTGGGAATGGTCGACCTGGCCGACCTGGCGGAAGTGGCTGCCAAAGTGCTCACCACCGAAAATACCTACGACTGGGCGACATATGAACTCGCCGGACCGGAGATCCTCACACAATCGGAGGCACTCGCTACCATCAGGCAAATCACAGGTAAAGATATCCGGCTGGATGTGATTTCACGGGATGCCTGGTGTGAACGTGCGCGCAAGGGCGGAATGCCGGAGAGCGCGATTGATGTCTTCTACAAGATGTTCGGGTTTATGGAAACATACGGTTTCTGGGGCAATCCCGGCGTCCTCGAATGGCTGTTGGGTAGACCAGCCCGGCGGTTTGACGAATGGTTTAGAGAGTTGTGGGAAAATAGCGGAAAAAAATGAATCTTATAGTGATAAAAATCAACATCGCGGTCGAAATGACCGCGATGTTTTTATGAAATTTCCAGTTGCCTGGGTTCGCCCGGACTCACGGCGCGGCATCTATTTTGACGATACGGACCTCCGACCAAGGCCCCTTACCGCCGGAAGCGTCGATGGGACGCCCCCGCCAGTAGTACTTGCCGTCCGCAATCGGCGTTTCACCAAATTCAGCTGAACTTACCGTGGCTTTCAGGAAGATCGTATCGAACAGGCTGGACTTGCTGAGCTGTATCAGATAGGTCGCAGCGTTGACCACAGGCTGCCAGGTGAAGGTGGGAGTGCTGGTAGTTACAAGTTCCCTATTCACCGGGCTGATCAGAACGGGTCTCGTAAGCGGGTCCATTGAGAAGAACTTCCAGGCAAGAGACCAATCTCCTTTATCGTCCCCGAAAAACGGTTGGATGCGCCAGTAATAGGTGGTGCTATAAAGCAGCTTGACATCGTACGTGTAGGAAGATGTGGTAGTTCTAGTGCTCAAAATCAAAGTGCTGAAATCGTCACGGGTGGAAAGTTGGATCTTGTAACGATCCGCCTCGGGGACGTCCGGCCAGTCAAAACTGACCTTGCTGGTGGTCAATATTTCACCATAGTCCGGATTGATGTCATCCGGCGGACCTTCCCAGGTCATTGCGGTGCAATCCCCATCATTATCACAAATCTCAGCAATGCCAAAGGAATCCCATTGAATATCCCATCCAAAATTCGAGAAATTCGCCACCCATGTGCCATCCGCCCTGGCGGTAACCGGTATGCTTACGGTGGGCGCTTCATCCCAAGCCTCAAACACCATAACCATGACCTCAGCACCAGGATCAGCTTTTCCTTTTACTTTGTCGGTCAAAGGATCAACACTGATCAATTTGAGAGAACGCACTTTATGAACCTTGGTATACATGCCGTCGGAAAGTTTTACTTTCTGGTCAGGCTTCACTGCCACATCCTCAATCTCAACATGACCTTCCTGGTCAGACACTTCTGTGGCAATGTAGGATCCGTCAACGAAAACTTTGACTTCAGAATAAGGGTTCCAATTTTGACCATGCGCCACTTTATTATTGAGTATTACTGTAAAATGCGGTACCCGCCACATAAAGGATGTCGCGTCACCATCCGCGTCCCAGCGGTAAACACCCCCATCTGACCCCGGTTCAATGCCAATTGCTGAAAAATCCAGCACCCAGACGCCGTTCTTATTCGCAGTGGTCGCTGCTGTATCGCAATCGTGGCTCAACCCATTGCAGGTAAACCCCCAAATTTCCACGTAAGGGTCGGCTGTTCCCGTGACGGTATCTTCAGCGAGACTGTAGCTGCCGAACTCGAGCGGGACTGCGGTGGTGAACTTGGTGGTGGTCCCGTCGCTCATCTCCACATAGTCTCCAACCTGGATATCAACTGGGAGCGGTGGAAAATCGACATCCCCTTCGGAGGTTGAGGTGGTGGAAGTAGAATAGCTATGATCAGGTAGAGTAATCGTCACCAACGTGTCCGGTGGCCATTCCCATCCGGAAATCATGTCGATGTCCGGTTTCACATCAAAGGCAGTATCATCGAATCCATCAACACCTATCGGGACGGAAAACGGATCACCAGGATCAGCCCTTACCAAATTAAACCCGCTTGAATAAAGACTGCCAACAACAAAAATTAGCGCAATGAAAAAATATACAACATTATGTGATTTATTATGCACTTTTTCTTTCATGATCATCCTCCCTGTGAGCTAACCATATTCCGATCAGACAATTGCAGTTTGAGCAGCTACCCAGACAGTTACTCGACCAGTTATAACCCGCTGTGGATATGATAACGAATCGACTATCCCTGGCAGCAGTGAAGATGAATTTTTTACGATGGTTGTAATGATGATAATGGGGATAATGAAAAGACTATCTATATATTATTCTTTTTTTAGAGAATTTCAAGCCTTTTTCAATGATGAATGGTAATGACTTTGGACACCAAGGGCGCTGCCTCGTTAGGCAGCGCCCTTTTTTGTGTTTTGTATGATTCAATCAGGCAAATTATTCCAAAGGCACCTTGAATGTTCCAACGTCTGACCAAACACTCTTAAACCCATCTGCATCGATCGCCTTCACCCTCCAGTAGTACGTCTTAGCCCTTTCGGGTAGTGTGAGCACTTTGCTCGTGTCTGGTGAGAGAACTGGGGCGTTCAGGATCAGGTTGGTAAAATTCACGTCCCTGGCAACCTGTAATTTGTACTTGATCGCGCCATCGACACCTTTCCAATCTAGTGTCACCACATAACCGTCAATTACCGTATTTACGATTATGGGTGCTTCCATGGGATCCTGGGTTTCAAAAGGCAGCCTGGCCGACCATGGACCTCTGACATCCCCGTAAAACGGACGGATGCGCCAGTAGTACGTCTTCCCGCGCGGCAGGGCAGTTGTGTAACGATCATAATCTGACGCAGCCACTTTCGCATTGACCAGCAGGATGCTAAAGTCAGCCTTTGGGGATAGCTGAATCTTATAACCTGTCGCGCCCGTGATATCCTCCCAATCAAAGATCACGTTATTTGAGGTCAACTTGCCATTGTGTGCAGGTATGGAATCAATCACCTGGAAACTCATGGGAGAACTCACAGCCCCACCGAGACCGGTAACCACATGCACCTCAAAACTTCCGGCTGCAGACAGGTCAGCCGCACTTAGTTGAGTGGTTATCTGTTTTGCACTGACAAATGTAGTGTCATATTCCACTCCGTCCCACCAGATTGACGATGAGTTAATAAAGTTTTTACCAAAAACCGAAAGGGTAAAACCGTTTTGACCCGCAACCGCAAAGGCTTTTGAAAGAGATGTCAGGAGCGGAGGATCTGGAAGCACATAATCAATACGGGTTACGTCCCCATCGTCATCGTCCTGAGAAACCCACCCATGTGTTCCCGGTGCCATATTCACCAGACCAGAATAATCAGCAGCCCAATTCCCCAGCGAGTCCGCTTGCATGGACCTGAAATATCCGATACTCGAATCCTTCTCGAAGGCGATCATCCTCAACCAGCGATCAGGATCCGAATTGCCATATATAATATCTGTCGTTTCCTCAAAATCCGTAATCACCAGGTTGCTGATGATCAGACTCTTCGTTGTCGTGCCATCACTCACAATGACTTCATCCCCGGGTTTTATGTCCTTAATCCCGGCTAAATCAAATTCAAAGTCACCGTCATCCCAAGTCGCTTTCGCTGAAGCATTATAAGAACCAACGTTTAAAGTCACACTGACCCCCGGCCACCAATCCCAGCCATCAATCAGATCCTTTTCATAGTCCACCACAATTTTCGGGTCTGGAACCTCCCATTCCATATATGTAGCGTTGCCATTACTGTCAGACTGTATGGCACCAATCCATCCACCAGGTTCGATATTTCCTACTCCTGAGAAATCAGCCAGCCAGACCCCCTTCGCATCGGTGGTAACAAGTAAGTCAATTGCGAAGTCAAACCCTGAATCAGGGATTCCCACTATTAGTTCACTTAAAGGGGCAGCTTTTCCCTTGACTATTTCAGTAACCGCGTCGATCGACCTGACTTTTATATTGGCGACAATGTGCTTTTCTATGTGTGTACCATCGGTGAGTTTCACTACCTGGCCAGCTGCGATATTGTAAGAACCGCCATCATACCCAAAACACACACGCCCGGTCGCGTCCGAAGTCGCTTCTGCGACCTTTACTCCATCAGTATAGAGTTTAACCTTTGTTTCAGGAGTCCAATTGTTACCCTCAACATAATCATATTGCGGGACAACAATGAAGGATGGATCTGTGGAATCCTCTGATTCCAAATCAGTTGCCCCTTTCAAGGGGAGCTGACCCAGGGTCAACGCAGGATTAACTGCAACAGGCGCACCGGATGCTGCATCTACCACGGTGACCGGTTGGATGCTGTACATCCCCAAAACAAAAGACATGATCAGCAATGCTTTCATGAGAACTGCGAGGTTCAATGGGTGATAATGCTTCATTGTACAATCTCCTTGTTTGAGTGTATTAAATTGTAATTTCAGCCCATGTGTTTTCTTCTCAATACGCGTACAAATACCCGTGCATAATGTTAAGAACCACGGATTCTATCGAACCGGGTTTGAAGGCGTACTCTTCCCCCTGGAAGAGACAATTGTAAAAATTCTAATCAAATAATATATCTTTATTTAAAATAATACAAGTAAATTACTAAATAATTTTTATTATCTACACAAAAATCAGTCACCATACCCAAGTATGGTGACTGATTGTGAAAGCCGGATAAATTTTTCCTTAAGGTGAAGCTGCATCAGGCAGGCTGATTGTTATCCTTCGCTCATCGCTCACACTATCATTGCCCGCCTTATCAAATGCGCGCACACGCCACTCGTACACACCACTTTCTGTAATGGGTGGCTTGTAGTAAAGGAGGGTCGTCTGTGCAGATGCGATCCATCCCTCCTGGCCATCTGCACGAAACTCGAAGATGTATCGATTGGCGCCTGTTGCGGAAAGCCAACGGAATAATGGAACCTTTGACTTAACCACGCCATCACGAGGCGTGTATAAACGAGGAACAGCCGGCGGCGTCCAATCCATCTTGAACATCCGCGCTTCTGACCATTTCCCTCTCACGTTTAATTCATCGTAAGCCCGCACCCGCCAGTAATATCTCCCTTGTCCAAACAGGTGAAAGTCCAAAGTTTTTTCCAGTTCTCCAGGTACTAAGGTCAGATTTAACACCTTCTTAATAAAGAGGGAATCTCTCGCGATTTGCAATTGATAATACGCACCACGTTCAGCCTCACCCCAGGACAATGTTAACAGATATTCATTCGTGACCAATTTGTTAGCGGGAGTGCGCAACTTAGGCGCAGCCGGCGGATAACGCGAGTTGAAATTCATTACTGGCGACCAATCTCTACTCCAGACACTCCCATACATCGGTTTTATGCGCCAATAATAGGTTTTTCCATCCACCAGCGGGGAAAGGTAAGCGTAAACCAGAAGACTGGTCCTGGCGCTGAAAACCTGGTTCTGCAATCCGCTGTCACTGTACAGCTCGATCTTGTACCTGGTCGCTCCGGGGATGCTGTCCCATTCAAAGACAACCGTGCGCAAGGCGAGCTTTTCGCCCATCGCCGGTGAGAAACCAATTATCGGAAATTCCAGTTTTGTCGGCGAAACCCCGCCTGCCGGCTCTTCAGTGAAGACCTCAACCGAACCCGTTCCAATGCTGTCGAGATCATCCGCAGTGAGTTCAATGGAAAGCTGTTCATCGCTGATGTAAGTAGTTGGGCGGTCTTCACCATTCCAGCGAACAACCGAGTAGCCTTCAGAGAAATGCTGCCCGTTAACGATCAAAGTTGTCGCTTCGGTGCCGACAACCGTGAAAGAAGGAGATAGAGATACAAGCAAGGGTATTTCGTTGACAACCGTGTAATTGATCCGGGTGAAGTCGAAATCCTCATCCTTCTGCTCCACGTATCCGTATGTTCCCACGACGATATCCTGGATATCCGTGAAATCCACCCACCAATCGCCATACGCATTGGCGAATACATTATTTACGCCATGTCCAGTCTGATCCTGACCAATTGCAGTAACCGTCAAAATGGAGCCCGGATCTGCAGTTCCGTTTATTTCATCCGTGTGCTTATCGACATTTATCAGCTGGAGGTTAAACACCTGATGTGTCTTTTGACTGAAAGCGTCCGCAAGGACCACCTCCATTCCGGGAAGGATATCATAGACAGAATCCAGGTCAAACACAACCGCTCCATTTTCATTTGAAATCACTGAACTGGTATACATTTCCAAACCGGAGCTGAGAATAACAATTTCCACCAGACTGTTCTTCATCCACTTGAAACCTTTAACCGTATCGAGTTGCGGATCAACGATCATATAGGGATCATCGATTTCCCAGTAAATCCGGGTGGAATTGCCGCGATCATCATATTGGCGCGCTCCGCCTTTGACACCCGGCCCGATATCCTCTGAAAAAATCGCGGTCCAGCTGCCTGATTCATCGACCGGAACGGTTTGCGTAGAGGTCTGTTCACCGATGATAACGAAGGCTTCCACTTCCCCGGGATAGACGGCATTACCGTGTACCTCATCCAGTGACTGATCGATACCGGTGATCGCCAGTGGAACGACGTGGTGAATCATTGTGGTAAATCCATCCGTCAGTTCAACCTCCATACCGGCTTCCAGGTCAATTGCCAGGGCATCGAATAAAACGTCACCTTCTGTGCTTGCAACCTGAGACCCAAATTCGTCTTGGTCAATATAAAGTGAGACTACTGAACCTGGAATCCACCCCACACCCTCGACTTGATTCTTATCAGAGTCCGGATATACCCTGACCGACGCGTCAGGGATAACCCAATTAATGCGCGTGTCGTCATTATCCTCGTCAATGGTTTGCGCTCCAGCCGTCATGCCGGGAACTATGTCAAAACTTCCAGCGAAATCTGCTGTCCAAATTCCTTCATTATTCGTCAGGGTATCAACACTGGCACATTGATTGAGCTTGCATCCCCAAACGTGCACCATGCTGCCGGAAGCAGCGCGTCCAGTGATCGTATCAAGTTCCAAATTGTAACCGGTATAGGTAAGTGCTTTGACGATGTGAGATTTCGTCGTCTCATTATCCGTGAGAATTACTTCATCCCCGACGCTAATGTCAATTCCTGAATCATTGAACTCGACGACGCCATCTGCACCTGCTACCTGTTGGAAACTGCTCTCATGGGTGGTCATCGTGATGGTAGCACCTGCAGGCCAATACCAGCCGTACACAGAATCATCTTCAGGGTTCACACCAAACGAAGGTATTCTCATGACAATGAGCTTAAGCGTTACTGCAGTATTGTTCCCATAAAGGTCGGTAATCGTCCCTGTCGCGGTGTAGGAACCAACCGGAAAGTCATCAGGTACGGTAAACGCAACATCAAGCCCCTGTATAGCGTGCTTTGCTGCGTCGACAAGGGTCACATCCGCTCCCCTGATCAAGACGAATGGTTTGTTCCCATAAGCCGCTTCGATTAAATATGTCAGGTAGGGTTCCGGAACCCCGCGGGCACGGTAATACGCCTCGAGATCTGCCGCAGCAACTGAGCTGGAGGTGAGGGTAAACTCGAAGTAATCAGTCGCCAAAGGTTCGCTTGCTGATGTCCCAGCGGTGAACTGGATCAAATGGTCCTTTCGGGGTTGCCCAGTTGTTCCCAGGATATACCCGGTTTCCATATTCCCGCTCATCGCGACACTATCAGCGGTCATTCCCATCACGAACAGTTCGGGTGGTGTGGTGTCATCCACGTGGATAGGCAGCGTAATGTCGGCAAGCACAATAGAGGTAAAAAAATTATCTTTGGAAATGATGGACTCGATCTTGACGGTTGTATCAAATTCCGTGAGGCTGTCTGCCAGGTTGATGGTGATAGCGTAAATCTCCACTCTACTGCTATAGCCCTCATCGAAATCCGCGGCAATGGCAACCGGATTAAACAAGTCGGTCACCCAGAAAATCGCACCGGGGACGGGCACATCGGTTACGTATGGAAAAGGTTCGGATTCATTAACCCTGATTTGAATACTCACCGTGCTTCCCGCCGGCAGTTCCTGACCGAGTGTCATCCTTGAATTGATCTTGTAAGGCTC
>JACDJB010001888.1_pt1 | contig 16181 bp, 12 predicted proteins | sample 7454121 | NCBI WGS metagenome assembly JACDJB01 (sample SAMN14253290, study PRJNA609438) | sludge metagenome | isolation source: sludge after 25d culture with pyrite | collected 2018-12-20 | reverse complement strand
TTCGTCATGGAGCGCCTGCTCGACATCGCCGCCCGGGAACTGGGGCTGGACCGAACCGAAATACGCCGCCGAAACTTTATCCAACCCGACCGATTCCCCTATAACAACGAGATTATCTTCCAGGACTTTGCCCCCCTCACCTACGACAGCGGCAATTACGAGCCGGCGCTGGATATGGCCATGGATCTCATCGGCTATCGGGAGTTCTTCGCCACGACAAAACTCGAGGCGCGACAAGCAGGACGCCACCTGGGGCTGGGCCTCGTCTGCTACGTCGAGGGAACCGGCATCGGGCCGTATGAAGGCGCACGGGTGCAGGTGCAATCCAACGGCCGCGTCAGCGTCGCCACCGGCATCGGCACCCAGGGACAGGGCCACTTCACCTCCTACGCCCAAATCGTGGCCGACCAGTTGGGTGTCGGTGTGTCCGACGTCGATATCGTCACCGGCGATACCGATCAGTTCCACTGGGGCGCGGGCACCTTCGCCAGCCGGGGGGCCGTCGTGGCCGGCAACGCCATCAACGCCGCCGCGCTGGGGGTGCGCCGCAAAATTCTCCGGCTGGCGAGCGCGGAACTGGACAACGTCGCCGAGGAACACCTCGAACTTGTGGACGGTCACGTGCAGATCAAGGGCGCGCCGGAAAGTGCCATCCCGCTCGGCCGGTTGGCAAGCAAGGCCAATCCCATGCGCGGCGCGGTGGAACCGGGGACGGAGCCGGGGCTGGAGTCCACCGACTACTTCGGCCCACGCTACGGAGCCACGGCCAGCGGCGTCCACGCCATGATCGTGGAAATCGACCCGGAGACCATGGATCTCAAGATTCTGCGCTACGTCATCGTCCACGATTGCGGCAACGTGATCAACCCCCTGATTCTGGACGGACAAATACACGGCGGCACGGCCCAGGGCATCGGCAATGCTTTCTACGAGAAGCTTAGCTACAGCCCCGACGGTCAGCTATTGAGCGGCTCATTCATGGACTACCTGCTGCCCACGGCGATGGAAGTGCCGCGGATGGAAGTCGGCCATGTCACCACGCCATCGCCGCTCAATCCATTGGGAACCAAGGGCGCGGGCGAGGCCGGAGCTATTCCGGTCGGCCCGCTCTTCGCCCAGGCGATCGAAGACGCGCTGGACAACGCCATCGAGATCGCGGAGATCCCGCTCAGCCCCAGCCGGCTGTGGCATATGATGGCCGAGAAACAAGCCTCATGAACTTCCTCGAACGACTGGAACACAATTGCCGCGAGTGTGGCGACAAGATCGCGCTCCGGCTTATCGACGGCGACGACGTCACGGACGTGACCTACCGGGAGTTGGACGACACGGTCGCCCGAACAGCGGCCTACCTGCGCGCCAAGGGCGTGGCCAAAGGAGATCGCGTCGCGCTGCAACTGCCCAAGTGCCTGCCGTTCATCTATCTGCATCTGGCCGTCATGCGGCTCGGCGCGATAAGCCTGCCGTTGAACTCGGGCTACCCGCCGCAAGAGTTGGCCTATTACCTGCGCGATTCGGGGGCCGGGCTGCTTTTCGCGGCTGCGGCGACCCGGGATGCCGTCGCCCCGGTCGTCACGACCATCCCGTCGGTCCGGGAAGCCATATTTCTGGAAGCCCCAACCGCTGCGTCGTTCGCCGAACTGATCGCCCCATTCACCGCGGCAAGCGCGCCCGCCACGGTTGTCGCCCCGGACGACACCTGCCTGATGATCTACACCAGCGGCACGACCGGACGGCCGAAAGGCGCGGAACTGACCGGCCGCAACCTGTCGGCCAACCTGGATTCGCTGCGCGAGGCCTGGGGCTGGCAGTCGGATGACATACTACTCCACGTCCTGCCGATCTTTCACGTCCACGGCCTGATCGTGGCTCTCCACGGTGCGCTGCATGCCGGGGCCACCACCATCCTCCTGCCCCGCTTCGACCCCGAGCGGACGCTACAAACCCTGTGTGATCAGCGGTGCACTCTCCTCATGGCCGTGCCGGCCATTCACCGCCGGCTGGTCAACGTCTCCGACACCGGGCGGTACGATCTGGGCCATCTGCGCCTCATCACCTCCGGCTCCGACCGCCTGCCCGACGATCTCTTCCGGCAATTCCAGGAGACCTTCGGCCATACCCTGCTGGAGCGCTACGGCATGTCGGAAACGGGGATGCTCATCTCCAACCCGCTGCGCGGCGAGCGGCGCGTCGGCTCGGTGGGCCGGCCCCTGCCGGGGGTCGAGGTGCGAATCGTCCATCCCGACACGGGAGAACCCATGCCCGATGGAGAGATCGGTGCGGTGGAGGTTCGCGGCGACAACGTCTTCAAGGGGTATTGGCGCCAACCGGAGAAGACGGCCGAGGCGTTCACGCCCGACGGCTGGTTCCATACCGGCGATCTGGGGCTGCACGAGCCGGATGGGTACATCACACTCAAAGGTCGCGCGAAGGACTTGATCATCAGCGGCGGCTATAACGTCTATCCACCAGAGGTAGAACTGGTGCTGGCCGAACTTCCCGAGGTGCAGGCTTGCGCGGTGGTGGGCTGCCCCGACGACACGTGGGGCGAGGTGGTGACGGCCGTCATCGTGCCACGTCCGCCCCACAAGATCACAGCCGAACACGTCATCGCCCACTGCCGCAGCTTTCTCGTCGGCTACAAGGTCCCCCGGCGCGTCATCTTCGTGGATGACCTGCCCCGAAATTCGCTGGGCAAGGTCCAGAAAGCCGCCTTGCGCGAAGCGATATGCGCCAGGCCGACAAACGTGAACTGACGCGAATCATTATCGGACGGCAAACATGTTCCATGTTATTGCGCCGGTTCATATAGTTGGGTAAGGTTACGCCCCCTTGAAAATCTGGTTGCTTGGAGGAAAGGATTGATGATCAAAGTACGTATTCCTGCGCTTCTGGTTCTGATGCTCTTCGGCGCATTGGCGCTGGCCGCCTGCCAGGCAGGAGGCAGTGACGGCGACGCCATTAAAGTCGGCCTCAATCTGGAACTGACCGGCAGCATCCCCAAGGTCGGCGAACACTCCCGCGTGGCGGCCGAGATGTTCGCCGACGAGATCAACGCCGCGGGCGGCGTGGACATTGGCGGACAGAAGTACACCATCGAACTGGTCACCGAGGACAACAACGGCGCCGCCGAAGGCGCGGCCGCCGCCGCCAACAAGCTCATTACCCAGGACAATGTGCTGGTGCTGGTCGGCCCGAATGCCAGCGTGGCAGCCGTGCCCGCCGGCGAAGTCGCCAACAACCTGGCGACGCCGATGATCAGCCCGTGGTCCACCAACCCCAACACGACACTGAATCGCCCCTGGGTCTTCCGCGCGCCGTTCCTCGACCCGTTCCAGGGGCCGGTCGTCGCCAATTTCGCCACCGAGCAGTTCGGCGCCGAGAAAGCGTGTGTCCTCTTCGACATCGCCAGCGATTACCCGAAGGGACTGGCCGATAACTTCAAGAGCGCCTGGGAAGAGCTCCACGGCCCCGGCTCAGTCGTCGCCTTCGAGTCATTCACCACCGGCGATCAGGACTTCAGCGCCCAGTTGACCAAGATCAAAGCCACCGACTGCCAGGTGCTTTTCACGCCGCAATACTACAGCGAAGTGCCGCTCATCGTTGAGCAGGCCCAGGACCTCGGCATCACCATCCCGATCGTGGGCAGCGACTCCTGGGGCGATCCCCAGTTGCTGGAGTTGTGCGGCGATGCATGTGAGGGCTTCTTCTATAGCACCCACTACGCGGCCTCCGGCGCGACCGGCGCAACAAAGGAGTTCATCGACAAATTCCAGGCTCATCACGGCGAGATTCCCAGCGATGTCGGCGCGCTGACCTGGGACTCCATGCAGCTGGTCGTTCAGGCATTGCAGAATTGCGGCTCCCTTGGCGGGAGTCTGGAAGAAAATCGCACCTGCGTCCGGGACGGGATGGCCGCCATCGAGGACTTCGAAGGCATCACCGGCACGATGACCTTTGACGAACAGGGCGACCCGATCAAATGCGCGGTCATCGTCCAGATTCAGGGCGGCGAAGCAGTATTCTACAAGTCGGTCTGCCCGTAGGCCCGACTCGCATCCGGAATAGAACCACACCGCAGCGAATAGCACGATTGAGCGCCCCGAAACGCGCCGTCGTGCTATTCGTTGCGGTTAAATGACCCGAAACTCGTGACACTCGACACGTTTCTGCAACACTTGCTCAACGCCATCCAATGGGGCAGCTTCCTGGCCCTCATCGCCTGCGGCTACACGATGGTCTACGGCGTCCTGCTGATGATCAACTTTGCCCACGGCGATATTTTTATGGTGGGCGCGTACCTGGGCTTTTTCATCGGCACGTTCCTGCTTGGCGGGTTTGCCCTGCGCCTGCCCATCCAGTTGCCGCTGTGGGTCGTCGCGCCGCTCACCCTCATCATGACCATGGCCCTGACCGCCGTCGTGGGCGTCACCATTGAGCGCGTGGCCTACCGGCCGTTGCGCAAGCGGGGCGCGCAACGCCTCTATCTGGTCATCACCGCCCTGATGTTCGGCCTGCTATTGGAGTACGGCAACCTGGCCCTGCTCGGCGCGCGCGATCGGCAATTCCCCGATTTGTTCCCCAAGGAAGTGTACACGTTTGGCGGCCTGAGCATCACCAACGTCAAGTTGATGGTTATTTTGCTCTCAATCGCCACGATGGCCGGGCTTGCCTTGCTGGTACAGCGGACCAAATGGGGTATGGCCATGCGCGCCATCTCCTACGACCGGCTGGCCGTGCCGCTCATGGGCGTCTCGACCGACACAATCATCATCATGACCTTCGTCGTCGGCTCGGCGCTGGCGGCACTGGCCGGGGTCATGTACGGCACCGCCTTTCCCATCCTGAGCTACGACATGGGGTTGCTGGTCGGCTGGCAGGCGTTCATTGCCGCCGTCGTCGGCGGCATCGGCTCGATTCGCGGCGCGATGGTCGGCGGCTACATCCTCGGCTTCACCCAGGTGTTTGTTGTGGCCTTTCTCCCATCCACCTATCGCGACCTCATCGCCTTCACGCTGTTGCTGGTCATTCTGGTGGTGCGGCCGACCGGGCTTTTCGGCGTCGCCCGCCGAACCAAGGTGTAGGCTTCATCCATGAGACGCTACGGTCTGACCATCCTCGCCATCGTTGCCTTCCTGTTGACGGTAATCCCGTCCTGGCTGGGGCTATACTCCGGCTACATCCAGTTTCTATTGGCCGTCATCGGCATCAACATCATCCTGACGGTCAGCCTCAACCTGATAAACGGCTACATGGGCGAATTTTCCGTGGGCCATGCGGCATTCATGGGTGTCGGGGCCTACGTAGCGTCGCTCGTCACGGTGTCCCTGTTCGGCGAGAACTCGCTCCTGGGCGATGTGAACCTGCCGCCGGCGCTCTCGTTACTGATCTTTCCGATCGCGCTGCTCATCGGCGGCGTGGCCGCGGCGCTCTTCAGCCTGCTCGTCTCCATCCCGTCCTTCCGCACGCGGGGCGACTACCTGGCCATCATCACTCTGGCGGTCAACTTCATCTTCAAGAGCCTGGTGGAGAATATGGACGCCATCGGCGGTCCGCGCGGCTTCATGGGCATGGGCGGCGTATTGCGCGTGATGGGCGGCGTGGCCGATGTGCCCTGGCTGCTGATCTGGACCTTCCTGTCGATGGTTTTCACCATCTATATCATCCGCAACTTCGTCACGTCGACGATCGGCAAAAGCGTGGTCGCCATCCGCGACGACGAGATTGCCGCGGAGGTGATGACCGTCAACACGCGACGGCTCAAGATCGCCGCTTTCATGCTGGGGTGCGGCCTGGCCGGGGTCGCCGGCGGGCTGCATGCCCATCTCCTGGGCTTCATCAACCCGTCGAGCTACTTCCTGCTCCAGTCCACCCTCATCCTGGTGATGGTCTATCTGGGTGGGATCGGCTCAATCAGTGGGTCGGTCATCAGCGCCATCGCCTTCACGCTGCTGCTCGAAGCGTTGCGGCCACTCGACCTGTTCCGCTGGGTCATCACACCCCTGCTGCTCATCGGCCTGATGCTTTTCCGGCCCACGGGCATCATGGGCGACCGCGAACTCATCGACATCTTCCCGCGACTCAAGAAATATTTCGTCCCCGCAGAGGAGATAATCATCCGTGCCCCTGCTACAGATTGACGGACTGACCCACTCCTTCGGCGGGCTAATGGCCGTCGCCGGCTTCTCCACGACGCTCGAGGAACGCGAGACTGTCGGCCTGATTGGGCCAAACGGGGCCGGCAAGACGACCATCTTCAACCTGCTGTGCGGTCTCTATCGGCCGCAGGCGGGTGAATTGCTGTTCCAGGGCCGGCGGCTCAACGATCTGCAACCGCACCAAATCACCTCGCTGGGCATCGGCCGCACGTTCCAGAACATACGCCTCTGGAACGAACTGTCGGTCATGGACAACCTGCGCATCGCCCATTTCTCCCAGATGGACTACGGATTTCTCGACACGTTCTTTCTTACGTCTCGCCTGCGGCGCGCGGAACGGCGCGTCCAGGCCGAGGCGCTCGACCTGCTGGAACTATTCGGCCTTGTGCAATACGCGCAGGAGCGGCCGCGGAATCTCCCCTATGGCCTTCAGCGGCGCGTCGAGATTTGTCGCGCGCTTGTCATGAAACCCAAATTGCTCCTGCTGGATGAACCGGCCGCGGGCATGAACCAGGGCGAGATCGGTCAACTGGTCGAGCTGATTCAATGGGTGCGGGAGCATTTTCAAGTCACTATCTGGATCATCGAGCACCAGATGCGCGTCATCATGAATGTATGTGACTGGATTCAGGTGCTCGATTTCGGCAAGACCATTGCCAAAGGCACGCCGGAAGAGATCAGGAACAACCCGCGGGTGATCGAAGCCTACCTGGGCGAGGAGGTCACCTGATGCTCCTGTCCGTCAACGGCCTGGCCGTCCGCTACGGCGCGATCCAGGCTCTCCACGACATTTCCTTTGAAGTTGAAGAAGGCGAAATCGTCACGCTTATCGGCGCCAACGGGGCCGGGAAGTCAACCACGCTGTGGACGATCGTCGGCCAGATCGGCGAGCTGGGTGGCCAGGTCGTCTCGGGCAACATCACCTACCGGGGCGAAAATCTGCTGGGTCAATCCGCGAGCCGAATCGTCAGAAAGTACGGTATCTCACTCGTACCCGAAGGCCGGCGCATCTTCGGCAACCTGACCGTGCTGGAGAATCTGAAGCTGGCCGCCTACACGCGCAAGGACAAGGAAGCTATTGCCCGCGACCTGGAGCGAGTGTTTGCCGCCTTTCCGCGGCTCGACGAGCGCAAGGACCAACTGGCCGACCTGCTGAGCGGCGGGGAGCAGCAGATGCTTGCCGTCGGCCGGGCGCTCATGACCAACGGACGCCTGATCCTGCTCGATGAACCGTCGATGGGCCTCTCCCCATTGCTGGTGCAGAATCTGTTCAAGACCCTCCACGAGATCAACCAGGCCGGCATTACGCTGCTGCTCGTCGAACAGAACGCCAACCTGGCGCTCAAATACGCCTCGCGCGCCTACGTGCTGGAAACCGGCAATGTGGTGTTGCAGGGTTCGGCCGCGGAAATCGGCCGGAACCCGTTGGTCAAGAAGGCCTACCTGGGGGGATGAGCAAGCGGCCGCGCCGGTCGACGTGGCCATCCGAACAAAAAAGCCCCCGAGTTTCCTCGAGGGCCTGGTAGCGAACGCATCGAGCCGGGCCGCGAATTTTGCCTGTCCTGACTGCCCAACTTCCCTGCCGGCTCTAATTCGTGTCGCTTGCCACGCGCACCTGTTGGCCGGTTTCGTCTGTGTGTGCCTCATACGTCTGACCGTTAATATCGACCACGACAATCCAGCCCGGCGTGATGACTTGGAGGCAACTCTCGTCCGGCCCGCCAAGGCCGAGGCATGAATCGCTGAACTCTGCGGCCTGGACCGACACGACCTGAACGTCGCCCAATGCCACATCCAGTTCGGCCGCCAGGAACTCCTGGGCAGCGGCGGCCGCACTGGCCGCGTCGTCGTCACCACCCGTCGCATCCTCGGCCACGCGCACTTGTTCGCCCGTAGCGTCGGTGTGAACTTCATACGGCTGCCCGGCCACGTCTACCATCACCAACCAGCCCGGTGTCATTACCTGAGCGCAAATCTCGGCCGGCCCACCCAACCCCAGGCAGGAGTCGGAAAACTCGGTCTGCTCGACGGAGATGACCTGTACGTCACCCAGGGCCACGCCTAATTCAGCCGACAGGAACTCCTGCACTGCGGCAGCGATGGTATCCGATCCATCATCGGCCGGCGTCTCGACAACCAGACGTACCTGCTGCCCCGTCTCGTCGGTGTGCAGTTCATACTCCTGACCGTCAACGCCTAGCACCACCACCCAGCCCGGTGTAATGGCCTGGAGGCAACTTTCCGCCGGGCCGCCCAAACCCAGGCAGGAGTCAGTGAACTCAGCCGGTTCGGTTGATACAACTTCGATCTCTTCAACGGCCACACCCAGCTCGGCCGCCAGGTGAGCCGTCGCCGCAGCGGTGATGGCCTCGTCCACGGCCGGCTCCGTCGCTTCAGGGAGCGCCGTGCCGGTTGGCTCCCCGGCACCGGGTTCGGCCCCGGCCGGCCGGCAAGCAGCCGGCAGTGCGGCCAGTAAAACCAGGATTGCTACAAACAACATCCTTTTTGACATCTTGTCTAACTCCTTCAGAATCTATCGCCTTCACCGCGCGTTATTTCTTTCCGCAGTGCTTGCTTCAATTGGACGATAAACATGTCACAAAGGTTCCCTTGAGATTTTGTCTGCCGTCGACGCCAGGACACCATAATCACGGATCTGGCTGGAGCCTAACAGAGGCAACAAAAGAAGGCCCCGAAAGACCCTGTTCCTGTATTTTCCCTTTGTGCTAAGTGGAAAGTATAAGCCACATCATGCCGGCGTCTGTCAACCAGGCTACATTCCCGGCAGTTTTACACCGCGATCGTTAGGGTTGGCGTCGGTGCGACAGACAGGCGGCGTGGCGGCCGCCAACCGGGATACCCGGCGTGCCTCATCTTCACTATCCAACAGCGGCCGCCAGCGAGATTCGAACCGTAACGTTCATTGGCGGGGTACTTGAACCAGCGTCGGACGAACCAACTGCCAGGCAAGTAGTTCCAGAGCAAATTGGTTAGTTGCTCTGAAAGCGAAAAGCCCTCGAATAATTCGAGGGCTTTGAGCCTTGCAGCTAAGCATTACAGGCTGGACGGGAGCGACGGGGATCGAACCCGCGATCTTCGGCTTGACAGGCCGACGTGTTAACCGCTACACCACGCCCCCATGCGTGAGTCAGGATATTATCAGATGCGCCGCGCGCTGTCAATAAATTCCCATGGCGATTCTCAAGTAGGTACCCAGCTGAGGAACTGGATGTTACGCGCCTCAAACTTGCCCGACGGGTGGCGCGATTCAATCAACTCAAACTGGAAAACGTGGTTATAGCTTGGCAGCCCGGCCGGGTCCACGTTATCGGGCAGGCCGGAGTCATGGAAATAGGCCGTCTCATAGGGAGACTCCGGATGCTGGGTGTCGGTCAGCCACAGCTTGGGACCCGGCACGCGCAGAAAGCGCATGAAGCCATAGTTCAGCTTATGGAAATAACACGTGCCGCGCACAATGGAGCCGACCTCACCCCATTCCGGCTCGTCGCCGGTCGAGCTGCCATTGCTGATCGCCGGGACCAGATCGGGCACCAGGAAGCCGGAGATAAACAGGTCGGCCTCCCGACGCAGATCGGCCGAGGCATTATCCAGAGCGATGACCTCCACCCGACAGCCCCGGTTCTGGGCGGCACTCACCACGCGGGTAAAGTCCCCGTCACCCGTCACCAGCAGCACGCGATCCAGATTCTCGGATTGCAATAACAAATCCACAGCCAGATCAAGGTCCGCATTGGCCTTTCCGTAGCGCTTGCCGTTCTCATCCTCATACCAGCGCACCTCCTTGATCATGACCTTGTAGCCGAAGTCGCGCAGGAGCGAGTAGAAGCGCTGGGTACTTTTCTCATAGATCGAATCGGCGCGAGCGCGGTCGGCGTCAAAGCTGACGTAGGCATTCAGGCGCGCCGGCTCCGCGCCGTCGCGACAGGCGAATTCTCGCAAAACGTCGTAACGCATCCGGTAGCCGCCGTTGCGATACATGTTGGCTGTGTCGACGTAGACGCCGACGCGAGTTGTTGAACGTAAATCTTTCATAAAAGTTGGTTTGGTCCGCTGAATAATGATTTTCTTCCAATAGCAAAACGAATCATCCAAATCAAGCTAAAACCGCGCATACAATCAATCGAACAAGGTCAGAAATTATAGCGGGTTATCCTCATACATAGAAGCAGATCTTCCAAAATTGCGGCTTGACATTTTCATAGCACAGTACATATAATAATCTTTGTAAGTTAAATTAACTTACTTAGCAATTGAGCATCTGTGGACACCGGATATGCAGAAGGCAACACGCCAGCAAACCAAAGACCACAACCACCGCCTCGTGTTCAGGACGATCTACGGCGCAAATGAGGTGAGCCGCGCCGAGGTCGCGCGTCTGACCGGGTTGACACGCCCCACCGTGTCGGCCATCGTCGCCGATCTGCTGGATGACCGGCTCGTCATCGAGACAGGCCAGGGACCGTCGGCGGGTGGCAAACCCCCCACCCTGCTATCAATCAACGACGACGGCCGCAACCTCATCGCCGTCGACCTGAGCGGCGACGAATTGCGCGCTGCCCGCCTGAACCTGACCGGCAAGATTCTGACACGCGCCACCCTGCCTGCCGCCGGATTGAGCGGAGACAGCCTGCTCGACGCAGTCTATCAAATCATCGAATCGGTCCGACCGCCGTCATCCGCCTCCCTGCTTGGTCTCGGCATCGCCACGCCGGGCCTTGTCGATCCCTATCAGGGAGTTGTGATTCGTTCGGTCAATCTCGGCTGGCGCGATCTGCCTCTGCGTGACCTGCTGGAGGCTCGCTTTGGCCGTCCCGTCCACGTCGCCAACGACAGCCACATGGCCGCCCTGGCGGAATACACCTACGGGCAACCCATTGACAGTAATAACCTCATCGTGATCCGCATCGGCCGCGGCATCGGTTCGGGCGTGATCCTGGGCGGTCGCCCATTTTATGGCGATGGCTTCGGCGCGGGCGAAGTCGGTCACATCGTCGTTGACCCGTCCGGCGACCTGTGCAGTTGCGGCAATTGCGGCTGTCTGGAGACCACCAGCAGTGGCCAGGCCATTCTGGCCCGGGCCGCCGCGTCCGATCGCTGCCACTCCATGCTGGCCGGAGATACTCCACCGACGTGGAAGGAATTTGTACAGGCCACGGCCGCCCACGACCCACTGGCCGTCGATATCGCCGTCCACGCCGGTATCCATCTTGGCGCGGCCGTCGCTCATCTCGTCGGGGCTTACGACATCCATCACATTGTCCTGGCCGGCCGTGTTGTCGAATTGGGCGACTTGTTCCTGGATGCCGTCATTGCCGAAATGCACCAGCGCGTGCTTCCATCGATGGCCCAAGCGACTGCCGTCCGCTTCACTTCGCTCGACCCCGATCGCATGGCCGACATCGTGACGCTGGGCTGCTCGGCCTTCCTGCTTCATCGGGAGTTGGGGGTCATATGACGTACCGCATCGGCCTGGACATTGGCGGGACGAAAACCGCGACGCTGATCGTCGATGAAGCGGCGCGTCCAATAGGTCAGGCCGTTCGCCCAACCGACGTGCGCAGCCCCGAATTGCTTGTGAGCGGAACGCTGGCCGTGGTTGACCTGACGCTGCAAGAGGCCGGACTGACGCGCGACGATCTGTCGGCCGCGGGCGTGGGCATCCCGGGGCAGGTTAATCCGAATGACGGCACGGTCGCGATGGCCGTCAACCTGAACCTGCGCGAGCCATACCCCCTGCGGGCTGCTCTGGAGCAAGTGCTGGGAGTCCCCGTGGCCGTCGAGAACGATGTGCGCGCCGCCGCCTGGGGCGCCTATCATTGGGCGCTCGACAGGCAATCCCTGCGGAGTCTGGCCTATCTCAGTATCGGCACCGGCATATCCGCGGGGCTTGTCCTTGATGGCCGCCTGTATCGCGGATCACACGGCATGGCCGGCGAGATCGGCCATATTCCTCTGGACGAGAACGGCCCGCGCTGCGCGTGCGGTCAATACGGCTGTCTGGAGAGCGTCGCCGCCGGCCCGGCCATTGCCGCCCAGGCCGCCGCGCTCATGCCCGATCGTAAACCGACGACGGATGAAGTGTACAAACTGGCGGCCGCGGGCGATCCGTCGGCCGAACGTGTCGTCGCCCGGGCGGCCGGGTATCTGGGCCGTGCCATCCATCTGCTGCTGATGGCTTATGACGTGGAATACGTAGCGCTGGGCGGCGGGGTCACCCGCGCCGGTGTCGCGTTCGAGGAGCCGTTGCGCCGAGCAATGGCGCGCATGCGCTCCGATTCATCACTGACGGCTTCGATGATGCCGGATGAGAAAGTTGTTATCATGCCGGCCGATTTTAGCGCCGGGGTGACGGGCGCGGTCTATCTCGCGCCCAATCCTGTGCCGGAAGCCCGGCAGGAGGCAAATGAAGAAAGAAGAGAGAACACCCCCCTTTCAGCTGAATATCCACAAGTTTACGTTGAGAGCAGTACACAAGTTTAAACCGGAGGAAAGAATGAAACGCTTTTTGGTTTTGATCCTGTTGGTTGCCCTGGCGGCTTTTGTCGTCGCCTGCGGCGGAGCTGCGCCCACTGTGGAGCAGATTGCCCCCACCGTTCAGGCCGTCGTCGAGCAAGTCGCTCCCACCGTCGCCGCGGTCGCCACTGAAGTAGCCGCGCCTGCCGCGACCGAAGCGCCTGCCGCAACCGAAGCGCCCGCCGCGACCGAGGAGCCGGCCGAGGAACCCGCGGCCGAGGGCAGCTTCCTGGAGCGCGCCCGCGCCGGTGAATTCGCCGGTACGACGATCAGCCTCCTGGGCGTCATGGTCGATGAGGAAGCCCAGAAGATGGAGTTGGCGCTGGCCCCGTTTGAGGAGCAGACCGGCATCGACGTCGTCTACGAAGGCTCGCGCGAGTTTGAGACCGCCATCAACGTCGCTGTCGACGCCGGCGATCCCCCGGACATCGCCAACATCTCCCAGCCCGGCATGGCGGCCCGCTTCGCCTCCGCCGGCGACCTGGTGGACGTCAACGAATTCCTGACGCGCGAAAAGCTGCAGGAGACCTATATCGACAGCTGGCTCGACATGGCGACCATGTCCGGCCCCGATGGCGAGCCGATTACCGCCGGTGTGTGGCAGCGCGCTTCGGCCAAGAGCATGGTCTTCTACCCGAAGGCCCAGTTCGACGCCGCCGGCTATGTCGTGCCGGAGACGTGGGATGAGATGCTGGCCCTGACCCAGCAGATCGCCGACGACGGCGACACGGCGTGGTGCATCGGCATCGAGTCCGGCGCGGCCACCGGTTGGGTAGCCACGGACTGGATGGAAAACATCATGCTGCGCACGACCTCGCTGGAAAACTACGACAAGTGGGTCACCGGTGAGCTGCCGTTCGCCTCGCCCGAAGTCAAGGCCGCGGCCGAGAAGATGGCCGAGATCTGGCTCAATGAGGACTATGTGTATGGCGGCGTGCCGTCGATCGTCTCGACCTTCATCGGCGACTCTCCCGTGCCCATGTTCGCCGACCCGCCCGGCTGCTGGTTCCATTCGCAGGCGGCCTGGATCACCGGTTTCTTCGGCGACGACACCCTCGTGGCCGGTGAAGATTATGACTTCTTCTACCTGCCGCCCATCGACGAGAGCCTCGGTCGCCCCGTGCTGGTTGCCGGCGACCTGATGGTCATGTTCAATGACCGTCCCGAAGTTCGCGCGTTGATGGAGTTCTTCAGCTCGGCTGAAGGTGTTGAGGGTTGGGTTCGCGCCGGCGGTACGTTGTCACCCCACAAGGACGCCGACCTCGACTGGTACACCACCTACGTCGATCGCAAGGTGGCCGAGTTGCTGCTCGATGCCACCAGCGTCCGCTTCGACGCCTCCGACCTGATGCCCGCCGAAGTCGGCGCCGGTTCCTTCTGGAAGGCGATGACCGACTGGATCAGCGGTTCAACCGACCTGGACACCGCCCTGTCCGAGATCGACGCCTCCTGGCCGCAACAGTAATTCAGTAGTTTGTCCATGAGATGGATTGCGTCCATCCAGATTCAGGAGTAATCCATCTCGCAACGATAGGAACCGGGTTTCTGCAGAGAAACCCGGTTCCTAATGTAGAATACCGGTCATGCTCTCTGCACACGAAGATCTCATCGGCTACAAATTCATGCTCGCCTTCAAGGGCCATACGCCCCCGGCGCGCATCCTCGATTGGATCGCCAACCGGCGCGTCGGCGGTTTTTCGCTTTTCCGGCCGCACAACTACGACACCCCGTCCCAGGTGCGCGAGTTGACGGCCGGGCTGCAACGCGCCGCCCGCGACGCCGGTCAGGCTCCGCTGCTCATCGCCACCGATCAGGAAGGCGGCCAGCTGGCAGCCATGGGCGAGGGGACGACCCAGTTTGCGGGCAACATGGCACTGGGCGCGACACGCGACCCGGAGTTGGCGCGGCACGTCGGCCGGGCCATCGGGCTGGAGTTGGCGGCAATGGGCGTCAACGTTAATTACGCCCCGGTACTCGACCTGAACACCAACCCGCGCAACCCGTCGCTGGGAATCCGTGCTTTCGGCGACGAGCCGAATCTCACCGCGATGTTGGGCGCGGCGCTGGTTGAGGGGCTGCAATCGGCCGGCGTTGCCGCCACGCTCAAGCACTTCCCCGGCAAAGGCGAAGCAGCGGTTGATTCCCATTACAAGATGCCCGTCATTAACCATAGCCGCGAGCGGCTCGACGCGGTGGAGCTACCTCCTTTCCGGGCCGGTATCGCCGCCGGAGCCAAATTGTTGATGACCGGCCACTTCGCCATTCCCGCCCTGACCGGCACAAGCGCCTACCCCGCAACCGTCGCCCGGCGCGTCATGACCGACTTCGCCCGCGGCGAAATGGGCTTCGACGGCGTGATCATCACCGACGCCCTTGACATGGGCGCCATCACCCAGGGCGCGGGGCAGATCATCGACATCATCGCCGCCGTTCGCGCCGGGGTCGATCTCATGCTCGTGATGCTCGATCCCGACACGCAGGAACGGCTCTATGGCGGGCTGCATTTGGCCCACACGCGGGAACTGATTGGCGAAGACGACATTCGGCCGTCAATCGAGCGCATTCTGGCGCTGAAGGAGTGGGCCGTCGCGCAACCACAGCCCGATTTGAGCGTCGTCGGCAGCGCCGAACATCGCGCTTTGGAGATCGAGCTGGCCCGCCGGTCGATCACCCTGGTCCGGGACGAGGCAGGGCTGCTGCCCTTGCGACTTGCAGCCGACGCGCGCATCGCCGCCGTCATGCCCACCCCGCGCGACTTGACCCCGGCCGATACATCCTCGACCATCGCGCCCCGCCTGGCCGCCGCGCTGCGTCGCCGCCACCCTCGCGTCGACGAATTCGTGACAAGCCATCTGCCAGACGACAACGAAATCGCCGCCCTGCGCGAGCGGCTGGCCGGCTACGACCTGCTCGTGGTCGGCACGATCAACGCTTCAATGCAGCCGGAACAGGCGGCGCTGACCAACGAACTGTTGGCGCTGGGCATTTCGACCGTCACTGCCGCGTTGCGCACACCCTACGATCTGGCTGCCTATCCGGAGGCGCGGACGCACCTGTGCACCTACAGTATCCAGCCCGCCTCGCTCGATGCGCTGGCGGATGCGCTGTTCGGCGACTTTGTGCCCACCGGTCGCCTGCCGGTGAGCGCACTGTAACGATGCGCGACCGAAACATGGATTAGACGATCGAGTATGCTCGCAATTCGCCACGCCACCGTTGTAGTTCCCGATGCAACTATCGAAGACGGAACCGTGTTGATCGACGGCGGTCGCATCAAGGCCGTCGGCGGAGCCGATCTGCCGGCGCCGGCCGGAACCGCCGCGCGCGACGCAGCCGGACTCATACTGACCCCCGGCTTTCTCGATCTCCAGGTGAACGGCGGCTTCGGCCTCGATTTCACGGCCGATCCGGCGACGATCTGGGACGTGGCCGCGGGTCTGCCCCGCTACGGCGTCACCGGCTTCCTGCCCACCATCATCACCTCGCCGT
>JACDJB010001886.1_pt1 | contig 16186 bp, 16 predicted proteins | sample 7454121 | NCBI WGS metagenome assembly JACDJB01 (sample SAMN14253290, study PRJNA609438) | sludge metagenome | isolation source: sludge after 25d culture with pyrite | collected 2018-12-20 | reverse complement strand
GTGACCACGGTCATGAATGTCATGGGGGCCGTGGCGATGGCCGCGCCCGTGGTGAGGATCGTTTCGCCCAGGGCGATAATCAGGAACAGGCGACACCGCTCCAGCATGTGATCACCCTGAAACGCTATATTCTCGGAGTGCAACCACCGCCCGGGGAAAGGATGCGCCAGCCATGTGCCGATCTGGCCAATCCCGGCGGCCAATGCCCACCACAGCAGACGGGCTTCAGGGGTTGCGGCCGCGCCTGCGATCCATAAGGGAGCCGTGGCGAGCATCCAGAGGAGTACCCGGAGGAAATGATCCCGGTGTACCGAATCAGGTGAATTCGCGAGCGTCCATAAGGTACGACCCAGTTGAATCAGCAGCAGTGGAATGACGAAAGCCCAGCCCAGGGTGGTGAAGGCCCGCGTCACCGAGGCATTCATGAACAGGCCCAGCAGCATCACCGCCAGGAGCATCCGGCGGGTTCGCGGCTTGTCGACCGGGTTCATGGTAGCTTCCCAACTGGTGTAAGACCACACCGTAAAGACGGCCAGCAACATCACCAGCGTCTCGGCGATCCCTCGCCACGACAGATGTTCCAGCAGATGATGCGAGAGTTGCGACATCGCGAACACAAACACGAGGTCGAAGAACAACTCCAGTGGCGTGACCTCGTACTTCTGGTCGGGAGCGTGGGTGGAGGAAGGAACAGTCATGTCGTGTCACTTGTCCGGAATCTCAAGTTTACCCCGCCAAATACTTCTCCAACGCCTCGATCTCCGCCTTCAACATGATCGGCGCGGCCGCCTGCTCCACCGCTGTGCCCGGGTCCTTCAGCCCGTGACCCGTCAGTACAACAACGACCGTCCGGCCCGCCGGGTCGATCTCCCCGCGCGCGATCTGTTGCTTCAGCGCCGCCAGCCCCGTGGCCGACGCCGGCTCCACGAACACCCCTTCCACTCGCGCCAGCAGCCGCCATGCATCGAGGATGTCGTCGTCACTGACGGCGGTGATGATGCCGCCGGACTCGTCGAGCGCCTCGACCGCCTGCCGCCAGCGCGCCGGGTTGCCGATGCGGATCGCCGTCGCCAGCGTCTCAGGCTTCTCCACCACGCGACCGAGGACGATGGGCGCGGCTCCGGCCGCCTGCCCGCCCAGCAGCCGGGGTAGCCCCTTGTCGTACTGCTTGTATCCCAGCCAGTAGGCGCTGATGTTGCCCGCGTTACCCACGGGCAGGCAGTGCCAGTCCGGGGCATGGCCGCCGAGTTGATCGACGATCTCGAACGCGCCCGTCTTTTGCCCCTCCAGTCGCCAGGGGTTGACGGAGTTGACGAGGGCGATCGGCCGTCTCTCGGTGATCTCCCGCACCATGCGCAGGCCGTCGTCGAACGAGCCGTCGATGCTGATCACCTCGGCCCCATAGGCCAGCGAGGCGGCCAGCTTGCCGAGGGCGATCTTGCCCTGCGGCACGAGCACGAGGCAACGCAGACCGGCCCGCGCGGCATAGGCGGCGGCGCTGGCGGCCGTGTTGCCTGTGCTGGCGCAGATGACCGTCTCGGCCCCTTCGCGCACGGCCTGGGTGATGGCCGCCGTCATCCCCCGGTCCTTGAACGAGCCGGTTGGATTCAGTCCCTCATACTTAAGGAACAGGCGCAGCCCGGCCCGCGGAGCGATCTGCTCGGCCAGGCGCGGCGCGGCAATGAGGGGCGTGTTGCCCTCGTTGAGCGTGACGACAGGTGTATCCGCGTCGAAGGGCAAATAGGAGCGGTAGGCTTCGATAACGCCGGGCCACATAAGGGTGTCTCCTTGAACGGGTGGGATGGTTGGTCGGTCGAATCGGTATTCGGTCGATCAGGGGAGCGGTCGAACTGAACACCGATCTGCTGAACCCTGAATACTACTCACCCGGTATCGCCAGCACCTGCCCCGGATAGATGAGGTAAGGCGACTCCAGGTCGTTGGTTTCGGCCAGTTCGGTCATGGTTAAACCATACAGGCGCGCAATTCCGGCCAGCGTTTCGCCGCGATGTACCTGATGGTTGAAATCTCGCGCGGGGCCGGGCACATTGGCGGGGATTTTCAGCAGTTGCCCGGCGTAGATCTGGTTGGGGGACGTCAGCCCGTTGGCCTCGGCCACCTGATCCCAACTAACGCCGTGGCGCTGGGCGATGAGGTAGAGTGTGTCGCCGGGCGCAACGGTGACGACGGCCGGGGAGGAGCCGTCGGTCGAGGCGCTCGCCGCCTGGTCGCTGTCGCCCGCCGATGGGTCGGCGGTGACGCCCTCCGTTTGGCTGCCGGTGGAAGCCTCGGCCGTTGCAGTGGGCGCAGGCGGGATGCGTAACTCCTGCCCCACGGTGATACTGTTAGGGTCGGTGATGCCGTTGAATTCGGCGATTGCCACCCACGACAGGCCGTATTTCAGACCGATGCGATAGAGGTTCTCGCCCGCCTGAACGATATGAATGATCTCCCCGGCGGCGTTGGCGCTCTCAGCGGTGGGGGTTGGCTCAACCGCGGTTGGTTCGGCCGTCGCGGGTTCGGTAGTGGGCGGCGCGGGCGACGACTCCGGCGTGAGAGTGACCGGTTCGGCCGTGACCGGCAAGGTTGGCGCAGGCGTCGGAGGAGCGGCCGTCGCCGGCAGGCTCTCCACCGTGGCCCTGGCCGCCGCATCCAGACGCGGCGAGGCCTCGTTCGTCGCCGTGGCCGTTGGGATGGGCGTCTGCGGACCGGTGTCCTGGCCCGCGCCGCCGCCCACGTCGGGATCGCCGAAATCGACGCCGGTGTCGGAACCTGCCGGGGTGGTAATGGGCAGACGATCGCAGGCGGCGAGCAGCAGGATCGCGCCCAGAACGAGAAAACAATATTGAAACCAACGACTGTGCATTGATGATGCCCCTGCCTGTGGACTGCGGCAACTATAGCATGGCCGGGGGGAATAATCCATCTGCGCCGGTCGCGTGGAACTATTCCTGATATTGCCTATTGACATCCCGGCAAGCTATGCTACGATACTAACACGTTTTAGTAACACGAGTTAGTTGATTGTGAGACGATTGAGCGTAGTCGGGCGATAGAATCTCATTACAATAAGCTAATGACAGAAAGTCCACGCTCCAATAAACGCCCCTCCATGCAGGACGTCGCCGACCTGGCCGGCGTGTCGCGCACCACGGTTTCGTTCGTAATCAATCGAATAGAGGATTCCGGCATTCCGGAAGACACCCGCTATCGAGTATGGGAAGCCGTCAGGCAACTGAAATATCGCCCCAATGCAATCGCCCAGGGATTGCGTTCTGCCCGCACCCACACCATCGGTTTCATCTCCGATGAGGTCGCCACGACACCTTACGCGGGCGAGATCATACGCGGCGCGCAAGAGCGGGCCTGGAAAGAGAAGAAATTACTGCTGCTGGTCAACACAGGGTACGACCAGGCGATGAAGCGCGCTGCCGTGGAGACCTTGTTGCAGCGTCAGGTCGAGGGAATCATCTACGCCACGATGTATCATCGCGAGGTGCACCCGCCGGATAGCGTGCTCCAGGTTCCGACCGTCCTGCTCGACTGCTTTGTGGCCGACGCCTCGTTGTCGTCGATTGTGCCCGATGAAGTGAATGGCGGGCGAAAGGCCATTGAGGCGCTTCTGGAGCGTGGCCACCGGCGCATCGGCTTCATCAACGACCAAAATCCGGTCCCGGCCGCGTCCGGTCGCCTGGCCGGCTACAGACAGGCGCTGGCTGCCTGTGGCGTGCCGTTCGATGAAAGCCTGGTCGTTACCGGCGAAAGCATTCCGCGGGGCGGCTATGATAGCGCCATGGCCCTGATGCAACAGCCTGACCGGCCGACGGCGCTTTTTTGCTTTAACGACCGCATGGCGATGGGAGCCTACGATGCTCTGCGCAAGCTGGGCCTATCGATTCCACAGGACGTGGCGGTCATAGGATTCGACAATCAGGAGATCATCGCCGCCCACCTGTATCCCGCCCTGACGACCATGGAACTGCCGCACTATCGCATGGGGCAATGGGCTGTCGAGGAATTGCTGCGTCTGATAGCCCAGGAAGGGCCGACCACGGAATTCGTTCAGCACAAGATCGATTGCCCTCTCATCTTGCGCGACTCGATTTAGGGACCTGGAGAGGAGAAGGAGGTTCAATGGAGAAGAAACCAAAGAGATAACCGTCAGTGGCCCATGCGGCCTAACCCTTACCTGCGAAACGTCGTTCATATTGTGTAGACAAAACCTATAGCTTGAGGAGATATCCGTCATGAAAAACCAGCAGAGATGGTGGGTTGTATTTTTGCTGCTTGTTGCCCTGACTGCCGCGCTTGTCGGTTGCGGTGGAGGAACAGGAACGACCACTGAAGAGGCCGCGCCGACTGAGGCCACGGCCGGCGAAGAGCCGGCGGCCGAAGAAGAACCGGCGGCCGAAGAACCTTCCGCTGAAGAACCCGCAGCCGAGGAGCCGGTCATTGACGACAGCAAGACCACGCTCGGTCTGTGGACCCACTCGGCCGGAAACCCGAACGAATTGGCCGTCATCGAACAATGGGTGGCCGACTTCAACGCCCAAAGCGACACGCATCAAGTTGTGATCGAGTCGTTCCCGCAGGAGTCGTACAACGACTCGGTGGCGGCGGCCTCCGTGGCCGGCAGCCTGCCGTGCATTATCGACCTTGACGGACCGACCGTACCCAACTTTGCCTGGTCGGGCTATGTCCAACCCCTGCCCCTCACCGAGGACGACATCGCGGAGATCGGTCTGCTCGATGCCGCCGTCGGTCGTTACAACGGCCAGATTTACTCGGTGGGCCAATTTGACGTGGCTCTGCTCATCTATGCGCGTAAGTCCATTCTGGATCAGCATGAGATTCGCATCCCAACAATTGAGGAACCCTGGACGCAGGACGAATTCCAGGCCGCGCTGGACGTGCTCAAGGAGTCCGGCGAGTTCGAATACGCCTTTGACGTCAACTCGGGCTACACCGGCGAATGGTGGCCCTATGCCTATTCGCCCATGCTGCAAAGCTTCGGCGGCGACCTGATCAACCGCGAAACCTACCAGGAAGCTGAAGGTGTACTCAACGGACCGGAGGCACTGGCCTGGGGCGAATGGTTCCAGAACTTGTTCACCGGAGGCTATGCGCCAGCCACGCCGGCCGACGATCAGGGCTTCCTGCAGGGTCGCATCCCGCTGTGGTATACCGGCAGTTGGGCGTCCCAGTCCGTGCTCGACGCCTACGGCGACGACGCGCTCTTCCTGCCGCCGCCCGATTTCGGCAACGGACCGGTCATCGGCGCCGGCTCGTGGCAGACGGGCGTCACGACCAATTGCCCGGAGGATTCGGTTCAGGCCGCGTTTGATTTCGTCCTTTCCACCGTGACGCCGGAGAACATCGCCCGCATGTCGGAAGCCACGGGCCTGATCCCGACCTCGCTCGCAGCGGCCGACCTGACGGAAGGCTATGCTGAGGGCGGGCCTTACCGCGTCTTCTTCAACTTCGCCGAGGCCTTTGCCCGGGTGCGGCCGGAGACGCCGGGCTATCTGACGATCTCCAGTCAGTTCGAGCAGGCCGGCCTATCAATCCGCGACGGCGGCAACATTCAGGACGCGCTGGATGACGCCGTGGACAATATCGAACAGGACATTGCCGATAACGACGGCTATGGCTTTAAATAACAGCTAGACGGTTTCTTTTCTTCTCCCGCTGGGGGCAGGCCGGTGAGTCTGCCCCCAGCGGGGCGCTCTCCGCAATTTTGCGCAGCGTATGCAGGCAGGGCATCACCGGATCGTCAGGATTTGAACCCGACTGATTTTACCGTCAGCCCACCTTAACCTGAGGGTGCATGTGCGAGTCAAAGGCGCAGGCTCGCGGCATTATGTCTGAAGTCGCCTGTTGAGGAGGCAGAAAACATGGCTGCACAACCCGTGACTCTTCAGCCGAAAGCCCGGCGAGCGAAATCCGATCGCCAGACCCTTCCCGGTCTGGTGATGGCCGGGCCGGTCGTCGTGCTGTTGCTGTTATTCGTGATCGTGCCGTTTTTCATGGCGATCTATTACAGCTTCACCAATCAGCGGCTGATCTCCGGCAATCCGACCGAGGTCGTCGGAATGCGGAACTACCAGCGACTGTTGGGTCTATCGCTCCTGACCGTCGATCCGGTCATCGACCCGGCCACCGGCGAGCCGATGGTCGACGAGGAAGGTAACGTCGTCTACCCGCGTTCGCGCGATTACACCCGTGATGAGGAGGCCTATCCGCAATACGCCGGCATGCGCGAGTGGTTCACAGTCGAGATCGGCGGCCGGCTGACATACGTCCTGGCCGGCGACCCGCTGTTCATGCGATCGCTGACCAACAACTTTTTCTTCGCCCTGGTGGTCATCCCGCTGCAGACCGGCATCGGCCTGCTGCTGGCGCTAATGGTCAATCAGGGATTAAAGGGCCAGACGTTCTTCCGCACGATGTATTTCGCGCCGGTCGTCACATCGCTGGTGGTCGTGTCCATCGTCTGGCGATTCCTCTTCGACGTCAACAACGGCCTGATCAACGAAATGATCAGCACACTCACCTTTGGGGCGGTTGGTCCGATTAACTGGCTGGGTAACCCCAGCATCGCCATGTGGGCCATCATCATCGTGTCTGTCTGGCAGGGGGCGGGGATGCAGATGATGCTCTTCGTCGCCGGGCTTCAGCAGATCCCCGAATCTCTCTATGAAGCGGCCGGCATCGACGGAGCCAACGGCTGGCAGAAGTTTCGCTATATCACTGTCCCCGGTCTGCGCAACGTTCTGGTGTTCATCTTCCTGACGATCACCATCGCCGCCTTCCAGTTGTTCGACCAGGTGCTGATGATGACCAACGGCGGGCCGGACGACGCCACGACGACGACCGTCTTCCACATGTACCGCAACGGCTTCCGCGAGCAGGACATCGGTTACGCCTCGGCCATCGCCGTCGTCTTCTTTTTAATCATTGTGCTGGTGAATGTGATCCAGCGCCGCGCGGTTCGCGAGAGGAGCGCCTGACCATGACCACTGCCCCATTGACCCAACCTGTAGTTACGACCGGCAAGAGCGCAACGCGCCGCCGTCTGGGCCTGGCGCTGCGCTACGTGCCGCTGCTCATCCTGCTGTTCATTTTCGTCTTCCCGCTGGTGTTCATGATCGTCTCCTCGTTCAAGGGGAGCAACCAGCAGATCTTCGGCGATTTGCGCTCGATACGGGCCTTCCTGCCCGTCGGCGAGCTGACGACGGCGAACTACGAGCGCGTCTTCACCGACAGCAATTTCGTGCGCTACATGTTCAACTCCATTTTCCTAGCCGTGACCACCATTGTGCTGGTGATGTTCGTCAACAGTCTGGCCGCCTACGCCCTCTCGCGGCTGAAATGGACCGGCCAGAAGCTCATCCTGAGCATTATCATCGCCACGCTGATCATCCCCGGCCAGGCAACGATCATGCCCTTGCTGTTGCTCGTCAGTCGCCTGCCATCGCTGTCGTTCGAGGGCGGGCTGCACCTGACGCAGGGCTGGCTGGATACGTACTACGTCTTGATCATCCCGTTCATCGTGTCGGCTTTCTCGGTCTTTCTCTTCTACCAGTTCTTTTCGGAGATCCCCAAAGACCTGGATGAGGCGGCCCTGGTCGACGGCGCGAGCCGGTTCCAGATTTTTTACCGGATTATCGTCCCCATCTCGACGCCCGTCTTCGCCTCGGTCGCTATCCTGACCTTCATTGGGGCCTGGAACATGTTCCTGTGGGCGATCATGACGATTCAGAGCGACGAACTGCGGCCGGTGATGGTCGGGCTGTTGTTCTTCTTCCAGCGCGACACCCAATGGGGTGAGATCATGGCCTACACGACGATGATCACCCTGCCGGTGTTGATCTTCTTCTTCATCTTCCAGAGCGCGTTTGTGAAGAGTATTGCTACGTCGGGCATCAAATAGAAGCGCAACGACCGGCGGCGGGATCGAGCAACCACTCATCCCGCCCGCGGCCGTTGTTTATTCATTGCAAGGGGGTATCTCATGGGCATCTTGATCTGGCTCGCCATCGGTATTACAGGTGGTTGGCTGGCGTGCCGGCTAACCCGCCGCACCCGGCCTCGCGACTACGTATTGAATATACTGGTCGGCATCATCGGCGCTGTCGTCAGCGGCTTCGCCACCAATCTGGTAATCTTCCGCCCGGTCTTCGACCCGAACCTGCAAAGCGCGATGGTGTCGATATTTGGGGCGGGCTTGTTTCTGATCGTGTTCACCGCCATCAGGCGGGAGCCTGAAGACAGTGATATCGGGTAGAGGTCTATGACGAGGGTTAACGATTTTATTGAACGCCGAAGGGATGAAACGGGTCATGATCCGCACCGGCCGCGCTATCACTTCCTGCCCCCCTCCGGTTGGATGAACGATCCGAACGGTTTCATCCAGCATCAAGGCGTCTACCATCTCTTCTACCAATACAACCCGGATGGGGCGTTTCACGCGAACATCCAATGGGGCCACGCCGCCGGCCGCGATCTGGTGCGTTGGGAAGACCGCCCGGTGGCGCTGACCCCCACGCCAGGCGGGCCGGATGCGGGCGGTTGCTGGTCGGGTTCGGCCGTCAACGCCGGTGGTGCGCCGCTCATCTTTTACTCCGGTGTCTCTCCCCAGACTGTCTGCCTGGCGACAGGCAGTGGCGATATGGATAACTGGACAAAGTATGCCGGCAATCCGATCATAGCCGGGCCGCCGGCCGGCTATGGCGGGGCATCTTCCGATTTTCGCGATCCCTACGTCTGGCGCGAGAGCCAGTGGTGGTACATGGTCATGGGATCGCGGATGGATGCTGTGGGCGGCGCGGTGCTGCTCTATCGTTCGGCCAATCTCATGGACTGGGAATACCGGCATCCATTGCTGGTCGGCGACCAGTCGGAGGACGAGCCTTTCTGGACGGGTTCCGTCTGGGAATGCCCCAACCTGTTTGCGCTCGACGGCCGGCACGTGTTGATCGTCTCGTTCCAGGATCACATTTCCGGCAAGCTGCTCTACGTCGGCTATTATGTGGGCGATTTTGTGAACGAACGATATACGCAGGAATCACTCAACATTCTGGAGTATGGCGACACCCTCTACGCGCCGCAGGTGATCGTCGACGAGCGCGGTCGCCGGGTCATGATGGGCTGGTTGCGCGAGGAGCGCGACGCGGCCGCCCAACTCGCCGCCGGCTGGAGCGGGGTCATGTCCCTGCCCCGCATCCTGTCCCTCGGCGAGGATCATTTATTGCGGATCCAACCCCTGCCCGAGCTGGAGCAGTTACGAGGCAAGCACTTCCGCCTGAACCGGCAAGTCATCCGGCCCGGCGAAACCAACGTGTTGCGCGACGTGAGTGGGGATTGCCTGGAACTCGACCTCGCGCTGGAGCCGCAGGGGGCGACGGCCTTTGGGCTATGTCTGTTTAGATCGCCCGACGGCGATGAACAGACCATACTCCGTTGCAACGTCGCGGCGGGGACGATCGCGTTTGACCACTATTCGCGCTCCGAAAGAGAGAGCCAGGCGACTCATCCGGTACATGCCGCCGAAGTCGCCCCGTTGCCCGCCGAGCGGCCGTTGCGGTTGCGCGTTTTCCTCGACCGCTCGGTGATCGAGGTATTTGTCAACGACCGTATTGTTCTTTCCACGCGTGTTTATCCAACCCGGGCCGATAGTCTGGGGGTGGAACTGTTCGCGGAAGGAGGAGCGTTGCAAGTGGAAGCGGGAGATGTGTGGGAGATGGGGGCTATTTGGCCTGTCTAGTCGGCCATCATCGGTACCTTCACCCCTCTCTCCCTCGCCACCTCCACCGCCCGCTCATAGCCCGCGTCCACGTGCCGGACGACGCCCATGCCCGGATCGACTGTCAGCACCCGCTCCAGCCGCGCAGCGGCGGCCGGCGTGCCGTCGGCGACGATCACCTGCCCGGCGTGGAGGCTGTAGCCGATGCCCACGCCGCCGCCGTGGTGGAAGCTGACCCACGTCGCTCCGGCGGCGGTGTTGACCAGCGCGTTGAGGATGGCCCAGTCGGCGATGGCGTCGCTGCCGTCGCGCATCCCTTCCGTCTCGCGGTTGGGGCTGGCCACGGAACCGGCGTCAAGATGATCGCGGCCGATGACGATGGGGGCCTTCACCGCGCCGCTCGCCACCAGCTCGTTGAAGCGCAGCCCGGCCCGATGGCGCTCGCCGTAACCCAGCCAGCAGATTCGCGCCGGCAGGCCCTGAAACTGCACCCGCTCCTGGGCCATGCGGATCCAGCGATGCAGGTGAGCATCGTCGGGGAATAGCTCCAGCACCGCCTCGTCGGTGACGCGGATATCTTCGGGGTCGCCGCTGAGGGCCACCCAGCGGAACGGCCCCTTGCCCTCGCAAAACAGCGGCCGCACGTAGGCCGGCACAAAGCCGGGGTAGCTAAAGGCATTGGTCACGCCCTCATCGAACGCGCGCTGGCGCAGATTGTTGCCATAATCGAAGACGATGGAGCCGCGCCGCTGGAATTCGACCATCGCCGCGCAATGACGGGCCATGGCCCTGGCCGACAGCCGGGCAAATTCCACCGGGTCGCGATCGCGCAGGGCGCGGCCGTCCTCGAAACTCATATCATCGGGGAAGTAGGCCAGGTAATCGTGGGCCGAGGTCTGGTCGGTGACGAGATCGGGCAGCACGCCACGGGCCAGCAGATCGGGGAAGACGGCCGCGGCGTTGCCGATGAGGCCGATGGAGCGGGCCTCCCCGGCGGCGGTGTAGTGCATCACCCGGCGCAGCGCGTCGTCGGTGTCCTCGCTGACCTCGTCGATGTAGCGGTGGGCCAGCTGGCGGCGGGCGCGAGCCTCATCGACCTCGACGACCAGCGCCACGCCGTCGTTCATCGTCACGGCCAGCGGTTGCGCCCCGCCCATCTCGCCCAGCCCGGCCGTCAGCGCCCACTTGCCCCTGAGTGACGGCCAGCCCGCTTGTCGCGCCGCCTCGGCGAACGTCTCGAACGTCCCCTGCAGGATGCCCTGCGTGCCGATGTAGATCCAGCTGCCGGCGGTCATCTGGCCGTACATGATCAGCCCCTCGGCTTCCCAGCGGTCGAAATTCTCCTGGGTGGCCCAATGAGGGACGATGTTGCTGTTGGCGATGAGCACGCGCGGCGCGTCGGCATGGGTGCGGAAGACGGCCACCGGCTTGCCGCTTTGCACGAGCAGCGTCTCGTCGTCCTCCAGCTCGCGCAGGCTGCGCAGGATAGCGTCGAACGCCTCCCAGTTGCGGGCAGCACGGCCGCGGCCGCCGTAGACGATCAGATGCTCCGGGTCGTAGGCGACTTCCGGGTCGAGGTTGTTCTGGATCATGCGGTAGGCGGCCTCTTGCAGCCAGCCTTTGCAGTGTAGGGTTGTGCCTCGTGGGGCGCGGATGGTTCGGGTCATGGTAAGTTACGAATGGTGAGTGACGAAAGACGAGTAAAGAATTGAGATGTTTTAACCAGCTAATGTCCTTAACTATACCGATTCGACATGAAAGCGCAGGCCCAAGGCGTTGAGTACCTTGAGGATGGTAGTGAATTCGGGGTTGCCGGTTGGCGACAATGCCTTGTATAAGCTCTCGCGACCTAACCCTGCTTCGCGCGCGACCTGAGTCATGCCCTTGGCGCGAGCAATATCGCCGAGCGCGGCGACGATCAGTGCCGGATCGCCGTCTTCAAAAGCAGCGTCCAGATAGGCGATCATATCTTCTCCCGTCGTCAGATGATCGACTACATCCCACGGCTGCGTTTCAACCGTTTTTTGAGTCATCTTAACCCTACCAAGTCTCTAGCTGGACGAAATTCAACAGTCATGGTTATTGTATCTTACAGGATACTAAATAACAATAGGGGCTGTAAATTTCGATGCTCGCGAATAGATTACGGTTGACTTCGTGACCGTTTGTCACCGGCAGGCAGCGACAGTATAGTTCGTCTGATTGATACCCATGATCGGCTATCAGATCATACCTGCGCCACATTTTATCACAGGGAGAAATATGTCCGAATCAACCGGCTGGTTCTATTGGGCGGCCATGTCGGCCGTCTTCGCGGCGCTGACAACCATCTTCGCCAAGATCGGGCTTGAGGGCGTCGACTCCGATCTGGCGACGCTAATCCGCACCATCATCATCGTTTTCGTCCTCGGCGCTTTTGTCTGGCTCACAGGCAAGTGGACGAACCCTCTAACCTTGTCCAGCCGCACGCTGACCTTTCTGGCGCTCTCCGCCCTGGCAACCGGCGCGTCCTGGGTCTGCTACTTCCGGGCGCTGAAGCTCGGCGATGCTTCGCAAGTCGCGCCGGTGGACAAGTTCAGTCTGGTGTTGGTGGCGGTGTTCGCCTTCATCTTTCTCGGCGAACGGCCCGGCGCGCGCGAGTGGTTTGGCATCGCGCTCGTCGCCGCCGGCGTTCTGGTGCTGGCGATCAAGCGATAGGAAACGAGTCTGATTTCGCCTGTCGGTCGCAACGTCGCGCAACCGGTTCCATTAGCGACCGGCTCAGCCGGAGAAGAATTCATCCAGCGCATCCTGATCGCTCGCAAATCCCCACCCTTCGACGATCTGCCCCGCGTCGTTGAGTCGCATGATGTGGGCGCCGCGCATGTCAACCCGCTTGCCTTTGCGCTCGCCCTTGACGGTAAAGCTGGTGACGACGTGATCGCCGTTCACCATGACGTCCTCCAATGTGAAATCCCATTGGGTCAGTGGGGCCATGCGCGACGGCATGAGCCGGGTATACTCATCGAATCCCCGATAGATCCCCGATACGGGGTTGTGGCCGGGCACGTGCCAGACGATGTCCGGTGCTATCTGGCTTCGTTCCGCTTCGTCGCCTTCATACATGAGTCGAACCGCTTTGATATTGCGTTCATCTTGCTCGGTCATGGTATTTACCTCTGTTGGTCAATGAATGCTACTTTGTTAAGCGTGAGGCGGTTGCAATGGTTAGCCAATCAGGCGCGTTGATTTGTTGATGAATAGATAATAGATCGCCAGCAGGCCGCTGTAAACAACGACGATTGTATAAATGATAAGTCCCATGCGAAACTCCGGCGTGATTGTCGGCAACCGGGTGAGGAACGGAACGATCAGCACCAGGTCATAGGCCAGAAATCCCGACAGTTGTCCACCGGCGTTGGCCCAACTCGGCCGCAGCACCCCATAGAGGAAGTAGGCCGCCGCGCCGAGGAAGATACAGCCGATGACGACCGCCAGTTCGGGTGTCAGTGGCCACGGGATGGTCGGTATGCCCAGAAACAGCCGAACGCTGGTGAATATCAGAGCGACGATGAAGAAGACGAACGACCCGCGCACGAGCGGCGGCATCGGGATCATCGCGTCCGGCATGGGCAGAGGACGGCTCCAGCGGAACAACCACAGTCCGAACACCGCGCCCAGGGCGACGATCACCCCGTAGATGATCTTGCCGGAATCGCCGTCTGCCAGCCCCAGCCAGAAGATGTAGGCGGCCATGGGGGCAAGAATGACCGTATAATCAAGCCCGACCCCTGCCAGCGTGCCGGTGTTGCCGGTATAAATAGGCCACAGTGTGGACGCGGCCGCGGCGGCGAAGATCGACCCGATGAAGATGTAGGTCAGCGGCGTCGTGCCCTCAAAGGGCCAGATGTTAACCGCCAATGACCACTGGAAGAAGAAGGCGGCAGCGAAGAACAGTTGAACTGCGCAGATCAGAAGCAACAGGGCGCGCATGGTCTTTGACATGTTTACCTCCGGAAAAGATGCTCCAGAATTGGGACTAACCATGTTGAGACAATGAATTAAACCTCCGCGATCGGCGCTCCTTCCCGGCGGGCCAGCCACCCTCGGAACCATGTCGCTGCGCCGGCCAGCCCCGCCGCCACGGCAAACGCCAGTAATTGCAACAGCGGGTTGGCGGCGAAAAAGTTGGTCGAATTAGTGATGTAACGAAATCCCGGCGGCCCGGCGGTCAGATAATGGGCCAGCGGCATCAGCGTGTAACTCAACCCCACGCCGGCCAGAAAGATGGCTACCGCTCCCGGTGATGGCCGGTCGCCCCACTGTCGCAACACGCTCAGCAACGCCAGCCAGAGCGCCCCGCCAATGACCGCACCGATGGCGAAGAACCAGACCACGGTGGGCGAAACCGACAGGCCGCGCCCCGGCAATTCGATGGCTCGCAGGAGCAATAAGGCGGGCACCAGGCCCATGCCGTCAAGCATCAGCCAGAGCAGATCGTCGGGACGATCGGCCGCCCATCGGCCCGGCATCAAGGCCAAAGCCAGCCCGGCCAGCGCCGTCGCCGCACTCGCCACAGCCAGGGGGAGCGGCAGCACCGGCGTGTTGGCGGTCATCGTGATCGCCAGGATACCGGCAATCAATCCCGGCGCGGACAGCGCCCACACCCGCCACCACGACGGAGTACCGAACGACGAGCCGCTTCGCGCCGCAACTCGGCCGCCGATCCAGTTCACGCCGGTATAGAGCAACATGACCACCCCCGCAGCCACCAGCCCGGCCATCCAGTAGCGGCTGGACGTTATGGCGTCGAACGGTTCGGTCAGCGGGATGCCGGGAGCCGAATGTCCATAGAGGAATATCACGTATCGGTCGGCCTGAGCGAACCAATAAGTGTAGAGGATCAAAACGAGCGCCACAATGGCGACCGCCTCAATAAACGGCCGCCGCCAACCTTTTGAATTGAGCATGCCCCGATCATAACCGCATTAACGCGGTTCGTCAGGCAATCCCTGTGCTTCCCTTGACATGACATAGTGACATGCGCCGTCTGCCAGGTTTTCCAGCTCCGTTCTATGGATAAGATACATAAAAAAGAGCCTCGGCGATTACTACTTCACGCGGGTGGCAAGCGCCGTGTAGCCGCCGCCCGGATAGACCCAGCCGCCGGTCAGTGTGTCGCCGTCGGCGCTGAATGTGCCCTTGTAGTAGGCCGGGGAACCTTTCTCACCGCCCCAGATGATCAGCGTATCGCCGTCGGTCTCATAGACGTAATCGAGGGTAGCGCCGTCGCTGCCGTAGTAGCGGGATTTGATCTCCGCGCTCGGCGCTTCCATGAAGCGCTGCTCGTGGCCGATGATCTCGATACCCCGGTTCGGCAGCCCGCTTTGGGTCAGATCGACGCGCTGGATCAGGAAGTAACCGCCCTCCATCCACTCGTAGGTTATCTCGCCCTGGGCCTCGCCGGATATCCGCCACGTGCCCACCAACCGGTCCAGCCCGCGCATGTCGGGGTTCGGCCCGGCCGGCGCCAATTCGGTTTCATAAGCATTCTCGTTCATGGCTACATCTCCTTGTTCCGGTAGCAACCGGGTTCCGGCGTACAGGCGTTCGCTGTGGAACCCGGATGCTGCCCATCGCGGAGATTGAGTCAATCTTCAGATCTCTCAATCTCCAACCTCTCGCCTATAACGTCGCCAGCAGCTCGTCCAACTGCTGATAGCCTTCTTCCGCGCCGTACTCCATGCCCGACGCCACCATGCCGTCGCGATCTTCGACCGACTGAAAGACCGATTGGGAAACCATCTTTGTCTTGCCGCCGACGTCTTCAAAGATGGTCGTTTCCAGCAGAACGTGGCCGGGCATACCCTCAAATTCAAAGGTTTGCACAATCCGCTCCGGTGCGACCACGTCGTGGTAAACGCCACGGAAGGCGTATTCGTTCCCCTCTCCATCGCGCTCAATGAAGCGCCAATGGCCACCCGGTCGGACTTCTATCTGGTCGATAATGCTGGTCGTGTTCCGCAGACCCCACCACCGCCCCAGTAATTCCGGGTCGGTGAAGGCCTTGAAGACCAGCTCGCGGGGTGCGTCGAACGTGCGCGTCAGAATGGTTTCCTGTTTTCCCGGTTCGGCAACGACAGTCAGTTTGGACATGATGATTCTCCTTCAACTTGATGTTAGGATTGATGCAGGGAATATACAAACCCATCAATCTCTCAATCTCGAATCCCTTGGCTTTTGCTCGTTGGCCTGGACTGCAACTCATCGAGAAGCTCATCCAGCCGCTCGAAACGCTCGCGCCAGTTTCGCTCATAGGGGCTGACCCATTCATAAATAGGGCGCAATGCCTCGCTGTTCAGCGAATAAAGCCGGTGCTGGCCTTCGCCGCGCGCGCTCACCAGCCCTACCTCGCGTAACACTTTCAGATGCTTCGACACCTGCGGCTGTCGCATTTGAAGC
>JACDJB010001880.1_pt1 | contig 16202 bp, 15 predicted proteins | sample 7454121 | NCBI WGS metagenome assembly JACDJB01 (sample SAMN14253290, study PRJNA609438) | sludge metagenome | isolation source: sludge after 25d culture with pyrite | collected 2018-12-20 | reverse complement strand
GTACACCATAGCCGCGCCCGCTGCGACGTAGAGCATGCCTAGCGTCACGATGAACGGTTGGATGCGTGCACGGCCCACTAACAATCCGTTGATCAGTCCGACGAGGACGCCGGTCGCAAGCCCTGCAACCGTACCTGCCGCTAGTCCATATCGCATCATCGTGCCGGCCGTCACCACGCTCACCAGGCTGACGATCGACCCCTGGGACAGGTCAAGTCCTGCGCTCAACACGGCGAATGTTTGTCCCGCGGCCAACACAGTCAGCGCTGCGCTCTGAACGAGCACATTTGTGAGATTCTGGACGGTCAAGAAATTCGGGCTCAGGATCGAGTAGATGACAAACATGGCGGCGAGCGCGGCCGCTGGGCCGATATTTCCAAGGTCAACTCTACTAAGCCTTGACCGTCGCGCTTCGGCCGCAACGATTACTTCGCTCTTAGTCTTGCTCTGACTCATGCTGCCTTTCCCAACGTAATCGCCTGCATGATGGCCTCGGCGTCAAAGGGCCCAGACGAGAACTCGGCTACCAGCCTGCCCGCTCGCATCACTAGAACTCGATGGGCAACGCCCACAACTTCTTCTAGGTCTGAGGAGACGACCAAGACAGCAGCGCCCTTCTCTGCAAGACCATGGACAATCTTGTGGATTTCGGCCTTCGCCCGGACATCCAACCCCTGTGTCGGCTCGTCGAAGAGGAACACGGACGCGTCGGTTGAGAGCCACTTAGCCAACGCAACCTTCTGTTGATTCCCCCCGGAAAGCGTCTGCGCCACGGTATCGACGCTCGGCGCTTTGATGTCGAGCCGTAGTGACATATCACGCGCATGCCTCTTCTCTCTTCGCGGGCGAATGAATCCCAAGCGCTCGAAGTCGACCAGTGACGCGAGCGTCATATTCTTGTAGATAGACATCAGCTGGATCACGCCCTGACCCCTCCGATCTTCGGGAATAAGAACGACGCCAGCTGCAATGGCCTCTCGCGGGGTGCCGAATCGCATCACCGTGCCTCTGAGCTTCAACGCCCCTGCGTCCGGCTGCCGCACACCGAAGATTGTCTCGAGAAGTTCGGTACGCCCCGAACCTACCAGCCCAGTCAGCACAGCGATCTCGCCTGGCCGGAGGGCCAAGTTTAGGCCCTGGAACTCACCATCCCTTCCCAGGTTGTCGACTTCGAGAACTGAGGGACGTCCTGCAGGAGGCTTGGAATTTAGCGCGCGGTCCATGTTCCGGACTTCTCCGACCATCAGAGAAACGATCCTGTCTCGGTCGACCTCACTGGCGGGATATGTACCGGCACTTCGTCCATCCCGCAACACCGTGACCCTGTCAACCAGGCCCTCCACCTCTTCCAGCCGATGAGTTACATAGATGACGCCGACGTTATTACGCCGTAGTTCTTCGATGATGCCTAGTAGGCGCTTTGTCTCACCATGGCTTAGGGCTGCGGTTGGCTCATCCAGCACGAGAAACTTTGCCCTTACATGTAGAGCCTTCGCAATCTCGACCAGTTGGCGCTCGCCGGTACCCAACGTGCTGACACGCGCACGCACGTCGAAGTTTGCTCCGATCCGCTCCAGTGCTGCACTCGCGGCCGCATAGGTGCGGCCCCACGCGATGCGGCCCCCCCGTCCAAGCACTTCGTTCCCCAGAAAGAGGTTTTCGGCAATGGAGAGGCTCGGAATCAAAGAGAAGTCTTGGTAGATGACGCTAATGCCGTGTCTCCGGGCGTCTCGGGGATGCGCTGCCCCCATGCCAACGCCGTCGACGCGGATCTCGCCCGCATCGGGGACATAGACCCCCGCCAGTACCTTAATTAGAGTGCTCTTGCCAGCACCGTTGGCACCCAACAATGCATGCACCTCTCCGCCGTACACGTTAAAGTCCACCCCATCGAGTGCTATGACGCCGGGAAATACTTTCCGGACACCCCGTGCTTCGAGCACCGTCCTGTCGGTCACGAGCGCTTCTCCTGGAGTGCCACCGCAACCGATGCGAGGAGACGGACCCCGCGGGCAATCGCCGACTCGTCGAAGTCAAAATCGCCCCTATGGTGCCCCGACACGAGACCTGCTCCGAGCAGCACGTATGCTGCCTCGCCGCCTCGCTCCTGGACCGACCGCATCAGCCAGCTTGCATCTTCACTTGCGCCGAACGGTGCGCGCTCTTTTATGTGCTCCCAGAGGCCGAGCTGCTCCGCCGTCTCGGCGACCTGGCGCGCAAGACCTTCATCACTCGAGGCCGATGTCGTTCGCCCAACGACATCAATGGCTAGCTCGTTGCGGTGCATGGCAGCGGCCGCCTCCAAGACGCCCGTGGCCCGCCTTTCAAGCCAGTCGAGGTCACTCACATGGAGGGCACGAAGCTCGACCAGCAATTCGGCCTCCGCCGGGACCACATTGGCAGCTGTGCCCGACGTTAACCGACCAACATTGACCCGGATCCCCGGTCTCATGCTCTGCGCAAGAGTGTGCAGGTTGAGTGCAGCGGTCGCTGACGCTAGCAGCGCGTTGCGCCCAACCTCTGGTTCGAGCCCTGCATGTGCCGATGCGCCCTTGAACTTGGCCCGCAGCTTGACAGAGGCCAGCATGTCTACAGCGCCACCTACCACCACGTTGAGATCGGTCGCCAGCAAACCAAGGTGACACCCAAGGAAAACGTCGACACCATCTACAGCACCACCACGGGCCATGGCCAGCCCGCCCCGGGCCCCCTCTTCGGCCGGCTGAAACAAAATCCTGAACTGTCCCCCCAAACCGGTATTCCTTACAACTTCAGCCAGGACTTCTGCCAGGCCCACCCCAATGGCCACATGGCCATCGTGGCCGCAAGCATGCATGGTGCTGGGAACTTCGCTGGCAAAACCCTCGCGGGCCGGGAGGTGATCCGTGCTCGTAGCCTCGGCTACGGGAAGCGCGTCCAGGTCAAAACGAAACGCGACGTTCCTGCCCGGCTTACCGGTCTTTAGGTCCGCAAGAACGGCGCTTGACCCTGGTTCCCATGACCCCATTGCTCCGGTTCGTTCGAGGGCCGCTTCGACCTCCGCTGGTTCAGGCAACCCGAAGGCTGCTTCCGGCTCAAAACCCGCGCCTGGAGGCCAGACCTGCCAACCCGAAGCCACCAGCGCATCTCGTACCTGGCGGGAGGTCCGAATCTCCAACCAGCCGAGCTCCGGTCTAAGGTGTAGAGCGCGCCGCAAGGAAATCCAACTCGGCTCTCCCCTCTTGATTACATCGTCGATTGTTCGTGACGGACTCGCTACGACCATGGGCTTCTCCAAGGCTGTGCGCCGAACCAGATCGACTTAACCCGGGTGAATTCTTCGATGGCTTCGAGCCCCATTTCTTTGCCGACGCCACTAGCCTTGAATCCGCCGTATGGGGAGCCGGGTGCCAGAGCATGCACGGTGTTGATCCAAACCAGACCCGATTCGAGCAGTCGCGCCATGCGTAGTGCCCGATAGACATCACTGGTCCATACGGTGGACGCCAATCCATACTGAACTTGATTGGCGAGCTCCAGCGCTTGCGCTTCCGTTGAAAACCGCATGACGCTAAGGACCGGTCCGAAGATCTCCTCCTGAGCAATATCCATACTGTTCTCGACGCCATCGAAGATCGTCGGTCGGAAGTAGAAGCCTGGCCCCGCTAGTGGTTCCCCGCCCGTAATGAGGCGAGCCCCGGCATCCACGCCGCGGCGGACGTACGATTGGACGCGGTCGAACTGCTCACGCGATACCAGTGGGCCGATGATGGTCGCTTCGTCTGTAGGGTTCCCAACTGGAAGCGCAGCAGCCCGCTCCCGCAGTCCTTCCAGGAAAGCATCGGCGACTTCGGCCTGGATAAGTAACCTTGTCCCGGCGGTACAGGTTTGGCCTTGGTTCATGAACACGGTGAACAGGGCTGCCTCCAAAGCCGAATCCAAGTCGGCATCGGAAAATATGAGGTTTGGCGTCTTACCACCCAGTTCCAACGTGACAGAGGCGAGGCCCTCGCCGGCCGCTGCCGCGATCTTCCTCCCAACTGCCGTTGAGCCTGTGAACGCAATCTTCTGAATTCCAGGGTTCGTGACCAATGCCCATCCCGTCTGCGGTCCACGGCCATTGACGACGTTGAGCAGACCTGCCGGCAAGCCAGCTTCGAGCGCTATCTCGGCCAGCCTGAATGCTGACAATGGTGATTGCTCAGCTGGCTTGAGGACCACACCATTGCCCGTGGCAAGTGCAGGCGCCAGCTTTGTAGCGGCGTTCACGACAGGGTAATTCCACGGAGTAATTGCGGCTACCACGCCCAGCGGCTCGCGCAATGTCAGATTCAGGTGCGAAAAGTCCGTAGGTACGGTCGCACCACGCATGATCTCGGGAAGGCTAGCGAAGAAGCGAAGCGTGTCAGCCACGCGTGGAACATCCCTGCCGTACGTGTCCCGGATCGGCCGACCTGCGTCTATGGTGTCAAGCCAGGCTAGCTCCGCCCGATGTACCAGAACTTGATCGGAAAAGCTCCGCAACGCTTCCCGTCGGCGCGCGGGAGGCCACGACCACCACTCCTCCTGAGCAGCCGAAGCGGCACGGACGGCAGCGTCGACGTCCCGCGGCCGGGCCTCTCGCATGCGCCCAATTAGAGAACCATCGACCGGGCTCACGATGTTGAGCTCGGGATCACCACCCGCATGCGCGACCCCACCAATGTGGTGACCAAGCACACCACCGTGCTTGGCAAGAAACTTCTCAGCTACCTGTAAACCCTCGCCCCGCTTCATGACACCTCCTGCATCCCCGCTTGCGAAATGTCTTCTAGCTGGCTGACGAACAGCCTCCTTGGGCGCCCTCGCGCGTAAACCTTTTCAGCCCCAACGGCCCTCACGAGATGCGCGCGCTCGAGCTTGCCCAGGACCCGGCGAGCATGTCGAGGCGACGTGCCCAAAAGCGGAGCGAGCTCATTTGCGTTGAAGACGACCGACCCCAACCTCGCCATAGCGGCCATGACGCGTTCCATCTGGGCTACGCCGATGCCGCAACTCTCGGCGTAGCGCGCTATGCGCGGAGAAACGCTTCGAAGTGAAAACGACACCGAACCGAGCTCCCCGACCGGCCCAGTGAACGCTTTGCTGTCATCGACAACGAAGACACCTGCCCCGACTTCACGACACCCACGATCTACAGCCGTCTCGGCATGCTCATATGCCTGGGCAGCCGTCACGCCCATGCCAACTCCGACAACCACCGGCGAGGTAGCAGCCAGCTCCGCTGGGAAACCAGTCAGCGGGCCCCCTGGGAAACCACCGCTCAGTTGGTCGTCTACCAAACCTCGACTTGTGAACAGCAGAGAGCGGTCTCCGCTAAGCCTCAATAGGCGTGAATCTAGGGTGGTCTCAACGCGTCGAAGGTAAGCCGCAACCGCCTGGACTTCGGTCCCGTCTGCGCCCGCGCCACCTCTCGAATGGTCAATGAGTACCGCCGCGAGCTGATGCCTCTTGGCTACCCAAAGCTCGCCCTTGTCCTGTGCACGTCGCAGCGCAGCCAACCAAGTCGACTTTGGGGGAACGATTCGTACGACGCGATAACCACGATTGCTGAGCTCGTCATACGCCGAACGAAGCCCAGTCAAGGCCCACTTCACGGCCCCAGTATCTTGGGCTTCCATGTGGAAGCGAACTATGTCAGCTCTTGACGGAAAGCCCTTGTATTCAAGTACCAGCGCCTCAACGTTGCTTAATTCCAGCTCGTCGAGTACTTCATGGACGCCGGCGCGGTCCACCGAATCGATTGAGACCCCGTCCAGGTAGCCGTCAGAGCGCTGAACCTTGAATAAGGCGCGGAATAGTGATGCTCCGGTGAACGGCACGAAGAAGCACGGAATAGGCGGGTGGCTGCCGTCCGTAGCCGCAAAGTATGGGCCCGGCCCAGTAAAAAGCGCAACATTGTAGTGCTTCCAGTTCTCTGCCAACAGACGGCGTGCATCGGTCTCGTCGGCATAGGTCAGCGTAGTGATTGACAGATCAGGGAAGCGTCCCTGAGCAAAGGACTCAAGCGCTGTGGCATGGTCTGTAGGACCAATCAAGAGAACCCTAGTCATTCCACTGCCTTTCGCGAATGTCCGAAACAATGCCAGAAATGTCCGAAATTGGTCCGGAAATAACCTAACCAAAAGTCGTGCCCGCGATTGCGACAAAATTAGCCCACATGGCGCTGCTTGTCAAGCCCGAACCATCGCTTCTCGGAGGATCCATTGCTTGGGGGAATGGCTCCATTGGTCCCAAGTGCAGGATCCATCCGAGGGCACCGAGCGGGTCCATTGGCTGGGATTTGACCAGCCACCGTCGGGGCCGCATTGATTCGATCGGGTCCCGCGGGCTGTTAGCTCAGCGGTGAGAGGGAGCCATTCATAATCGATCGGCCGTTGGTTCGAATCCCAGCAGGTTCTAGGAAGAAATGGAAAGACGTTGGAGGCCGGCGTGGCCGAGCTCCCTCGTGATCTTGGCCCTTCCTCGTGTTTTCCCCGGAGAGCTCGGATTAACCTGCGGCGCCGTATACCCAAGAGCACCTGGAAGACCCTTAAGCACGTCGCCCGTGTTGGAGCTGTTTGTGTGCGGCGACAGTGGTTCAGTCGGAATAAACCATTCCCGGGCTCAGATCGGTATTGCCGCGCTGTGGTGCGGTCAAGGTTCCGGGACCCTGATTATTGGTGGCACGCTTAAGTGATGTGGGGCTTGTTCGAGCAGGCAGCTATCCCGACGACCGTAGGAGGTACAGCTTCTCGGCGTCGTTCCTGGGGCGCCGATTGGTGGGGTAGCGACCAGACTGCTGGAATCCGACCTCGCCGGCACAGATATTGACAGGCTTCAGTTACGCCATTAGGATATGAACACGTTGTCATTTTGCTTCGTGGGCAGGGCCGCGCGCCTCGCTACTAATGGTCCGGGGCCCAGTTGCTCTAAATCCCACCGTAAATGATTACGTATTCACCGGTAGGTGATTGTGAGAAAGGGAGGTTGTCGTGATTCGCACAAGGCTATCAAGGTTTCTGTACGGCGTCTTGGGGGCTCTCATCCTGGTTGCCGGCTCTCAGGCGTTTGCCCAAGCCGCACCAACGGAGATTACGTATTGGCACGTTTGGGGTGGGGCTCGCCTACCCATGATTGACCAGATGATCAGCGACTTTGAGGCACTGCATCCAGATATCACTGTCGAAAATACGCTCTTGGATCAAGGTGACATGGCTGCGCGGTACCTGACCGCAATCGCGGCCGGCGATCCACCCGACGTGATGATGATGCACAGCGGACGGTTCTTCCCTACCTTCGCGAATCGCGGCGTCTTGATGGACTTGGGTCCGTACCTGGAGCGAGACGGTATGGATATCAACGAGATCTTTTACGCCTCCGACGTCAACAACTACACCTGGGACGGAAAAGTCTACGGCTTGCCGGTCTCAACAGATAACGGTGGCTGGAACTTCTTCTACGACGTTGACGCGTTCAACGAAGCGGGTTTAGATCCGGATAAACCGCCGACGACGTGGCAAGAGCTAGAAGAATACGCCGCTGCCCTGACGGTGAGGGAAGACGGCAAGATCACCCGCCTCGGGTTCAGCCCCGCCAGCACGGAGAACTACTCCTTCAAGGAGTGGCTCTACCTGAACAACGGTGATTTCATAAGCGACGATGGTCGCCAGATACTCTTCAACAGCGAAGAAGGGCTGACTACCCTCTCCTGGATGGTTGGCTTCTACGACCGCCTCTACGGCGGTTTCAACAACGTCCTGGCGCTCGTTGGCGAGCCTTCCGTATCTGGCCGCAACATCAAGGGCAACTGGTACAACGGCCTCGTCGCCATGCACATCGACGGCGTTTGGCACCTCGCGCAACTGAAAGAGAACGCTCCGGACAAGAACGTGCGTGCTGCCCTCATGCCGTACAACGGCGATAATCCAGATGCTCGCGTTCGCAACGTCGGAGGTATCGGTTGGGGCTACTCGATTCCTGTCAATTCAAGCAATCCTGATGCAGCCTGGGAATTTCTCAAGTACACCACCGCCGGCGAAGGAAACCTCAACTTCTTCCTCGCCCAAGGCAGGCCTACGCCGGTCATGGCTTTCAACGACGACCCGAGGTTCGCGGAAACCAACCCGTTCCTGGATGCGTTCCTTGCCAACGCCGCCGCCACTGACGGCATCGTTAACAGCCCGGTGCAAGACGAGATCGACCGGATCGTGATGGAGATGACCGAGGGTGCATTACTCGGCAAGCTCACGCCAGCGGCAGCGCTCGAGAAAGCAGCGAAGCAGGCGCAAGCCGCCGTTGACGACTTCTGGGCCAACCAGTGACCCTGGGGTAACCAACGCAGCTCAAGGCGCGCCAGGTTAACGCGATTTCGTTCGCTCGCCCTCATTCACTCAGCATCAATGGGGGCGAGCGAATAATACGACCGATGGGGTCCGACTCGGCGCTATCGGCGGCGCCCACGGATTCCGGCTGGAACCGTGAGCTGTTGATCCGAGACGGCGCCGAGCGCCCCAGGAGAAGCTGGAGGAAATTGATGCGACCAGCAGCCACAGTGCCCAGTAGCAGAAGGCGCGGAAAACGCACTCGCTTCAACAAAGTAGAAGCACGCTACGGGTATGCCTTCATCAGCCTTTGGTTGGTTGGGTTCCTAGTCTTCCAACTGTGGCCGCTATTATCGGTCTTCTATCACAGCTTCACTCGCTACGACGTGTTCTCTCCTCCGAAGTGGGTGGGACTCGGCAACTACGAACGGATGTTTACGGGCGACCCACTGATGTGGAAGTCCTTATGGAACACGACCTATATCGTGCTGGTCTCCGTACCTGTCCGGCTAGCGATCTCCCTCGGAATCGCCGTACTTCTCAATCAGCGGCTACGAGCCGTTGGGGTTTTCCGCGCGATCTTCTACCTGCCGATGATGGTCCCAGTAGCGGCGACGGCAGTCTTATTTGCATGGCTTCTCAATGCACAGATTGGTGTGTTCAACTATTTTCTGAACGCCGTTGGGCTCTCGTCGGTTAACTGGCTAATCAGCGAAGAGTGGTCGAAAACTTCGATCATCCTGGTGACGATGTGGCGCATCGGCGAGCCCATCGTGCTGTTCCTGGCCGGTCTACAGCTGATTCCAGACGAGTTGTATGCCGCGAGCCAGATCGACGGTGCCGGCGGGTGGCAAAGGTTTCGGCACGTGACCTTACCGCTCCTCACGCCCACGACGTTCATGTTGATAGTTCTCGAGAGCATCGAGACTTTTCAGTCGTTCGTCTGGTCGTTCGCCATGACGAACGGAGGGCCGCTGAACTCGTCTTTGGTCTACGTCCAATACATATATATCCGAGCGTTCCGCGACTTCCGAATCGGCTACGCTTCGGCGCTGTCGGTAGTCCTCTTCATCGTGGTGCTGCTTTTCACGCTCGTTCTCTTTAGGTGGTCAAAGTTCTGGGTGCACTCGGAGCATCAGGGATGAGGCACCGCGGGATGGCCCGGGCGGCTACGAGATCGAGGTTAATCAGCTACGCGCTTCTAGCAACACTAGCAATCGTAACGCTGTTCCCGTTGTTCTGGATGTTCTCGACTTCATTGAAATCCCTCCAGCAAATCAGCGTTTTTCCGCCGCTTATGTTTCCGCCGGAACCCCAATGGCGCAATTATTCGGACGCAAGTACGTTCGTGCCGTTCGGCACGTACGCGATCAACACGATTGTCATCGCCGTCTTCTACATCATCGGTAACTTGTTGTCTGCCTCGTTGGTCGGGTACGGCTTTGCTCGGCTCCGGTTCCCTGGCAGGAACGTCCTCTTTACGGTGATGATCAGCACTCTGCTGATGCCGTTAATCGTCCGGTTAGTGCCGCTGTTCTTGCTCTATAAGCAGTTGGGATGGCTCAATACGCCTTTGCCGCTCATAGCCCCTGGGTTCTTCGGGGAGGCGTTCTTTATCTACCTTATGTACCAGTATTTCCGAAGTATCCCCCAAGAACTCATCGATGCAGCCCGCATCGATGGGGCTTCGGAACTGGCGATCTGGCGGCGGATAATGGTGCCCCTTTCCGCACCAGCTCTGGTCGCGATCGCAATCTTCGCATTTCAGCGATCTTGGAACGACTTCTTGGCCCCACTTGTGTTCCTCACGAGGAAGTCGAGCTGGACTCTGTCTTTAGGGTTGGTTTCTTTCACTGGTGGCACCGGAGAGTCCGTTGCCTACTGGCATTACCTCATGGCGATGTCGACCATGATGGTGGCACCCATGATAGTCGTCTTCTTGTTCGCGCAAAGATACTTTGTGCGGGGCGTAATTACAAGCGGCATGAAAGGATAATCACGAGTTATGGATACGGGTTCTAATAACAAGGTGCTAGAGCCAGAAAAGTGGATCCCGGTATTCGCGGAGGTGGACGTATGCGTCGTGGGCGGGGGGCCAGCCGGGGTCAGCGCTGCTGTTGCTGCGGCCAGGGCAGGAGCGCGCACGGCCCTCGTCGAGCGCCACGGGTTCTTAGGAGGGATGTGGACCGCCGGGATGGTGCTTACCTTAGCTGGTTACAACTCTTGGTTAAGGCCCTACGAGCGGTGCGTTGCCGGCATACCAGGCGAGTGGCTCTCAAGGGCCGCTAGCCTAGGCGGTGCGGAAGACGGCCCCAGTTGGGTGCTAAATTCGGATCCCGAGATCATGAAGGTCGTAGCGGACTCCATGCTCGCCGAGGCGGGCGTGATCTGCTTGCTTCATACGCTTGGAGCGACGCCAATCATGAGGGGAGACACCGTAACGGGCGCCTTCATCGAGAGCGTGGATGGGCGAACCGCGATAAGGAGCAAGGTAACCGTCGACTGCACTGGCAACGGAGACTTCTTCTTCAGGGCCGGAGCGCCATGGATTAAGGGCAATACCCTCCAACCGATGACAATGCCGTTCCGAATCGGGAACGTCAAACTTGACCCCGCGATCGACCAGAACAAACCTGCATTGATTCCAATCGGCCCGGAAGCGGTGTTACTGGAGGAGCCATTGCTGGGAGAGGTCGCTTCCCGCCGCTCCGACGTCGAATGCGATCGGGCGGAGATGCGGGCGGCTCAGGAGCGTAACGAACTGCCACTGTTCGGCGGTCCGTGGTTTGGTGGGCTCGAGAAGGATGTCGTCTGGGTAAACACGACCCGGGTGCTCGGCGACGCGTCGGACGCTGTGGAATTGACGCGCGCGGAGATCGAGGGCCGGAAGAACGTCCAGACCATCCTGGCTTACTTCAAGGAGCACCTCCCGGGTTTCAAGGATGCTCAGCTGCTGCACACGAGCACACAAATCGGCGTCCGAGAAACCCGCCGACTTGATGGAGTGGCCACGCTGACTGGGGCCCAAATCAGAGCTGGTCACGATGCCAACGACGGAGTCGCAGTTGGTTGCTGGCCTATCGACGTACACCCTTCGGCCAGGGGCGTTGGTGTTCACGCCATGTTCGTACCCAAGCCATACACCATTCCCTATGGCTGCTTGGTTCCGAAGTCCATCGGTGGCCTACTGACTGCCGGCCGTTGCATCTCAGTCGACCGCGACGCGCTTGGTTCGACCAGGGTAGGAGCGACGTGCGCCGCGACCGGTGAAGCTGCCGGTACGGCTGCCGCGTTGTCGGCCCTTGGGTCCATCACCCCAGGACAACTACCGGTAGCCCGCCTCCGGGGCGTCCTTGAATCCAACGGCGCGATTGTGAGTGCGCCGTGATTCACCCTCAATATCCCCATCTCACGACCATCAGAGAGCATGAGTGCGTTCATGGATAAGCCATCGCTACCGGGGTTCTATGTACCCCTCGAGAGAGTCATCTGCTTTGATGATTTCGATAGTGGACTAAACGGCTGGGTGCCGTTAAGCCCGAACTTCCGCCAGGACAAGTTCGATTATTTCCCGTCTCAGCGCAGACATATCGATTGGGGTACGCCCATGCTGAGTAACGGCACGTTTGCCTACTTAGGCAGTCACGGCTCGGCCGCCGGCACCTACTCGATGAAAGTCCCGACGCGGCCGGTAGCGGCCCCTGCCGAGCAGCTGCCGGCCGCTGGGAGCCTCGGCATAGCCTTGAAGCGACTCACGTTGCCGAAGGATCGCTTTCTGAAATTCGAGATGATGTTCGCGCTCAAAGCGGAACAGGATCGACCCTCGATTGGCGACAACGACATCCGCGCTTTCGGTTTCACCTGGGACATCCAAGATAGCGAGAAGCGGTACTTCATCGGAGTGAGGTTCATGAACGCCGCCAACGGGGTAACGCAGCAGCGCTGGCAATACTTGCAGGCTTCCGAAGGGACCGACGAGGAGTGGGGTGAACTCGGCGAGAGTGCCGTAGGACACGACCCAGACGGGGGGCCAGCGAAAAAGATCTTCATCAGGCGCGGCCTGGGTTCTGAACACCTCGGCAAGCGGTATTCGGACGGAAGTGGTGACGGCTTCGTGGACGTACCTGGTGGGAGCCAGGAACTCTGCTACAACGAGACGGCCGACAAGATCAACTGGCACTACATGAGCTTGACGATAGATCTCTTTGCACGGCAGTACGTCTCCTTGTCGTGCCTGAACAAGGTCTTCGACCTTAGAGGCATCGAGGCTACGCTCGTGGATCCTTACCCGAGAATCAATCAGTTACTGAATCCGCTCTTGTGGGTGGAGTCAGATACAAACCGACGAGCCTTCTTGTTCGTCGACTCGGTGCTCATCTCCTCGGAAGGCGATAAGTAGCATGCGCAATTCCGTAATGGTTGTTTTGGAGCGCCTCAAGGACGTTGGTGTTGACTTCGCCACTGAGCCGTACGAAGTCGGCTGGGCCGCGGAAGCCGTCTTTTTCGTCCGGATCGAGGAGCCATCGCCCGAAGATTCGATCGTCCGCTCGAGGGTTCAGCTGTCTGCCGACGGTATCAACTGGGTTGACGAAGGTAGTTCTCTGACCTCTGAAGGACTGGGTACCACGTTCGTCCGAGTCAGTCATTTCGGCGGATGGTTGAGACTCAAGGGCGCGGTTTCTAGCGCAACAGGCCAGGCGCGCCTAAGCATCCAACTCGCGCTCAAGGAGTAACTGTCGTTGGTCCGCGTTTGCGGTAACCGTTTCATGGTTTCGAGGTGAGTCATCAAAGCATTAGTACTGGAACGAGATCTTTCCATTGTCAAGCGTGACATCGACATCCAGGAGACTCTTGGGCCCGGTGATGTGCGCATCCGGCCGGTCACCGTAGGGATCTGCGGCAGTGACGTGCATTACTGCCGGTTTGGCCGCATCGGGCCCCACGTCGTTCACGGTCCGATGGTGCTCGGTCACGAGGCATCTGGGGTCATCGTTGACATTGGTTCCGAAGTGGAGCACTTGCGGGTTGGTGAACGCGTTTGCATGGAACCAGGGGTTGTGCAGTCGCCTGGGAAGGCGACTCAGCTGGGGTTGTACAACTTGGAACCGTCGGTCCGGTTCTGGGCTACACCACCCGTTCACGGCGTATTGCGTGAGCATGTCGTACATCCAGCCCGCTTCACTTACAAGTTGCCCGATTCCGTGTCGTTCGCCGAGGGTGCTCTGGTGGAGCCGATGGCAGTAGGGGTGCACGCCGCGACGAGGGCTGGTGTGAAGCCCGGCGACTTTGCGGTCGTCATCGGAGCCGGTCCTATAGGCATCCTTACCGCGCTCTCCGCTTTGGCAGCCGGTTGCGCCGAGGTCGTCATCACCGACGTTCACTCCGAAAAGTTGTCAATCGCCGGCGACTTATCCGGGATAATCCCAGTGAACGTCACCACCGAGGACATACGGAAAGTAGTAGCTTCCCGCACAGCTGGCTGGGGAGCTGACGTCGTCTTTGAGGCTAGCGGGGTCGCCGCCGCGGCCGAAGACATAGTGGATCTCGTAGCGCCCGGCGGAACGATAGTGTTCGTCGGAATGCCTGAAGAACCGATAAAGTTCGACGTCGTGGCCGCACAGACGAAAGAGGTGCGAATCCAGACTGTATTTAGGTACGCGAACGTTTTCGAGCGGGCGCTGGAGCTCATTGCGAGTGGGAAGATTCGCGCAAGTGGATTGATTACAGACACGTTTAGCTTCGCCGACGCCGTAGAGGCTTTTGAGTTCGCGAAGTCACTTCCGAAGAGTGCGGTGAAGATCCAAATCGAGATGTCTTGAGTGGCCCGGGCCCGTGCCCGTCGAGGGGTTTGACTTAGGGCAGTAGCCTGTGGTCAGCCGCTGGGCGGCGGGGCGCAGCTTCCCCGGCGCCGTAAGGTCCCTTGGAACCTCAGCTGAGTCTTGTCTACCGCTTCGGTGGCTTCGATTTCGCGCAGTAAGGCATTGGCGGCCGCTCGCCCCATCTCGTCGACCGGCTGTTCGATCGAGTCAAGGTTTGGCTGCACAAGCGTCATCCACGGATAAGTGTCGAAAGTGAGTAGCGAGACTTCCTCAGGAATGCGGATCCCGAGGTCCTTGAGCGCTCTGTACGCTCCTAGGCCTTGGTTCCCAGTCAGGGCGAAGAGCGCGGTTGGGGGCGCTTCGAGCCCCATGAGATCAACAGTAAGCCTATAAGCGTCGTCTGCATCTGCCAGGGAAACCACTCGCTGGTATTGTGGCGGGACGCTTAGGCCATACTTCGCCATCGCCAAAGGAAAGGCGCTTGATCTCTCCTCGGGCGAGACTACGGGGTGGTACGTCGCGAGAGACGCGATTCTTCGGTGCCCCAACGAGTGTAGGTACTGGATGCCAGCCTCGACACTCCCAGCGTTATCCAGCATAACGTACCCGAATGGGCTGCCTTGAAAGAAGTAATCGATATGGATTATGCTCGTACCGCGCTCGTGCATCTTTCGTAAGTAGCTAAGGTTTGGATCGCCGAACCCGGACCGCAGTATCAGGCCACTAACCCGGTGCCCGTGAAGCATCCTCAGCTGCTGAAGCTCGATGTCAACTCTGTATTGGTTCTCGGCGAATATCAGGGCGTAATCTCGGGCCATCAGGTCACCGGCAACTGACCGTATCAATGCGGCGAAGAACGGCTCCATTATGTTGCCGACGACCATCCCGATGGTAGTCGAGCGGCCCCTGCGTAACGCCCCAGCCATTTGATCTGGTTCGTACTGCAAGACGTCGATCGCCTGCCGCACTCGCTCTAGGGTTTGCGGGGACAGTAGGTCAGGTTGATGTATCGCGCGACGGGCAGTGCTCGTTGACACTCCGGCCAATCGGGCAACGTCGCGTATGTTGGGCACGTAGCATTATACCGAACCCCAAGGGTTCCGCGGCATCCTCAACGTGAATGAACGGCAGAATCCAAGCCTTTCATGGTAAGCGAAGGCGAGGGTTGTCCCGATCTCAACCGGGTCGCAACCGGTTCTCCATAAATGTCTGTGATGCGGGGTCTTTGGCGGCTTTGCGTCTGTGAGTTGTCGATTTTTCGTGGTTCCTGAATTCGGTCGTGCGCTGTTTTCTTGCGGCAAGGGCGGCCGCGGATGATGGCCGCGTCATCGATGCGAATCTCCAAGTAGCGCATAGGGCGCCACGCAGGTCGGTTAGGGCGTGTTCACACTATATGTGGTAGTGTGTGTCATGCAGCTTACTCGCGAGCAGTTCGCCCTGATCGAGCATCTCTTGCCGGTGCAGCGCGGCAACGTGCGCATCGATAACCTTACGCTCCTGAACGCGATCCTTTATGTCGCGGTGAACGGCTGCACCTGGCGCGGGTTGCCCGCACGCTACGGTCGCTGGCACACGGTCTACACGCGCATGAGTCGGTGGGCGAAGGCCGGTGTCCTCGACCGCGTGTTCGAGGAGCTCCAGATGCTCCAGCTCCTGCGCGTCAGGATCGAGGTCGTCAGCCTCGACAGCACCAGCATCAAGGTGCACCCGGACGGGACGGGGGCCCTGAAAAAGGGGGGCCTCAAGCCATCGGCCGCAGCCGCGGCGGGCTCAACACCAAGGTTCATCTGGTTGCCGCGGGCCTCAAGCAGGTCCTCGGCTTCTGCCTGAGCCCCGGCCAGGCGCACGACGCGCCCATCGGACGTGAACTGCTCCAGGGCCTCGGGGTCGACAACTTGCAGATCCCGCTCATCATGGACCGCGCCTACGAGGGCAACGAGACGCGCTACCTGGCGCAGTCGCTGGGCTTCGAGCCGGTGGTGCCACCGCTGCAATCGCGGCGAGACCCATGGGAGTACGACACCGAGTTGTACAAGCGCCGCAACGAGATCGAACGCCTCTT
>JACDJB010001878.1_pt1 | contig 16215 bp, 21 predicted proteins | sample 7454121 | NCBI WGS metagenome assembly JACDJB01 (sample SAMN14253290, study PRJNA609438) | sludge metagenome | isolation source: sludge after 25d culture with pyrite | collected 2018-12-20 | reverse complement strand
CTGGAGCCGGACTGGCGCACCCGACCGATGCCGCCACGTGACAAGTATGGCCACAGCGCGACCGACATCGAACTGGGGCTGTGAAACGCGCAGCGCGGCGGGCTTGCACAGCGCTGCCGCGTGTCTACGATGAAGGAAGCCAGCCAAACGAAAGGAGCGCATCATGTCGGGGATCGTCATTGAAACCGCACCGGACGCTGCACGTCTCGCCAGCCTGGGCGTCGAGCGCTGGCCGGAATGGACTTCCGAAAATGCGGAATTCCCGTGGGAATATTTCGAACAGGAAATCAGCTACATCGTCGAAGGTCGCGCGATCGTGACACCGGAAGGCGGCGCCCCGGTGGAAATCGCCAGCGGCGATCTGGTTACCTTCCCCTCCGAACTGCTGTGCAGGTGGAAGGTCGTGGAACCGCTCCGCAAGCGCTACCGCATCGGCTGACCCCCACTCACGACCAGTATTTCGCCTTGTCCGGCAGGATCCAGCGCACGCCGCCGCGCGGGTCTTCCTTGTCGCCGCGATAGCGTGGAATCAGGTGAATGTGCAGGTGCGGCACGGACTGCCCGCCCGCCTGTCCATGGTTGATGCCAATGTTATAGCCGTCCGGCTGGTGCAGTGCATCCAGTTTCTCCTTGGCGCGCGCGAGCATGTTCAGCAGCGCGGTCTGCTCGATGTCCGTCGCTTCGAACAGGGTCGCGACATGGCGGCGCGGGATGATGACGGTATGGCCGAGCGACACCGGAAAGCCGTCGCGATAGGCCACGGTCAGTTCATCCTCGGCGACGATGCGATGCGGTTCCAGCACGCAGAATGGACAGGGTTTGGGAGCGAAAGTGTTCATGCGGAAGGAGTGGGTTCCGGTACCGGCCGGCGCGGGTTAAAACGTATAATTGTCGCCTGTCTGGCAGGCGGGTGTCATCTCCGCGTGTCAGGAGAATCCCAAGCTGGATCGGCAACACTCTCCGTCTGTCGCTTCATTTGAATTCTTTTTGAGGGGAAACCATGCACGCAACATTGCACAAAACCGTATTCGGCGCCTTGATTGCGGCCGGATGGCTGGGGCTTGCCACACCGGCTCTCGCGGCCGAACACGCGCACGATCATGGGCACGACGCCCATGCCGCCGCGCCAGCGCTCAAGCCGGGCCAGAAATGGGCGACCGACGACACGCTGCGCCGCGGCATGGATTCGATCCGGCAGACGATGAGTCCACGCCAGGAAGCCATCGACAAGGGCCGCCTCGGCAGCAAGGATTATCAGCAGATGGGTGCGGCGGTGCACAAATCCATCGTCGAGGTCGTGAGCCAGTGCAAGCTGCCGAAGGATGCCGATTCCGCACTGCATTCCATTGTCCTGGGCGATCTCGTCCAGGGTGCGGACCTCATGCAGAAATCCCCCAAGGTCGACACCCAGCGCGCCGCGGCCCTGGGCGTGCTGCAGGCACTGCGCAACTACGGGGAATATTTCCAGCACCCGGGCTGGTCGCTCGGCCCCGCCAAGGGCCACTGACCCGGGCAGTCCGCGGCGATTGAGTCGGCACGAAGAAGTTTGAAACCGTATTGGTTTGCAAGAGCCTCAAGGGTGGACAGCTTCGTTGAGCCGGCTCAATAGCGGACTCACCACACGACAGAAATTGCCGCACCTCGTTCGCTCATTCTTCAACGCCCCTTCTGTCGCCTATATCGGCGACTGCTGAGCGATTCAAGGCTACACCTTGTATCCCAGCCGGGGGGCGGGGGTCAACTGCGGTTTAGTGTGGTCAGAGGGGCGGTTTGCGGTTCGAGTCGGCGCGAATGCGAGCGGACCACGCCACGGCCGGTGTGATCGCCGCTTGAATGCCCGCCCCACGGCGGTCGCGGCGCAGGGAATGTCAGTGTCCGGCCGGCGCGCTGGCGCGCGCGTGGGCGTCGAAGCCGCCCTTGTTCTTCCAGCCCTCGAAACCGTCCTGCAGCACTTTGACGTTTTCGTGGCCCAGCAGGCGCAGCGCAAACACGGCCTGGGCGGAGAGCGAGCCCGAATTGCAGTACACCACCACCATGTGGTCCCCCGGAAGTTCGGCGCGGCGGGCAACCGCCTGGCGCCATTCGATGTTGACCGCGCCGGGAATGTGTTCCCTCGCGAACTGCACGGCGTCGCGCGCGTCGATGATGAAGACTTTTTTCCAGTCCTCCTTCGGAATTTGCTCCGGCCAGATGAGACTGCTCCCGTATTCAGCGAAATCGAGATACCCGGACAGCGCATCGACGACGGCGGGATTTTCGTCGGCCCACGCGGACGGCGTCAGGAGGGCGAAGCTGGTAACGAGCGCGGCGAGGGGTTTTTTCATTGCAGACTCCTTCGTTGTCCTATTCAAATACTCGTTGGAATGAAAAATTCGGGCAATGACACGTCAAGACCAGTCACCTGCTCCGATGCGGTGCAGGTCGCCGGGTAGGCAGAGCTGGAGGATAATGAAACAATGAGTCCCAAGAAAAAACTCTTCGAGCAATTTGCGCGCGTAGCCAAGTCGCTTGCGAACGCCAACCGGCTGGAGTTGCTGGAATCCCTGGCGCAAGGCGAAAAGAGCGTGGACGCCCTCGCCCAGGCCACGGGCATGTCGGTGGCCAATACCTCGCATCATTTGCAGATCTTGCGCGATTCCGGGCTCGCCGGTTCGCGCAAGGAGGGTCTGCAAGTCTTCTATCGTCTGTCCGATGATCAGATCCCCACCTTGATGGGTTGCATCAGCCGCATCGCGGAGAAGCACCTGGCCGAGGTGGAGCGCATCGTCCGCGAGCATTTCGATGCACGCGACACGCTTACCCCCGTGGGGCGGGATGAGTTGATCGCGCGGGCCAGGAAGGGGGATGCCATGGTCATCGACGTGCGGCCCGTCGCGGAGTACGAGGCGGGCCATATTTCGGGTGCGGTCAACATCCCTCTGGATGAGCTGACGCAGCATCTGGCGACCCTTCCGCGCGATCAGGAAATCGTTGCCTACTGCCGGGGGCCCTACTGCATGCTGGCGTTCGAAGCCGTAGCCAGATTGCGCGAGGCCGGTTATCAGGCGCGCCGACTCGAAGATGGCTTTCCCGAGTGGAAGGCGGAGAAGCGCCCGGTCGGTACGGCTGGCCGTAAACGTTCGGCCCGATCCTCGTAAATTCGGGTAGTAAATTCGTGTATTGACTTTCCGTGTTCCTGTATTCACTATTCAAGCGCTCGTTTGAATATTTGAACATAAGGAACGGTTATGGATATCCTCGCAATCCTGGCGGGTCTGGCGACCGGTACAGTGTTGGGCTTGTTCGGCAGTGGTGGCTCGATCATCGCGCTCCCGGCACTCATGTACCTCCTCCACGTCGACCCCAAGTCGGCCATCGCCATGAGCCTGGGGGTGGTCGCGGTGACCGCCACGGTGTCGGCCCTGGACAACTGGCGCCGTGGCCTGGTCGACCTCAGGGTGGCCGCAGTGTTCGGTCTCTTCGGCGTCGCCGGCACCTTCGCCGGCGCCCGCTTGGGCCTGATCACGCCTGTGGTCATGCAACTCGGACTGTTCGCCCTCGTGATGTACGCGGCCGCCTGGCGCATGCTGAAGCCCGCCAGGCTGGTCGCGCCTTCGGGCGCAGGCGGTGTCGTCAGCGCCGGCGGCGGCACCGCCGCGTTGGGGGGGTGCCGGGATTTCTTCTCACCCTGTATGGGCCACATCGCTCTGCACGGCATCGGCGTCGGCGTCCTCACCGGTCTGGTCGGCGTAGGCGGCGGCTTCCTCATCGTGCCGGCGCTGGTGTTGTTGTCGGGCATCCCGATGAAGACCGCGGTAGGCACCTCGCTCGCCATCGTTGCCGCCAAATCCTATGCCGGATTCGTCGGTTATATGGGCGGCGTTCCAATCGATTGGGCAGCGATGGGCAGCTTCACCGCGGTGACGGTAATTGGCAGCTTCGTCGGCGCCCGCTTTTCGACGCGGATTTCCCAGGATACGCTGAAGAAGGCGTTCGCCTGGTTCCTGGTGGTGGTGGCGACGTACATCCTGTTCAAGAATGTGATCTAGGAGGTTTTCCATGGATACCCGCAATTTTCTTTCCGGCTTGTCGCTCCTGCTCGGGACGGCGCTCGTCGCGCCGATGCACCCCGCTTTCGCCGCACCGCCGGCCAATACCGTGGCTGCCATGCACCGAGCGTGCACGTCGGTCCCGACCTCGCCTACGCGGGTAGCATCCGCTGGCCGGGCTACCTGCGTCGCGCCATGCGCGAGCCGGGCCCCTTCCTGGTCCCGGGCTACCCGGCCATCATCCCTGCCCTCGACCTCAGGCCCGAAGAGTTGGAAGATCTGGTGGCCCATCTGATGAGCCTGCGCTAAACGATGCAATGTCATCCAACAGGAAAGCGGAAGAATGAGCCTGGAAGTCCGTGTCATCTCACAACACCCGCCCGACGGCCGCTGCACCCTGTACGCGGGCTACGCCGAGCTCATCGAGCACCACTTGAATGCCCGGGCCGACCGCACCGTCACCGACAGGCGCGATGCCCACGGCGAGGGCTTTCCGAGTCTGTGGCTGAATGGTGCGCCTCTCCAGCCGGGAGACGGCGTGATCCTGATGCCAGCCGACGTCTTGTCCGCCCTGGCAGCACTGGGCATACCGGAGGCGGCCCTGAACGGTCTGGCCGCAGCCCTTGAGGTAGCTTTGCAGCGCATGCTTGAAATGGAGGGTTGAGACATGCAAACGACGCAGAAGATGATTTCGGTGATGTGCTTTCACGACGAGCTGTGCCAGGTGTTCAACGCCATGATGACGGCGCTGTCGCTGCTTCGGCAAAACGCCAGGGTCACGGTCTATTTCGGCTCGCGCGGCGTCAACGCGCTGCACAAGGACAAGGTCGGCAAACTCTCTTGCCTGCCCGACCAGCCGGAAATCGGTGCGGCGGTGATGAAGCGCATGGACGAGTTGGACCTGCCCCTGGTGGAAGATCTGTTCTTCATGTTCATGGCCGAAGGGGGCAGCGTGCTGGCGTGCCCACTCAACGTACCGCTGTTCGGCATGAGCGAGCGGGACCTCATCGAGGGCGCCAGGCTCGCCGATCCGGCGCACTACTACAAGGACGTGGTCATGGTCGCCGACATGAACCTGACCTTCTGAAACGGCATGCAGCCGATATCGTCCCGCTCCCAGAACAGTGCCCGCAGCCTGCGCGCGTGCATGCATTGATCTCAAAAAAAATCCATCGGAGCATCCGTAGGTGACAGACCTGCGGTCTATTGGGCAATCTGAAACGATGAACGTAATGCCCGTCCACCTCGACTACAACGCCACCACGCCGCTCGACCCACGCATGGTCGAGGTCATGCCGCCTCTTCTGGACACGCATTTCGGCAATCCCTCCCCGGATCACGTCTACGGCCGCGCCGCCAGGGTGCGATAAGCGAGGCGCGCGCCGAAGTCGCGACGCTGACCGGTGCGGTGTCAGAAGAAATCGTGTTCGCTGCGCCACCGAAGCCAACGACCTGGCCATCCTCGGCGCGGCAGGCGCGGCACGCCTCTCCCTGGGCCGCTTCACCACCGAGGCAGAAATCGATGCAGCGGCCGGCACACCGATCAGCGCCTGGCGAAAGCTGGCACATTGAGCGAACCGGAATCCTCGATCCGCCACTGCCCTAGCCTGGCCTTCGGACTATTGGACAATATCAATAACTTTCGCGGAACAGGCGAATCGCCTCGTCGAGGCGCTGCACGGCATGCACTGCCATGCCGGCAATCTTCTGTTTGGGCTGGTTGGCGGACGGCACGATGGCCTGGGTGAAACCGAGCTTGGCGGCTTCCTTCAAGCGCTCCTGTCCGCGCTGCACCGGGCGGATTTCACCGGCCAGCCCGACCTCGCCGAACATCACCAGCTTGTCGGGCAGCGGCTGGCTGCGCAGCGAAGAGACGATCGCCGCGAGCACGGCCAGGTCGGCCGCGGGTTCGCTGATCTTCACGCCACCCACCGCATTGACGAAGACGTCCTGATCGAAGCATGCAATCCCCGCGTGGCGGTGCAGCACCGCAAGCAGCATGGCCAGCCGGTTCTGCTCCAGGCCGACCGACAGGCGGCGCGGACTCGGCGCATGGCTGGTGTCCACCAGCGCCTGGATTTCCACCAGCAGCGGACGCGTGCCTTCCTGCGTCACCAGCACACAGGAACCCGGCACCGGCTCGCCGTGGCGCGAGAGAAAAATCGCCGAAGGATTGGACACGCCCTTCAGCCCCTTCTCGGTCATCGCGAACACGCCGATCTCGTTGACCGCACCGAAGCGGTTCTTGAATGCACGCACCAGCCGGAACGAGGAGCCGGTATCGCCCTCGAAATACAGCACGGTGTCGACGATGTGTTCGAGCACGCGCGGGCCGGCGATGGCGCCCTCCTTGGTCACATGACCGACCAGGATGATCGCCGTGCCGGTCTGCTTGGCGTGACGCGTGAGCTGGGCCGCGCATTCGCGCACCTGCGCCACCGAGCCGGGCGCGGAGCTCAGCGCCTCGGAATAGAGCGTCTGGATCGAATCGATCACGGCGACGTCGGGCGCAAGTTCGCCCAACTGCGCGAGTATCGCTTCCAGGCGGATTTCCGGCAGCACCGGCAGGTTCGTTTCGGGCAGGCTCAGGCGTCGTGCGCGCAGCGCCACCTGGCGCGCGGATTCCTCACCGCTCACATATAGCGTTTTCCGGTTGCCGGACAGCCCCGCCAGCGCCTGCAACAGCAGCGTCGACTTGCCGATTCCCGGGTCACCGCCGATCAGCGTCACGCCGCCCGGCACCAGGCCGCCGCCGAGGACGCGGTCGAGCTCGCCGATGCCGGTGGGGATGCGGCTCTCCTCGGAAGCCTCGACCTCGCGCAGCATCTGCACGCGGCTCGACGCCGCCAGCGATTGGAAGCGCGGCTTCGCCGCTTCGGCAATGGTCTCGACCAAAGTATTCCAGGCGCCGCACGCGGGGCACTGCCCCTGCCATTTGGGCGCGCTACCGCCGCATTCGGTGCACGTGTAGACGGTCTTCGCCCTGGCCATCGCGCGTGGGGTCTCAGCAATCGCCGCGCGTGGGTGTCAGCCGATCGCGCACGCGCCGCAAATCGTCGAGACCGTCCATCAGGCCGGAAACACGCCGGTGGACAGATAGCGGTCGCCGCGGTCACAGACGATGGAGACGATCACTGCGTGCTCGACTTCCTTCGACACCTGCAGCGCCGCCCACAGTGCGCCACCCGAAGAAATACCGGCGAAGATGCCCTCCTCGCGTGCAAGCTGCCGCGTGGTTTCCTCCGCATCCTGCTGACTCACGTAGATCATCCGGTCGATGCGGCCGTTGTCGCAGATTGACGGCACATAGTCCGCCGACCACTTGCGGATGCCGGGAATCTGCGCGCCTTCGGTGGGTTGCACGCCAACGATCCGGATCGCGGGATTCTGTTCCTTGAGATAGCGCGAGCAGCCCATGATGGTGCCGGTGGTCCCCATGCTGGAGACGAAATGCGTGATGCGGCCCCCGGTATCGCGCCAGATTTCCGGCCCCGTGGTGCAGTAATGTGCCTCGGGATTGTCGGGGTTGGCGAATTGGTCGAGCACCCGGCCGATGCCCTGCTTCTCCATCGCCACGGCAAGATCGCGCGCGCCTTCCATGCCGGCTTCCCGGCTCACCAGTTGCAGTTCGGCGCCAAACGCGCGCATGGTCTGCTGCCGCTCGACGGACGCGTTCTCCGGCATGATGAGAATGAGCCGATAGCCACGCATCGCCGCTGCCATCGCCAGCGCGATGCCGGTATTGCCGCTGGTCGCTTCGATGAGGGTGTCACCCGGCTTGATCTCGCCGCGTGCTTCCGCGCGCTCGATCATCGACAGCGCCGGCCGGTCCTTGACCGAGCCTGCCGGGTTGTTGCCTTCGAGCTTGACCAGCACGATGTTGCCGGTCTCGCCAGGCATGCGCTTGAGCCTGACCAGGGGCGTGTTCCCGACGCAGTCTTCGATGGTCTTGTACATGAATTACGCCCGCCCGATCGGGAAATACTCGAAGCCCATCTCGCGCATCGCCGGCGGCTCGTACAGGTTACGCCCGTCGAAGACGACGGGCGCCTTGAGCAGGGTCTTCATGGCGTCGAAGTTCGGACTGCGGAACACTTTCCATTCGGTGACGATGAGCAGCGCGTCCGCACCCTTCAGCGCATCCATCGGGCTATCCACCAGCAGCAGGTCCGCACGCTCACCGTAGATGCGGCGCGTCTCCTCCATCGCCGCGGGATCGTATGCCGACACGCTCGCACCCATCTGCCACAGCGCCTCGAGCATGGTGCGGCTGGGCGCTTCGCGCATGTCGTCGGTGTTGGGTTTGAAGGCGAGCCCCCACATGGCGAAACGCCGGCCCTTGAGATCGGTGCCGAAGCGCGCGGTGAGTTTGTCGATGAGAATGCGCTTCTGCGCGTCGTTGGCGTCCTCGACGGCATCGAGCACGCGCAGCGGAATGCCGTTTTCCTGCGCGGTACGGCGCAAGGCCTGGACGTCCTTGGGGAAACACGAACCGCCGTAGCCGCAGCCAGCATAGAGGAAATGGTAGCCGATGCGCGGGTCGGAGCCGATACCGTGGCGCACCTGTTCGATGTCGGCGCCGAGTCTTTCCGCGAGGACGGCGAGCTCGTTCATGAAGGAGATGCGCGTGGCCAGCATGGCGTTGGCGGCATATTTGGTGAGTTCGGCACTGCGGATGTCCATGACGGCGAGACGCTCGCGACTGCGCTGGAACGGTGCGTAGAGTTGGCGCAGCAGTTGAGTGGCGTGCTCGCTGGCGGTACCGATGACGATGCGGTCGGGTTTCATGAAATCCTCGACCGCAGCGCCCTCCTTGAGGAATTCCGGGTTGGAGGCGACATCGAATTCGATCGCCGCGCCACGCCTGGCGAGTTCCTCGGCAAGCGCGGCCTTCACCTTGTCGGCGGTGCCGACCGGCACGGTCGACTTGTCGACGACGAGTTTGTATTCGTTCATGTGGCGGCCGATGTTGCGCGCGGCGGCGACAACGTACTGGAGGTCGGCGGAGCCGTCCTCGTCGGGCGGGGTGCCGACGGCGATGAACTGGATCTGGCCGAAGGCGACCGAAGCCTCGACGTCGGTGGTGAAGGACAGCCGCCCGGCCTCGACGTTGCGCTTGACCATGTCCTCCAGCCCCGGCTCGTAGATCGGAATACCGCCTGACTTGAGGATCTCGATCTTCTTCGGATCGACGTCGAGGCACAGCACGTCGTTGCCAACTTCGGCAAGGCAGGTTCCGGTCACCAGACCGACATAACCGGTGCCAATCACGGTAATTTTCACAACACGTCTCCTACAGGTCTTGAATTTCGGATTGAATCTGTTTCAGCACCGCGAGCGGGTCGGATGCGCCGGTGATCGGCCGGCCGATCACGAGATCGGTCGCACCCGCGCGCACGGCTTGCGCCGGCGTCATCACGCGGCGCTGGTCGCCCGCTGCGGCACCGGCCGGACGAATGCCCGGCGTCACCAGACGAAACCCCTCGCCCAGTTCCGTGCGCAGCAGCGCCGCCTCCTGCGCCGAGCACACCACGCCCTCCAGCCCGCAGGACTGGGCCAGTCGCGCCAGCCGCAGCACCTGCGCCGCCGGTGCGTCGTTCACGCCAACCTCGCCGAGATCTTCGGCGCTCATGCTGGTCAGCACCGTCACCGCGATCAGCAGCGGTCGTTGCGGCAGGTCCACCAGCGCCGCGCCCGCGGCGTCCATCATGCGCCGCCCGCCGGACGCGTGCACGTTCACCATCCACACCCCCAGCCCCGCCGCTGCACGGCAGGCGGCCGCCACCGTATTGGGGATGTCGTGGAATTTCAGGTCGAGAAACACCTCGAAACCGCGCGCCACCAGCGCCCGCACCAGTTCCGGCCCGGCCACGGTGAAGAGTTCCTTGCCCACCTTGACGCGGCACAGCGCCGGATCGAGCCGTTCCGCCAGCGCCAGCGCCGACGCCGCCTCCGGAAAATCCAGCGCCACGATGATCTTGGTTGAATTCATCGCTTTCCTTGCAACTTGCAACTTGCAACTTGAAACTTGCATCTCAGCCATCGCCTTCGCGCCGCTCCGGATCGAAGCTGTCCCAGCGCCCGCACGTCGGGCAGCGCCAGAAAAACTGCTTGGCCTTGAAACCGCAACTGCCGCACTGATAGCGCATCATGCGCTGGCTGTGCGCGGCGACCAGACTCTTTTCCACCTGCAGCAGTTCGCGTTCGTCGGCCTCGGCGTTGATCAGTTCGGCTTCCAGCAGGCGGTCCAGCGTACGCAGGCTGGGGTTGCGCCGCAACTCCTCGCGCGCGAGCCGACTCGCCGCCGTCGCCCCTTCGGTTTCCGACACCGCCAGATACAGGGCATTGAAGACATCCGGCGAGGGTTGGCGCGCGTACAGTGCACGCAGCCATTGCACGCCTTCGGCGAGGCGGCCCAACTGCCGGTAGCTGCCCAGCACGCGGTCGACCACCAACGCCATGTGCGCCGTGCTTTGCGTTTCCACCAGCCGCCAGTCCGCGATCGCTGCCTCGTGCCGCCCCGCCGCCGCATCCAGATCGCCCGCCATCAAATTGGCGCGCACCGACTGGCGGTTCACTGCGAGGGCCTGCTGCAGATGCGCGGCCGCCGCCTCGGGGTTGCCCTTCGCCGCTTCGAGCAGCGCGAGTTCGCAATTGAAGTGCGCGATCTCGGCGTTGAGCGGCTTGCTGGTGTCCTTTTCCAGCACGCGCGCGGCGTCGATCGCCTTCTGCCAGTCCTTTTCCTGCACGTAGATTTCCAGCAGGAAGGTGCGTGCCTGGCCATGCTGCGGCGTCTCCAGCAAACGCGTGAAGACCTGTTCCGCGCGGTCGAGCAGCCCCGCCCTGAGGTAGTCCTGGCCCAACTCGCTCATCGCGCGCAGACGCTGTTCCTCGGCAAGGCCCTCGCGCTCGAGCAGGTTCTCGTGCATGCGGATGGCACGGTCGAGCTCACCGCGGCGGCGGAACAGGCCACCCAGCGCGAAGTGCAGATCGATGGTCTCGGGTTCGAGCTTGACGACTTCGAGAAAGGCCTCGATCGCCTTGTCCGGCTGCTCGTCGAGAAGAAAATTCAGCCCGCGAAAATACGAATTGGGCAGCGCGCGCGATTCGGTGACGACCTGGCGAATATCGACGCGTGCCGCGAGCCAGCCCAGTGCGAAGAACAACGGGATCGCCAGCAGCCACCACAGTTCGAATTCCATGATGGCTGCCGTCAGACGGGTCGGATGTCGGTGGCCGTTTCGGTATCGGCGGGCGCCGGGATCTTGCCGGCCTGACGCCGCAGGCGAAACAGCGTCGGCAACAGGGCGAGTACCCCGGTCAGCGCGCCGAGCACGAATGCCAGCCCCAGCATGACGATCAGCGGCGCCTGCCACACATAGCCGAGATAGGAGTAAAAGACGACGGACTGGCTGTTCTTGAGCGCAAAGCCGAGCACCAGCAGGAAGACCAGCAGTTTGGCCAGCAGGCCCAGATAGCGCATGAGGTTTTTCATGTTTGTGCGGCGCGGATAATCCTGGCCATTTTACCCGCGTCGGTGCAATCGCCCAAGATTGCCGGGCGCACCATAAAAAAACGGCGCCTTGCGGCGCCGTTCCGGAAATATCCAAACTGTCCTGGTTCAGCCGGGAAAATCCACCCGGTCGCGCAGTTCCTTGCCAGGCTTGAAGTGCGGCACATACTTCGCCGGCACCTGCACGCGCTCGCCCGACTTCGGGTTACGTCCGACGCGGGCCGGGCGGTAGCTCAGGCTGAAACTGCCGAAGCCGCGGACCTCGATGCGCTCGCCACGCGACAGGTTTCGCGCCAGCGCGTCGAGGATCGTTTTCACCGCGAGCTCGACATCGGCGACCGAGAACTGCCCATGCCGGGCTGCCAGACGGGCGATCAGCTCGGACTTCGTCATGACTTATTCGGCACTCTTGTTGTCGAGCTTGGCCTTCAGCAGCGCGCCCAGGTTGGTCGAGCCGCTGGAAGCAGCCGATTCGGCGGCGATCTTCTTCATTGCCGCATCCTGTTCGGTCATGTCCTTGGCCTTGATCGACAGGTTGATCACGCGGTTCTTGCGATCGACGTTGATGATCATGGCTTCGATCTCATCGCCTTCCTTGAAGTGGCTGCGCATGTCCTCGACACGGTCGCGCGAGACTTCGGAGGCACGCAGGTAGCCTTCCATGTCGCTGTCGAGCTGAACCGTCGCGCCCTTGGCTTCCACTGTCTTGATCCTGCCCTTGACGATGCTGCCTTTCTCGTGACCCGAAGCAAAGCTGGTAAGGGGATCGCCCTCCAGTTGCTTGATACCGAGCGAGATGCGCTCGCGCTCGAGGTCGATACCGAGCACCACGGCCTCGACTTCCTGCCCCTTGCGGAAGTTGCGCACGGCTTCCTCGCCGGGCACGCTCCACGACAGGTCGGACATGTGAACCAGGCCGTCGATGCCACCGGGCAGGCCGATGAACACGCCAAAGTCGGTGATGGACTTGATCGCGCCGGAGACCTTGTCGCCCTTCTTGTGGTTCATCGAGAAGTCTTCCCACGGGTTGGACTTGCACTGCTTCATGCCCAGGGAAATGCGGCGCTTGTCCTCGTCGATATCGAGTACCATGACCTCGACCTCGTCGCCCAGCTGGACGATCTTGGAGGGGCTGACGTTCTTGTTGGTCCAGTCCATCTCGGAGACGTGCACCAGGCCTTCGATGCCTTCCTCGATTTCGACGAACGCACCATAGTCGGTCAGGTTGGCGACCTTGCCGAACATGCGTGTACCCTGCGGGTAGCGGCGTGCGATGCCGATCCAAGGATCGTCGCCGAGTTGCTTGATGCCGAGCGAAACGCGATTCTTCTCGGTGTCGTAGCGCAGGATCTTGGCTTCGAGCTCCTGGCCGACATGCACCACTTCGGAAGGATGCTTGACACGGCGCCAGGCCATATCGGTGATGTGCAGCAGACCGTCGATTCCACCCAGATCGACGAACGCGCCGTAGTCAGTGATGTTCTTCACCACACCCTTGACGGTCGCCCCTTCCTTCAGGCTTTCCATCAGCGCCTCGCGGTCGGCGCCCATGGTCTCTTCCAGCATGGCACGGCGCGACACGACGACGTTGTTGCGCTTGCGGTCGAGCTTGATGACCTTGAACTCCATCTCCTTGTATTCGTAAGGAGTGGTGTCCTTGACCGGACGCATGTCGACCAGCGAACCGGGCAGGAACGCGCGCAGACCGGAAACCATCACGGTGAGACCGCCCTTGACCTTGCCCTGCACCATGCCTGTGACGATGCGGCCCTCGTTCATCGCCGCTTCCAGGTCGAGCCATGCGGCCAGTTTCTTGGCGCGCTCGCGCGACAGCTTGGTGGCGCCGAAGCCGTCTTCGATGGATTCGATGGCGACCGCCACGAAGTCGCCGATCTTCGCTTCGAGCTCGCCCTGGTCGTTCTTGAATTCTTCCAGGGGAATCAGGCTCTCGGACTTGAGGCCGGCGTTCACCGTCACGAAGTTGTTGTCGATGCCGACGATCTCGGCGGTGATGACCTCGCCCTGGCGCATTTCCTGGTGTGTGAGGGACTCCTCGAACAGGGCGGCAAAGCTCTCCATGGAGGCGGGGGTAGAAGAAGCGGTAGCAGTAGACATTAAAAAACCTTCAGTCCGTCGGTGAAGACGGGGTTGGTTGCACATCGTCAGCCTGCGGGCGCAGGACTGACCCGGTTCCCAGGAGCCTGTCGGACTTGAGTACGATCTACTGCGCCGGCGGGATAGCGGTCCATATTTGTCCTCGCTCTTCCACTCGGCTCGCTACAATCGCTCAAGTCCGACAAGCTCCTGGCTTGCTGCGGTAATGCGCCAGCACCGCCTGCACCGCGCTGTCGATGTCCATGTGGGTGGTGTCGAGCAGCAGCGCGTCCGGCGCGGGCTTCAATGGCGCGATGGCGCGCGAGGTATCGCGCGCGTCGCGGGCCTGCATATCCGCAACAAGGTCTATCAGATTAGCAGAGTTCCCCTTTTCGATCAACTGCTTATACCTTCTTTCGGCGCGCGCCTCGACGCTTGCGGTCAAAAAGACCTTGGCCGGCGCAGCGGGAAAGATCACCGTGCCCATGTCGCGGCCATCCGCGACCAGGCCGGGAGGCTGCAGATAGGCGCGCTGGCGCCCGAGCAGCGCCGTACGCACCGCAGGAAGCGCCGCCACTTGCGACGCCCCGGCGCCCACCGCCTCGACGCGAATGGCCTCGGTCACGTTTTCGTCCACCAGCCAGACCGCGCCATCATGAAAGCTGGCCGGCAGTTCCGCCGCTAGACGCGCGACACCCGTCTCGTCGTTGAGCGCCACGCCGGCCTTCATCGCCGACAGGGCGGTGAGCCGATACAAGGCGCCGCTGTCGAGAAAGTGAAACCCCAATGCGCGCGCGACCCGCTCGGCCACCGTGCCCTTGCCGGAGGCGGAGGGGCCGTCGATGGTGATGACAGGAGGAACGGCGTGCGGTGAGCGGGCAGCGGTGAGCTGAGAGTCGGACGTCATCGGGCGATTCGTGCGAATACCTTGAAATAGTCGGGAAAGGTCTTGGCGACACAGCCAGGGTCATTGATGCGCACCGGTACCCCGCCGAGGGACGCCAGCGACAGGCACATCGCCATGCGGTGGTCGTCGTAGGTGTCGATTTCAGCATGCGGCGTGAGCTGTCTGGCGCGCGGTGGCGTGATGCGGATGAAGTCCGCGCCCTCCTCCACCGTTGCGCCGACCTTGCGCAGTTCGTTCGCCATCGCGGCGATGCGGTCGGTCTCCTTGACGCGCCAGCTGGCGATGTTGGACAGCGTGGTGGTGCCGTCGGCAAACAGCGCGGCCACCGCCAGCGTCATCGCCGCGTCGGGAATGTGGTTGCAGTCCAGGTCGATGGCCTTCAGGCGGCCGGATGCGGGTGCGCGCGCCTCGATCCAGTTCGGCCCCATGTCGATGCGCGCACCCATCAGGGCAAGCGCATCGGCAAAGCGCACGTCACCCTGTACGCTGTCGCGGCCCACGCCTTCGACACGCACCGGGCCGCCGCCGATGGCGCCGGCAGCAAGGAAATACGAGGCGGAGGAGGCGTCGCCCTCGACCCAGACTTCGCCGGGGCTCGTGTAGCGCGCCTCGGCCAGGACGGTGAAGCGCGTCCAGTCCTCGCGTGCGACCTCGACACCAAAGCGGCGCAACATCTCCAGAGTGATGCCGATGTAAGGCCTGGAAATGAGTTCACCCACCACCTCGACGGTCGTGGTCCTGCCTCGCAGCGGCAAGGCCATCAGCAGACCGGTGAGGAACTGGCTCGACACGTTGCCGCGCACCGCAGTGCGATCGCTCGCCAGCGTGGCCGGATGAACATGCAGCGGCGGATAACCGGAATGGCCGAGATAGTCGATGCGCGCACCCAGTTGCACCAGCGCATCGACCAGGTCGCCGATCGGCCGTTCGTGCATGCGCGCGACGCCGGTCAGGACATACTCGCCATCCGACAGCGCAAGCGCCGCTGTCAGGGGACGGAAGGCGGTGCCGGCATTGCCCAGAAAAAGTTCGGCCTGCTTCACCGGAAACGGGCCGCCGACACCGATGATGCGCCATTGACTGGCACCGCGGTCTTCGACCCCGACACCAAGTGCTTTCAATGCCGCCAGCATGTGGCGCGTGTCGTCGGAGTCGAGCAGGTCGTGAACCTCGGTGGTGCCGCTGGCAAGTGCGGCCAGCAGCAGCACACGGTTGGAAATGCTCTTCGAGCCGGGCAGGCGCACTGTGCCACCGGCCTCATGGCACGCGGGCAGATCAAGGAATTCCATCATGTCAGGGATCCATCGTCCAGTGTTCGCGCGCGGCGCGCGCGCGTGAAAACATCGCCAGCAGCGCGACAGCGTCCTCGTCGTTCAACGCCTGCCGCAGCGTCTGCAGTGCAGCGATGTAGCCATCGAGTTCGGTGAGCAGCGCGGGGCGGTTGGCCAGCGCGATGTCGCGCCACATCGCCGGCGAGGATGCGGCGATGCGGGTGAAATCGCGGAAGCCGCCCGCGGCATAACGAAAAAACAGTTCGCTGTCGGCACGCCCAGCGAGGTCGTCGACCAGCGCGAACGCTGCCAGGTGCGGCAGGTGACTGACGGCGGCGAAGATACAGTCGTGCTGCACGGCATCGAGCATTTCCACCTGCGCGCCGGTCGCTTCCCACAATG
>JACDJB010001873.1_pt1 | contig 16238 bp, 13 predicted proteins | sample 7454121 | NCBI WGS metagenome assembly JACDJB01 (sample SAMN14253290, study PRJNA609438) | sludge metagenome | isolation source: sludge after 25d culture with pyrite | collected 2018-12-20 | reverse complement strand
TTTTCGAAAAGCTGTGTACGGCGATCGTTTACACCTACGTAATAAATATGATCGGAAAGGTGAATGGGTTGATACATGGTGAAGGAGTTGGGGGTTGGGAGGTGTGGGTTGGGAGTTGGGGGTTGGGAGTTGGGAGCACGAAGCACGGAGCACGATTCCGATAGCTATCGGAATGGAAGACGGAAGACGGAAGATAGAAAGAGATTGAGAGGATTGAAGGGAAAAGATTGAAGGGAAGAGATTAAAGGAAAGAGATTGATGAGAGATTGATGAAAAAAGATTGAAAAAGGAGATTGATATTTTCACCTCTTACCAGACACTTTTTTCTTTTTTCCTTTCATCTTTCACCTTTTACCTTTCACCTCCCTAACCCCCTGCTACCTATTGCCTGCTGCATCACCGCGTCCGTATCAACAGCCACACATCGTTGTACTTGTCGTACTGAGAGCGGATTCGGGCAATATGGCTGCGTGCGGGGGCCTCTTCGTTATAAGCACCCACCGAAATGCGGTATAAGCCATTCTCATTCTCCAGAATCACCGCTGGAAAGTGCTCCTTTTTTAGATCCTCCTTATAGGTGCGGGCATTATCTAAAATCCTGAACGAGCCAATAATCACATAGTAACGATGATAAGTGTCGGGTCCCTCCTCTTCAACAGTTTTTACTTTTTCTTCGCGCACCACAATTTCAGGTGTTTTATCGTCCAGGCGGCTGGAACCTTTTTTCATAGAAGCACATCCGGAAAACAAAATCGCCGGCAAAAGAAATAAGAATAGTATTCTTCTCATGATTTTTTTTGTATTAATGATTAATTCCTAAATACTTAACTATACCTAATCGGGAAACGAAATTAAATGCCAAAAGTGGGAAAAATAAAAGAGAGAAACAATAAACCGCAGAAATATCTATTTTTACAAAAACTTTTAACCCGCTATGGCACTAAAACGAAATCATACTTCACGGCCAAAATCAAAAAGCAAACTGCTCAGGTTTTTTGTTATATCGGCTGCTGTCATAATTCTTGCAGGTTATCTGCTGCTGACCGTCTACCAGCGCCTGTTTGCACCCAACGTAGAATTGGGAAACCGGCAAACCGCCGACTTTTATATTCCCACCAATGCTACTTTTCAGGAAGTTACCGGGTTGTTGGAGCTGTCGGGGTTTCTGAAAAGCGTAAATGACTTTAAATGGCTGGCCACCAAAAAGGGATATCCATCGTCGGTAAAGGCAGGCCGGTATGTTTTGGAGCAGGGCATGAATAACAACCAACTGGTAAACATGCTCCGGGCCGGCAGACAAACCCCAATTAAGCTCACCTTTAATAACGTCAGAACCAAAGAGGAGCTGGCTGGAAAAGTATCGGCAAAAATTGAAGCCGACTCTCTATCTATTGTTAAAGTCCTCAACGACACTCTGTTCATCAATGAAATGGGGTTCTCACCCTCCACGGTTTTTGCCATGATTATTCCAAACACCTACGAAATGTGGTGGAATACCAATGCGGCAGACTTTTTAAAACGAATGCATCGCGAGTATCAACAATTTTGGTCTCCCGAAAGACTTGAAAAAGCTAAGGCAGCCGGACTCACCCCCATCGAAGTGGCCACACTGGCCAGCATTGTAGATGAAGAAACCGTTAAAGCCGATGAAAAAGCAACGGTGGCAGGACTTTACCTCAATCGACTCAACAAAGGAATTCGCCTTCAGGCCGACCCCACTATTAAATACGTGCTGGGCGACTTTACCATCAACAGGGTATTGAACCGCGACCTTAAAATCGATTCACCCTACAACACCTACCTTTATGCCGGTCTTCCACCAGGACCTATCCGAATACCTTCCATACAGGGCATTGATGCGGTACTCAATTATCAAAAACACGATTACCTGTATATGTGCGCTAAAGATGATTTTTCGGGTTATCATAACTTTTCCAAAACCCTTCAACAACATAACATAAACGCAGCCCGCTATCGCCGTGCTCTGAGAGAACGGGGGATATGGAGGTGAGGGAAGACGGGAGACAGGAGACGGGAGAGGTAAGCACGAAGTTGGTAAACAGTGAGTGGTAAAAGGTAAAAGGTAAACGGTAAAAGGTGAAGGGTGAAAGGTGAAGGGTGAAGGGTGAAAGGGAAGAAGGTATCCAAATCAGGGTTTCACTTAAAGTGAAGCTCTGAACAATGGGATTGTGAACGGTATCTTGTAAAGACCCCTACTTACCGGCAGGCAGATGTCTCTATCAAGTGTGCTACGGCTTGTAAAGACGCACGGCCGTGCGTCTCTAACGAGAAACTCCGAACCCCGAACCAATCGCACCTGTACAAACGCACAATTTGTGCCTCTCTCAGTAAACATTCACCTCGCGCTCTAACCGGATGCCAAATTTTTGCCAAACATCCGATTCGATGGCTTGTGCCAGTGCCAAAATTTCACTGCCTGTGGCACCGCCATGGTTCACCAGCACCAGCGCCTGGCTATGATGCACGCCGGCACGGCCCCTTACCAGGCCTTTCCATCCACCCTGCTCTATAAGCCATCCGGCAGGTACTTTTATCCTTTCTCCATCTGGCAGGGGGTAGCCCGGTATTTGCGGCCACTTCTGTAGCAAGGCCCGGTGCTCCTGAACATGTATCACCGGGTTTTTAAAAAAGCTGCCTGCATTGCCCAATTTATCGGGATCGGGAAGTTTAGAAGCACGAATTTCCACCACTGCGTCGCGAATGTTCTTAAGCGAAACCCCTCCCCGCTCCTCCACGGCAAGGCTCACCGTACCATATCCAAGCTGAAAAGCAGGCTTTTTTTGAAGCCGCAGAACGACAGAAGTAATGACCGTTTGATATTTTAGTGGCCCTTTAAAAATGCTGTAGCGGTAATCGAAGTTGCACTCATGGTTGTAAAGACGGAAGAAACCACCATCGGCCAGAAATAAACCCTCCGCATATTCGAACACATCCTTTAGCTCAACACCATAAGCACCAATGTTTTGTACAGGTGCAGCTCCCGCCATACCCGGAATGAGCGAAAGATTCTCGATGCCGCCAAGCCCGTTTTCAACCGCCCAGGCCACGCAATGATCCCACTCTTCGCCTGCTCCCAAACGGACCAGCACTTCATCACCCTCTTCGCCTATTATCTCTATTCCGGTGATTGCCGGATGAATGATGGTACCGTAAAAATCACCGGTAAACAACAGGTTACTGCCACCACCCATCACTAAAAACTCATGCTGCTCCTGGCTTTTCTCTGATTTAAGCCACTTTTGAAGCTCCATAGCAGAATTGAACCGGAAAAATTGATCGGCAAAAGCTTCTACATGAAAAGTGTTGAAATTTTTTAAGGAGAAATGAGTAACGTGGTGCATGAGGGAATGAAGTAGTTATTTAAAATCTTCCGCTGATAATCCGGCTTGTCTAATTATTGATCTTAATGTTCCAAGTGGAATCTCTTTTCTGGGAGATGGAATTATAACCGTTCGTCCGTCCCTATTTCAGCAGATGTTATGTTATTTTAAATGTTGTTTCCATCTGCTTTATTATATACTTCCCTAATCATTCTCACCTTGGCAATTGCAGAAAAAATTATATCCAAAGTTACTTATATTAACGGGAAAACAAAAATTCTACAGCAGCTGTTTTAGCTGATGCCTATTGCCTGATGCCTATTTCACTTCCATTCCCGTAGTACCCTTTGTTGTGGTAACCGTAGCGGTTATCGGAAGGATTTACATCATTGAGCACCAGCCCCAGGTTATCAACTTTTTGAGCAATCAGCTCGGAGATGGTGGTACTGAAATGTTCGCGATGAGTGATTCCGTTGCGCACGATAAATAGTTGACAATCGGAGTGCTGCATCAACAGGCGTGCATCGGCTACCAAACCAATGGGTGGTGTGTCAACAATAACAATGTCGAACCTATCGCGCAAGTGATTGAAAAGGGTTTTGGTATTATTCCCCGCAATAAGTTCGGAAGGGTTGGGAGGTGTCACCCCAGCAGGCACAAAATAGAGATTTTCCAATTCCGACTCATAAATAACATCCTCCACAGTAGCTTGTCCTATTAAGAAATTGGAGATGCCGAGACTGGTTTCACGTTTAAATATCTCCGAAAGACGCGGCCGCCGCATGTCGAAGCCGCACAGGGCCACTTTATTACCCGATATGGCAAAAACGGAAGCCAGGTTGAGTGCGCAAAAGGTCTTGCCTTCGCCTGTATCGGTGGAGGTGACCACCATTACCTGATTTTGGTTTTCAACCAATAAAAACCGAACCCTCGCCCGCAGTGAGCGAAACGACTCGGCCAGGAGGGAGTGTGGTATGTTGTAAATCACGTTTTCCAACGGATGCTTATTACGCACTATGGTTCCCAAAAAAGGAATGCCGGGAGCCAGTGCTTCCATCTCCCGCTTATCGCGGATACGATTGTTAAGCAACTCGCGCAAGCCTACAAACGCGGCTGGTATCAACAACGAGAGTAAAAAGGCCTTGCTGTAATTGCCTTTTTCATCGGGCGACACAATGCCGCTCACCGAAGCCTCGTCGAGCACTTCATTGTCGGGAATGTTGGAAGCTTTGGCAATTTGGGTTTCGGAATTTTTCTGAAGCAGAAAAGTATAGATGGCATCATTTAACTTAAAAGCCCTCTCCAGCGACAGATAATCTCTCTCCAGGGCCGGCAAACGTTCCATGCTCGCCGAGAGCGTGCGGCTGTGATCTTTCACCTCCTCTTCTCTTATCTTCACGGTTTCCATCATTTTATCAAGTGCCTGCAGAAGTGTTTTACGGGTTAAATTCAATTTTTTGTCAAGATCGGCATAGTAAGGATTTGCTTCTCCCGAGGCCGCCATTGCCATCTTTTTTTCGGCCAGCGTTTCCATGTATCCACTCACCAAACCGCGCACTACCCCTGCATCGTCACCGGCAAAGGCCGAAAGCAGATAGTCCTCCTCCATATCTCCGGATAGGAGTCTCGATTTAAGTGTTTGATAATAAGTGTATTTTAATTGTAGGAGCCGAAGCTCTTTTTCTCTTTCAAAATAGTCCTGGCCCAGACGGGCAGCAAATTCCGAAGGCACCATAAACCGGTTCTTCCTGCGAAAATCCATCAGTTGCTGCTGGGTTTTTTGCAAAGTATCGGCCACACTGCTAAGCTGCAATTGAATAAACTCAAGAGAGCGGGTGGCCATATCGTTTTTTTGGCTGAGGTTGTTTTCAAGAATTACCTCCGAGAGGACATTCAGGAAACGTGCCGTTTTTTGTGGGTTGTGACCTGTTGCGCTGATAAACACGATGGAAGAACCTTCGCGATAGTTAGAAACGGCAACTCTGGAGCGATACATCCCGGTAAGTCTCTCATGCGATTGAAAGGTAACAAAATAATTCCCCGATGGTTTGCCGCGATGCAGTGTGTGGGGTATCAGTCTGAAAGTGAAGTAAGGATGTTCAATGGTATCGCCCATCGCGATTTCCTGCTCAAATGTAAAGGGTTGGATATTACCCACGTTACCGGCATCCTCAAAATTGTGCAATACCCCCTGATCGGCAGAAGCAGACACCACCGCATTCCCATTTTCATTGAATTGAAAAAGAATCGGTACATTAAGCAGTTGTGGCCGTTCAGTATTCATCTCCACCACAAAAGGCGCCGAATGATAAAGCTCTGTGTCCTTAAACCGCCCGTCGGCATAGTAAGCTATCCTGAAGTCGAGCCGGTCGATGGCTTTACGGATAATTTTTTGAGACCGTATGATGAAAGACTGGTTCTCAATGTTCCGCACTTCGGGTGAAAGCCCGAAACCTTCCATCAGGTCAATGTCCGACAGATTGCGCTCGGAGTTACTTTTAAAAAGCATGGTAACCGAGGCTTTATAAACGGGAGTAGTATATCGATGGAACAGATAAACAGCACCCAGGCAAAGCGGCACCGAGATGACCAGCAAATACCAGTTGGTGCGTACCAGATGGATAATTCGTTTAATATCCGAGGTCCCGTCACCCTTACCCTGTGCGCTGTTCATATTTTGATTTCCCGAATGAGGAGCCGACATATCTTGGTGTCTTAACAGTTATACTAATTAATTTCGTGCTACAAATTGCGAAATTTTTGAAGCATTTTTTAAAAACAGAGTAGCAAACCCACCTACCCCACTCTGGCGCAATGCCTTATAATCTTCGCCCGATTTTATAACCAGGTTTTTTAACGACCCATTGCTGGTGCCACCCAATCGCATTTTCACCAACACCTGCGGCAAATAATCACAACGAGACCCTGGCATTGATAAAGCCCGAAGCAACCAGTCGTAATCGGCTGATATGCGATAATTCACATCAAAAAAGCCCACTTCCTGAAAATATTCTCTCAGCACATATACAGTGGGATGCGGCGGCATCCATCCGCGCCTAAGAAGCGATTTGCGAAAGGGTTTACTCTGCCAGTATCTTACTACTTTTTGGGGTTTTTGGTTACTCACATACTCCAGGTCACCATACACCAGGTGTGGCGAAAACCGGGTGAAATGATCACCGATTTTTTGAAAAACATGATCGGAGGCCAAACGGTCGTCGGCATGCAAAAAGCCAACCACATGACCTGTAGCCATTGCCAGGCCCTTGTTCATAGCGTCGTAAATGCCCCTGTCGGGTTCACTTATCCATCGTGTTACCACGTCGCCGCTGTGTTTCAATAACTCTATGGTTCCATCGGTAGAACCGCCATCCACCACGATGTACTCCAACTCCTTATAGTTTTGTCGCCGAACCGACTCAATGGTCTCGGCAAGGGTTATTGCCGACTGCCAGGTTACGGTTATTAATGATATTTTCATGCATTTAAATTTAAGTTGGAAGATCGAAGACCGAAGTTGGTAAACGGTAAAAGGTAAAAAGTAAACGGTAAAAAAGTAAAGGGTGTTCAAACTAAACGATACAATCTTTTTCCTTCCATCTCCTGTCTTCGTGCTTCGGTTCCGATAGCTATCGGAATCGTGCTTCGTGCTTCGGTCTTCGTGCTCCGTGCTTCGTGCTCCGTGCTTCGTGCTCCATGCTTCGTGCTCCATGCTCCCCTCAGCCTTCTCAATCTTCTTCGTTCACCATAAGAGGGATTCGCATCTTTTTAGCTTTATATTTGATAAGCCATGCAGGAATATTAAAAATAAGAAATCCAAAAAATAAATTAATAGCAAATAACTTCAACATTCCCAGGTTCATAAGCGAATACGATACAATAATAAAAATAATATTTACACCTCCCAATATTAACGCAATCTGAAAATGCGAAAAGCCGAGCGTTAGCAACCGGTGATGAATATGGTTTTTATCGCCCGAAAAGGGAGAGTTTCCGTGGAAGATGCGCAGAAAAAAGACCCGGAGGGTATCAATAACCGGTATAATTAAAATGCCCATAGCCACGGCGGGTGCGGAATTCATCTGATAAATGAGTTGGTCTCTTACGGCGTGTGAATTAAACTCGATAAACCGGATGGTCATGGTAGCCAAAACAAAGCCAATGACCATGGAGCCGGTATCGCCCATAAAAATTTTTTGAGAGCGTGAAAACACATTGTAGTACAAAAATGCCAGTAAAGCACCCACCATAATGGCGCCCAGGCTGGTAACATGTGTTTCGCCGTTGATAAAAAACCATGCCGAGATGCCCAGCGAAGATATTACGCCACTCACGGCTCCCAGGCCGTCCACGCCGTCGATAAGGTTAAATCCATTTACAATAAATATTACAAACACCACCGAAACGATAACACTTACCACGTAATTGGGCTGCCATCCCCAAAAACCATGAAAATCGGTGATTCTTAAATCACCCAGCACCACAATGATAATAGCCGCTAAAATTTGCCCCAATAACTTCATCATAGGGGCGGTAACCAAAATATCGTCCTTTATGCCAATAGAAAAAATAACAATCAATGCCGGAATAATAAAAGGAATGGGCCTAAATGAAAACCAATCGGCATAGAGCGTATAGGTAAACAATATTCCGATAAAAATACCCAGTCCCCCCAGAGTGGGCACCCGGTGCTTATGCACCCGTCGTTTACCCGGTTCGTCGAATAAGTTTTTGGAACGGGCAACGGTTAATATGGTTGGGATAGAGATAAATACCAACAAAAAAGATAAGAATGCGGCAAAAAGTATGATTAAATAAGTGGAATATCCATTCATGATTTACCGGATAAATTTTGTTGGTGCAAAGTTAAGATTTCAAACCGGAAATTGATCAGACAATACGTTAAACATACCCATAAGGTTACGCTGTGCCACCTGAAAAGGCGCCTGGAATGAGGTGTAGCCGGCTTTAAAAAATATAGTAGAAATAATATTCATTCACCGGCCTGGTTCACTAAAAAACGCCACCTTATTATCTTATTAAGAAAGAAAACTTTAAATTTGACCCCAAACAATGGATTTTAAGAAATTATGACCGAACTATTCTCCGAGACTGCCTCCCTCAGTTTCTTCCGTTTTTTGTCCCGGGCATCCTCCTGGCTGCTGTTTTTTGCCGTTTTTCTGGGTGGATGTATTCCGCAAAAGGAGACCACCTATTTACAGGATCACTCCGGGGATAAGGACTACCGGAATCCGTATGGCGAACTCACCACCATAACCGAACGCTACGTGCTTCAACCCAACGATCAGTTGTACATTCAGGTTCATACGGCCAATCCAAAGCTTTCGGAGTTTTTTAACCCCTCACGCTCCTCCAGCACAGGGTCACAGCAAAACCAGTCGCTCTACACGTACCCCATCAACGACAATATGGAAATCGATTTTCCGTTTGTAGGAAAGGTAAACCTGGCAGGATGTACACTGGAACAGGCTAAAGAGAGAATGGAAGAGGCCCTGAAGCCCTTTTTAAGCGATTCGCACCTGAAAATGCGCATTGCCAGCAACTCCTTTACCATATTGGGCGAAGTGGGCAGTCCCGGGAGAATAAACATGGCAAAAGAACAGGTTACCATTTTTGAAGCCATTGCCCTGGCCGGCGACGTAAAGCCTTATGGGAAGCGAAATGCCATTAAAGTGGTTCGCCCCACACAAAACGGAAGTGAGACGTTTTTTGTAGACCTTACCGACCGTAACCTGCTAAATTCCAGTGAGTACTACATTTACCCCAACGATCTGATCTATGTACGACCCATGAAAGCCAAAAACTGGGGCATTGGTCAATCGTTCTCCCTGGGTATTGTCAGCTCACTGCTCGCCCTTTATCTTACCATCAGAGCTGTTACCAACTAAGCATCCGTTATCCTAAACCTTTTGAGGCACCCGCAAAAGAGATATTAATGAACAACACAAACAGAGTTGCCCCGCCCCCAAGGGCTTCAACCCCCGAAGGGAGCCATCAATTTATGCTCGATTACAAAAAGCTGCTTTACGATGCATTGAGTTATTGGTGGCTCTTTGCCATCTCGATGTTTCTCACCTTCGGGGTTGCCTATGCCATACACCGCTACTCCAACCCCGTTTATAAGGCTACCACCCGATTGCTGATGGAGGAGCGCGGAACCGACGTGCCCCAAAGTAACATGATGGAAGGTTTTGGCCTTACTCCCGGCCAGCGAAATTTAGACAACCAGATCGCCGTGCTTACCTCGCGTGATATAGTGAGAAAAACCATCGACCAGCTTGATTTTAACGTCAGCTATGTGGCAGCAGGCCGGTTAAAAGATACCGAACTGTATCCCAACCCACCCTTTATCGTTCATTTCGACTCAGCCTCCTCTCAACTTCTGGAAACACCCATTTTCTTTACAGCCGTGGACAGCGCACATTTTATGCTCACTGTTCAGTCCGAAAGTATAAGCACCATTCACTACCCGGAGGGTACCATTCAACGGGCATTCGGCAGCATCGACTTTAAAAGACAATACACATACAATGAATGGATTGACACACCGTGGCTTAGAATAAAAGTAGAAAACAGAGGGGTGAGCCTCACCGATGACCGAAGCTATTTTTTTATATTTCACAATCCTGAAAGACTGGCCAGCCACTATTCATCTTTGTTAAATGCCACCAAGGCTGATGAAAATTCATCCATCGTTAATATCTCAGTTACAGGTCCCAATCATCAAAAAAATATCGATTTTTTAAAAACCCTGTCCGCAGTGTTTATTAACGCCAACCTGGAGAAAAAGAACCAGATTGCCACAAACACCATCCGGTTTATTGAGGAGCAGCTCATCGTCATATCAGATTCGTTAGCTCAAAAAGGTACCCAGCTGAGTACCTTTAGAACGAAAAATCAAATACAAAGCGTTTCCTCCGAGGCTCAACTGTTGTTTACCCGCATTCAGGAGCTGAACAATGCCCTGTCGGAGCAGATGCTGATGCGCAACTACTATAATTATCTGGCCGGTTACTTCTCCAACGACAGCGTGTTAAACAAAGGAGTTGCCCCGGCTACCTATCCCATCGATAATCCCATTATCGGCTCACAAATCAGCAATATTTTAACACTCAACAACGAACGACTCACCCTCGACGGTAACCGCAACCCGTTCAGAGAAGAGCTGGATAAACAGCTGAGGGTAGCCATCAACACGCTTTTGGAAGCCATTCGCAACCAGACTGGTATCGTTGAGAGTGCGATCGAACGGCTGCGGGAAGAAAGAACCCAGGTTGAACAACGACTCTACCAGCTTCCCGAAACCGAGCGTCAATTATTGGGCATTGAGCGCCAATTTGACCTGAACAATGAAGTTTATACCTTTCTGTTGCGTAAACGTTCGGAATCTCAAATTCAGAAAGCATCCAATACTTCCGATCATTCGGTGCTGGAAGCGCCCCACTTTGCCGGACAGGTGTCGCCCCAAACCAAAGCAAACAACCAAAAAGCACTCTTCATAGGGCTGCTGCTCCCGCTGCTGTTTATCGTTTTAAGACAGTTATTAAACACGCGCATCATCTCATCCGATGAGATTGAAAAATTAACCACCATGCCCCTTATCGGGCACATCATGCACAATAATAAAGGAGAAAACAATGTGGTGATGAGCCATCCCCGGTCGGTAATCACCGAAACATTCCGACGGGTAAGGTCACGGTTGGAGTATATGACCTCAGGGGAGGAGTCTCCTGTGATTGCTGTTTCAAGCTCCATGCCGGGTGAAGGAAAAACTTTTTGTGCCATAAACCTGGCCGCTGTATTCGCCCTGGCCGGGAAAAAAACTATTTTAGTGGGTTTTGATATGCGCAAGCCGGGCCTCCACAAAATTCTCAATTATAATGACCAACCGGGCTTGTCGCAATACCTCATCAATACCGTTACCTTAGAGGATGTTATTCAAGAGAGCGAGCACCCCTCCCTTGATCTTATCCCCGCGGGGGAAATACCCCCCAATCCCAGCGAACTCATCGGATCGAAAAAAACCGACGAGCTGCTCAGTGCCCTCAAGCAACGTTACGATGTTATCATACTTGACACACCACCTATGGGGGTGGTGGCAGATGCCTACCTGCTGGCGCGCAAATCGGATACTCTCATTTTTTTAGCACGACAAGGTTTTACCCTCCGGGAAGCTTTTGTGCAAACCATCCGGCAGATGACTCAGGAGGGGATTACCAGTATTGGCGTATTGTTTAACGATATTAGTTTAAAAAAGGGGAAGAAAGGTTACGGATATGGGTACCGGTACGGTTACGGGTATGGATATGGGTACGGTTACGGACAGGGATATTATGAGGATTGAAGAGGGGGATGGAAGCTCGAAGCTCGAAGCTCGAAGCACGAAGCACGAAGCACGATTCCGATAGCTATCGGAATGGAAGACAGAAGATAGAAGACAGAAGCTGGGAGCTCGAAGGACGAAGCACGAAGAGGGAAGTGATGGATGGTGGAAGGATGGGAACCAGGAATATCGAAAGCCAGGCCTTCGAGCGTGCGAAGCACCTCGAAGCGTCGATTTGGGAAGAAGACCGAAGATTGAAGAGTTCCGGGTTGGGTAAAAGGTAAGAAGTAAGAAGTAAGAAGTAAACTGCTTACTGCTTACTGCTTACTGCTTACTGTTTACCGTTTACCGTTTACCTTTTACCGTTCACCGTTTACCGTTCACCGTTCACCGTTCACCGTTCACCGTTTACCAACTTCGAGCTTCGCCCTTCCATCTTCCTCCGCCCTTCACACTAAAAAAAACTGCAAATGAAACAACCATCCATAATACTAACACTGCTTTGGGGGGTTCTGGCTCTGAATATTACACCGGCCAAAGGGCAGGTTTACAGCCGTTACAACCACCATTCGTACAACCCCATAGAGCGGGTATTGTACCGTCCCGGCATAAACCTGCACTCGTCGGTAAGGCCATTTCGCCTCGACGAAGTAAGCATCTACTACAATGTGGATTCCATAATCAGGCGCGATTTGCGCCTGCGGGGTCATCAAAACATCTTTGGCCGCTTTTTGCACAGCGACCTCTTCAGATGGAACGATGCACAATCGACGATTCGCATTAATCCGCTATTTAACTTCGAGGCGGGAAAGGATAACGTGGCCGACAAATCATGGTTTGTCAACACCCGCGGGGTCATGGTGGAAGGTAACCTGGGGGCCCACATTGGGTTTTACATCGACCTGCTTGAAAATCAGGCTACCTTTCCCGGGTTTTTGGATGATTTCGTGCGGGCGCGCGATGTGGTGCCGGGCCAGGGAAGGCGTAAAGATTTTGGCGACGATGGCCACGATTACAGTCAGAGCACCGGCTACCTGAGCTACAACGCGGGGCCCTGGTTTAATCTGCAGGCGGGTTACGGCAAAAACTTTATCGGCGATGGATACCGCACATTGCTGCTGTCCGACAACGCATACAGCTATCCTTACTTTAAGATGACTGTGACCTGGAAAAAGCTGAAATACATGATGATGGTGGCCGACATGAAGCACCTGGAGCGGGATGTCACCCTGGGCGACACACGCTATCCCACCAAGTATGGAGCCTTTCACTACATCGACTGGAACATTGGAAACCGCGTGAGCGTGGGATTCTTCGAGAGTGTAATATGGGCTGCCACCGATACGGTAGGTTATCGCGGATTGGATTACAGCTACCTGGTGCCTTTTACTGTATTACGACCCGTTGAATATGCCCTGGGCTCCCCCGATAATATAACTATGGGCATTAATGTGAAAGTGGTTCCCTGGAAGGATGCTGCTCTCTACGGGCAGTTTGTATTGGGTGAATTTAAACAGGATGAAGTATTCTCGGGCGATAAGTGGTGGGCCAACAAGCAGGGCTTCCTGTTGGGTTTTAAAACCTTTAACCTGCTAAATATCAAAAACCTGGACTTCCAGAGCGAATACAGCCAGGTGCGCCCTTACACCTATTCACATTATCAACCCATTACCAATTACGGTCATTACAACCAGGAACTGGCCCATCCATTGGGTGCCAACTTCCGTGAGAGCATCTCGTTTATAAAATACCGGAGCGGCAGATGGCATTTCGAGTTGATGACCCAATTTGCGGTTAAGGGCCTTGACCCAAACGATAGCATCAGTTACGGGGGAAATATACTTGCATCCAATCTCACCCGTCCGGGTGATTATGGCCACTCCATCGGGCAGGGACTTCGTACGACACTCACACAGGGAAAACTCACGGCCTCTTACCTCATTAATCCGATGAACAACATGAACCTGGCAGCCGGTATTCGATACCGCAAAACAAGCAACGATCAGGAAACCCTAAAGGGCAGTTACCTCTTTGTGGCGTTTCGTACCTCGCTGAGGAATGTTTACTACAATTTTTTATAATGGGATAAATTGTTGTTTTGAAAATGTATTTCATTTTCCCATATAAGGTTCGTATATTTGTTTAATACTCAAAAAACAGGGGCAAAAACCTTTTTAGTATGCTTTGAAGTGATATTCCCCGATTAAAATACGGGGCAGGCTTTGCTTTTTTTGGCAATCCCGAAGCATCGGGATCAAATAACAAATCGCAAAAAACAATCCCGAAGCATCGGGATCAATTCTAAATTTACGATCCCGAGGAATTGGGACAAAACCGAATGAAAGCGTTTGATCCCGAACCATCGGGATTAATGTATTGGAATTTCAGCATTATTTGTCATTTGTTTTTTGTTATTTGTTATTTCTGGTTTGATTATGATGGCATTTGGCAAGAAGAACTTACACTATAAAATAATTGATTATGAGACAAGTAATTCTAAACATACCGGACAATAAGTACCTTGCTTTTATCAATATGGTGAAAAACAAGTTTACCGATATTCAAATCAAAGAAAAAAGGTCACAGACTAAAGAAGTTTTCAATGAGGATAACGCTTACGAAACCATGCTTTTATCGGAAAAGAGCCTGGCTGAAGACTGGTTCTCCGAGGAAGACAACAGATGGGATGAAGTTCTATAAAACATGAAACACAAAAAAGGCGACATCGTTATAATAGGCTTCCCGTTTTCGGATTTGTCCATAACAAAGAAAAGGCCGGCATTAATAATTTCAAATGATACAGTAAACAAAACTGGTGATTACCTGATGGTTCAGATTACTTCTAAAATTCGGAACGATAACCTGACTCTTCGGATTAATAAAGCGGATTTCGTAAATCACAAAGAGCTTCCTTTGCAAAGCTGTATCAGGCTGCACAAAATATTCCTATTAAACGAAAGTTTGATTATTTCCAAAAACACTGCTGTAAATCCTGGATTTCTTAATTCGGTTATTAGTAAGATTACAGAACTGATAAAGTGATAGTATTAAAATGCCCGCTTTCTGAATCCATCAATTTCACAGGTGTCTCTTGAATATTATCCGTCTAATAGAATACCCGCCGGCGTACTTCCTGCGCCGGGTTTCCCCGGTAAATGGTATAGGGTTTCATGATTGGCGGCGCCACACTTTGTAAAGCCAGCACCGAGTGGCTCTTACACACCGTTCCGCCGGTTACCGTTGCCAGAGCACCAATCCACACGCCCTCTTCGAGCTGGATAGGTGCCACCTGCAAGTCAAAAGCCGGACTTTTATAGTTGTGATTGCCACAAAGAAACAAAGCACCCTGCGACAAACAACAGTGGGAGCCGATAGTGACCGGGGCCAGATTGTCGATCCACACCCTCTCTCCTATCCAGCTGAAGTTACCAACGTTTAAATGCCAGGGATACTTTATGTTAACCCGTGGTTTAATCACCACCCCATGCCCTATTTTAGCACCAAACATGGTGAGTAACAACACCTTTAAGGTGGAAGATGAAAACAGAGGGTTTAAAAAGAACACGGCGTTGGTTATAAACCATAGCGCTCTTATCACAAAACTGCGTCCGGGATAGTACCAACTGTTATCATATTTTGACAGGTCTGTTTTCATCTCATTATAATTATTTGATTTTTATCGGTATTCGATGGAACTCGCATATCATAATCCACAAGTGTGAAAAAGTTTTTTTATGCTCGTTTCATGATATGGTATGGGTTTGTCGGTTTCAATTTCCTGTGGGTGAAGATAGCAATTTGAAAAGATTCTGAGAAAAAGCACCCATAATTTTGAATTTAGGACACTTTCGTCTTGTTTATTTCGATTTATCTTCGTTAATTTGTTTTCAATTAAAAACAGACGCATTATGGAACACAAACCAGAGCAAAGCAGCACGCAGGGTTACATCTACAGTGCAACCGTCCCGGAGCATCAATGTGCATGTGGCGGCGGCTGCGGTTGTAAGAGCGACGACTCAAACGAATGCAGTTGTGGTGGAAATTGTGACTGCAACTGATTCTTTTCATAATTTATCCATTTCAACGCGCATTCTTTAATTTTTGGGTTTTAGAGTTTGTGAAGCTGATTGTGGATGGATTGTGGAGAAACGTCCCGACAGGAGAATATCTGCCGGGACGTGTTTTTTTTATATTACTGGCTTAACAGGTTGTTTAAAAATAGGATTGTTTTCATTACACCAACCTCTGAAGACATTTTTTTCAGGCTTGCCCTGAAGAAACGTAGAATCTTGATCTCAATATAATACTCAACCAAAGCGTTAACGTTCGTTTTGCACCTTACAGTACCATGCAACATGCATAGTCCTCCAGGCGGGGGTCGCTTCGCTACGAGTTTGTCCACAGATTCCACGGATTAACACAGATTTTGCCCTTCGGGCAGTTGCTTCGCAACTTTGTTTTTTGTTCGGTCGCACCGCGACCCAAGGCCACCGGCCCAAAAAATCTGTGTTAATCCGTGGAATCTGTGGACAACTCTTTTTGCCCGAAGGGAA
>JACDJB010001872.1_pt1 | contig 16239 bp, 16 predicted proteins | sample 7454121 | NCBI WGS metagenome assembly JACDJB01 (sample SAMN14253290, study PRJNA609438) | sludge metagenome | isolation source: sludge after 25d culture with pyrite | collected 2018-12-20 | reverse complement strand
AATAGACATAGAACCCATGAGAACTAAGATGAAAGAAATGATCGTTGAGGAAAAGGTGAGAGCGAGCGATGTAGAACTTGGAATCGTTCTCTACTCTCTCAGTGGCTTGCGACCTTACGCAATGTACAAAGACCTTATCCCGGAGGGAAAGCTGGTCGATTTTGTTCTGGCAAGCGCGAACTTTCCCGCCTTCACGCGTGAAGAGATAAACGGAGAGGTCTTCATAGACGGAGGCGTCTATTCTAACTTCCCTCTTTTCATGGCAAAGGAGAGAGGCCACGAAGAGGTTGTCGCAGTCGACCTTATTGGAATCTACTTTGGAGAAGCTCTCGCTTTTATAAAAATCTTCACCGATGGAATGAAGGTCACGTTGATAGAACCTTCAGAGCAATTCGGGACAGTAATGACCTTTGATCCTGAGGTCTCGAAGAAGTATCTCATTTGCGGTTATCTCGATACAATGAAGAAGTTCAGTGTTCTACGGGGTAATAGCTATTTCATTCTAGGAGATGAGGATCCCTTGAGAGCTCATTTTCTATCACTAGAAGAAGAGTCGAGAATTGAGGCGCTAAGACTTCTGGGGCTTGTAGGTGTCGAAGGCGAGACGGCAGAATACCACTACTACCGGGAATTCATTCCCTGGCTGGAAAGCATTGCGAAGCAACCCTACTCCAGGACCTGTCATCTCGTTACCGGAATGCTCGAAGAGATGGCTGCCTTTCTCCAGATCGAGAGGCTGGTTCCCTACTCGCCTTCATCTCTAATGTTTGAAGTCATTAAGGCGTTCAGCGCAGCTAAGTTCGAGAGCGAAAGGGATCTCACATACATGACCAGATACAAAAAACTCTTTAATTTTCTCGAATTCATAGACGATCGGAAGCCCTGCACATCGGAACTTTCTACCGAGTTTAGATCCTTTGAAGAAGAGTTTCAGAAGTCTGTTGGACTTTTGGAACAAATTTGCTCGCAGCAATCCCGTATATCTCACTGAGTGAAAGCGGTCTCTTCAGCAGGCTCTTTCCGTAGACTATGTAATGTTTGTACTCCTGGCCTCCGGCACGCCGGGCATTTGCGATCATCGTGGCGTTCATTGAGCTGATCGATGATCCTTCGATTTCTTCGAAACCCATATTCTGGATATTTCTGTACGCTCTCAAGAACATGGCCGAAGGCACGCCCTTGTTTCTGAAATCGGGAACGACAAAGAGGATCGCCGCTCTTACGCGCGCAAGAGATTTTCTCTTACTCAGCAGCTTATACCAGCCAAAGGGGAGTAGCTTGCCGTCAATCTCGCGAATGAGCGGGCTGAAATCCGGCAGCGCAACAAAGTACCCTATTGGCCTTTCTCCTGATCTCGCGATGATTACCATTCTCTGATCGGCTACCGTCCTGAGTGTCTTGGCCATATCACACAGTTCTTCATATGTGGGAGGAAGAACGTCCTCTTCCCACTTCGGGATAGATTCTTCCATGATCTTCTGAAGATCCGCGGCGACATCCTTTAGCCGCTTGAAATTGGCCTCTTCAACGCGGAACCCGTAGCGATCCATTGCGATCTCGGTAAACTTTATCTCGCGCTCGGATATGACTTGCTCAAGATCGTATCTGAAGGCAAGATATTTCAAGTAAATATCGAAGTCTTCAAAAAAGTCAACATAGTAGGGGGGATTGTAAGGCATCATAACGGCAGGTTGATCTTCGAAGTTATCTATCAGTAGGCCTCTATAATCGTCGCCGTTAGTAGGGGAAACAGGTCCCTTCAGATACTTCATGCCTTTGCTCTTTGCCCAGCTTTCGGCAGTCCTAAGCAAGGCGTCGGCAACGGCCCTATCGTTTACCGACTCAAAGAGCGTGAAGTATGCATGCTCCACGGACTTCTCGCGGTTCATAACCTGTTCTATGCCCACGGCGAGCCTTCCCACTACACTACTTCCGTTCTTTGCCACAAAGAAATCGTGAGGACCGTTCGCAAGAAGCTGTGAGCTCTTGCTTTTCAAAACCGCTTTAATTTCATGGCTTAAAGGAGGTACCCAGAGGGGGTAATCGCGGTATAGTCCCCTTGGGAGCTCAATGAACTCTTTCCTCTCGTGACGGCTCTTGACTTTGACAATTTTCAAAATTAGCAACTCCTAGAAAAAACGTATGGACAATTCTAGCACGATTAAAGATAGCTCTCTAGTGGACAGTGGAGTTGCCTTCCAAAGACCTCACATCTGAGATGTAATTCTTGAGATTCGAGTCGGAGATACTTCCCCCGCTCCCGTCTACTGTCACGTAGTACTCAGATGTGATCAATAAATTCTTTCCCTTGAAACCGGGTCTGATCCGTGTATAGTCTCCCACAAAGACGTTACTCAGTTCAACGCCGCTGTGGATTTTGCAGTTGGATCCAATCATTACCGGCCCTTCTAGTTTTACGTTCTTTTCAACTATCGAACCCGCCCCAACATATACCGGGGTAATGATCTTAATGCTCTTCTCAAGGACCGAGCCCGTACCTCTCCAGAAACCCTCGGTCACTTCTCTTCCGGAAGGTTTGAAGCCCTTTATCCTTCCCTCGAGAGCCGCGCCGAGTATCTCGAGATAATCGGAGTTCCTTCCTATGTCATACCAGTCTATCTTCGTGTCGAGCGAGAAGACCCTTTCTCTCTTCTGAACAAGCAGGGGAAGAAGCTCACCGCCGATATCGAAGAACTGATTCTTTGGGATGTAGTTGAAGACTTCGGGTTCAAATACATAGATGCCCGTGTTAGCGAGATTCGATTTGGCCTTTTCAACCGCCGGCTTTTCTTGAAAAGATTCGACCCTTCCCGCCGAATCGCAGACGATAATTCCGTAGTTGGGAATCTTGTCTCTCTCGACTTTCTTTGAAATAATTGTCGCTACAGAGTCGCTTGCCCTGTGGAATTCATACGCCTTTGCTAGATCGAAATCTACTATCGCATCGCCGCAAAGTACAATAAATGTCTCATTGAAGAAGCCGGACTCTTCTTGAATCTTCTTCAATCCTCCAGCCGAACCAACGGGTTCAGGCACCAGCTGCCCCTTCTCAAAATGCCCTTCGAAGGAGTATCCGACTCTCAAACCATATCTGTACCCGCTCCTTACATAATTCTGAAGTACTCCTGCGAGGTGAGAGAGATTGATCATTATCTCATTCACATCATACTTGGCAAGCAGCTCAAGAATAAACTCTATAACCGGCTTCTCAATAATCGGAAGCATCGGTTTCGGCAGCCTGTTCGTCAGCGGTTTCAATCTTGTTCCGGCTCCGGCTGCTAAAATCATGGCTTTCATCCAGACTCCTCCTATCTCTTAACAGATCTCAGATTTTTGTAGACTACCAACCCTCCAACTGCAAGCAGCGAGATTCCTATGAAAATTCCAAGCACTTTCGGCGCCAGTGCTATGAGCAGAAAGAGTATGGAGATTGCCGATAAGAACGATGCCGCAACCAGAACGCCATTATCCTTTTCAACTCCGGCAAAAAACGACTGAAAGAGGCCAACAGCAGGAGCGGCTATGAATAGCGCCCAGCCGCCTCCCATTATGAAGCCCGGGAAAATAACATTGAAAGTCAGGATTACAGCGACCGTTAGCAAAATGCCTGCAGGCACAAAGAGATTCTTGTCCCGTCCAGTGAATGCTCTGTATTCCATGAAAATCCCAGGAATCCAGATAAACAATAGCCAGAGATTGAGAGTGAACGATCTGACAAAAATGATCAGGATCCCAAGCAGAATCATTATGGCTCCAATTATAGTTCTCATAAGAGCGTTCCTGTTCATCAACCATCGCCTCCAGTTAGTTCATTCATCGGAATTATAACAAGAAGAGGTGCCTTTAGGTATTCAAATCAAATACCTGAACCTTTAGATAGGCTTCCGATGAATGGAAAGAACACCTAAGGTGGGCAAACCCGATCAATCCATTTTACTGAACAAGAAAAACCATAGAACCGTCTGCGAACTACTTTATCGATGATTTTCCTGTCAAGTGAAGGATATCGATACGGATAACACAGGTGGCCTTCAAGGCGTTTTTAATCTCCTCTACTCCATTCTCAAAGTAATCTGCCGAATACTTTGAAAGGAGCTTCATTAAGGCCTCTGTCTTCTCCCCATCGTCTTCCAGTATCGAGGCTTTTCCAAAGGCGATGGCGCTTCTAAAGATCGTTGAAAAAGACTCCGGAATCACTTTAGATGACTCAACAACACAGAAAGAAACATTAGCGTTTTGAGAAAGGTTGTCTAGCTTGTGACCGGTAATTGCGCAGTGCACGAAAATGCAATTGTTTTCGTACGTGTAGTTCACAGGGATCCCGTAGGGCATCCCATCTATACCTACAGTAGATAATACCCCATAGGAACCGTTTTTCAGAATCTCACTAGCTTCGTTCAGCGGCAGCTCCTTATCCCATCTCCTCATCTTCCTGAACTGCAAAGCCTTCACCCCCCGGATGTCTCCTTTGTATTGTACCTTATAAAGCAAGGACAAAAGGCGATGTTGGTCGATCGTTGACGTTATATCGTTATCGTCATCGGGAAAGACCCCGCAGATCGCTGGAAGAATCGCTTTTCGCTGGCGCTGAGCGCTTTGAAGAAACGTCCTCCGTCAGCCGTCCCAGAGCATGGACCCGTCCTACGATAAGATCAATTGAGAAAGTGAGTTGTCGAGACGTTCGCTGCGCTCACGAGAAGACCGAGACTATGACTGGGATCATGTCACGTAAAACGAACGGCTGCGTCAGCAGACTGGCTCATTCCATTTTTTCTAGGTACGATAGTGTAAAATGCAATAAGGGGGAGGTGGCAGTAAGTGAAGAAGATAGTCGTCAGAGTCATTGCTGGAATTGTTCTGGGACTGATTACCTGGGGAGTAGCAGTGTTCATCTTCAGCGATGGAATTGGAGAGTCTTTCTCAGCAATAACGTCGGTAGAGAAAGTAAATGTCTTGATGGAGATTGATCAGAACGGCCTGCTTACGGTAACGGAGACCATAGACTACGTGTTCAACAAAGCTTATAGAGGAGTGTATAGGGAGCTTCCTGCAGACAGAGCCGGAAGTCTGTATAGCTCAATCGAGGTAACAGCTGTTGGCAAAGAGATCAAGTATATTGAGCCTATGGGCAGCGAGTCGTCACGATCAGTTAGGGTATGGTTCGTTCCTTACAATTCTTCGAGCGTTACCCCAGTCAAGGGAGAAGAGAGAGTAAGCGTCACTTACAAATACACTATTCGAAGAGCCGTGGAGATAGGCACTGACATTGCCCAGATTTTCAGAAAGGTATGGGGTGAAGATACAGCAAGCTGGGTAGGAGAGATTACCGCGAAGATTGTGTTTCCTCAGAATCTAGATATTCTTGACTTCTTCACGCATCCGCCTGTCGAAGTCAATCGTAGTGGAAATACTTTCGATCTGAAAGCAACGAATATACCACCAATGACGTATGTCGAGTTTAGGGCAGTCATTTCAAAGGAACAAGCAAACGCAATGAATATGAGGAATATAGCTCTTGGTGGAGCATTTGATAGGAAATTCATCGATGAAGCAGAGAGGGAAGTTAGTCTAGTTGTCCTCTTTGGAAAGTGGATAATCCCGATTGTAATCGGCTTGCTCACTCCGTTCGTCCTTATTAGGACTCATAGAAAGCATGGGAAGGAAATAGATATCGGCTACTTCGCCGAGTATGAGAGAGAGCTTCCGACGGGCGATGCTCCAGACGTAATCAACGCTGCCGTCAAGAACTTAGCCGGGTTTGTCGACAACGACGGAATTGGCTCTACAATTATGGAGCTGTACAGAAAGGAATACATCGATTTTCAGAAGGGGAAGGGAGACAAGGTAGAGGGAATTGTAATAAAGAGTCGAGACGACACAAAACTAAGACCGACCGAAGCGGCCTTCCTGAAATTCATTGATAAATACGACAAGGATGATGTTTTTAACTTCAACGATGTTAAAAAAGAAGTGACGAAGAAGCAGTCCAAGGCGCGTGTTTTCACAAGCGAATTCTCGAAATACAAGAGCAAGGTCAACGATACGGTACGTAAAATGCATCTTATAGATTTGAAGGGCAAGTCAATAGTAAACGGATACTCATTTCTGATGCTCGTTGTATGTGTGCTCCTTCTTGTTTTCTATTCAAAACCTGACCTTGCCCCCATGCGTCTCTTTTCGCTCGCATTCTACGGAGTGATCTGGACGGTTAGCTGGGTCATCATATTCCTGCCGAAAGACGTTTTCGGAAGATGGACAAAAGAGGGAAGGCTCTTCTATCTCAGATGGCTTGGTCTGAAGAAGTATTTAGAAGACTACTCCCTCCTGAATGAGAAACCACCCGAGTCAATAATCCTCTGGGAGGAGTATCTGGTGTACGCAACCGCACTTGGCATAGCGGATACCGTAAGGAAGAATCTAAACAAGATCGTGCCTGAGGATGTCTGGAGAGAACAGAGCAGACATCCATACATGTACTATCCCGTTACAGCATATGCCGTGAGCTCTTTCACAGGAGTAACAAGGGCCGCCTCTTCTGCTTCAAGCAGTGGTTCCGGCGGAGGCGGTGGATTCAGCGGCGGTGGCTCTGGCGGTGGAGGCGGTGGAGGCGGAACCGGAGGCTTCTAGCAGCCCGAATATCGTCAGCGCTCCTCGGCTACAGTCAGCTGGTGCCGGATGAGGTTCAGTAGCGAAGTTCAATTGAGATGATCAGTTAACCTTATGTTTTCAAAGGGCGAGTTGGTGTCGAGAACACCGTGATATAATCAATCGGAAGTTACCCAACGGAGGAGCACCCAAGATCAGTAGACGTTCATCAGGGGATTGGAACGGATCGAAAGGCGAGGGTGCCGAAGAAGGCGGAAGCCCCAGCGACCGACTTCTGGGCATACAGGAAAGACCTGTATGACTGTCACGAAGATTGCGTGGAGAGCCGGTGGGTTTGGAATAAGACATTATTTCAAACCATTGAAGTGTTCCCGTTTTCTTCGGGAGCACTTTTTCTTTTTCAGGAGGTGGTTAAGTGCGACTCGCTATAGTAGGCGCTACCGGGGAAGTGGGCAGAATGATGTTGAAGAAACTTGAGGAGGAGGGATTGGCTTCGGCAATGATCGACCTCTTCGCTTCCAGACGCAGCGCCGGAAAGAATCTAGATTTTGCAGGTGCGAGACTTGAGGTCAAAGAGCTTCGCGAAGATTCATTTGACAAAGGATATGATTACGCTCTGTTTTCGGCTGGGGCATCCGTTTCGAAAAGCTTCGCTCCCATTGCCTCAAGAAAGGGAACAGTCGTAATAGACAATTCTTCGGCCTTCAGGGCAAATCAAGAGATTCCGCTTGTTGTACCCGAGATCAATGGGCATCTTATCGAAGGTTACAGGGGAATCATCGCCAATCCAAACTGCTCAACCATTCAGATGGTTATTTCGCTAAGCGGGGTTTATAAGAACTACGGAATTAGGACTATTGTTGTATCCACATATCAGGCGGTTTCGGGGGCGGGGAATAAGGGAATCGCAGAGTTGGAGGATCAGGAACGAGGAGACGTCACTCCTTCTGTGTTTGTGAGACAGATACACAGAAATGTTGTGCCGGTGATCGGCGATCTGCTCGATTCCCGGTTTTCTTCAGAAGAGATGAAGATGGTTAATGAAACGAGAAAGATCTTCGGAGACGATTCGATTTCCGTTTGGCCTACAACGGTGAGGGTACCAGTTATTCATGGCCATTCTGAATCAGTTTTCTGCGAGACTGTCAGATCATTTTCACTTACAGAACTCCGCGAAACTATCGAGTGTTCTGATCATGTAGTTTACTCCGAGGAACATATTACTCCACTCGAAATAGCGGGCTCCGATCTCGTCCATGTTTCGAGACTCAGAAGCTTCGACAGCAATCGTTTCCTACTCTGGAACGTGGCGGACAACATCCGGGTAGGAGCCGCTACGAATGCCATTAGGATTCTGAAAACCCACATAGGAGGCGCTTGACATGAAAGGGGCATATTACTCGGCAACAGGAAACAACTTTCTCGTAGTCGATTCGAGAAACATAAGTTTAAGTGAAGAGGAAAAGCGTCTGCTCGTTCTCAAGTATGTTGGTGAGAGCGATGGTGCGATCTTCGTGGAAAGCGGCTTCATGGATTACTTCAACCGTGACGGTCTTAGAGCCGCCTTTTGTGGAAATGGAGCAAGAACCTATGTTCATTTCATTCACGAGAAAGAAAACTCTGGGTCAGTTGAATTCTCGTCACATGCAGGGGTCATTTCAGGGCTGGTGGAAGACGTGGTCTCAGTGAAGATGCCCCCACCCCGCTTTCTTGGTTCCTTTGAAGAGGAGAAGTATCGCGGGGAGATATTAGTTGTGGGCGTTCCTCATCTCGTAATGGAAGGCAGCACAGAAGCCATTGATTGGGGTGCTCTTCTTCCACTCAGACATCTGTATGATGCAAATGTCAACATATATAGCGTTATCGAGGCCGGAAATCTAAGAGTTCGCACTTTTGAACGAGGTGTCGAAAGAGAGACGGGTGCCTGCGGAAGCGGGGCTACTTCAGTTGCGTGGGTATACTCGAGAAAGACAGGCCATAACAAGGTCGCTTTGCAGGCCAACGGAGGACTTCTCACTGTAACCTTCAGAGACGGTGCCGCATATCTGGGAGGAGGTGTAGAGAAATGTTCAGAGGAACTGGAACTGCAGTTATAACGCCCTTTAAGAACGGTAACGTAGATTACGAGACCTTCAGAAGATTTCTTCAATTCCAAATGGAAAACGAGGTAGATGCGCTTGTAGTACTTGGCACAACCGGTGAATCTCCGACGATAGGTGATTTCGAACGCTCTCAGCTGATAAAGATAGCGGTGCAGGAAGCGAATGGGCTTATACCTGTTATCGTAGGAACCGGAACGAATTCGACTAAGAAGAGTATCGAAATGTCGATGAAGGCGTTCGACGATGGTGCCGATGGTGTGCTCGTTGTTGTTCCCTACTACAACAAGCCCACTCAGGAAGGTCTTTACAGGCATTACGGAGAGATCGCCACGCGCGTGCAGGGGCCGATAATCATCTACAACGTTCCCGGAAGAACCGGAGCCAACATGCTTCCAGATACTATCTTGAGGTGCCTCGAGTTCGCTAATATAGTTGGAGTAAAGGAAGCAAGCGGAGATCAGTATCAGGTGGATTATCTTATCTCAAGTCTCAAGGAAAGGGAGTCCACGTTCAAAGTTTTGTCGGGAAATGACGATCAGGCCTTTCACCTCTGTTGCAGCGGTGGAGACGGTGTAATATCGGTAATCTCCAACATCGCGCCCTGGAAGACTTCAACGATGATTCGTTCCATTCTGCTTGAAGACCTAAAGACTGCCAGAGACTTACATCTCGAGCTACTTCCGATCATGAAGGCATTGTTTGTGGAGTCGAACCCCATACCCGTCAAATACGCGCTAAGCCTAATGGGTTATTGCGCAAACGAACTTCGCCTTCCTCTCACTGAGTTGTCCGACACGAATCGAAAGGTTGTGGAACGTGCCATGAAAGAGAGTGGTGTGCTGTGAGATATGGACTAATCGGCTCTTCTGGAAGAATGGGAAAGGAGATCATTGAAACTTTCAAAGGACATGACCTCGTTCTTGAGGTTAGTGACACTGGTATATTCAGGCACGGGGAACCCGAAATCATAATAGATTTTTCGAATCGCGAAGCTTTGAAGACCGCAATTGAGATGGCTTATCAATTCGGTGCCGGAATCGTTACAGGAACGACTGCTCTAAACCAGTCAGACATTGCCGATCTTAGAAGGCTCGCAGAAAAGGTCCCGGTAGTTCAGAGTTTCAATTTCTCCACCGGTATAAACCTACTGAGAATGATCTTGAAAGAGTATTCATCTCTGCTGGAGGAATTTGAAGCAGAGATAATTGAAGTCCATCACAGCGCGAAGAAAGACGCTCCTTCCGGTACCGCTATCATGCTTAAGGAATCCGTAGGGAGGGATCTGCCTATCCATTCTGTACGGACGGGAGGCATCCCAGGAGACCACAGAGTGTTTTTTGCCAACGAGGGAGAGGTTATAGAGATAAGCCACAGGGTCATCTCTCGCAAAGTCTTCGCGATAGGTGCACTGAAGGCCGCAATGTTCTGCGCTGAGAGGGAAAACGGTTTCTACTCCTATGAGGAGGTTGTCAGATGGATGCAGAAACGATAATAAAAATGATAAGAGACTCCAAGAAGAAGACGCCTTCCGTCTGCTATCTTTGCGGTGATCTCGAAGGTTTCAGATCTGGCAACACCACGTTCATTGGAGGAAGGGATTTTGGTATCCTTTTCGGCGACCTGAAAGAGATAAGAGAAATACTTGAAACGAACTCCGAAAAGATAACCTCTCACTATCTCGAGGTGAGAGCAAGAAACTCTGCTCTTCCACTGGCTGAACTCGAAAATTATCGTGCAAGGATAGAACCAGGTGCAATAATCCGAGAAATGGTCGAGATCGGAGACAACGCAGTGATAATGATGGGAGCCGTAATTAACGTTGGAGCTGTCATCGGTCGTGAAACAATGATAGACATGAACGTAGTTGTCGGAGGTCGTGCGATAATCGGTGCCAACTGTCATATAGGAGCCGGTGCCGTAATTGCCGGAGTTGTCGAGCCACCAAGCGCTACGCCTGTAATCATAGAAGATAACGTACTGGTCGGAGCAAATGCGGTCGTTCTCGAAGGCATAAGGATAGGAGAGCACTCGGTGATTGCAGCGGGAGCGGTTGTGACGAAAGATGTACCCCCGCGTTCGGTTGCGGCCGGGATGCCGGCGAGGGTGATAAAGCAGTTCGACGAGAAAACTGCGAGTAAAACCAGCCTCGTCAAAGAGCTGCGCGAGATTCGGGAGAGCTAGATGATTGTCCAGAAGTATGGAGGCTCTTCTGTCGCCAATGCAGAGAGAATAATGAACGTTGCAACAAGAATAAAGAAACGAGTAGATGACGGCGAAAAGATGATCGTTGTTGTTTCGGCTATGGGAAAGACAACCAATGATCTGATTTCCATAGCCAAAAGCCTGACTCCTGTCCCTGATGAGAGGGAGCTTGCGATGCTTCTTGCGACAGGAGAACAGGTTTCGGCGGCGCTTCTTTCTATAGCTCTTCTTAGTATGGGTGTCCGTTCGATCTCGCACAACGCAATGCAGCTTGATATAAGCACCGTTGGAGATTTCAGCAACGCAAGAATCGCAGATCTTAACCTCGAAAAGATGTATGCAGAACTTGAGAACTATGATGTGATAGTCGTTACAGGTTTTCAAGGTGTCGATCGCGATGGGAATCTTACTACCCTCGGGCGGGGAGGATCGGATACTTCTGCTGTCGCGATTGCTGCAAAGGCTGGGGTCTCATGTGAGATATTCAGCGATGTCGCCGGAGTCTACACCTGCGATCCCAAGGTTCACAAAGATGCGAGAAAGCTCCAATTCATTACATATGACGAAATGCTGGAAATGGCGGCTCTAGGGGCAAGAGTCCTTCACTCGAGATCGGTGGAGATAGCAAAGAAGTACAACGTTGAGATCCTTTGCCTGTCGTCATTCAACGAAGAAGGAGGGACCAGAGTAGTGAGCAGGCTTCCCGAATGGCTGGAACAGCCTGTCGTAACGGGTGCTACGATAGACACAAACCAGCTGAAGATAACGATAAACAAATTGCCCGGAAATACGGATGTTGTCAGCAAGATCTTTCAGGCCGTTGCAGGTTCGAATTTCAACGTTGACATGATATCTATTGTGAATGACAACGGACATATACACCTTGCATTTACTGTTCTCTCGGCCAGTCCGGCGGCGATAAAGAGGACTATAGAAAACGTTCTTGTGGATATCGACAACTGGGAACTCGCAATAGATGAGGATGTTGCGAAGATATCAACGGTTGGCGTTGGCATGAAATCGAGCGCAGGGGTAGCCGCCCGTTTCTTCCTTGCACTCCAGAAGGCTGGAGTCAGAATAATCGGGACTACTACGTCTGAAATAAAGATCTCCGTTCTCGTACCGAAATTACAGGCAAGCACAGCCTTGAAGGCGCTGCTTGACGAGTTCGAATTGTGAGCTGAGTACAATGCTTTCAAACGTATACTCACCATTTCCTCTCGAGATAAGGAGTGCACACGGAATAAGAATAAATACTGACAAGGGTGAATTCATCGACACATTTTCAGGAATAGGAGTACTTGCTTTCGGTCATACGGATGAAGCAACGATTGAAGCAGTCTCTAGGAAGATGGCAAGGTACTCTCACACATCAAACTACTTTCTCGACGATGATGCCGAAAGGCTTAGCGAAAGTCTCCTGAAATTTGTTAATTCCAGCGGCGAGGTGTATTTTTCAAACTCCGGCACCGAGGCCACAGAAGCTGCGATCAAAGCCGTTAGGAAGTTGAAAAAGGGGAAACTGATTTCCTTTGAAGGCAACTTTCATGGGCGAACCATCGGTGCTCTCTCTTTGACACATAGTGAAATACTGCGAAGGCCTTTCGAACCGCTTCTTCCCGACGTCCTCTTTCTTCCCAAAAAAGCGGAGGCATTTGCTGAATCGGTCAAGGAAAATGAAATCGCCGCCGTTTTTGTAGAATCGATTCAGGGAAACAGCGGAGTGTACTTGTATCCTTCCGAACTGATCGAAACGATTGAGGTACTCAGGAAGGAAAAGGGCTTTCTGGTGGTCGCCGACGAGATTCAGGCGGGCCTTTGCAGAACAGGCGAATACTTTGGTTATCAGAATTACGGATTGGAACCGGATATTGTAATACTTGGAAAAGCTGTCGGAGGCGGTCTGCCTCTTGGCGCCACGGTCTTCAGAAAGCTATCACCGTTTTCTCTCGGGGATCACGGCTCAACATTTGCTCCGAACCCTCTCAGTCTTGCAGCAGGGCTCTCTGTTCTGTCTAGAATGAATTCGGCCCTTCTCGAAAGTGTTAGAATAAATGGAGCGCGTCTTATGCAAAACCTCAAGAGTCTTCCTTGGGCAAGGGATGTTCGAGGTAAGGGGCTCATGATAGGAGTCACGGCCGAAAACCCCAACGGGGTGAAAAGCATGGCCTTTGAAAGAAATGTCTTGCTCAATGTAACTGGAGGGAGCATAAGGTTTTTGCCAGCGCTTAATATCAGGTCTGAAGAGATTGATGAGATAACAGAAAGGCTGAATTTTGGAGGTTGAGATGATTGATTTTCAGAAGCTTGCTGGTGAATTCGGTACGCCGCTATATGTCTACGATGCAGAGAAGATAAGAAAGAGAATCGACAAAGCAAAGAGGGTTTTCGAGGGGCTGGATGCAGAGATAGTCTTTGCGTTGAAGGCAAACAGCAATCCCGCTCTTCTAAAGATAATGGCAGAAGAAGGCATTGGTGCGGATGTTGTTTCAAGAGGTGAGCTCCTCGCATCGAAAATGGCCGGCATGAAGCGAATTCTCTGGAATGGTAACGGAAAGACCCATGGAGATATTGTGCATTTCACAAATCAGGGTGTTGACACTGTCTCCATCGACTCGCTGCAGGAACTGCCTCTTTGGGATGGGATAGATGTCGTGAAGCTTCTAAGAGTCAATCCGGATGTTGACGCGCACACCCACCCACATATCTCGACAGGACTCAAAGCCCACAAATTTGGAGTTCCAATCGAAAAGGTCGAGACGGTGGCCGACAGGATCGATGGCCTACATCTTCACATTGGATCTCAAATCACCGAAGTAGAACCATTTGTTGACGCCTATTCCAAAGTTCTCGAATGTGCTAAGCAATTCGGCTTCAAGCACATCGATCTCGGCGGGGGCTGGGGTATTAACTATGAAGGCAAAGAGCTTGATATAGAAAAGTTGCAGGCGGCCGTCTCGGGAATGTTTTCTGACTTCAATGGAAAACTGATTTCAGAGCTGGGTAGATTCATCATCGGTCCGGCAGGATACCTCGTGACTTCGGTTGTGAGTGTTAAACCCTCGGAAAAAATCTTTATCGTTACCGATGCAGGGATGAATGCACTGATAAGACCTGCCTTATATGATGCTCATCACGGAGTTATAGTCCTCTCCGGCACCAAGAAGACGGCAACTGCCGACGTTGTCGGTCCTCTTTGCGAAAGCGGCGACATACTTGCAAGAGGCCGGAAGCTCGAAGTACCTATACCAGGTACGGCAATCGTATTCGAAAACGCCGGTGCCTACGGCTTTTCCATGGCAAACAACTACAATGGGATGCCGCTGCCCGCAGAAGTACTCGTCGATGGTGATTATGTCAAACTTATCCGCAGACGCCAAAGTATAGAAGAACTCTTCACAAACGTGAAGCTGTGAAGAACCGTTCTTCGTGAGCCTTACAAGGGCAATAACATCTGACGTCCTACGAGCTCAATTGAGAAAAAGCACTGTCGAGACGTTCGCTTCGTTCACGGAGAAGGTGAGAGAAAAGCTAGTCACTGCTGAAATTAGACGCAAGGCGCCGAAAGAACATCGACGGACGCAAGGCTGGCTTCGCCAGGTCGCAATGCCCGGAGAAGCATCCGGGGACGCAAGGCTGCCTTCGGCAGGAGGCGATTTTGAAGACTGTCTGTTCGCACAGACCAGTTTCGGCTTTGCGAGACCAACAAGAAGCATCGAGAAAGGGCTGGTAGAGACGGTCGCTTCGCTCACGAGAAGGCCGAGAAGCGAAAACAGGGACTGACAGTGCCCTGAAGAACCGCTATACGCTAAAGAACGAGGACCCGCTGAGCGCTGGCGAGGACAACGTTGTCCGTCAATGGCCCGCCGTACTCCATCCGACCCGCGCCGGCCGAAGAGGAAAAAGCAGTTCTTCGTTCCAGATAGAAGATCTGTTCCTCGTTCTTAATCAAGGTCATATTGTGAGAGGATGCAGATCCTGGCCTGAAGCTCGCTAGGATGACATGAAAGAGCTTCATCACGCAGAGCCCTCCCTGGAATCCGCTCACTTCATCATCCCGTGATGGTTCTGCAGGGGATCTCGCCCCGAAGATCCGCTGTGCGCTGAAAAACGGTGAACCTGCTGATCGCTGGAAGAGCCGCTGTACGCTGTATAGAGCCGTCTTCGTTGAATCGAATAGTAGATCTTGGAATACAGCGGAGAGACATCTGAAATAAAACCCTCGAGAGCATTTAGAATAGTGATTGCTCAATCTTTGCCAGACTCCAGAACCGAGAGCCGCTTTTTAGCTTTTGTTCTTATAACTTGCAACTTGAATCTTGGAACTTGGAACTGATGACCAAGAACGTGGACGCGAAGCGTCGGAACGAGGAACTGCTCTTGTTCCTAAAAATGGAGTCCCTCTTTTTCAGACGATCTCTAAAGTGTTTTGACGAACCAATCTACGGTGGCCCCGATCAACTGATCAAAGGCTGTCATGTCCCCCGTGAAAATGTTGAACGTATGGTCCGCGCCTTCTATAAGAAGAACTTCTGACTCATTGTTTCTTGATGCATCGACAATTCTCTGAGCATTTACAGGATCAACTACTGTATCTAGAGCACCATTGATTGCTAGTACTGGCGCTGTGGAGTTAGAGAAGACCTGTAACACGTCAGTGCCATAAGCTTCATCGAACCACTGAAGACCTAGCTTAAGGGAGCTTCTCCATTCAAATGTAAGCTCATAGAATCCGTTTTCCTTTGCAATTTCGTAAGCTTCTAGATCTGCAACACCTGACAGGTCGGGTGCGCCTGCCCAACAAACAACGGACTTGTAAGCGGGATTTTCACCTGCTGCGAGCAAAGCAATTGTTCCACCCTGGCTCCAGCCCATTACTCCTGCTCTATGGCCGTCTATTCTCGGAAGACTTGCTGCGTAAGCGAAGGCGATATTCGTATCGTCCACAGCCGATGTGAAGTTGTAGTCGATGTAGTCTGCAGTACTCTCGCCATTACCAATGAAGTCGAAGCGGACACTGGCAATACCTGCCTCTGCGAGAGCAGGAACTGCCAGGAGGTAGCCTCCGCCGGCTTCGCTCTTGTCAGAGCCGGTTCCATGAAGCATGACGACTATTGGAAATGGTCCATCGCCTTTAGGGATGCAGATAACAGCAGGAATATCATGATCGATATTGGGAATCATGACCGATATTTCCGTATACGCCGCAGGAATCTTCAATACCGTTCCCACCTGCAGTGCAAACTCATCAGTGATTCCGTTGAGTTCAGCGATTTCCTTCCAGTCGACATCATAGGTCTTTGCAATCTCCCATAGAGTGTCTCCCTTT
>JACDJB010001871.1_pt1 | contig 16240 bp, 10 predicted proteins | sample 7454121 | NCBI WGS metagenome assembly JACDJB01 (sample SAMN14253290, study PRJNA609438) | sludge metagenome | isolation source: sludge after 25d culture with pyrite | collected 2018-12-20 | reverse complement strand
GACCGGGAACGGTGTGGAGGACCTCTGGGCCGCCGTGGTCGAACACGCCCGCCGGTCCGCTGAGTCCGGCGAGCTGGCCCGCCGTCGCGCAGCGCGGGCGGACGCCGAGCTGCGGGCCGTGGTGATCGCCCGGTTGACCGAGCAGGCCGCGGCGATCTGCGACGGACCGGCATGGGAGCACGCACGAGCGGCGGTCCGCGACGCGGATCTCGATCCTTGGGCGGCCGCTGGCGAGTTGCTGGACTGACGGCCACCGAGCGTCGCGGGCCGGTTTCAGGTCGCGGGATCGCACTCGGCGCACGTGCCGACCAGGTCCAGGCGGTGGTGCTGGACGGTGAACCCCTTCGCCCCTGCCGCGCCGTCCAGGGCGCCGTGCAGGCTCCGCTCCAGCTCGTCGCTGGCGACGAAGTCCTCCACCCGGCCGCAGCGGGTGCACACGAGGTGGTGGTGGTGGTGGGTCAGGTCTTCGGCCAGCTCGAAGTGGCTGTACTCGTCTCCGGCGACGATCCGGTACACGACGCCGGCGTCGATCAGCTCGGCCAGGTTGCGATACGCGCTGCTCTGCGCCAGCTGGTCCGCCTGCTCCAGGATGTCGGGGATCGTGAGCGGTCGATCGGTCGATGCGAGCACCTCGACCACCTCGCGGCGCGAGCGCGTGTAGCGGAGTCCGGCGACCCGGAGCCGGTGCGACACCGTGAGGTGCAGGTCGTCCCGATCGGGCGCGTGCTCGTGCTCGTCGGCCACGTCCCGGAGCGTAGCGTCGTCGTTGGGAACGAGTGGGAACGGCGCTACCGTCAGTCTCGATGATCGACGGGAGCGTGGACGAGGGCAGCGTTCCGTCGAACCTGCCGTCGGGCATCCGGCTGCGTGGCGTCATCGCGACCGGCGGGTCGTCGGTGTTGTGGCGCGCCCGCGACCGGCGTAGCGGTCGGGACGTCGCGGTGAAGGTGCTCCGCCTGCCGCACGACGCCGAGGGCCGCGAGCGCGTCGTCGACCGCTTCTCCCACGAGATGCGAGCCCTCGCCCGCCTTTCCCACGTGCCGACGGTGCTCGACGTTCGCTCCGCCGGATCCGACGCGCGGACGTGCTGGCTGGTCACCGCGCTCGCCACCGGCGACCTGCTGTCCGCGGCGCCGCTGGCGACCGAGGACCTGCTCGTGGTGGCTGGCGCCACTGCCGATGCGCTGGCCGCAGCGCACCGACTCGATGTGGTCCACGGCGACGTGACGCCGGCCAACGTGGTGTGGGTCGACGAGGCTCCGGTCCTCGCCGACTTCGGGCTCGCGGTGCTGCAGGTGGACTCGGCGGCCGATGCGGCTCGCGGGGCGACCCCGGGTTGGGCAGCACCGGAGCGCTGGGAGCAACCGATGCCCACCCCGGCATCGGATGTGTACGGATGGGGGGCGACGATCTGGACGGCCTCCACCGGCGAGCGGCCATCGGGGCGCGGCCTCCTCGACGTGACGGCGCTGCCGCGGGGCCTCGACCGGATGGTGGCCCAGGCCTGTGAACCGCAACCCGACGACCGGCCGAGCGCGGTCGACCTGGCCGCAGCGGTGGCCGCTGAACGTCGACGGAGGGACCGGTACTGTCCGGACCCATGACCGACACCCCTCCCGCCGCCAGCCCCGGCTCCGACGACCGCGTCGCGAGCAGTGAGTCGCCGGTCCGCCACGAGCGCACCGATGCCGGCATCGACGTGCTCACCCTGCAGCACGGCAAGGTCAACGCGTTGAGCGTCGAGGTCCTCGGCGCGCTGCAGGTCGAGGCCGAGCGGCTGGGTTCGCAGGGTGCCCGCGCCGTGGTCGTGACCGGTGGCCCCAAGCTGTTCGCTGCCGGGGCGGACATCACGCAGTTCGCAGAGCGTGGCGGCGAGGAGCCGTTCGCCATCGAGGCGCCGGCCCGAGTGGCCGAGATCGGCCGGGCGTTCCTGGATGCGCTCGGTGCGGTGGCCGCACTGCCGTGTCCGACCATCGCCGCGGTCAACGGCGTGGCACTCGGCGGCGGTTGCGAGCTGGCGCTTGCCTGCGACTTCAGGATCGCGTCGGAACGAGCGAGGTTCGGCCAGCCCGAGATCCTGCTCGGCATCATCCCCGGCGGGGGCGGCACGCAGCGCCTGGCCCGCCTGGTCGGCCCCGCGCGGGCCAAGGACCTGGTCTTCAGCGGTCGCACCGTCGACGCGGACGAGGCGCTGTCCATAGGGCTGGTCGATCGGGTGACCGACGGTGACGCCCTGGCCGCTGCGCTCGAGTGGGCGGAGCTGCTCGCCCGAGGCCCGCGCCACGCGCTGGCGCTCGCCAAGCAGGCCGTCGACGAGGGGCTGGAGGCGACGCTGGCCGACGGCCTGTTGGTCGAGCAGCGCCTGTTCGTCGACTCGTTCGGCACCCCCGACGCTCGGATCGGCGTCAGCTCGTTCCTCCACGACGGGCCGGGCCGAGCCGACTTCGCCTGAGGAGCACCGACTCCATCGGCGGCCCCGCTCAGCAGGCCCAGGCGACGTGGCCGAGCTCGAGGGGGGTGTCGACCAGCGCGTCGGCCGGCACCACCCGAACCGTCACACCCATGCGTCCGGCGGCCAGTATCGGCGCTTCGCCGGCGAAGGAGCGATGTCCGTCATCGACGGCACCTTCGTCGACCATGGCGACGGTCACGGGTTCCTCGAGCTCGCCCGACTGGCCGACACGACCGGCGACGAGCTGCACCTCGACCTCGCTCGGTGAGAGCGCGCCGAGTGCGACCTTGGCGGTGACCCGGCGGGTGCCGCCCAGGTCCGCGATCGAGTCGTCGACGTCGACGTCGTCGACGTGCACCTGGTGCCAGCTGGCGTCGAGCCGCTCGCGCAGCGCCGCCAGCGCCTTGGCGCCGGCGAGGTGATCGTTCGACAGCGCTGCGCCACGGGCGGCGGCGGGCAGGTAGAGGTCCTGGACGTAGTCGCGCACCATGCGGTGGGCGGAGACGAACGGAGCGAGGGTTCGCAACGACTCCTTCATGATCGCCACCCAGGCGGTGGGGACCTGGCCGGGGTCCGCCGAGTGGTAGGTGGGTACGATCTGCGTCTCGAGGATGTCGAACAGGCTGTTCGCCTCCAGCTCGGCACGGCGTTCCTCGTCCTCGACGGCCTCCGCAGAGGAGATCGCCCAGCCGTTCGGCCCGTCCACGCCGTCGGGCCGGGCGCCCTGAGGTGAGTCGGCACGGAAGCACTCCGCCCACCAGCCGTCGAGCACCGAGCAGTGCATCGCACCGTTCATGACCGCCTTCATGCCGCTGGTGCCCGATGCCTCCATCGGTCGCACCGGCGTGTTGAGCCAGATGTCGGCGCCCTGGACGAGCGCCCGGGCGAGCGCGATGTCGTAGTCCTCGACGAACATGAAGCGGCTGCGGATGTCGGGGTCGTGGGAGAACGCGACGATCTGGCGGATGAGCTCCTTGCCGCTGTCGTCGGCCGGGTGCGCCTTGCCCGCGAAGACGAACTGGATCGGTCGATCGGTGTCGGCCAGCAGGGCGCGCAGTCGGTCCGACTGGCTCAGGAGGAGCGCGGCGCGCTTGTAGGTGGCGAAGCGTCGGGCGAAGCAGATCGTGAGCGCGTCGGGGTCGAGCGCGTCCTGTGCCCAGGCCAGATCGGACGGCGAGCGACCGAGCGATGCCCCCGACGCGGCCAGGCGGTCGCGGACCTGGTCGATCATCCGCACCTTGGCGGCGCGGTGGGCCTGCCAGATGACGTCGTCGTCGACCGAGGTGATGGCGTCCCACGACGTCGGGCCGGCCCACTGCCAGTCGTCGCCGATGCGCTCGGAGAACAGGTCGGCGAGCTCTGGTGACACCCAGGTGGAGCCGTGGACGCCGTTGGTGATGTGGCCGACGGGCGTCTCCGACTGGGGCACGCCAGGCCACAGGTCGTGGAACATCTCCCGACTCACCTCGCCGTGGAGGGCCGACACGCCGTTGCGCCGCTCGGCCAGCCGCATGCCCATCACGGCCATGTTGAACCGGTCGCCGGGTTCGGACCCCGGACGGTGTCCGAGCTCCATGAGCTGGTCGATCCCGATGCCGCACTCCTCAGCCCAACCGGAGAAGTACGCCTCGATCAGCTCACGGGGGAACTGGTCGATGCCGGCGGGCACCGGGGTGTGGGTCGTGAACACCGCTGCGGCGCGGACGGCTTCGAGCGCCTGCGGGAACGTGAGCCCTTCGCGCTGCATGTAGTTGCGGATCCGCTCGAGACCCAGGAAGCCGGCGTGGCCCTCGTTGGTGTGGAAGACGTGTGCGGGGACGCCGAGCGCTTCCAGGGCGCGGACCCCGCCGATGCCGAGGAGGATCTCCTGGCGGAGCCGGTGCTCGACGTCGCCGCCGTACAGGCGGTCGGTGACGAGTTGAAGGTCGTGGGGGTTCTCCTCGATGTCGGCGTCGAGCAGGTACAGCGGGGTCCGACCGATGGTGGCCTTCCACACCTGCGCGATGAGGGGTCGCCCGGCCAGATCCACGGTGACACGCACGCCATCGCACAGCTCGAGGGCCATCGCGTACGGGTCGAGGTCGGGGAAGCGCTCCTGCTGCCATCCATCGACGGTGAGCGACTGGCGGAAGTAGCCGTGGCGGTAGAACAGACCGATCGCGACGAGCGGGACGCCCAGGTCGGAGGCGGCCTTGAGGTGGTCGCCGGCCAGGACGCCCAGACCCCCCGAGTACTGCGGTACTGCCTCGGTGATGCCGAACTCCGGGGAGAAGTACGCGACGACACCACCGTCGAGCGCGGACTCTCCGTCCGCTGTGGTCGTCACGTGCCCGTCCGACAGCTCGTGTTGGAACCAGCGGGGCAGCGACTCGTAGGCGTCGAGCGACGCCGTCGTCGCGCTGAGCCGCTCCAGGAACGCCGGATCCGACGCCAGGTCGTCCAGCCGTTCGGGTGCGACCTCGGCCAGCACCCGACGGGGGTCGTGACCACCGTCGTCCCACACGTGGGGGTCGATTCCGGCGAACAGCTCGCGGGTCGGCCGGTCCCAGGACCAGCGGAGGTTGCTGGCCAGGCGATCGAGCGGGGCGAGGGCCTCAGGCAGACGCGGTCGGACGGTGAAGGAACGCAGTGCTTTCACTTCGGGGAGGGTACCTGCCGGTCGACTCCGGACCGTCGGGTCGACGCGCGGTTCACGCGACGTTCACGGCTACCGTCGGACGGAGATGGCACGTTCGTCCACTCCGCGTCGCATCACCTTCCGTGACCTGGTACCGCAGAGTCCACATGGCTGGCCGGCCCGGGCGATCGCAGGCGACACCGTGACGGTCGCGGCCACGTTGGTCCGCGACGGCCACGGCCTGCTGTCGGCGCGGGTGCGATGGCGACGGCTGGATCGGGACGACTCTCCGGTCGGTCAGCAGCGCTGGAGCGTCGCAGCGCTGGCTGACCGGGCCGACGGCTCGGGTCGATGGGAGGGAGCCGTCGAGCTCCCCGAGCCCGGACGTTACGAGCTGCAGGTGCAGGCATGGCTCGACCGGTTCGCCACGTGGCGCCGCGACCTGCGCGAGCGGGCCGCCGCCGGCCAGGATCTGGAGCTCGAGTTCGAGGTGGGTGCCCGACTGATCGAGTCGCTCGTGGGCGAGGTGCCCACGTCGTCGGCGCCACGACTGAGCGACGCTGTCGACGCGCTCCGCTCGACCACGTGCAGCGACCAGGTGCGATTGACCGCAGGGCTCGACGACGCAGTCGCCGTGCTGCTCGCCGGAGTGCCGGACCCGCAGGAGCTGGCCGGCTCGGAGCGCATCGTCGTACGAGCCGATCGCGAGCGCGCGGCGTACGGCAGCTGGTACGAGCTGTTCCCCCGCTCCGAGGGTGGCTTCGTCGAGGGAGCGGCGACGTGGGATCGGCTGGAGGTCGTCGCCGCGGCAGGCTTCGACGTGCTGTACCTCCCGCCGATCCACCCGATCGGCGTCACCAACCGCAAGGGCCCCGACAACACGCTGTTTGCGCGCGCAGGCGACGTCGGCAGCCCGTGGGCGATCGGCCTGGCCGGTGGTGCCGAGGAGGGCGACGGCGGCCACACGTCGCTGCACCCCGACCTGGGAACGCTCGAGGACTTCGACCGGTTCGTCGCCCGGGCCGGCGACCTCGGCGTGGAGGTGGCGCTCGACATCGCGTTCCAGTGCAGCCCCGATCACCCCTGGGCGTCCGAGCATCCCGAGTGGTTCACACAGCTGCCCGACGGCTCGATCCGCTTCGCGGAGAACCCGCCGAAGAAGTACCAGGACATCTACCCGATCAACTTCTGGCCCGACGACGAGGCCGAGCGCGTGGCGCTGTGGGAGGCGTGCCGGGGCGTGTTCGAGTTCTGGGCGGAGCGCGGCATCCGCACCTTCCGGGTCGACAACCCGCACACCAAGCCGGTGGCGTTCTGGGCCTGGGTGATCCCCGAGCTGCTCGAACGCTGGCCGGACCTGGTGCTGTTGGCCGAGGCCTTCACGATGCCGGCGATGATGCACACCCTCGCCGAGGTGGGGTTCCACCAGAGCTACACGTACTTCACGTGGCGCACCGACGCGTGGGCGCTACGGGAGTACGGCGAGGAGCTGGTGTGGGGTCCCGCCGCCGGTTACTTCCGCCCGAACTTCTGGCCGAACACGCCCGACATCCTGTCGGGGCCCCTGCGTGACGGTCCGCTGTCAGCGTTCCGGCTGCGGGCGGTGCTCGCAGCCACGATGTCGCCGAGCTGGGGCGTCTACTCGGGCTACGAGCTCGGCGAGAACCGTCCGGCGTCGGAGACCAACGAGGAGTACCTCGACAGCGAGAAGTACGAGCTGCGAGAGCGTGACTGGTCTGACCCCGATTCGCTCATGGCGCTCCTGGCAAGGCTGAACCGCATCCGTCGCGACCACCCGTCGCTGCAGCGGATCGGCTCGCTGCGCTTCCACCACGTCGACGGTGACGACCTGCTGGCCTACTCGCACCACCTGCCGGCGGGGACCCGGCTCGGCGGCCTCACGCTGGACCGGCCCGACCGCGTGCTGTGCGTGGTCAACCTCCACCCGACCGAGGCGCGGCAGGGGACCGTGCACCTCGATCTCGAGGCCATGGGTCTCCCGGACGGCACGCCGTTCGACGTCCACGACGAGCTCGACGGCCGCACGTACCCGTGGGGCGGGTCGGCCAACTACGTGCTGGTCGACCCGGCCGAGCGACCCGCGCACGTGTTCTCCGTCCGGTGCTCCTGACGCGACCCAGCGGTGCGATCCGTCGACGGGACGGATCGCACCGCTGGCGGTCGGTGCCCGACGGCGTCACGGCCGGAAGGTGACGACCTTGCCGTTCGGCGGTGGTGGCTCCTCTCCCTCGGGAACCTCCGGTCCGAGCGCGTCGACGGTCGCGTAGAGCCGCCCGCCCGACCACTCGAGCGCGGCCGGCTGGGACAGCTCCTCGACCGTCACCGGGCCACCCTTGCGGAGCTTCGACACCCTGTTGCCGAACAGCTCGGCCACGTACACGGTGCCGTCGGGAGCCACCGCGAGGTTGCTCGCTCCGAGGAAGCCGGTGCCGATCAGCTTGGCCCGACCGTTGATCGGATGCACCCGGAAGACGCCACCTCTCGCCCCGGCGCTGGCGTCCTCGGGACCGCCGGGCAGCGAGGACACGTACAGATGCAGATCCGGACCGAACTCCACGTCGGTCGGCACGGGCTCGAAGTTGAGCGTGAGCCCGATCGTGCACGTCGGCAGCCCGAAGGCCTCGGCCGCTTCGGCGGGGATGACCTCGGGTCGGGGCGGCAGCACCGACAACGTCCGGATCCTGCCGCTCCATTCGACGAACAGGATGGCGTTCGCTCCGGCATCGGCCACATAGGTTCCGAACGGCGTCACCACCAACTCGTATGGGTTCGCGTTGATGCCCCCGGTGTAGGGGAGGATCTCATCCTCTGGTGTGAAGCGCTCCGCGAGCTCTTCGAGGCACTCGTCCGACGCACCCTGGATCCCGTAGTGGTTGACCTGGTCCGGGTTGCGGGTCTCCTCGTACTTGCCCAGATCCGCGATCGTGCGGTCAGCGCCGTTCGGCATCCGGACCTTGAGGAACGTCCCGGCCTCGCCGCTGACGAGGTAGGCGACGGTGCCGAACGGTCCGGCCACGGCGCCTCCGGTGAAGCTGCCCGGGCTGCTGACGACGTCGGACACGCCGCCCTTGCCGACCCGCGACACCGCGCCGGCGAACGACTGGCTGACCAGCACGTTCGGTCCCTTGCGACCGTGCGACACGTCGAGGTGCAGCGGCCCGACCAGACCGTCGGCCAGCGTGGTCACACGGCTCCCGCCCCCGCTCCCGCCTTGTCCACTGCCGTAGCCCCCGGCGCCGGCCACGCCCGTGCCCGCAACGGCGGTCGTGGCGACGGCGATGGCGATGGCGGCGAATGCGGCGACGAGTCGTCGTGCCGGTCCCGATCCGCCGCGTCGCGTCCGTCTCCGGGCGCGTCGTTCTGCTGAAGTGCTCATGCGCGGTGCTCCTCCTGTCCTGCGGGTGATCGTCGCCCGCGTTCCCTTCCTCCACTCTGCGCCCGTGGGCCGCTCAGGGGAAGGGTGCGTTCAGGTGGCCCCAAGGGGGTGCCAGCACACCAGGGTGCGCGGGGTGCGCCGATACATTGGGCGCCAGATGATGCAGCCCCCCTCCACCGGTTCCCTGCCCGTCGCGGACCCCTACTGGTTCCGCCGCTCCGTCTTCTACGAGGTGCTCGTACGCGGCTTCTACGACGCCACCGGCGACGGCAACGGTGACCTCCGCGGCCTGACCGAGAAGCTCGACTACCTGGAGTGGCTGGGCATCGACTGCCTCTGGCTCCTGCCCTTCTACTCCTCGCCGCTGAAGGACGGGGGCTACGACATCGCGGACTTCTACGAGGTGCATCCCGACTTCGGCACGACCGAGGACGCCGCCCGTCTGATCGACGAGGCGCACCGGCGCGGCATCCGCGTCGTGGCCGACATGGTGGTGAACCACACCTCCGACCAGCACCCCTGGTTCCAGGAGAGCCGCCAGGACAGGACCAACCCCAAGGCCGACTGGTACGTGTGGGGGGACGACGACCAGCGCTGGTCCGAGGCCCGCATCATCTTCACCGACACCGAGGCGTCCAACTGGAGCTGGGACCCGGCGCGCGGCCAGTACTACTGGCATCGGTTCTTCCACCACCAGCCCGACCTCAACTACGACAACCCCGACGTGCAGCAGGCCATGTTTGACGTCGTGACCCACTGGCTCGGGCTCGGGCTCGACGGGTTCCGCCTCGACGCGGTGCCGTACCTGTTCGAGCGCGACGGGACCAACGGGGAGAACCTGCCGGAGACCCACGACTACCTGCGCCGCCTGCGCAAGGAGGTCGACGACCAGTTCCCCGGCAAGGTCCTGCTCGCCGAGGCCAACCAGTGGCCCGAGGACGTCGTCGAGTACTTCGGTGCCGGCGACGAGTGCCACATGTGCTTCCACTTCCCGCTGATGCCGCGCATGTTCATGAGCCTCCGCCGCGAGGAGTCCACGCCGATCGCGGAGATCCTGGCGCGCATGCCCCACATCCCCGACGGGTGCCAGTGGGGCATCTTCCTTCGCAACCACGACGAGCTGACCCTCGAGATGGTGTCCGACGAGGACCGCGACTACATGTACGCGGAGTACGCGAGGGACCCGCGCATGCGTCGGAACGTGGGGATCGCCCGGAGGCTGTTCCCCCTGCTCGAGAACGATCGTCGCCAGGCCGAGCTTCTGCACGCGCTGCTGTTCTCCATGCCGGGCACGCCGATCCTGTACTACGGCGACGAGATCGGCATGGGCGACAACATCTACCTGGGTGACCGGGACGGCGTTCGCACACCGATGCAGTGGAACCCCGACCGCAACGGAGGGTTCTCCACGGCGGACTTCGCCCAGCTGTACCTCCCGCCGTTGATGGATCCCGTCTACGGCTTCCAGGCGGTGAACATCGAGGCAGAGCGCCGGGACTCGGCGTCGTTCCTCAACTGGCTGCGCCACATCATCCACGTGCGCCAGCAGCACTCGATCTTCGGACTGGGGGGGTTCGAGATCCTGGAGGTCTCGACTCCGTCGGTGTTCGCCTACCTGCGCACCCCGCAGGACGGCGCCGATGCCTCGGTTCGACCCGTGCTGTGCGTCAACAACTTCTCGGGCAAGGCCCAGCCGGCCGAGCTGATCCTGAGCCGACTGGCGGGCAGCGTGCCGGTCGAGCTGCTCGGTGGCGTGCAGTTCCCGGCGATCGGCGAGCTGCCGTACTTCGTCACCCTTCCGCCGTACGAGTTCCTGTGGTTCGAGCTCACCGACCCCATCTGACGGTCTGTGTCACATGCGGTCGAGGTCGAGCGCTGCGATCTGATCGGCCATCCGTTCGCCGACCCATCGCTGGGCGGCGGCGCCGTCGAAGTGCCGACCGTCACGGGGCCTCAACACGATGCCGTCCACCGTCGTGGGGCACGGCGAGGTGGGGCAGACCAGCCCGTCGAGGTCGAACGAGTCGACGCCGGGTGCGTTCGCGCCGATGTCCGCGATGATCTGGTTCAGGAGCGCTCCGCGCCGGTTGGCGTCGTGGTCGACCGGCATCGACTCGCCGGCGACGAACTCGGCGACGTTGACGAGCAGGACCTTCGCCCCCCGGCCCGAAAGTCGACCGATGGTGGCGCCGTAGAGCTGGTGCAGCATCGACGTGGCATCGGGGGTGCCGAACTCGTACCACCGTCCGGCGACGATGCGGTCCGAGGACTCCCACGACGACATCGCGACGACCAGGTCCGGTCGGGCCTTGGCCACCGAGCTCGTCTGCAGTCCTGGGATGGCGCCGTTGCACGCGGACGTGAAGCTCAGTGCGTTGCCCGCAGCGTCTGCCGGGTCGCCGGTCACGACGCCGCATCCAGGTGCGGCTGCGGTGGCGAAGGTGATCCCCCGAGCTTGCAGCGCGTCCCCCAGGCCGTCCTGAAGGCTCGCGGCCACGCTGTCGCCGACCAGCAGCACGCGCCTCGGGTGGCGCGATGGGGGCGTCGTCGGCGGTGGCGGTGCCACCGACGGTGCCGGAGACGGCGCGGGGACCGTCGCGCCGAGCGCCGTCGGTGGCTGCGTCGTGTCGAGCGGCGCGCTGGTGGGTGGCGGCTCAGTCGTCGTGGTGGGCGCCGCGATCACCGGTGCTTCGCGGATGTCGACGTCCCCGGGCTCGCGAGGGCGCAGGTAGTCGGGTTCGTCGGGCACGCCGCTGGTCACCGCGAAGTTGCTGATCAACAACAGGACCGCCGCGCACGGCACGGCGACGCGCGCCTGGCTGGTGGTGAGCATCCGACGGGACCGGACCGGCTGTTCGATCCAGCGGAACATCGCGATCGCCGCGACGGAGGTGACCGCCATCCGGAGCGCGAACAGGGCGATGGCTTCCGCTCCGGGCGAATCGAGACCGGTCCGCGCCGGTGTCAGCCACAGGAACACCGGCCAGTGCAGGAGGTAGAGGCCGTAGCTGACCCTGCCGATGGCGACGAGCGGTGCGAGCGAGAGGACCCGTGAGATCGGACCGTTCTGCAGGGACGCGACGACGACAGCAGCGCTGCAGGCTGCGGTGAGCAGCAGTCCCCAGGGGTAGAGCCAGCGGCTCGTGAGGTCCGCGAGGTGGAACAGCGCGACCAGGACGACCGAACCGACCGCGCCGGCGACCAGGGCGAGCTGTCGGATGCGCCCGTGGAGTCTGAGCCGCCGGAGCAGGAAGCCGGCGAGCAGCACCCCGGCGATCAGCTCGGCGGCCCGGGTGTCGGTGCCGAAGTACGCCCGGTCGATCGACGTGCGGGCGAACCAGCCGTTGGCGACGGCTGACGCCACACCCAGTGCGGCGAGCACGCCCAGGGTCGAACGAAGTCGCCGGCGTGGGGTGCCACGGCCCCGGACCAGGAGCCCGACCAGCAGGAGCGGCAGGAGGATGTAGAACTGCTGCTCGATCGCCAGGCTCCAGAAGTGCTCCAGCGGCGACGGTGGCGACTGCGAGGCTCCATAGCTGGTGCCCTTGGCGATGAAGTGCCAGTTGGCGAGCTCGGCGAGCGACCAGGGGACATCGCCGCGCAGGTCGCGCATCTGGGAGTCGTCCCATGCCCCGAGCGCGCCCATCACCACGACGAGCGCCATCGTCAGCCACGACGCGGCGAGGAGCCGTCGGAACCGGCGTGACCAGAAGGAGCGTAGGTCGATGCCGTCGGTCGCGGACCACTCTCGCAGCACGAGCGAGGTGATGAGGAACCCCGACAGGGTGAAGAACACCGAGACGCCGAGGAAGCCCCCGTCAGCGACCGCGAAGCCCCCGTGGAACACCATCACCGCGACGACGGCCACCGCTCGCATGCCGTCGAGGGCGGGGACGTGACCGAGCGGTTCGGGCGCCGGCGTCGACCGAAGTCGGATCGTCGAGCCGTCGGATCGGGTCAGGTGCACACGTGGAGAGGCTAGGTGCCGGCGCGGCTCCTGGATGGACGGCCCGTGGCCGGCGTTTTCGGCGTGTCGCCCACGAGCGGGTAGAAACTCGGGCATCGACGCAGGTTCCTTCTCCGCCGAGCTCGCCCGCCTGCTGCCCCCGTTCCTGGCCGGTCAGCGGTGGTTCGTCGCGGTCGAACGGCCCAGCATCCGCATCCGGCGGGTGGACACGCTGATCGACGGGTGGCCGAGCCTGCTGTGGGTGCTGGTCGAGGTGCGTGGGGACGGCGGTCGCGGTGAGCCGTCCTGGTACCAGGTTCCGCTGGGTGCGGCGTCGGAGCGGCCCGACGAGCTCCCCGACGTCGCCCACGTGGGGCACATGGCCACCGCTCGGGGTGACGCCCACCTGTTCGACGCGTTGGCCGACGAGGAGCTGGCGCTGGAGTTCTGCTCGATCATCGCTCCCGACCTGGATCTCAGCAGCGTGCGGGCCCAGCCCGGCGAGCAGTCGAACACGTCGCTCGTGCTCGACGAGCGGTGGATCGCGAAGGTGTTCCGCCGCGTCCAGCCGGGCCCGAACCCTGACATCGAGGTCACCGAGGCGCTCGGTCGGGTCGGCTTCGGCGCGGTCCCCGTCCCTGTCGCCACGTGGCGGCGCAGCAACACGGACTTCGCCGTCGTGCGCCGCTACGAACGCAGCCGGGGTGACGGCGTCGAGCTCGCCACGGCCTCGTTGCGCGAGATGTTCAACCGTCGTCGTCCGCCACGCGACTGCAAGCTGGACTTCGCCAAGGAGGCCCACCAGCTCGGTCGTGACGTGGCGAGCCTGCACGTGGCGTTGGCCGAGGCGTTCGGCGCCGAGCAGGCCGACGGTGGGAGCTGGGCCGACGACATGTCGGCGCAGCTGCATCGGATCGCTGACGGCCACCTCGACACCCACCGGATCGAAGAGGTGTATCAGCGCCTGCGCTCGGCCGACGACCTCGGAGCCGCCATCCGGATCCACGGGGACCTGCACCTGGGTCAGGTCCTGCGGCTGGCCCGTTCGTGGATGGTCCTCGACTTCGAGGGGGAGCCGGATCGGCCGATGGACGAGCGACGACGCCCTTCGTCGCCGCTGCGCGACGTGGCCGGCATGACCCGGTCGTTCCACTACGCGGCCGGCATCGCGCTGCGTGAGACGGGCACGCCGGACAAGGAGCTGCGCCTCCTGGCCGACGCGTGGGCGGAGCGGGCGATCAACACGTTCCTCTCGGGGTACGCGGAGATCGACGAGGTGCACCGGCTGCTGCCGCAGGCGCGAGCGTCTCGCGACGCGCTGCTCAGCGTTTTCGAGATGGACAAGGCGGTCTACGAGGTCGCCTACGAGCTGGCGCATCGTCCCGACCTGGTCGACCTGCCGATCCGTGCCGTGGAGCGCTTGCTCGACTTCGATGACGAGCTGCCGGAGCATCCGCCCGACGGCGAGGACCTGTTCTCGTGAACCCGTCCCGGGAACCACCCGCTCCGCTGCCGTCGCCGCCGGGCGACGTCGACGTCTACCTGTTCAACGAGGGTCGTCACCGGCGCCTGTGGGAGCTCCTCGGAGGTCACCTGCTCCCTCGCGGCGGCGCCACGTTCGCGGTGTGGGCACCCAACGCGCGGCGGGTGCGGGTGGTGGGGGACTGGGAGCACTGGTCCACCGACCACGAGGCGTTGGACCTCGAGCCGCAGCGCTCGAGCGGGATCTGGTGGGGACTCGAGCCTCGGGCCCGGGTCGGCCACGGGTACAAGTTCGAGATCACCGGCGCGGACGGCATCACGACCTTGCGGGCCGACCCGGTGGCCCGTCAGGCCGAGGTCCCGCCGCGCACCGCGTCGGTGCTGACGTCCGAGGGAGCGTTCGCCGTCGCCCAGGGCGAGCCGTCGCCGTGGCGGGACCCGAACGGACCGTGGCGGCGTGAGCGGGCGGAGCGCAACGCCGGTCGCCTGTCGGTGTACGAGGTCCATCTCGGTTCGTGGCGTCGCCACCCCGACGGCAGCTCCCACAGCGCCCGCCAGCTCGCCGAGCCGCTCGCCGATTGGGCGGCCGGGTTGGGCTTCACCCACATCGAGCTGATGCCGGTCGCCACCCACCCCTTCGGCGGGTCGTGGGGATATCAGGTCAGCGGCTACTTCGCCCCCGACGCCCGGCTGGGATCGCCCGACGACCTGCGCCACCTCGTCGACGTGTGCCACGACCGCGGTCTGGGGGTGCTGATCGACTGGGTGCCGGCGCACTTCCCCCGCGACGAGTTCGCGTTGGCACGCTTCGACGGCACCGCGCTCTACGAGCACGCAGACCCACGTCGTGGCTGGCACCCCGACTGGGGGACGTTGGTCTTCAACCACGGTCGGCGGGAGGTGCGGAACTTCCTGATCGCGAACGCCCTGTACTGGCTCGAGGAGTTCCGGGTCGACGGGCTGCGAGTCGACGCCGTCGCGTCGATGCTCTACCTCGACTACTCCCGCCGACCGGGCGAGTGGGTGCCGAACGAGCAAGGTGGACGCGAGGACCTGGATGCGCTCGGCTTCATCCGCGAGCTGAACGAGGTGGTCCACACCGAGCACCCGGGCGCGCTGATGATCGCCGAGGAGTCGACGTCGTGGCCGGGGGTCACCGCGCCGCTGGAGTGGGAGGGGCTCGGCTTCGACCGCAAGTGGAACCTGGGCTGGATGCACGACACGCTCGGCTACTTCGAACACGAGCCGGTGCACCGGGCCCATCACCACCACGAGCTCACGTTCCCCATGGTGTACGCCACACACGAGCGCTGGCTGCTCCCGTTGAGCCACGACGAGGTGGTCCACGGCAAGGGGTCGCTGCTGGCCAAGATGCCCGGCGACGAGTGGCAGCGATTCGCCAACCTGCGCGCCCTCTTGGCCTGGCAGTGGGCCCATCCGGGTCGTCAGCTGCTGTTCATGGGAGCCGAGCTCGCACAGGAGCGCGAGTGGTCCCACGATCGCGAGCTCGACTGGTGGCTGCTGCAGCACCCGGCCCACATGGGAGTCAAGGCGCTGGTCGAGGACCTCAACCGCATCCAGGCGGAGCACCCCGCGCTCTGGGCCGGCGACGAGGCGCTCGATGGCAGCTTCTGGTGGATGGAGGCCGACGACCGCGACCAGTCGGTGTTCGCGTTCAGCCGCCGGATCCCCGACGACCACCCGGTCCGTGCCGCTGAGGGCGCTGCGGGGGCAGAGTTGGTCGCGGTCGTCGCCAACCTGACGCCGGTGCCGCGCCACGGCTATCGCCTGGGCGTGCCGATGGCCGGTGACTGGCGCGTGCTGCTCGACACCGACAACCGCCGCTACGGCGGCAGCGGCCACGAGCTGGTGCCCGACGGCGGCGAGACCCTGGCGGTCGACGAGACGACGCCGTGGCAGCGGCAGCCCCATTCGCTGCGCCTGACCCTTCCCCCGCTCGCCGTGGTCATCCTCGCCCCACCCACAGCTCAGGGTGAGATCCGGGTCAGCGACCGGCGCCGGTAGGTTGCCGACGTGACCTACCCACCCGGGCCGCCCGTCGTCGGGCAGGAGGCCACGCAGCTGCCCACCTGCTACCGGCACCCCGATCGCCCCGGGGGTGTGGGCTGCCAGCGCTGCGGTCGGCCGATCTGCACGCAGTGCATGGTCCCGGCGTCGGTCGGCTACCAGTGCCCCGACTGCACCCACGCCCGTCCGCAGAAGGTGCTCACGGGTCCCGCCGCGTTCGGTCGGGCCGGCTCCGACGTGATCGTGGGCAAGGTGATCGTCGGTCTCAACGTGGCCGCGTACGCACTGATGGTCGTGCTCGGCGGGTCCACCAGCCCT
>JACDJB010001868.1_pt1 | contig 16265 bp, 8 predicted proteins | sample 7454121 | NCBI WGS metagenome assembly JACDJB01 (sample SAMN14253290, study PRJNA609438) | sludge metagenome | isolation source: sludge after 25d culture with pyrite | collected 2018-12-20 | reverse complement strand
ACGCTTGAGCAGCTTCCTGTTAAAACATTGGAACAGCTAAGTCCCGCGAAGATTGAAACTTTAAATGTTAAAGTTATAGAGAAAATGAGCCCGGCAACTTTAGAGAAATTAAATCCCAAAACATTGGAGAAATTAGACGTAAGTGTTCTAAAGTCATTGGATACAAGAGTTTTGAAAGGTTTAAATCAGGATGTTATAAAAAGGATAGATATTTTTAATCCTTTGAAATAAGTAAATCTGAATGGGAAAAAATGGAAAATTCGCCTAATATCATCCATCATCAGAAACTGGAGGTAGTTTTTAAAGATCGCCGTGAAGGAATGGAATTGCCCGGACGGCTGGCTGTTCTCTACAAAGAACAAATACTGCCTGCTTTTGAGCAAATTTTGGATGCTTTGGATTTTTCCGGCTTAAACATAAAAACAGACAGGCTCGAACTTAATGTTGGAAGTTTGAAATCTGCTGACTGGGAGAATGAGCTTGTAGAAAAAACCATCAGCCAATTTCGGGATGAACTTCAAAAAATGTTGGCTTCTTTCTCTGTTGACAAAGAAACTGCATTCCCAATGACAAAAGGCGTGGAGGTAAAAACATTTTCCGAAACGCAGTTTGATTTGTTTTTGAATTTCCTGATTTCTGGAGCTATGCCTTCATATTCTGAAAATTATTCCACGAAAAAGTTAGAAAAAGATATTTTGGATGAGTTACGGCAAAATAGCTTTTCAGAAAAGAGATTGGAAAATCTGTTACTCAACAATCCGGTTGCGCTGAAAAGATTTATTTTACAAAGTACAGATGATTTTGTGATTGAAGCGATGCAATTGATGGGGTATTTTCTCAAAGACTTTTTTCATTATTCTTTTACAGGAATAAACAAAACGCATCAAAAAATAATTAAAAACTGCATTTTGTTTCTTGAAAAAGAGAGAAATAGTATTGCAACGCAAACAGCAGCGGAAAGCTCTGCTCCGGTTGTTTTGCTTAAAAATACGCTGTCAGAGTTCAATAGTCAGGAACTTACTGATCCGATTCTGAGAAGATGGTTGGATGAGTTTTCCGGTGAAGAACAAAAATCACCGGAGAAAAAGGAATCCAGAAGAGATTTGCGAGACAGGAAATCTTTAGACGACAGTTTTGATAATGAAAGTAATATTGCTGATATTCACGTAGATAGTGTGATGGAAGCTGTCGGGCAAAATTTACAGATTGAAAAACCGGATAAATTAATAACACCCGATAGTAAAAGAGAAATTAAAAATATGCCGGCAGAATATTATATCTCCAACGCCGGGTTGGTAATTTGTCATCCCTGGTTGATTTCTCTCTTTAAAGAACTTGGCTATCTGGATGAATTGAACCGGTGGAAAAGCAAGGAATTGCATCAAAAGGCACTTTTGCTGACGCAATTTATGGTTACCGGCAGTACGGATATTGCTGAATTTGAGCTTCCGCTCAATAAAATTTTGTTGGGCTATCCGTTGTTTGAGCCGGTTGAACGCGAGTGGGAGCTGCTCACGGCTGAAAAAGATGAAGTGGAACAACTGCTTATTTCAGTGGTAAAACACTGGGGAAAACTCAAAAATACCACTGTTGACGGTTTAAGGGAAGCTTTTTTGCAACGCGACGGCAAACTGACACACAGCGAAACCGGCTGGCTTTTGCAGGTGGAGCAAAAATCCATAGATATTTTAATGGATTATCTGCCATGGTCGCTGCAATTCATAAAAAACAAAACGATGAAAGAGATGCTCAGGGTAGAATGGTGAAGAAATATTAAAATGATGATAATGAAAACAATAGCTGAAAAAACACGGAATTCAAACAGGAGTAGCAACAAACCTTTTTTCTCAGGGAATGGCACAAGATTCCATAATGGTGGTAAGAGCTCATTTTTTGAGCCGGTATCTTCGTTTGCATTAGGCGGCGAGGTGATACAGGCTAAACTTGAGGTTGGCGCTCCCGATTCGCCCGCGGAAAGAGAGGCTGAAACAATTGCCGACAGGGTGATGCGAATGGCGGAGCCAGCCTTTGTACAGCGGAAATGCACAACTTGTGATGATACAGAAAAAATTCGGCGAAAACCATTGATTGAAACCATTTCAAGAAATAGCTCCGGCAATGCTGCTCCGGTATCCGGAAATTTGAGCAGCAGAATTCAAAATGCACGCGGCGGAGGCAGTTCGCTGGACAGTTCCACGCAAAATTTTATGAGCAGTCGTTTTGGTGCAGATTTTTCCAATGTCAGGGTGCACACCGATTCCAATGCCGTACAAATGAGCCGGGAGCTAAGCGCTCACGCTTTTACAGTCGGAAACGACCTGTTTTTTAATCAGGGAAAATATAACCCGGGCTCTGATGATGGGAAGAGGTTGTTGGCGCATGAGTTGACGCATGTGGTGCAGCAGAAGAATATGATTTACCGTCAACCATCTTCTATTCCAATTCCTGTTGATGGAGAGGGAAATCTTCGTACTGAGGAAGTTGGTTACAATTTGCACTGGGAGAATGTTGATGAAAATACTCGTATTTTATATGTAATGGAAGTATTGATAGATCGCTATAATTTCCCCGTAAATGGTGCAGCTGGTTTAGTTGGAAATTTATTGGCAGAATCCGGATTAATTCCTAGTCGCATAGAAGGTTCTAGAGCGAGTACTCCGATGACAGCTCCATCTTTGGAAATTGTTAATAACCAGAGACGGAGAGGTGAATATCAAACTTTTTCGCCAGAACAAATACGAGACCGTCAATATAGAACAGAAGGCGATCCATTTTATGCTGGTGTTGGGCTTGCACAATGGACTTCAGGAAATCGTCGTAGAGGATTATTTGAGCACGTATATGAGGGTAGGACTTTGGGAACAAATATCCTTTTTAACATGGATGCACAAATAGATTACCTTGTGAATGAACTTGAAAATAGTTATAGGTCAACGCATAGGCAAATAACAGACTCTAGTGTATCACTGAATGATGCAAGTGATTTAATTGTCTATGATTTTGAGCGCCCTGGGTCTATAATGGGTGAGAATAATGGTAGAAGAGTGAGACTAAGCAGAGAACACCCAAATGTCCAAACTGTATTTAATGCAAGACGTAGATTGAGTTTACGAGCTCTTAATGTTTATCAGGCTACACATAATTAATTTTTTATTATTTTCTTTAAGATTACTAAAAAAACTTATGAGAAACTGTCATTGTCCAAAATGCAGAAATTGCTTTTTAAATGATATATTCTGTTGTGGTTGATAGAGCTTTAATACTGAAATTGAAAAGAATTTATGCATTTCGAAGAATAAAAAAGCGTTTATACTACAGTATATAGAGAAAGATTAATTAAATTATTTTAATCATGGAACTAAAATCAGTTTTGCTAAAATCAGGCTCCGTTGGTAAAAATGTTGTCACACTTCAGGAGCTGTTAAATCAGTGGGGATATTTGCTCGTAACTGATGGTGTTTTTGGAAACTCTACCCTTGGGGCAGTAGTTGATTTTCAAAATAAGCATTCGCTTGTGCCGGATGGTATTGTGTTTACCAAAACCTGGGAGAAACTGCTGCAAAAACCGGCAGACAATCCCGATAGTATTGAAAAAAAGTTCCTGACAGAAGCTGAAATTGTTGAGTTTTCACATGATTTTCAGCTCGAAGTTGCAACGGTTAAGGCAGTCAGGGATGTGGAAAGCAATGGACGCGGATTTCTGTTCAACGGTCTTCCAACAATCCTTTTTGAGCGCCATGTTTTCTGGAAACAACTGATAGAAAGGGGCATTAATCCAGCTACTCTGCAGCCCGGGTTTCAGGATGTGCTCGGTCCCTATTGGGCAAAAAGTTACTACAAGGGAGGGGCAGGGGAGTGGGACAGATTAAACCGTGCAATTTCAATCAGTACTAATCCGCTAATTGCAGATGCAGCCTATGCATCTGCATCTTACGGTCTGTTTCAGATTATGGGTTATCACTTCTTTTCGCTGGGATTTGATTCTGTCCACAGTTTCGTAGAAAATATGAAGCAAAACGAGAAGCTTCAACTCCATATTTTTGGTAGATTTTTAGATGTGAATAATCTGCTGATTTTGCTGAGAACGCATAACTGGACTGAGTTTGCAAGAAGATATAACGGACCGAATTTCAGAGAGAACCAATACGATACAAAGTTGAACAACGCTTTTGCCAAATATGCCAGGTAATTTTGAAATGTTTGGTAATATTGACTAATTGCTTTTTGAGCTTATGGAAGTTTGCTTTGTGCTATTCGTTAAAATAAATGGAGTATGACCCATGCTGAGGCATTAAATTTTTTGAAAAATGTGATCAGTTTCCGCTTTGAAAAGGAGCTGAAAGGAACGCAGGACGAGCCTCCCCGGTTTCCCGGGGAGAGTCAAAGTTCGGTTTTGGGCATGTTTATCCGGGAAAATCATCTTTCTGATGATGAAACTGTCATTTTGCTTCTGGCGTTGATGCCGCATATTGACCCGGGGTTTTTTACGGCTGTTGTTGCGCAATACCTTCCTGATGGCGGTGATTTTCCCGATTTTGGCGGAGTTCGCGGTAAAAACCACCGGGGAATTTTACCCACCGGTGAAACTGCTCTTTTTGTTTTGGGCGGATATGATTTGGGAAAAAGAACGGAGATGATGCGCTATTTTGCAGAAGATCACTTTTTTTCAAAAAACAGTGTGCTGTTTCTTGAATCTGTTGAATCTGGAGAACCAAAAATGAGCGGTCGCCTTGTAATGGATGATGAATTTGTCGATTTATTCATCCTTGGTAAAATATCTAAACCACGCTTTTCAGCCGATTTTCCGGCGGAACAGATATCCACCCTGATGGAGTGGGACGACTTAGTGCTCAATGAAAAGACTCTGAATGGAATTCAACAGATTGAAATCTGGCTGAAATATAATGATGCGCTGCTTTACGAATGGGGCATGAAAGGAAAAATCAAACCGGGATTTCGCGTACTGTTTTACGGACCTCCGGGTACAGGCAAAACTTTAACAGCTTGTTTGTTAGGGAAATATACCCTACGCGATGTTTTTCGTATCGATCTCTCCATGGTTGTTTCAAAATATATCGGTGAAACCGAAAAAAACCTCTCCAAACTGTTTGACAAGGCAGCCAATAAGGAGTGGATTCTCTTTTTTGACGAAGCGGATTCCATTTTTGGAAAGCGCACCGGAGTGCGCGATGCCCACGATAAATACGCCAATCAGGAAGTCTCCTACCTTTTGCAAAGAATTGAGTCTCATCCGGGGTTAGTGATTCTTGCATCCAATATGAAATCAAATATTGACTCCGCCTTCACCCGCCGTTTCAATTCAATGATCGAATTTGAAAATCCGGATACAAATGAACGGCTTCAACTCTGGAAAACCTATTTGCCACCATCTGCATCAATCGCAAAAACCGTTAACATTGAAGATGTTGCCAGAAAATATCAGCTCACCGGCGCCAATATTGTCAATGTTATTCAGTTTGCCGGACTGCAAACCCTGAAAAAAAACAGTTCCACAATCTCCGCTGACGATTTGCTGAAAGGCATTCAGAAAGAGTACGAAAAGGAGGGAAAAATGATGCGAGGCGAATAAGAAAAAAATCAGTTTTTATTTCGGAATCTCTTTTTATATTCAAAAAAAATCCATAAATTGCAAACAGATAATCTTGGAACTTTTCTATTATGTTCTCAGGTAGGCTCATGGAAAGAAAATTGTTCAAAAATACTTTTCGTAGTTTTGGTTAAGTCATATCGTTGGGGTTAAGTCAGTTCTGTACATAGTTCAAATGTAATTTATGAAAAATTACTTCATAAATTAATACATTAATATATTTAATTCGCCTAAATATTGAGTTCGAATATGAAACGACATCTACTTTTACAATTTTTATTATTTGTGATATTTTCCCACGGCGCCATTGCTCAGGTTTCATTATCGGGGGTTGTTACCGATGAAACAGGAGAACCGCTGGTGGGTGTTACCGTTATCATCAAAGGGACAACTTCCGGTACTGTTACTGATATTGATGGGAATTACCATTTATCAGAAGTAGCTGAAACGGCTACTTTGGTTTTCAGTTATATTGGAATGGAGAGTAGGGAAATCAAGATTTCGCCTTCCACAACTGTTCTTGATATTACTTTGACAGCCAGCACGCTGATGGTTGAGGAGGTTGTTGTAACGGCTATGGGTATAACACAAGAAAAGAAGCAAATGAATTTTGCTGTTCAGAGTGTTAGCTCAGATGATATTACTGTTGACAGATCTCCCAATTTTGTAAATGCACTTCAGGGGAAAATTGCCGGTTTGAGTGTTACAAACTCCAGTGGCTCACCAAATGCTGGAACGCAGGTGATTATCCGGGGAATTTCTTCGATAAACAATGCTCAAAACAATGAGCCGCTGTTTATTCTCGACGGAATGCCTCTTTCCGGGAAATGGAGTTCTGCAGCTGTTATTATTCAGAATGATATTGAAAATATAACAGTTCTCAAAGTCGCTGCTGCTGCAGCGCTTTATGGACAGGATGCTGCTAATGGTGTGATTATGATTACAACCAAGAAAGGGCAGGTCGGGAAAGTGAGTACAACCCTGAATGTGAGCTGGCAATATGATATCCCTGCCCATGTGCAGCAGTTGCAGCAAAGTTATGCTCCGGGTTCCCAGGGCTTTTATGTGGATAAAGCCATGGGAGGGTGGGGACCGCTTATTAAGGAAGGCGAGCAGATTTATGATAATGTCAATGACTTTCTCCAGCATGGTTTTTATCACAAATATGATTTGAGTCTGACCGGAGGTAGCGAAAAATTTCAAGCTTATGCCTCTGCCAATTTTTCAAGAAATGATGGAATTGTTCCCAATGATTATTTGCAAAGAACAGGCGCTATGCTGAAAGGAACTTATCAGGCACTTGAATCTTTGCAGATTACTTTTTCTGCCAATATCATGTCTAATACTTTCCGTTCGTTTTCATCTACGGGAATGTCTTCTGTTTACAACTGGCCAATTAATGACCCGTTAAAGAATTATCAGGAACCAAACGGTTTTCCCCGGTTTTTATATTACGGTGATGCGAAAAAGTATGAGTCACCCATCAGTCCGCTCTATTCACGATATAGCGATGCCGGCATGAATGAAAGACTCCGAAATATTCTGAGTGGTTCGGTGAACTGGAAACCTGCAAAAAATCTGGAAATTACCGGTCGTTTAAGCTATGATACCAGCTCAAGCTCTTATGATGGCTATAATGTCCCACGCTGGGATGACTCCGTTCAATTGCCCAATTTTATGACTCCTTTTTCATTTATATCCCAAAGAGGCTTACAGCCGGGCACTCCGCAATGGCAGGAGGAATATAATGAAGCACTGGCAGCTTACAGGAAGGCAATGCAGGAAATGGAAGCATTTGACTTCCCTGAGCCGTTTCTCGTTTCAGAAACAGATCCGGCTTACGAGGAAGAACTTGAAAAGTATAATGCAGCTTATGCTGAAAGCCAGAGAAAATATAATGAGTATTACATGAGTGTTCCTTATCTGGCCAGAAAGGATATTGAGGATATGGATAAAAATGCTCTGGGGTATTATTCCGCATCTTCAGGGCGGAGTCATCTGCTCACGGCAGCAGCAATTGCCACTTATAAACTGGAGTTGCCAAATGATTTCAGTATTGATTTTCTTGCCGGAACAGAGGTGAGAATGGCTAAGGGATTCTCTATGTCAAATGCAGGAAGAGATTTTATCATTCCAGGAACTTATAGTTTGAGTAACACAAACAGTGATTATGTTTTTTTGTCTGACCGGACTTCCTCACACAGTCAGAAGCGTACATTCGGTTATTTTGGGGAACTGCGTGGCGATTATAAAGGAATTGCTTCGCTGAGTGTCACAAGCAGATGGGACTGGTCATCCACAATTCTGACAAATCCCTATTATTATCCTTCCATAACCGGAGGTTTGCTGTTCTCTGAATTGTTTCATTTAAGTAACAGCTATTTTAATTATGGGAAACTGCGCGGAAATTATGCAGTTGTGGGAAAGGATGCACCGGCATTTCTGTATGACCGGAAATTCAAGCAGTTTGCAACTTACCCGGATAACGGGTACGGTATAGACCCGACCTTGTCATCGGCTGACAGAAATCTGATGCCGGAAATGACCTATTCCTGGGAAATAGGGGCAGACCTGCGTTTCTTCAACAGCAAAACACGACTTGATTTTGCTTATTATTCCACCAAAGTAGATAATCAGATTGTTACGGTTCGCGTGTCGCCCTCATCGGGGCATATTCTTCAAACACGCAATGAAGGTGCAATACGGAATCATGGTGTTGAATTTACCCTGGAGCAGGATGTGATTAAAAAGCGTCAGTTCAACTGGATTTCTTCACTAAATTTTGGACTGAACAGAGGAAAAGTTACTTTTCTGCCCGAAGAAGTTGCTGAAATTACAGGAACACAGTATGGAGATATATACACTTCAGCGTACTTAGGAGGTTCCACAACCGGTATTTCGGGTAAAGACTATTTGCGCACTGCTGATGGAGAAATAATTGTTGGTGAAGATGGCTACCCGCAGATTGGTGCTGACAAGAATAAACTTATCGGCAATCGTGAGCCAAAATTTTTGGCCGGCATAGTAAATACCCTGAACTATAAGAACCTGTCGCTTACTTTTCTTTTTGACGGGCGTCTTGGTGGCGATGTGGTAAATGTAACGGGACGGGGACTGATTTCAAACGGTCAGGGCAGAATGCTGGAAACGTACCGGGGAAGGCAGGTTGTGGTCAATGGCATGGTAAAACAGGAGGATGGCACCTATGAGCCAAACACAACCCAAATCACACTGGATTATCAAACGCTCATTAATTATTTCTTTAATGTGAGTTCCAATTTTGTTGAAGATGGTTCATTTATCCGTTTAAGCTACCTGACATTAGGATATGATTTATCCCGAATGGTCAGAAATACACAACTTGCCGGTTTAAAGTGTACGTTAACAGGCAGTAACTTGTTTTTGCTCAGCAGGTATATGGGAGCTGACCCGGTTTCCAATGCAGATACGGGAGCAGGCGGTACCGGTTCTTCCGGCATAGATAATTACGCAGTACCCCGGACATCAAGTTTTAATTTCAGCATTGTAGCTACTTTTTAAAAAATAAAAATTTCTGAAAACATAAAAAGTTATGGAACGAAATCGATATATAAAATTTTTAAGTCTGATGTTTCTGTTTGCTTTCATCGGTTGCGAAGATTTTCTGGATGTGAATGTGAGTAAGGACAGCCCGACAACCATCACGGTTGATCAGGCACTGCCAACTGCATGTTTTTATGCAGCCCAGCAAATTTACGATCATGCAGAATATAGTGTTTATCTGTCTCAGGCACTCACAACAGCTTCCAAAAGCCAGACAGGTTCTTATGCTTACAGTATGGGGTGGGAATTTTTGTCAATGAATCGGCACCCGCAGTGGCGCAGACATTTTTATGATTTGGGGGCAAACATCAATGAAATGATTTTTGCTGCCGAAAAGATCAATTCAAGAAACTTTATTCTTATCGGGCGCACCATCATGTTACAATCTACCATGTTCACAACAGATGTTTTTGGAGAAATGCCACGTTCCAATGCCTATACTTCCACTTCGCCAACTTATGATTCACAAGAGGAAATTTATGAATGGATGTTTCAGGAGGCAGACGAACTTGTGAAACTGTACGAGGATCAGGATTGGGTGCATAACAGCGATAATATTCCCATCACTGAGAAAATGGACAGAATATACCATGGAGATATGAAAAAATGGGGACTTTATGCGAAAGCACTTCGTGCACGGCTTTGGCTGCGGAAACTGCCCAACTGGGAAAATAATCCGGAAGTGTGCAGAAAAATTGCAGATATGGCAGATGAGGTGTTGAATGATCCTGACTGGGAGGAACCACGTTATTATTACCCTGGAGGAACCAATGAGCAGAACTGTCCGTGGGGTTCTTCGGCTCCAATCATTAATGCTTGGGAGAGTCGGGGAAACAGATTGTCTTCTTCAATTCCTACGAAGTTTTTTGCCTATGCAATTTTGGGAGCATATCAGATTCAGAACAATGTAAGGGGATATGCGCTTGACCCACGCGCTGAAAAACTGATGACCGGACGAGACTTTGGTGGTTCAACCAGCTTGCGGTGGCTGGAAAGTAACATCGGGATGGAAACCTCCATGAAAATTATTAATTATCCCGATCTGTTTGCAAGCGGAGGGAATAATCCCTACACTGACAACAGAGGTTTTATTGCATTGATTACAGACGAAGAGTTGATGTTCATTAAAGCCGAAGCGCAATACTGGGCAGGGGATAAAGTGGGAGCATACAACACTACGTATAATGCCGTAATATACAATATGGAACGTTTGGGTGTCATCGAATCGGAACTGCTGGGAAATAATGCAAAAACCCGTTATCAACGGTTTTTTGATATCCGACTGCCGGGTGAAAGTGAGTTTACCATTGCCGACCTGATGCAGCAGAAATATGTTGTAATGTATCTGCAGCCCGAGCAGTGGAACGATATGCGCCGGTATAATTACAGCAGCAAAACAAATGGAATTACCTATGACGGTGTTCCCGTATATACGGTTACAACAATTTTTAACGGAAGAGGTACCGCTATCCCAACCGTAGCAAACAGTGATGTGGAATACTCACTGAGACGCCCTTACAATTTATATGAACCATACTGGGATCAGCCAGATTCATACGGGAATAATGCTGAGCTTTCACCCAATGCATGGATTGCCCGGTTAAATTATGATCCGGAAACGGAAGATAAATATAACAGGGGCGAACTTGAACGATTAGGTGCTTTTAAAAACCCTGAGTGGCTTAAAAAAAGAATGATTTGGGCACATAATACGAGTAACAAGGCTGTGAGTGCCGATGCTGTCGAATGGAAATAAATGAATTCAATATGAGGAATATGAATAAAATATTTGGAAAATTTGCATTTCTTCTTCTGTCAGGTATAGGGTTTTTAGTCTTGATTTCATGTGAAAGGCACGACTTTCTTGATGAAATTCTGATAACAGGAGAGATTGGTGTGCAAGCCTACTGGGAAATTGAGAGCTCAGCGGTAAGCGCCGGTTCAAAAATGTCATTTTTTGCACAGTACTACACTACGGAAGCTGCTATCGATTATTCAGAAGTGTGGTATAGTATTACGGAGACTCTGGAAAAAAATGTTTCCTGCCCGTGGGTAACAACTTTTACCTATTCTTACAGCTCAATCACTTCCGAAGAAAAACGCATTTCACAGAAAATTCAGGATTATCCGCATTCAATGGCTGTTTGGTCCGATTCACTTCGTGCCTACTCTTTAAAGAGCGATTTTCCGGTGAGTGGAACTTTAAGTTCGTTTTCGTGGCAAAAACCTGAACAGTTTGATGAAACCAAAATGAAGAATTATTTCGGAGATGGATTTATGCAACATTTTAAGGATAGTCTTTACACACTGATGCAATATGCCGATTTTAAAAAAATGTTGATGGGTATGGGATTGCTTGAAGATTTTAAGGCATATACCGATTCAACGTTTGATGCCAACTCCGACAGTTATATTTACCATTTTCCAAAGGATGGGGAGGGAAATACACCAGTTCCCGGAGAAATCAGAAATCTATATGAAGAAGTCACATTTGCCCAGTTGATTGAAAATAGTGCAAGTGCTTATTATGAAGTGGAATACAAGCGTACTTACTATCTGGAAGCTATCCTTCGAGTATATAATGCTCGTGGAATTTACGGAACAACAACGCTGAAGAGAATTGATATTAACTAACAACAAACAGAGGAGTTCAAATGAAACGAAAATATATAAACAGATATCACATTTTATTGGCAGCTCTAATCGGGCTTTTTACTTTCGGATGTGTTGACAATATGCCTGAGGTTGAAGATCTGCCTTCGGCTGCGGTGGCATTCACCTATGAAGTTACTGATGATTCTTACCAACTGGATTATTATGTGGGGGCAACAATTGAATTTACAAGCACTTCCTATCTGTCAGGTGAATGTAGATGGGATTTTGGAGATGGAACCGAGATTGCTGTTGGCGATGTGGTAACGCATAAATACAGTACTGCCGGAACATATCAGGTTAAACTGACGGTGGGAGATATAAAAAGCAGGAAAATGCCGATTCTGATAAGTGATATTGTTCCGATAATGACGGTTGATTCGATTGATGGTGGAATCTGTGAAGTACTCACAACACCTGTTTCCATATCTGTTGAGCTTCCAAATCCAGAAGGATTATCTGAAGAGTATGAATGGATTTTCCCGCTGGGAACCATGGATGAAAATGGTAATGTTGTCAGCTCATCAGATAAACGTAATCCAGGGAACCTGAAGTTCAGCCATGTGGGCTCTCAGACTGTCCGGTTGCGGGTTAAACTTGGCGGGCGCACTTTGGAAGAAGGCAGGGTAAATGTACAGGTAGCTTACAATGAGGAGGTGCCAACGCTATATTATGCAGTGAAAGGAGGAAACATTATGGCGCTGAAGCTGGCAGCCGGCGCTCCCGCAGATATGCTGATTTATCCTTATGACATGGCTGTCTCCTCAGGAAAACATCCTTTGAATATTGTTTTCAGGAATCCATCACTTTACATTCTTGATTGCGGGCAACAGTTTACTTTTGTGGATGATGCAACCGGCACTTTAGGAGACGGGCGAATTGTTGTTATGTTAAAAGACGGCTCCAAAGTGGAAACCATGCTTACAAACACAGGCGCTGCATTTGATGATCCCTTTTACGGATATGCAGATGACAAACACTTGTATTTTGCCAATAGAAACACAGGAATCATGCGCATTGAATTTACTGAACGAAACCGCCTGTTTTCGCCATCAGAATTTCCGTATTATGTACAGAATGCCACACTTGGTTATTATGGCAACGGATGGAGCTTTGGCTCTATGAATGCATGTTTTGGAAAGATTGACGGCACATGGTACTGGTGCAAAACATTTAACGGAACCGGAATTTTCCGTTTTACCGACGGTGATATTCTGGGTGAAACCATTACAGGCGGAAAACCTGCTCCTTCTGCGGGGGTTGCTCTTTCGGGCATGAGTCCGAAGTCATTTGTGTGGGATAGTAAAAATCAGGTGATATATTTTTCCATTTATGATACCGGTTATGAGGGATTATATCGTTGCACGCTTGACCAGTTGAACAGTATTGGCGGCATAAAATCAAATCTTGCCCCCTATTTACTAAAAACAGCTAACGGGAAATCTGTTGTCCCGATTACAGAATCGGGAATGGGAGAAGGGTCTTCCGGTGAGTTTATCGGAATTTGCCAGCTCGCTCTGGATGAAGCAACCGGAGCAGTTTATTTTGGTTTGCGCTCTGCCTATCCTGATGAAGTGAAATCGGGGTTAATGCGTTACAATCCTAATACCGGTTATATTGAACATGTTGTTGAAGGTGTTGAGGTTTACGGTGTTGCTGTTAATAATACCAAGTCGAAACTTTTTTAAGAAGAATGAATTACAAAAGTGTTTTGAGATATACTTTCCTGTTTTTTTTGGGATTTCTGTTGTTTCACAGTGAAACTGCTTATGGTCAGCTGCCAAAACGGGAAATGCGGGCTTCCTGGCTTGCCACTGTCTGGCGGTTAGATTGGCCTGCACTGACTGTTCCGGCAAATGATACGCCGGCTCAGAGGGAAGCAGCCATCAATCAGCAAAAGAATGAATTGAGAACTATTTTTGATCGGTTGCAGGATGCAAACATGAATGCTGTTTTTTTCCAGATTCGAAGTATGTGCGATGTGATGTACCCTTCGTCTTATGAAAACTGGAGTAGTTTTATTTCATCGGAGCGTGGTGCCAATCCGGGATATGACCCATTGGCATTTGCCATTGAAGAAGCTCATTTGCGGGGATTGGAACTTCATGCATGGATTAATCCCTATCGCTATTCGACATCCGAAGCCACACATGGGAATTTACCCGGAGACTATGCCAACAGCCATCCCGATTGGCTGATAACCTATGACAACTATACTAAAATCCTGAATCCGGGAAAGCCGGAAGTGATACAGCGTATAGTGGATATTGTTGCAGAGGTGGTTTCAGGATATGATGTGGACGGGATTATTTTTGACGACTATTTTTATGTAAATGGAGCTACTCAGGATTTTATGGATCAGGCGGAATATAACGCTTACAATCCTGATGGGTTATCCCGTGCAGATTGGCGACGCGAAAACTGTAACCGGATGATTAAAAGTGTATATAATAGAATTCAGGAACTGAAGCCATGGGTAACGTTTGGTGTCAGCCCTGCCGGTGTTGCCGCTTCAGATATTACTGTAGCTGCAAAATATGATGTTTCACCAGCTCCTGTAGGAAGCGACTGGCAGTATAACGGCATCTATTCTGATCCGTTAGCCTGGCTGAACCAAAACTCTGTTGATTACATCTCGCCGCAAATTTATTGGGAAACAAACAGTGCAAACGCCTACGATAAGTTAGCACCCTGGTGGTCTGTTGTTGCCAACAAGTTTGGAAAACATTTCTATTCAAGCCATTCACTGACGGCAATGACCGGGCCACAACCTGCGCAACAGACATTAAAGTCAATTCTTTATGAAAATGATGATATAGACTGGAATATTATTTCTGAAATTGAGAAGGGTGCAGTGTTTGATAAACTTTCAACTCTTGATGCCGGAACAAAAAGTGCATCAGCAATAACCTATTACTTCCCGGAACTAGGCTCTCAGGTTGAATGGAATAGGGCGAGTGATATGAATGACGCACCCGGTTCGATTTTTTACGCTACACAAAAAGCATCAGGTATCCAGTTTGTAAATTATTTGAAGAATGAAGTATTTACCCGCCCTGCATTACCTCCTGCTATTGGCTGGAAAAAGGCAGAAGCGCAGGCACTTGTTGAAAATATCAGTTTGTCGGAACATATCCTGACATGGGATTATGAAAGTGACAATGTACGGTTTGCTGTCTATGCCATACCAAATTCAAAGAGAAATGATGGTACCTTGTTTTCATCATCACTGTATCTCAAAGGTATTTCTTACGTCAGACAGTTTGTTTTACCGGAAAATATCAGTGCAGAAACCCATAAAATTGCAGTCTCAGTCCTGGATTATTATGGGAATGAGTTTTCGCCACGGGTTATGGGTGAAGATATAATTGAACCGGCATCACCCAATCTGGTTTATCCTGCAAATAGTGAAAATATTGTAATTCCCGCAATTTTTAAGTGGGATGCTGTAGCATATGCAGATAGTTATATTTGGGAAGTTGCATTTGATGATGATTTTAATGAATTGTTCTGTTCACGTGAAACAGCAGAAACCCAATTCTTTTCCGGGCTGGAAACAAGTATGAGAGACAATACGGATTATTACTGGCGAATCAGGGCGCGTGTTCCGAATGGTGGCGAAAGCTATTCGGAAGTGAGGAAATTTATTGGAGAAAAGTTTAAAATCACTTCGCCTTTTTATGGAGAAGAAGATGTGTCGCTTTCACCGCGTATTGAATGGAGTGAAGTAACGGCATCAGAACCTGTTGATTATGTTGTGGAAGTAGCAACTTCATCACTTTTTCAAAACTCACAAATAGTGTTTTCCCAAACTGTTCAGACCCCTTATTGCGATATTCCGGATGAAGTCCTCACAATTTCCACAACCTACTATGTGCGTATCCGGACTTTTGTAAACGGAGTTGAAGCTATTTCAGAAGCTGTTCGTTTCACTGTAGAGGATTTGCATGTTCCAGTTCCGGTGATTCTTTCACCCGGCAATGGCGCTGTCCTTTTAGGTACCGATATTGAAGTGGTGTGGGAACCTCAGAATTCAAAGGGTTTTCATGTGGAACTGTCAAGGAATGACCAATTTCCCCCCAGAAGTACCAATCTTCAGAAAGTCGATGCATACTCGAATACATTTATTTATACAGGATTAACTCCCGGAACTTATAATGTACGGGTTGCTGCTTTGACGAAAGATGGAAAAACAGCTCCTTCGGAGATTGTAACGGTTTCCTTGTCGGAAACCACCGGGCTGGACGAAATTGATAATAAAGGTGAGCTGTGCTATAATTACAGGGATCAGTCAGGAAATGATTATTTGGTAATTCAGAGCTTGTATGCAGGCAGAGCCGCAATTGCCATTCATTCTGCATCGGGAATACTTCTTAAAAAAATGCTGCATGATATCATGGGAGGACAAAATATTCTCACCCTT
>JACDJB010001866.1_pt1 | contig 16287 bp, 15 predicted proteins | sample 7454121 | NCBI WGS metagenome assembly JACDJB01 (sample SAMN14253290, study PRJNA609438) | sludge metagenome | isolation source: sludge after 25d culture with pyrite | collected 2018-12-20 | reverse complement strand
GGCCGCGAAGGCGATGCCGCCGGCCACGAGTGCGGCGACCGCCAGGCCGCCCACGAGCAGCGCGGTGCGGCGCGGGCGAGGTGCAGGTGCGCCCGCGGGCGGCCCTGCTGGCGGCCCCGAGGGTGGGCCCGGTGGCGGAGCGGAACCCCAGCCCGAAGCCGCCGGCGGCATCGGCGGTACGGGTGCGGGTGCGGCGGGCTGCCATGCGGGCGGCGGTGGCGTGGGGCTGCCGGGCGGGGGCAGGTTCGGCCCGGGTGCTCCGGGCGTTCCGTCGGTCATCGTCGTTTCCTCCCGCATGGCCACGCACCCCGCAACCGGGGCGGCGATCAGCTTAGACGTGCGTGGAAACGCGAGGCCCAGCTGTCAGCGACGCCAGGGAGCACTGGGCGACACCGAGCCGGGTGCCGTGAGCACCTCTACGCCGTCGTCGGTGACCAGGCACGTGTGCTCGAACTGAGCTGTCCACTTGCCGTCGGCGGTGGCCGCGGTCCAGTCGTCGTCGAACACCATGCGGTGCTGCCAGCCGCCGAGCGTGATCATCGGCTCGATGGTGAAGGTCATGCCCGGTCGCATGATCATGCTGGCCCGCTCGTCGTAGTAGTGCAGCACTTGGACATCGGTGTGGAACTGCTCGCCGATGCCATGGCCGATGAACGCGCGCACCACACCGAGCTTGTACTTCTTGGCGTGGTTCTCGATGGCGCGGCCGATGTCGCTGAGCGGCCGACCGGGCATCACTGCCTCGATGCCGTGCCACGTGCACTCTTCGGTGACCTGCACCAGTTGCCGGCTGGCCGGATCGACGTCGCCCACCAGGAAGGTGGCGTTGGTGTCGCCGTGCACGCCACCGATGTAGGCGGTGACGTCGAGGTTGAGGATGTCGCCGTTCTGCAGCACCCGGCTGTCGGGGATGCCGTGGCAGATGATCTCGTTGGCGCTGGTGCACACGCTCTTCGGGTAGCCGTGGTAGTTCAGCGGGCTGGGGTAGGCGCCGCGCTCGATGGTGGCGTCGTGCACGAACACGTCGATCTCGTCGGTGGTGATGCCTGGGCGCACCATCTCGCCCGCGAGGCGCAAGATCTCGGCCGCAACGACACCTGCGTGCCGCATGCGTTGGATGATCTCGGGCGACTTCACGCGATCCTCCGTCCACCGCTGCACCTGACCGGTGGCGGCGTACGCGGGCTTGACGATGTGGTCGGGCACGGCCCGCATGGGGGTGATGTCGCCCTGCAGCACCCGGCCTTCCATCGGCTTGTGGCAACGCTTGTACTTGCGCCCGCTGCCGCACCAGCAGGCGTCGTTGGCCTGCGGCAGCACGATCGGCGGTTGAGTCTGCAGCACGGCACGATTGTACGGGTGGCCGGGCGACCTTGTGAAGATGTGACGAAGGTCCCTGAATGGGGGTATACCCGTGTGATGACATGGACGGCTATGGAACAGTCCCCGCACATCATCCAGGTCTTCCTGCTCGACGACCACGAGATCGTGCGGCGAGGCGTGCGCGAGTTGCTGGAGAGCGAGCCCGACATCGAAGTGGTGGGCGAGGCGTCCACCGCTGCCGAAGCGCTGCAGCGAATTCCCGCCGTTCGTCCGCACGTCGCCGTGCTCGACGTGCGCCTGCCCGACGGCAGCGGTGTGGAAGTGTGCCGCGACGTGCGCAGCCAGCTGCCAGGTTTGGCTTGCCTGATGCTCACGTCGTTCAGCGACGACGATGCTCTGTTCGAGGCCATCATGGCCGGCGCCTCGGGCTACGTGCTGAAGCAGATCCGTGGCAACGATCTCATCACTGCCATCCGCCGTGTCGCCCGTGGCGAATCGCTGCTCGACCCCACCGTCACCGCCAAGGTGCTGCACCGCCTGCGCCACCCCAGCGAGGAAGACGAGCGCTTGGCCAAGCTGACGCCGCAGGAGCGCAAGATCCTCGACCTCATCGCGGAGGGCGCCACCAACCGCCAGATCGGCACCGAGCTGCACCTGGCGGAGAAGACCGTCAAGAACTACGTCTCCAACATGTTGATGAAGCTGGGAATGAGCCGTCGTACCGAAGCCGCCGTCTTCGCGGTGAAGGCCAGCATCAACCGCGAGTCCTGACCTGCCGCGGCCGCCCGCCGCCGCATTGATCGCTCAGCGCTCGACGGGCACCTGCCAGCGCACGGTGGTGCCAGTGCCCTCGACCGAGGTGACGGTGCACGTGCCGTCGAGCCGCGCGGCACGATCCTGCATGTTGAGCAACCCGCTGCCCAGGCGGTGGCTGCTGGGAATGCCACTGCCATCATCGCTGATCACCACGCCCAGGCGTTCGCCGATGTGGCTGAGCGACACTTCCACCCGCTTCGCGCGTGCGTGGCGGGCGACGTTGCTGAGCGCCTCGCGCACCACTGCAGCCACCTCGCCAGTGACCTCCTGATCGATGCTGTCGAGCACGCCGATGAAGTGCAGCGTGGGCCGAAAGCCCAGCACGCGCGCCGCGTCGTCGACCAGCTGGTTGACGACCACTCTGATGGTGCGCCCGGCGCTGCGCTTGCTGCTGAGCCCGAAGATGGCCGTGCGCAGCTCGCGAATGGCATCGTCCTGGTCGTCGATGATCCGTTCGATCTTCACCTTCGCTTCGGCGGGCACCACCGGTAGCACGCTCTGCAACGACAACCCGGCGGCGAACAGGCGCTGGATGACCGTGTCGTGCAGATCGCGGGCGATCCGCTCGTGGTCCTCTGCCAGCAGCACCCGCTGGCGGGCGGCCTCCAGCTCGGAGTCGGCCTCGCGGTTCGCGGTGACGTCGCGGACCGTGGCGATGACCACGTGCTCGCCGGCCACCTCTGCCGGCGCGAGGGAGATCTCGACGGGGAACGTGGTGCCATCGGCGCGTCGAGCGCTCAGCTCGAGCCCGTGACCCATGGCCCGACGATGTGGTGCGGCCTGATAGCCGGATCGGTGCGCGGAGTGGGAGCGCTGCAGCTGCTCGGGGAGCAGCATGTCGACGTTGTTGCCGAGCAGCTCTTCGCGCGAGTAGCCCAGCAGCCGTTCCATCTCACGATTGACCAGCACCATCTCGCCGCTCTCGTTGACGATGACGACGCCGTCGGGCATCGCCTCCACCACTTCCAGCAGCCAGTGCTCCTCGTTCATCTCGCTGCCATCCTCGCACGTACGGTCGAACTGCGGCGGCCTCGTGGCGATCGAGGTGGCACGATGTGCACATCGACAAGGAACTCGCCGCGACACGTCTCGACGTCTGGCTGTGGGCCGTACGGCTGACGCCCACTCGCTCGGCGGCCACCGAGCTGTGCCGCAGCGGCCGGGTCTCGCTGAACGGTGGTGCGGCCAAGCCGGCCAGTGCGGTGAAGGTGGGCGACCGCATCGAAGCGCGGATCGCTCAGCGGCAGCGCATCGTCGAGGTGGTGCGGGTGATCGGCAAGCGAGTCGGAGCACCGGTTGCGGCCGAGTGCCTGGTGGACCACAGCCCACCGGTGGAGCGCGATGCCGGCGCGCCGGTGATGCAGCGTGATCGAGGCAGTGGCAGGCCCACGAAGCGCGACCGCCGGCAGATCGACCGCTTGCGCGGCGGTTGACGCGGCAGATCGCGGATCGTCAGAGTGGCGTGAGCGAACCGATCAGCTCACTGATCGACATCGTGACCACGGCGATGGACTGATCGGCCACTCCGTACGGCAGGACCAGGGTGTCGCCGTGAGCGAACCCGCCGCACGAGTAGACGACGTTCGGCACGTAGCCGTCGCGATGGTCGCTCCGCGGTCGCAGGATCGGGGTGGTCGCGGTGGCCAGCACGTGTTCCGGTTCGTCGAGATCGAGCAGCAGCACACCGAGTGCGTACGTGCGCATCGGTCCCACCCCGTGAGTGATCGCCAACCAGCCGGCGTCGGTCTCGATCGGGGAACCGCAGTTGCCCAGCTGCAGCAGTTCCCATGGCTGAGTCGGCGTTTGGATCTGCTCGGCGGTCGGCCAGCAGCGCATGTCGTCGCTGTAGGCGATCGCGTTGCTCTCACGATCCGAGCGGGAGAGCGCCACGTATCGACCGTGCACCTTGCGTGGGAACAGTGCCAAGCCTTTGCCGACGGCGGCGGCACCAGCCAGCGGTGAGACCTCGAACGAGCAGAAGTCGCGCGTCTCCAGCAGGTGCTGTGCGATGTTGACGCCATCGAACGCGGTGTAGGTCGCGTAGTAGTCGACCTCGCCGGTGTCGTGCACGAAGCGCACGAAGCGCGCGTCCTCCATGCCGTGACGTTCGGCAGGTGAGTGCGGCCACAGCACCCGCTCGGAGATGCCTGTCGACTCGGGGAACTCGACCTGGTACGACGAACTGGCCACCTGCTGCATGTTCGCGAGCGTCTCGGCCGTGTTGCGCCTGGTGGCCACGTCGGCGGCGAGCGCGGCGAAGCGCTCGGCGAGCTGCGCGTCGTCGAACCGATCGGGCAGTGCGTCGAGCACGAACGCGGCGTTTTCGCGGTCGTCGTCGTACTCGTCGAGCTTGGCATGGAACACTGCTCGCCGATGCCGCGTCGGCTCGGGGAGGGCAATCTGCGGAAACGGCGCGGCGGGGTCGATGGTGACGGTGCCATCGGCGGTGACCGAGCCGGTGCGAAAGCCGATCGAGGATCGGTGGCCCTCGCCCACGCCGCGCACGCTGACCACGAACTGTGCGGCGCCGGATGGATCGCTGGGCGGGTACAGCACGGCCGACGGGTTGCACAGAGCCGCGCCCTCGATCGAGTACTCGTGGGTGAACGATGCCCCCAGCAGCAGCCGGCGGGCGGCCGACATGTTGGCGGCCGCGTCGTCGATGCGGGGGATCACGAGATCGGAGTGCTCCCGCAACACATCGTGGAGGTTGCGGTGACGCGCGAGGAATCGCTCGTCGATGTCGGCGATCTCGGCATCGACCTGGTGCTCGTGCAGGTCGAGCACCCGCTGGATGACCACCGATGCACGTGAGTCGCCGGGGCCGACGTCTTCTCGACCGGCCACGAACAGGCGGAGAACGACTCGCGAGTGATCCGGCTGCAGGTCGATGCCGGTCTCGGTGACGTGCACGGTGCCGACGGTGGGTGAAGTGGTCATCGTGAGCCGACCAGTGCATCGGTTCGCTGCATCGTGGAGATCAGCGCCAGCGTGGACTCCGCGCCCTGGTTGAGGTTCACGCTGTGGGGGTGCAGGCCGTCGTAGCTGCCGTGAGATCGCTCGTCGATCATCATCAGGCCAGCGTCGTTGTGGCCGCGGAACCAGGCCGCCGCCGTCTCCACCCCGCCGATCCACGACGGGTCGCCGGTGATCAGATGTGCTCGCCAGCATGCATCGGCCATCGCTGCGACCTCGATGGGTTGCTGGTCGAACTGTGGGCCGTGCTCATCGGCGCGGCGGCCGCCGACGCCGGTGACCGAGAGGTGGCCGTCGCGCGTCTCCGACGCCAGCAGCCAGGAAAGCATGCGCAGGCCACGGTCCACGTCGAGCGGGCGGCCGAGCGCAGCGCCCGCAGCCATCACGGCCTCGGCGACCGAGGCGTTGCCATAGGCCAACTGCTGCTCCGGCCACACCCAGTCATCGCGCAGGAGTGGCCCAATCATGCCGAGCAGGTCGTTCAACAGGGCGCGAGCGGGTGTGTGCTGAGGGTCGATGGCCGCCACCTCGGCGGCACCGAGGGCGGCGAACACCATCGAACGCGGCCACGGCGAGCGTTGCTGCACTCCCTTGTCGAACGACTGCTGCGCCCAGCGGCGAACTGCGGGATTGCGATGCTGAGCGGCTGCGACGCCGAAGCCCCAGATGCTGCGGCCCCAGCAGTCCTCGGTGCCCGGCTCGTCGGTCCACCGGCCGGCGGCGTCCATGCGGTTGCGGCAGCGGCCGTCGTTGGCCTGTGCCGCGCGCGTGAAGTGCAGCGCCAGGCGCGACAGCTGATGAGCAGCACCCACATCGGGCACGCGGGAGGTGACCACCAGCATGCGCGCGTTGTCGTCGGTGCAGTAACCATGCTCGACGCGGGGTTCTGTGCCCTTGGCGTGCTCGAACAGACCTCGCTGGTCGCTCATGGCCAGCAGGTGATCGAACGTGTGCCCGTCGGCGGCGTTGCCGCGTTCGTGGTCGTGGTCATGGTCGTGGTCGTCGATCGTCATATCGCCACCGGCTCGACGATCGGGTCCAGTTCCGTGCACAGGCGCAGGTACTCATCGGCGACCGACGCCCAGCTCAGCGACGGTGCCAGCCGGCGAGCGTTGACCGTCATGCTGTTCAAGACCATCGGGTCGCTCATCACGGTCCTGATGGCGTCCGCCAGCGCCGCGGAGTCGCCGTGGGGCACCACTTTCACCGCGCCGCTGGCCTGCAGCTCGATGGCATGCGGAAAGGCGGTGGCGATCACGGGCCGACCGGCCGCGAGTGCGTCGACCAGCACGCCGGATGTCACTTGGTCCTTCGAGTCGTACGGCAGCAGCACCAGCGAGGCGCTGGCGACGAAGCGAGTGAGCTGGTCGACGTTGCGGTACGTGTCGTCGAAGTGCACTGATCCGGCGATGCCGTTCGACCACGTGCGTCGCAGCAACGAGTTGCGATAGGCGTCGCCCGCACGAGCGAACACCTTTGGGTGCGTCACGCCGGCGATGGTGTAGCGCAGGCGCGGTCGCATGTCCGACAGCAGCGCCAGCGAGTCGATGGCGTGTTCGATGCCCTTGCCGGGCCCGAGGAGGCCCCAGGTGAGCAACTGCGGCCGCTCGCCGACGGTCGACTCGTTGCCGTTGCCGTTGCCGGGCGCCAGTGCGGCGCCGTGGGGCACCACCTCCACGCCACGGGGGTCGACGATGTACGACGAGCACAGCCTGGTGTTGGCCGTCTCGGTCATCACCACCACCTTGGCGGCGCGTGCGCACACTGCTTCCAGCACCGTCTTCTGGTGGTCGGTGGGCACCAGGGGCACGGTGTGCAGCACGACGATGGCGGGTGCGTCGAGCGCGTCGAGCAACTGCAGCACTTCGTCGCCGTCGTCACCGCCGAAGATGCCGTACTCGTGCTGGATGATCACGGCTTCGCACCGCGAGAGGATGGCTGCTGCGTGCCGGAGGGAAGGCGCCGAGCCGTTCACCAGCTCACCCGCGACGGTCTGGCCGATCGCGGCTGGCTCGTCCCCGTCGTTGATGCGCACGACGTCGACTCGGTGGCCTGCATCGCGCAGTGCGTTGGTGAGTGCTGCGGCAAAGGTCGCCAGCCCACAGAGCTTCGGGGGGTAGGTGCTGACCATGCCGAGGCGCCGGACCGCGGCGCCATGGATGCGGCGAGAGGGGGTGTGAGTGGGCATGATGCCTCCTCGATGGTGGGAACCAGCGTCGAGCCCGACCAGGTGGCAGCGTGAACTGGCCTCCTGGCCAGACGTGGCGGAACTTCCCGGTGAAGCCGTACCTTACCCAGTGGTACGCCGTGGCAAACCTGAGCGCCGGCTCAGCGTGCGGGTGTGGGCCCGATCAGCGACTGGTGGCACGGCTCGCACAACCACCACTCGGCGGGGCCGGGTGGCAGGTCAGCGGCATCGCAGGCAAAGGTTTGCAGGCATCGCCAGCAGCGACGGCCGGCGGTTGTCGCAGTGGTGACGGTGTCGCTCATGTCACGTCCGCCAGCGCTGGCACGCAGGGCGCCCCGTTCGATTCGAAGCGGTTCACGGGCGACTCGATTCCACTGGGCCGAAGGCCCTCGCTGTGACCCTACCGGTGCTGATGACGACAGCGGGGGCCGGCACTAGGGTGAGCACATGCATGCGGATACCCCCACTCGTATCGAGTTCTTCTTCGATCCCGGCTGCCCGTGGACCTGGGCCACGTCGCGCTGGCTGGTCGACGCCGCTGCGGCGCGTGGTATCGACGTGGTGTGGCGCAACCTCAGCCTGGGGGTGCTCAACGAGGGCCGCGAACTGTCCGAGCACCTGCGCCTCACGCTGCCGGCCGGCACCGCGGCGCATCGTCTCATCGCTGCGCTGATGGCCGACGGGCGCAACGACCTGATCGGCAACTTCTACACCGAGTACGGGCGGCGCGTGCACCACGACCAGCTCGCTCCGTCGATCGAGGTGGTGCGTGAGGTGGCGCTGGCAGTGGGTGCCGGGGAATGGGTTGCCGCAGTCGACGAGACCGCGTGGGATGCACCGGTGGCCGAGTCCACTCGGCTGGCGATGTCGCTGGCCGGGCCCGACGTCGGCTCGCCGATCCTTGCCTTCGGCTCGCCGCTGGTCGGCATCTTCGGGCCGATCGTGTCGCCACCGCCCACCGACGAGCAAGCACAGCGGCTGCTCGACGTGGTGCTGCTGGTGGCGCAGTGCCCGGGCTTCTTCGAGATCAAGCGCGGCCGCGCCGGCAAAGTGCAGCTCGGCCCCCGCCCCTGAGCGAGGTGTGTGGCGCCGGTTCACCGCAACCTGCGGCCGGGCAGCTCCATCAGTGGCGCGTCACGGCCGTTGGGTGAGCGGCGGCACGCCGCACTCGTTGGCCGCAATCGTGGACTGCCACGTGAACAGCGCCTGCTCGGCGTCGTTCAAGATCTCGTTGAACAGCAGCGGTGCCAGCAACGGGTCGTCGATCATGGTGCCGGCGAGGCACTGGTACTCGCGGATCTGGGCCAGCGACGGGCCGTCGCCGGCCAGGGCGATGACGTCGTGCTCCAGCGACAACGCCTGCATCGGTGACACCACCGGCGGGGGCGGTGCGGTGGCGCCGACGGCACGCTTGCAGGCCTCGAAGGTGACGTCGTTGACCACGGTGGTGGGCGCCGCGGCCGAACCCGATGCCGTCGCCCATGCAGCGACGGCGTTTGCGAACGGTGTGCCGCTGTCGTCGAAGGTGGCAGTGGCTGTGAAGCAGACGACGCCATCGCGCTGGTAGCTGGTGTAGCCGCCGCCCGCCCAGCCGTCGAGGGCACCTCTTGCCTGGCGCCATGGCAGCCATGCGTCGAGCATCACCAGCATCGCCACTGCCGACAGCGGCTGTGGCGGATCGAGCACGATGGTGCCGACGGGCACCTCCAGCGTGACCGCAGCGTCTTGCTGCTCGGTGCCGTGCAACCACGGGTTGAGCAGGATCTCCTCGGTCGGCGGGGTGCCGATCAGCTCGTCGATGCCGGCGTTGCCTGCCGCGGCGAACACGTCGCCGACCAGCATCGGCCCGAGCACGTAGGGCGCGTCGCGTTGCTCGAGCACGGCCCAGGGCACATCGGAGAGCCCGGCCGCTGCCTCCGGGGCGAGGCTGTTGCCATCGTCGGCCGCCACTCGGTCGGCCGCCGACAACGTGGCGCGAAACGCGTCTTCCACTCGCAACGCGTCGGCCTCGACCACTGCTCGCAACTCGAGATCGTCGGCGCCGTCGCCGGCCAGGTCGAAGTGCTGCGCCTGCAGCGCGTGCGTGAGCTCGTGCGCCAGCACCACGCGCACTGCCGGCGTGATGAGGTCGCCGCGCACGTACACCCGGTCGTCGGCGGGTGAGTAGAAGCCCAGGGTGGTGATGGCCGCCACCGTTGCGTCGCCCTGGGTGGGGTCGTACCCGACAGCCAATCCGAAGGCGTCGTACAGCTGCGAGTAGAGGCCCGCCGTGGCGTCGGCGGCCTGGTTGCCCTGCGGTTGGTCGAACAGGGCCACGAACTCGGCTTCGGCGAGGAAGTCGACGTACACAGGGTGCACCCATTGCAGCTCGCGTGCGGTCTGCACGAACTCGACGAGATCGGCCACGCGCGGGTCCCACTCGCTGGGGTGCGCAGGCTGGTCGTCGCCGAACAGCCGGTCGCGGAACAGCACCGCGCCGGCACCACCCACCAATGCCAGGACCAGCAACGGCAGCAACAGCTGGCGCCAGCGATGAGACCGCCGTGCGACGGCGACGGCGTAGGGCGCGTGAGGGCTGGCGCCGTACGGCTGGTCCTGCAACCACTGACCCGGCTGGGGTGGGGCGGTTGCTGGCGCCGGTGGCCCGGTGTGGATGGTGACGCGCGTCGGCACCGTGGGCGCGAACGGTGTCGGCGCGGCATCGTCGGGCGGCTCAGCCGCTGGATCCGGAGGTTGCTCGGGGCCGAAGGAGTTCATGGTGGCACCTGCACTCTTGCACGAACCGTGGTTGCTGGCGACGGCAACTCGACGAACGGGATATGGTGAGAACGATCGTTCTCATCGAGGAGCACAGATGCCAGAACCCCTGCCGCCACGGTTGCCGTTGCCGCCGTTCGACGAAGCCGGCGCTCGCCGAAAGGTGCTGCTGGCGGAAGCCGCCTGGAACACCCGCGACGCCCACCGGGTGGCCGGCGCGTACAGCGCCGACTCCGAGTGGCGCAATCGCGGCGAGTTCGTGAGGGGCAGCGCCGAGATCGTTGCCTTCCTGCAGCGCAAGTGGGCGACGGAGCACGACTACGTGCTGCGCAAGGCGCTGTGGGCGTTCACCGACAACCGCATCGCCGTGCGCTTCCAGTACGAGTGGCACGACGGCGCGGGCCGGTGGTTCCGTTCGTACGGCAACGAGAACTGGGAGTTCGACGACCTGGGCTACATGCGTCGGCGAGAAGCCTCGATCAACGATGTGCCCATCGACGAGAGCCAACGACGCTTCTTCGGCCCGCGCGCCGACGGCGACGAGGACGGACTTCCCCTGCAATGAGTCCAGCCGCGACGAAGGGCCGTGCCGAGTCTGCCGTTGCGGTGCTCGCGGCGGCCGACGCGCTGTTCTACGAACGCGGCATCGCTGGCGTCGGCATGGCCGATGTGCGCGATGCGTCGGGGGTTTCGTTGCGCCGCCTGTACTCGCTGTACCCGTCGAAGCGCGACCTCGTGGCTGCCTGGCTCGACGACCGCCACGTGCGCTGGATGGCCTGGTTCACGACCAGCGTGTCGCGGCTCGCCGGTGGCGGCACCGACCCACTGCTGGCCACGTTCGACGCGATCGAGGAGTGGGTGCACGCGCCCGGCTACCGCGGCTGCGCGTTCCTGAACGCCATCGCCGAGACCACAGAGATCGACGATGCACACCGAGCCATCGTCGCCGACCACAAGCGAGCGCTCATCGAGCACCTGGCCTCGCTGGCCACTGCCGCTCATCCCGAGGCGCCGGACTGGCTGCCCGAGACCATCGGCGTGCTGCTCGACGGCGCGATCGTGCAGGCGGCCGTGTTCGGCACCGACGCCCCCATCCTCGCCGCCCGCCGCGGCGCGGCTCAGATGCTGCGCTGCTCGTTCGGCGCCTGAAGCGTTGCTGCACACGCCCGCTGTGGCGCCATGCCGCCGGTCTGCCGGCACCGTTGATCGCGGGCGGACGCCCGAGTGGGTTCAGGGGTAGGGTGCCCGATGGTCGTGTCCGCAGATCGCCCGTTGCGCGTGCTGGTCACCTCCACGCCTGGTGCTGGGCACATCGGGCCGCTCGTGCCGCTCGCCGCCGCGTTGCAGGCAGCCGGTCATCAGGTGCTGTGGGCAACCGCAACGGAGTCGTGCGCCCGCGTGCGAGCGCTGGGCTTCGAGGCGGTTGCGGCGGGAATGGGGGTGGGCGAGCGAACCGCTGCTCTTGCGCCGCAGATGCCCGAGATCATGGCGCTCGATCCCCGCGACCGCCGCTCGCGCCTGTTCGCCGGGTTCTTCGGTGAGATCGCTGCGCCGCGCATGCATCGCGAGCTCGGGCCCGTGTTCGATTCCTTTCGGCCCGATGTGGTGATCCACGAGATGTCGGAACTGGCCGCCGCGCCGATGGCCACGGGTCGCGGTGTGCCGCACGTGACGGTTGCCTTCAGCGGCGCCATCGGCGACGCAGTGTGGGCGGCAGCGCAGCGCAGCATGCATGCGATCTGGCTCGCCGAAGGTGTCGGCAACGCCGGAATGCCCGAGTTGCTCGGTGCGCTGTACCTGCACCCGTTTCCCGCGTCGTTCGGCCCGCCACCGCACCATCCGAACGCGCGGCTGGTGCGGCCTGGGTGGGTCGATGCCGCCGACACGACCATCGAGCCCGACTGGCTGCGCTCGCTGGGCGTTGCGCGGCCGCTGGTGTACCTGACCGCTGGTACCGAGGTTGCCGCGCAGGCGGCGCCATGGGCCGCAGCGTTCGAGGCGCTGGCCGGTCTCGAGGTCGATGCGGTGGCAACCATCGGGCCCACCCTCGACCCGGTCACGATGGGCGCGGTGCCTCCGAACGTGCGTGTCGAGCGGTTCGTTCCGCAACACCTGCTGCTCGCGCGAGCATCGGTGGTGGCGTCGCACGGCGGCGCCGGCACCGTGCTCGGTGCTGCGCTGCAGGGCCTCCCGCAGTTGCTGTTCCCCATCATCGCCGACCAGTGGGACAACGCCGACGCCGTCTCGCGTGCGGGTGCCGGTGTGGCGTGCGAGCTGGCGTGTCGCGACGCGGCGAGCCTGGCGACGGCACTGCAGCGCCTGCTGCACGACGCGGTGGTGCACGATGCGGCGCGCGCGGTCGCCACCGAGATCGCGGCCATGCCGTCGGCCGCCGATCACGTGCAGGCGATCGAAGCGTTGGTGGGCTGAGGCTCACCGGGCCGTCGTCGGCCTCGGCGAGCGCTGCATCAGCCACAGGTCCGGGCCGGCGCCATCGGCGACGCACCAGTGGCGGACGGTGTCGAAGCCGAGTCGCGAGTAGAACGCGACGTTCGATGGTGAGGAGGTCTCCAGGCATGCCACCAGCCGCTCGCGGTCGGCCAGTGCGATGCCGGGCTGCAGTGTGCGGGTACCGAGGCCGTTGCCCTGGTGCGCGGGTGCCGTTCCCATCGTGGCGAGGTAGAGGTGACGCTCGGCCGGTCGCCAGCCGTGCACCTCGGCATCAGCGGCCGCCGATGCGTCGTGACGGTCGCCCTCCAGTGCTGCCACCACTGGGCCCAGTGCCGCGCCGATGTCGGCCGGCAACTCGGCTGCGGTGTCGAACCATGACGCCACCGACTGCACGACGCCGGCGACGGTGGTCACCGAGGCCCGGCCGTACGGGAGCGCGAGGTGTTGCAGGAACAGCCGTTGCAGCTCGGTGATGCGCCCGACGTGGTCGCGACCGTCCACCACCCACCGGGTCCATGGGTAGTCGGCGAAGGCGAGGCCCAGCACGTCCGAGGCGCGATCGACGTCGACGGCAGTGAGTGGCCGGGTGTCGATCGCGATGGTCACCGGCCCACCACCTCGACGATGATTCGTTCGTAGCGATCCATGCGGCGCGGGTCGTGACGCACGTCGCCGTCGGCGAGCGTGATGGTCGAGCAGCGTTGCAGCAGCCGGCCGACGGCGATCTGGGTCTGCAAGCGGGCCAACGGGGCGCCGATGCAGTAGTGGATGCCCTGCCCGAACGACAGCGAGACCATCTCCGGTCGAGTGATGTCGAACCGGTCGGGGTGGGGCCAGCGCGCGGGGTCGCGGTTGGCGGCGCCGGTGCCCAGGCGAACGGTGTGTCCGGCGTCGATGGTTCGGCCGCCGATCTCGATCGGTTCCAGCGCGAGGCGGGCGGTGGAGGTCTGCTGGTTGGGGTGGTGGAAGCGGAGGATCTCGGTGACAGCGCTGCTCAGCAGCGACGGTTGTGCGCGCAGCAGCGCCATCTGTTCGGGATGTTGCAACAGCAACAACAAGCCACTGGAAACCATGCGCTCGGTGGTGGTGCCACCGGCCGTGTACAACGTGAGGAGCGCCGCCAGGATCTCCTCGTTGGTGAGCTGCTCGCCGTGCTCCTCCGCGAGCACGAGGGCGGAGACGAGGTCATCTCGTGGCTGGGCGCGGCGCTGTTCGACGACGTCGGCGATGAACTGCAGCTGCCACACCAGTGCGTCGCGGCCTGCTTGACGTTCGTGAGGCAGCGCAGTCGGGTCACCCAGTCGCTCGGTGCGCTCGAACGACGACCGGAACTGGCTGCGGGCATCGGCCGGTATGCCCAGCATCTCCGAGGCGATGGTGATGGTGAGCGGGAAGGCCAGCTCGGTCACCAGGTCGAGATGGCCCGTGGCCAGGCCCGCGTCGATGAGCTCGTCGACGAGTTGGGTGATGCGACCGCGCTGCTCGTCGATGGCTGCGCGAGTGAACGCCTGCTGCACCAGTTGCCGCACGCGCGTGTGGGCAGGCGGGTCCTTCATGTTGAACGAGTGCAGCACCACCTGCTGGGCGCGTGAGAACGCGTCGCCGGCGCCGGCCGGCCGCGGGGCCATGCCCGGCAGCGAGCCCTTCCTGGTCCACTCGCTGGAGAGGCGTGGGTCGCGGAACGCAGCGGCGACGTCGTCGTAGCGGGTGAGCAGCCAGTAGCCGTAGGGGCTGCGATGCACTGGGTCGTGCTCGCGCAGCCAGGCCAGCGTTGGCGCGGGGTCCTCCAGGAACTCGCGCGAGTGCAGATCGAGGGGCACGCTCACCGGGCGCTCCCGGTCGTGCCGGGCACCCCTACCCCGGTGAACGTGAGCGTGGTCTCGTAGGCGGCCGCGAGGCGCAGCACGTCGGCGTCGCCGCGCGGGCGGCCGATCAGCTGCATCCCCATCGGAAGGCCGCGCTCGTCGAAGCCGACGGGCACGCTGACAGCCGGCAACCCCGCGAACGTGGCGTACAGCGTGCACTCCATCCATCGGTGGTAGGTGTCCATCTCCCGGTTGCCGATGTGCTGTGGCCACCGCTCGTGTGCCGGGAACGGCCACACCTGCGCGGTGGGGATGGCCAGCACATCGAAGCGATCGAAGAGCGCCACCATCGCCGTGTGGAACGTGGTTCGCGTGATGGCCGCCTGCGCCACTTGCGTCGCGCTGAGTGCGAGGCCGCTGTCGACTTCCCACAGCACCTCCGGCTTCACCAGCTCGCGCTTCGAGGGGTTGGTGATCAGTGGTGCGATGCCGGTGGTGACCGACATGTGGCGCAGCACGAGCCAGGCCTTCCACACCGCATCGAGGTCGGTGACAACACTGGCGGCTTCGACGTTGCAGCCGAGCGCTGCCAACGTGCGCAACCCCTCCACACAGAGCTCGCTGATGCCGGGCTCCATCGCGAGGCGGCCTCCGAGGTCGCCCAGCCAGCCGATGCGCGTCGCCGCCGGGTCGTCGTCGAGCGCCTGGCGGGCGCGAGCGACGGTGGCGAACTCGTCGAGCCTGCCCGACAGCGCCAGCGGCACCCGCGGGTCGAACCCGGCTTGCGTGCCCAGCAGCAATGCGACGTCGAGCACCGTGCGGCCCATCGGCCCTTCGGTGCCCATCTGCGCGAGGTACCCGTCGCTCACCGGCCACGCCGGCACGCGGCCCTGGCTGGGCCGGAAGCCGAAGATGTTGTTCCAGGCAGCGGGGTTGCGCAGTGAGCCCATGTAGTCGCTGCCGTCGGCCACGGGCAGCATGCGGGTGGCCAGTGCCACGGCCGCGCCGCCGCTGCTGCCGCCGGCCGAACGGGCGAGGTCGAACGGGTTGCGAGTGGTGCCGAACACATCGTTGAACGTGTGCGAACCCTTCCCGAACTCGGGCACGTTGGTCTTGCCGACGACGATGCAGCCGGCGGCCTTCATGCGCGCCACCATCAAGCAGTCATGTCTCGGTACGAAGTGCTCGGTGAGCCGCGAGCCGGAGGTGGTCGGCAGGCCGCGGGTGTCGGCGAGGTCTTTGATCGCCTGCGGCATGCCGTGCATCCAGCCGCGCGACAGATCGTGGGCCAGCTCCTCGTCGCACGCATGCGCTTCCGTCATCAGCCGGTCGCCGTCGCGCAGGCTGACGATGGCGTTGACCGCCGGGTTCTGTTCGTCGATGCGGTCGAGGTATGCAGCCATCACCTCACGGCACGACACATCGCGCGCATGAATGGCTTCCGAGAGTGCTGCCGCGGAGAAATCGGTGATCATGCAGAGCCGACCGAACAGCTCTCGGGCCTCTTGCGCCAGCTCATCCTGCAAGTGTCGCGCGCACCGGCCCTCGCCGGGTCCGTCGGCGCACTGCCGTTGTCCCTGTGGAGTGGGTGGACACTCCGTTCGATCGGCCCGCATCCACTTTGGTCACGACCAAACGACGACGCGCAGTTCTTGTGGTGACCAGAGCTCAGTTCGACCCCGGGGGCTTCTTCGATGCTGCCGTCTTCTTCGACCCCGGGGCCTTCTGGGAAGCGGGGGCCTTCGATGCGGGGGCCTTCGATGTGGCCGTCTTCTTCGGTGCTGGCGCCTTCGCCGGTGCTGGCGTCTTCTTCGGTGCTGGCGCCTTCTGCGGTGCGGGGGGCTTGGCGGGGGCTGACGGAGCGGTCGTGCCGGGCGCCGGGCGGCTGCGCGGCACGGGCTTCACGTGCGTGCTGCCGCGACGCATCAGCGGGGCGGGCTGCGGCACCGCCCACGGCTGGCCGACCGCTTC
>JACDJB010001863.1_pt1 | contig 16300 bp, 23 predicted proteins | sample 7454121 | NCBI WGS metagenome assembly JACDJB01 (sample SAMN14253290, study PRJNA609438) | sludge metagenome | isolation source: sludge after 25d culture with pyrite | collected 2018-12-20 | reverse complement strand
TGAGAAATCCCTGGTCAGGAAGTAGTCCTCCAACAAGAATGGCAATCCATGCAAAAGCCACGATAATCGTCCATGTCAAAGCTTTACGCTCCAGAGGAGATAACTTCTCAATTGGCTCAGGTGGCACACTTCCGGTATATTTGCCTAGACGGGGCTCAACAAAGCGGTTGGTGACCCAGGTCCCTGCAAAGGCTATCACAAGGGTTGATACAGCCATAAAGTAATAATTTGCAGTAGGGAGAACATAGTACTCTGGATCAATGATTCTTGCGGCCTCTGTTGAAAGTCCGGCGAGAAGCGGATCGATAGTGCCAATCAGGAGATTGGCACTGAAACCACCAGATACACCAGCAAATGCTGCAGCCATTCCGGCTATGGGATGCCTTCCGATTGAATGGAAAATTACTGCCCCCATGGGAATGATAAGGACATATCCCAGATCTGATGCGGTGTTGCTGATAATTCCCGCCAGTACAATAACAAAGGTGATGATGCTGCGTGGCGATTTGATGACCAATAACCGGATTGCGGCACTGATCAAGCCACTACTCTCTGCAATCCCGATTCCCAAAAGGGCAACCATTACAATACCCAATGGAGCAAACCCGGTATAATTATCAACCATCTCAAGCAAAATCCTGTGGAATCCTTCCTTTGACAAAAGATTGACTGCATGGATAGTTTCGCCTGTTGCCGGATGTGTGGCTGTCCAGTCGAAAAGGTAACCTCCTATCCAGGAAAATATAAGGACCAGCATTGCAAGTCCGCCAAAAAGTGTCGCAGGGTGAGGCAGGGCATTCCCTCCAATTTCGATCCATTTAAGGACCCTTGCCATAAATGTTCTCTTCTCCTTTTGCATGTTTATTAGTACCTAATTTGCTTTGAAAATAATTATGATGAAACTTCTCTCTTTACGTCATCATAATAACATTTTAAACTGAAAAACAAGTGAATTGTTCCGCAGTTTTTTGGAATATCGCCATATTTAATTGTCTAGCAGGCTTTGTTAACAACAGGAGACGATTCGCCTCTCATGGATTGTGAATAAAAACAAGGTTATAATTGATTTTCTGTCAGTCAGATAGGTAAAATAGAACCTTTTAAATGTGTTGGTTCCCGTTTTTTTCCTTCAAATTTGTGAGATGATGGCAAAATTTCCGCATTTCTTGCAGGCTGATCTGATGGAATGTGGTCCAACATGTTTAAGGATCATTGCCAAGTATTATGGCAAGCTGATCCCGATGAATACATTGCGCGATCTCACTTACCAAACCCGTCAAGGGGTTTCCCTGTTGTCGCTCAGTGATGCTGCCGAAAAAACCGGATTTCGGACTCAGGGAGCACGGCTTACTCTGGACCAATTGGGGCAAATTCCTCTACCTGCCATCCTTCACTGGGACCAGAACCATTTTGTGGTCTTATACAAGATTAAAAATTTAAAAGGAAACAGCCAGAGTAAATATTTTGTTTCGGATCCGGCATCTGGACTGTCAGAGTATGATGAAAGTGAAATGCGCAAGCACTGGGCTTCAACAATTATCCAGGATCAACCGGCAGGAATCGCTCTCCTTTTGGAGCCTACGCCTGAATTTTATCGTGAAGAGGGGGAATCTGAAAATCGACCGGGTTTCGGTTTTTTGTTTCCTTACCTAAGACCATACAGAAAACTAATCACGCAGTTGGTTCTGGGTTTTTTGACTGGCAGTATTCTTAGTCTGTTGTTTCCATTTCTGACTCAGGCTATTGTCGACGTGGGAATAACGACAACGAATCTCTCCTTTATTGTGCTTGTGCTTATCGCACAATTAGTGTTAATGGCAAGCCAGACCGCCGTAGGCTTTATCCGGAGCTGGATTATGCTTCATGTTAGTGCCCGGGTTAGTATTGCCTTAATTTCTGATTTTCTGATCAAGTTGATGAGACTTCCCGTACGCTTTTTTGAAACTAAGCTGATTGGTGATCTGAGACAACGAATTGATGATAATCAGCGAATTCAGCTTTTTCTGACTTCAAATGTCATAAATATGTCGTTTGGCTTATTTATGTTCATTATATATAGTTTTGTGCTCGCTTGGTATAGTTGGACCATATTGGCGATTTTTTATGCAGGCAGTGCAATTTATGCCGGATGGATATTTCTTTTCATGAAAAAGCGAAAGGAACTCGACAACCGGAGATTTGAAGTAGCTGCACACAACCAAAGCAACCTCTATCAGCTGATCACGGGAATGCAGGAAATCAAACTGAATAATTGTGAAAAGCAAAAGCGGTGGGAATGGGAACATATCCAGGCACGTCTTTTCAAAGTGAGCGTCAAGTCACTGATGCTGCACCAGAATCAGCAGGGAGGGTCGGTCTTTATTAATCAGGTTAAAAACATATTGATCATTTTTGTTGCGGCAAAGGCAGTACTTGAAGGACAGATGACTCTCGGTATGCTCGTCGCGGTGCAGTTTATCATTGGGCAACTCAATGCGCCGATCCAGGATTTTATTGCTTTTGTCACATCTGCCCAGGATGCACGTATAAGTCTTGACCGATTGGTTGAGATACATAATAAAGAGGATGAGGAACCTACGAATGTGATATTATCGAGGGAACTTCCGGCAAAGAATGACCTATACGTCGAACAGGTCACCTTTCATTATGAAGGGCCGCGGTCACCCAAAATTCTAGATCGAATAGAACTTGTCATACCAAGCAATAAGATAACGGCGATTGTTGGTCCGAGTGGTAGTGGAAAGACAACGTTGATCAAGCTTTTACTAGGTTTTTATCCACCAAATGAAGGAAAGATAAGGCTCGGGGGTGTGGACCTATCGCAATACTCAATGGATTGGTGGAGAAGTAATTGCGGCGTTGTTATGCAGGATGGATTCATTTTTTCTGACACAATCGCCAATAATATTGCAGTTGGCGAGACTACTCCTGATAAGGCACGCTTGCTGAGGGCCGTTGAAATGGCACATATCCGCGAAATGATTGAAAGTCTTCCTCTTAGGTATAATACCAAAATAGGGCAAGAAGGCAGCGGACTAAGTCAAGGCCAAAAGCAAAGAATCCTTATTGCACGGGCGATTTATAAAGATCCTCCGTTTCTCTTTTTTGATGAGGCAACCAATGCACTTGATGCCAACAACGAAAAGGTCATACAGGAAAACCTGAATGGTTTTTACAAAGGAAAAACAGTTGTGGTAGTGGCGCATCGACTCAGTACCGTCAAGAATGCCGACCAAATTATCGTATTGGACGGAGGAAAGATCACCGAGACAGGTACACATGATGAACTCACGGCACAAAAGGGTGCTTATTATCAGTTGGTAAAAAACCAGCTTGAACTGGGAGGTTAAACGTTTTGATGAATGAGGAACATAACATAGAAATCAGAAGCGAAGAGGTTCAGGAGATCCTAGGGACGACTCCAGCATGGATTATACGCCGTGGTATCACCATGATATCAGTTGTGGTGTTCATCCTTCTTGCGGGAAGTTTCGTTTTTAAGTATCCGGATATTATTACGGGTAGGGTTACCATTGTTTCAAAGAATCCTCCGGCGACCATAACCGCGAGGGCCACTGGAAGAATAAATCACCTAATGGTTTCGGATCAGGATAGTGTTTCAGCAGGAACCATCCTGGCCATTCTTGAGAACCCTGCGTATTATGCAAACATATATAAATTGAAACAGCATCTGGATACAATCAATCGTTATTTTGATGATCCCTTCAGATTTGCCGGTATGCAATTTGAGGCAAACCTGATGCTAGGGCAGGTTCAACCGGCATGGGCAGCTTTTGTAACACAATGCGCAGAGATCAGTACATTTTATAATTATGATCTCTATATGGCAAGAGTTGAAACACTTAAAAGGAAGATTGCCGATCAGGAAAGATATTTGCAGCAGTTGGTGAACCAGGCACGGATTCTGGATGATCAGATGGAGTTGAGCAAACGACAGTATGATCGGGATGCTGAACTCGCCCGTCAGAAGGTAATTCCTGAAAGTGAACTGGAAAAATCCCAGTCGGCATACCTTAACTATGAATTGAACCATCGCACAGCTATTGCCAATATTACGCAAACCAGAAATGATATTGGCCAGATGCAGAGGCAGATTGCAGAATTGCAGACAGAGAAAGGTGAACAGGTGAATAAGCTGACAGCTGCGTTGAGAGAGAAATATAACAATCTTGTAAATGAAATTTCGGGTTGGGAGCTTGCTTTTGTGATGAAAGCCCCGATTGACGGGAAAGTGACATTTGCCAGAATCTGGAGCGAAAACCAGCAGGTAACGGAAGGAATCCCGGTTTTTACTGTAGTGCCACATGAAAGCAGCAGTATCATTGGGCGTGTTGAAATCCCCCTTGTTGGGTCAGGAAAAGTTGAGACAGGTCAGAAGGTGAAAATAAAACTGGACAATTACCCGCATCTGGAGTATGGGATGTTGGAAGGGCAGGTCACCATGATATCGCTTGTTCCGGCCCAAACAGAAGCAGGTATGGCATATATTGCAGAACTTTCACTTCCCATAGGATTAACCACAAATTATGGAATCGAACTGGTCTTTAATCAGGAAATGGCCGGAACGGCCGAAATCATTACCAAAGACCGCAGGTTAATCGAAAGGTTGGTGCAACCAATGAGCTCACTGGTACGAGAAAGAATCTTAACTAATTGATATTATTTGAGTTTTAAGTTATCTTTTTTAAGATTTTTTTGTGCCCCCCTGTAAATGTTAACCCAAAATTTGTACTTTTGCGTGCCGTTTTAAAAGCCGGAATATGTTTTTTGGCTTTGAAAACCATTGAGATTCAATAAAAATGAATACTTTTGCAGTCCATTTTTAGAAATTTTAATATTTATAACGAAGAAAAAAACAGGTATTTATGCCAACGATTCAACAGTTAGTTAGGAAAGGAAGACAAAGTAAAGTCGACAAGAGTAAGTCTCCGGCTTTAGATTCATGTCCTCAACGTCGTGGGGTATGCGTGCGTGTTTATACTACAACTCCGAAGAAGCCGAATTCTGCAATGCGTAAAGTTGCCAGGGTTCGTCTGACCAACGGAAAGGAAGTAAACGCATATATTCCGGGTGAAGGACACAACCTGCAGGAACACTCAATCGTGCTTGTTCGTGGAGGTAGGGTGAAAGACCTTCCCGGTGTACGTTACCACCTGGTGCGTGGTGCTCTGGATACTGCCGGTGTGGAAGGACGTTTACAGCGTCGCTCCAAATATGGTGCCAAGAGACCAAAAGCAGGAAAAGCAGCAGCTCCTGCCAAGAAAAAGTAATTCATTCGTTCATTTAAGTTATTTGCTTAGTGGTTTGGTTGAGTAAGAAGCATCTCTCTAATGTCTTCCGGAGATGCGCTGAAGACACCGCCTGTGGGCAGCCAATTTAAATAACACTAAAAATTTTAAAGATGAGAAAGTCAAAACCAAAGAAGAGGCATCTGTTGCCTGATCCGCGTTTCAACGATGTTTTGGTGACCAGGTTTGTAAACGACCTGATGAAAGATGGAAAAAAATCGATCGCTTATTCCATTTTCTATGATACACTTGATCTCGTTGCAACAAAATTGAAAAACGACGAGGTTCCGGCACTTGATGTCTGGAAGAAAGCTCTTGAAAATGTTACTCCCCAGGTAGAGGTAAAAAGCCGCCGTGTTGGTGGTGCCAACTTCCAGGTTCCCATGGAAATCAGAAACGAACGTAAAGTGGCCATCAGTATCAAGAACCTGATCCTCTTTGCGGCAAAACGTTCTGGTAAATCTATGGCGGACAAACTGGCTGCCGAAATTGTTGCAGCCTACAACCAGGAAGGTGGAGCCTACAAAAAGAAAGAAGATACCCACCGCATGGCTGAAGCGAACCGTGCATTCGCACATTTCAGGTTTTAATAGTCATTCTCAGGTTTAGTTTATAGATAGTAAAGGATTAGAAATAAGTAATAATAAAGAATGGCCAAACAAGATCTGAAATATACCCGCAATATCGGGATCATGGCACATATTGATGCCGGTAAAACCACCACATCCGAACGTATTCTGTATTATACCGGTCTGACACACCGTCTGGGTGAAGTTCATGACGGTGCCGCCACAATGGACTGGATGGAACAGGAGCAGGAGAGAGGTATTACCATTACATCTGCCGCAACTACAACTTTCTGGAAGTATAATGACCAGGAACATAAGATTAACGTAATTGATACCCCCGGACACGTTGACTTTACGGTTGAAGTGGAAAGGTCCCTTAGGGTCCTCGACGGCGCGGTTGCACTTTTCTGCGCTGTTGCCGGAGTTGAAGCCCAATCTGAAACTGTATGGAGACAAGCAGGCAAATATGGCGTTCCGATTATCGCATTTGTGAATAAAATGGACCGTCAGGGAGCCGATTTTTTCAGGGTATATAACGATATCCGTGAAAAATTGAAGGCAAATCCTGTACCGATTGTAATTCCAATTGGCGCTGAAGAAACCTTTGAAGGCGTGGTTGACTTGATTTCCATGAAAGCCATCCGTTGGTTTGACGATGGTCAGGGAACCCAGTTTGTGGTTGAGGAAATACCTGCAGACTTGGTTGAACAAGCTGAAGAATGGCGTGACAAACTGATGGAAGAAGCCGCTTCTCATGATGACGCCCTTTTGGAGCGTTATTTTGATGATCCGGATTCAATTACACCAGAAGAAATTCATGCAGTCATCAGAAAAGCTACAATCAGCGGCAACATCGTTCCAATGATGTGTGGTTCAGCATTTAAAAATAAAGGTATTCAACGCCTCCTGAATGCGGTTTGTGCTTATCTGCCAAGTCCGCTTGATGTTGAAGCAGTTGTTGGAAATGAGCCCGGCGACAAGGAAGTCAGGATTGAACGTAAACCTGATGCTGACGAACCACTCGCAGCCCTTGCATTCAAGATTGCCACCGACCCATTTGTTGGAAGGCTATGTTATATTCGTGTATACTCTGGAAAAATTGAGTCAGGCATGGCTGTGGTTAACAGTCGTACCGGTAAGAAAGAAAGAATTTCCCGATTGTATCAGATGCACAGTAACAAGCAGAATCCGAAAGATGTGATTGAAGCTGGTGATATCTGTGCGGCTGTCGGATTCAAGGATATCCGTACTGGTGACACACTTCATGCCATCGATCATCCAATCGAGTTGGAAAGTATGGTTTTCCCCGAGCCGGTTATTGGTATTGCAGTTGAACCGAAGTCACAGAAGGATTTGGACAAGCTGGGTAATGGTCTTTCCAAATTGGCCGAAGAAGATCCTACCTTCAGGGTACAAAGTGATCCGGATTCTGGTCAGACTGTTATTCGCGGTATGGGAGAACTTCACCTGGAGATCATCATTGACCGTCTCAAACGGGAATTCAAGGTCGAGTGTAACCAGGGTGCCCCGCAGGTTGCATATAAGGAAGCTATTACCAAACCGGTCGACCTTCGTGAGGTTTTCAAGAAGCAGACTGGTGGACGCGGTAAATTTGCTGACATATCAGTTCGCATTGAACCCGCTGATGAAGGTGTAACCGGATTGCAATTCATTGACCAGGTTAAAGGTGGTAATATTCCAAGAGAATATATTCCTTCGGTTGAGAAAGGCTTCAAGGAGTCTCTTTCAAATGGTCCTTTGGCAGGTTACCCACTTGACAGTCTGAAGGTCACCCTTCTCGACGGATCTTTCCATGCGGTCGACTCCGACCAGCTTTCTTTTGAAATTTGTGCCAAGCAGGCTTTCCGCTCTGCTGCATCGAAAGCGTCACCAAAATTGCTTGAACCTATCATGAAGTTGGAGATTGTTACTCCAGAGGAATATATGGGTGATATAATCGGTGACCTTAACCGTCGAAGGGGCCATGTCAGTGATATGGAATCAAAGGCTGGTGCAAGGGTGATCCATGCCAAAGTTCCGCTGTCGGAGCAATTTGGTTACGTTACCGTTCTCAGGACACTTTCTTCAGGTCGTGCCACTTCTTCCATGGAATTCAGCCATTACGAAGAAGTACCACGCAGTCTTGCAGAGAAGGTTCTGTCTGAAATTAAAGGAAGAACAGACTTATTATAAAAAATTAATCAATTCTCATTATGAGTCAAAAAATCAGGATTAAACTGCAATCGTACGATCACAATCTGGTTGACAAGTCTGCTGAAAAGATCGTCAAAACGGTTAAATCTACCGGAGCTGTGGTAAGCGGTCCTATTCCGCTTCCTACTCACCGCAGGGTTTTTACTGTTTTGCGTTCAACCTTTGTTAATAAAAAATCAAGGGAACAGTTTCAGTTGTCGTCATACAAGAGGCTGATTGACATTTACAGTTCTACGGCAAAAACCATCGACGCCCTCATGAAGCTTGAATTGCCCAGTGGTGTTGAGGTAGAAATTAAAGTTTGATATTCATTAAAAAAAGTAGTCGAAAATGGCTGGTATTATTGGAAAAAAAATCGGAATGACATCCGTATTCAGTGTTGAGGGGAAAAACATCCCATGCACTGTGATTGAAGCCGGTCCCTGTGTTGTTACACAGGTTAAGACCGTTGAGAACGACGGCTACCATGCACTTCAGCTTGGCTTTGACGATAAGCGTGAAAAGAGCGCTACCAAAGCTGAGTTTGGACACTGCAAAAAGGCCGGTACCGCGCCCAAAAAGAAAGTGACCGAATTTAAGGATACTTTCAAGGAAAGCTATAACCTGGGTGATGTTATAACTGTTGACATCTTTCACGAAAACGATTATGTTGATGTGGATGGTATGTCAAAAGGTAAAGGTTTCCAAGGTGTTGTAAGAAGGCATGGATTTGGCGGTGTTGGTCAAAGAACACATGGACAGCACAACAGAGGCAGGGCTCCAGGTTCACTGGGAGCATCTTCTTATCCTTCAAGGGTTTTCAAAGGCCTTCGTATGGCAGGTCGAATGGGTGGTGACAAGGTTACCATTGAAAACCTGTTGGTATTAAAAGTTATTCCCGAACAAAACCTTATCATTCTTAAAGGTTCTATTCCGGGGCCTAAAGGTTCTTACATTTCAATCAGGAAACAATGGAATTAAGTGTATTAAATATAAAAGGAACAGAGACCGGCCGGACTGTATCATTAGATGAACAGATCTTCGGAATTGAACCCAATGATCACGCCGTATACCTGGATGTTAAACAATATCTGGCTAATCAGAGGCAAGGAACTCATAAGAGTAAAGAGAGAGGTGAAATTGCAGGAAGTACCAAAAAAATCAAAAAGCAAAAGGGTACCGGTACTGCCCGTGCTGGTGCGATCACCTCTCCGGTATTTGTTGGAGGAGGAAGGGTTTTCGGACCACGTCCGCGCAATTATGGATTTAAACTTAACAAAAAGGTAAAGCAATTGGCGCGTAAATCAGCATTGACTTACAAGGCGCTTGACAACAGTATTTTGGTTGTTGAAAATTTTGATCTGTCAGCTCCTAAAACAAAGGAACTGGTAGCCATCACCAATAATCTGAAAATATCTGATAAAAAGTCTCTTTTCGTTTTACCGGAAGAAAATAAAAATCTATATTTGTCCTCCAGAAATTTACAGGGCGTTTCAGTTGTAACTGCTTCAGAGTTAACAACTTATCAGATTCTCAACGCGAAATCACTTGTTATTTTGGAAGCTTCAATCGAAAAGATTGCAGAAGTATTTAAGATTTAAGACCATAATAAGATGAATATACTTATAAGGCCCATAGTAACCGAGAAAATGACGGGACAAAGCGAACGCTTCAACCGTTTCGGTTTTGTCGTCGACAAGAAGGCTACCAAACAGCAGATCAAGACTGCTATTGAAAGCCTCTACGGCGTATCAGTGGAGACGGTAAATACCATGATTTATGGTGGAAAGAAAAAATCGAGATACACCAAAGCAGGAGTAATTGCCGGGAGAACCAATATCTACAAGAAAGCTATTGTTACCCTTGTAGAAGGAGACACTATTGATTTTTACAGTAATATATAATTGAAAAATGGCAGTAAGAAAATTTAATCCAGTAACTCCGGGTCAGAGGCACAAGATCATCAGTGCTTTTGACGCCATTACTGCTTCTACGCCTGAGAAATCATTGTTAGAGCCCCTGCGGAAGACTGGTGGTCGCAATAACCAGGGCCGCATGACAATGAGGTATATAGGTGGGGGACACAAGCGGAAGTACCGTATCATTGATTTCAAAAGAAACAAAGACGGAATTTCTGCGACTGTCGATTCCATTCAGTACGATCCTAACCGTACTGCCAACATTGCTCTTCTTGTATATGAAGACAGTGAGAAACGTTACATTTTGGCTCCAAACGGGTTGCGTGTGGGCCAGAAGGTAGTTAGTGGCAGCGGTATAGATCCTGAAATTGGGAATACATTGCCCTTATCAGAAATACCACTCGGCACCCTTGTTCACAACATTGAGCTACAACCTGGACAAGGGGGTGTTATGGCACGTAGTGCAGGAACCTATGCTCAATTGACCTCTCGGGAAGGCAAGTATGCTACTTTAAAGCTTCCTTCCGGCGAAATTCGTATGATACTGAATACTTGCCGTGCCACGGTAGGTATCGTTGGTAACACTGACCACAACATTGAAAAATCTGGTAAGGCAGGTCGCTCACGTTGGCTTGGACGTCGTCCAAGAGTACGTGGTGTCGTGATGAACCCGGTTGATCACCCCATGGGTGGTGGTGAAGGTCGTGCTTCAGGAGGACATCCCCGTTCAAGGAAGGGCTTGTTGGCTAAAGGCTACAAAACCCGTACTCCGAAGAAAGCATCCAATAGGTACATTCTGGAACGCAGGAAGAAATAATTAAAAGGAAATTAGCATGAGTCGTTCGTTAAAAAAGGGCCCGTTCATCGCATATAAGCTGGAGAAAAAGATTCTGGCAATGAATGAATCCGGTAAAAAGACTGTGGTGAAAACCTGGGCCAGAGCATCAGTAATTTCTCCTGATTTTGTCGGCCATACTGTTGCGGTACATAACGGAAATAAGTTTATTCCGGTTTATGTTACCGAAAATATGGTAGGGCATCGCCTTGGCGAGTTTGCTCCGACACGTACTTTCAGGGGACATGCTGGTAACAGGAAATAGGCATTGAGCCATTAGTAATTTTAAAATTAAAGACCAATGGGTGCCAGAAAAAGATTAGCAGCTGAAAAACGTAAAGAAGAAAAAAAGCAACAATATTTTGCTGTTTTGAGAGATTGCCCCACTTCTCCCAGAAAAATGCGGCTTGTCGCCGACATGATTCGTGGAATGGAAGTGAATAAGGCATTAGATGTACTGAAATTTTCGTCCAAGGAAGCTTCACGCAGGGTGGAAAAATTACTCCTTTCAGCCGTTGCCAACTGGCAGGCGAAAAACGAAGGTGTAAGAATTGAAGAGAACACACTTGTGGTAAGCCGAATTATGGTTGATTCAGGAAGGATCCTGAAAAGATTACGGCCGGCTCCCCAGGGTCGCGCACATCGGATCAGGAAACGTTCCAACCATGTGACCATTTATGTGGACAAAAAGAATGAAAGTGTTGTTGAAAATCTTAATTAATAATACATGGGACAAAAAGTAAATCCGATTTCAAATCGTCTGGGTTTCATCAAAGGGTGGGATTCCAACTGGTTTGGTGGTGATAATTACGGTGACAAGCTGGTCGAAGACCAGAAGATACGTGAATATCTTAATGCACGTTTATCTAAAGCCAGTGTCTCCAAGATTATCATTGAGCGTACTTTAAAGCTTATTACCATCACCGTCCACACCTCACGCCCGGGTATTATTATTGGTAAAGGCGGACAGGAAGTTGACAAGCTGAAGGAAGAGCTGAAAAAGATTACCAGTAAAGAAGTTCAGATCAACATTTTCGAAATCAAGAGACCTGAACTGGATGCTCAGATCGTGGCTAGCAATATTGCACGTCAGATTGAAGGTAAAATTGCCTATCGTCGTGCTGTTAAAATGGCTATCGCATCAACCATGAGAATGGGAGCGGAAGGAATCAAGGTTCTTGTGTCAGGTCGTTTGAACGGTGCCGAGATGGCCCGCTCAGAAATGTACAAAGACGGCCGTACACCTTTGCATACCCTCCGTGCCGATATTGATTATGCATTGGCCGAAGGTTTGACCAAAACCGGTTTGATCGGTGTTAAGGTCTGGATCTGCAAAGGTATGGTATATGGTAACCGTGACCTTTCCCCAAATGTAGGCTCAAAACAACAGCGTACAGGTGGTGCCCCGAAAGGTGCTGGTAATAGAAAAAGAAGAAAATAGTGCTAACACGCTAGAATTGTAAGAGATGTTACAGCCTAAAAGAGTAAAATTCAGAAGAGTCCAGAAGGGCAAGATGAAAGGTAATGCCAATCGTGGTAACCAGCTTGCTTTCGGTTCTTTCGGAATAAAATCATTGGAAGAAGCATGGATTACCGGCCGTCAGATTGAATCTGCCAGGGTTGCGGTAACCCGTTATATGCAACGTCAGGGTCAGATCTGGATCAGAATTTTCCCTGACAAACCTATTACCAAAAAGCCTGCGGAAGTACGTATGGGTAAAGGTAAAGGTGCTCCCGAAGCTTTTGTAGCCCCGATAACACCCGGACGTATCATTATCGAAGCTGATGGTGTACCGTTCGAAACGGCTAAAGAAGCTCTGCGCCTGGCAGCTCAGAAACTGCCGGTTACTACCAAGTTCGTCGTAAGACGTGATTATGTCGAATAAGTTAAAATTTGAAGGATGAAAACGTCTGAAATTAAAGAATTAACGAACAAGGAGATTGTTGAACGTTTACAAACTGAGCAGGAGAACTTAGTTCGTCTGAGGTTGAATCATGCCGTATCTCCTCTTGATAATCCGATGAAAATCAGGGAATCACGTAGGAATATTGCCAGGTTACAAACTATTCTTCGCAGCAGGGAGTTAAATGAAAATCAGAATTAATTCAACTATGGAAGAGAATACAGTAAGAAACCTTAGAAAAGAGCGTGTCGGCGTTGTTGTCAGCAACAAGATGGATAAAACCATTGTTGTTGCAGAACGACGTAAGGTAAAGCATGCGGTTTATGGCAAATTCGTCAACAAAACCACGAAGTTTTATGCACACGACGACACCAACACCTGCAATATCGGCGATACCGTACGAATTATGGAAACTCGTCCGCTGAGCAAGAAAAAATGTTGGAGATTAGTTGAAATCATTGAAAGGGCTAAGTAATCATGATACAGCAGGAAACAAGATGTAATGTAGCTGACAACAGCGGTGCCAAAGAAGTATTGTGTATCCGTGTGCTGGGTGGAACCCGCAAAAGATACGCCCGTATCGGCGATACCATTGTTGTATCAGTTAAAAGTGCAATCCCGGGCAGCGATGTAAAGAAAGGTGCTGTTTCGAAGGCGATTGTGGTTCGTACTAAAAAAGAAGTTCGTCGTAACGATGGCTCTTATATCCGTTTTGATGATAATGCTGTCGTTTTATTGAACAATGCCGGTGAAATGAGAGGAACACGTATTTTTGGCCCTGTGGCCCGTGAATTACGTGATCAGAACATGAAAATCATTTCTCTTGCACCTGAAGTACTTTAATAAGGAAAAGAACCATGCAAAAGAAGTTACACATTAAAAAAGGTGATACCGTGCAGGTAATTGCCGGTGACGATCTCGGAAAAAAAGGCCGCGTACTGGAAATTATTCGCAAAACCAACCGCGCTATTGTGGAGGGTGTTAATATGATGAAAAAACACACAAAACCGAATACTGAGTATCCTCAGGGTGGTATTGTGGAAAAGGAAGCACCCATCCATATTTCTAATCTGATGCTTGTGGATCCTAAAACAGGAACCGCTACACGTATTGGAAGGCGCCTGAATGAAAGTGGAAAATTAGTTCGTTATTCCAAAAAATCTGGAGAGGAGATCAAGTAATGGCTTACGTACCTACCCTTAAAAAGAAATATAAGGAAGAAATTGTACCTGCATTGGTTAAGGAATTTAGCTATAAAACCGTTATGCAGGTTCCAAGGCTGGAAAAGGTTGTCCTGAACCAGGGTGTCGGATCTTCAATAGCTGATAAAAAGATTATTGAAGTTGCCACTGAGGAAATGACCATGATTGCTGGTCAAAAGGCAGTTCAAACCCGTTCGAAAAAGGATATTTCCAATTTCAAGCTAAGAAAGAAAATGCCTATCGGCGTGCGTGTTACATTACGTCGCGACCGGATGTACGAATTTCTCGACCGTCTTATATCTGTTGCTTTACCACGAATTCGTGATTTCCGTGGTATCGAAGGTAAAATGGACGGAAGAGGTAACTATACACTGGGAGTTCCGGAACAAATCATATTCCCTGAAATCAATATTGATAAAGTGAATAAAATTAACGGAATGAACATCACTTTTGTTACTACAGCCAACACCGATGAAGAAGGTTTTGCCCTGCTCCGGGAAATCGGTTTACCATTCAAAAACTTAAAAAAGAACTAAGTTATGGCAAAGGAATCAATGAAAGCGCGCGAAGTAAAACGCGCCCGACTGGTTGAAAAGTATGCCGAGAAAAGAGCAAAGCTCAAAGAGGAGGGAGACTTCATTGGATTGCAGAAACTTCCCAAGAATTCGTCAAAAGTACGTTTGCACAATCGATGTAAACTTACCGGACGTCCTAAGGGATATATGCGCCAGTTTGGTATCAGCAGGATTAATTTCCGCGAGATGGCCTCTTCTGGTCTGATCCCCGGTGTTAAAAAAGCAAGTTGGTAATTGTAATAATCAAGAGAGAAATGAGTAAAGTTACAGATCCTATAGCAGATTATCTGACACGGTTAAGAAATGCCATTAAGGCTAATCACCGTGTTGTCGATATCCCTGCCTCCAATTTGAAGAAGGAAATTACCAAAATCCTTAAGGATAAAGGTTATATCCTTAATTACAAATTTGAGGACGAAGTGAACTATCAGGGCAATATTAAAATTGCCTTGAAATATAATCCGGAGACAAAAGCCTCAGCTATCAAAGCCCTTGAAAGGGTCAGCAAGCCGGGCTTAAGGCAATATTGTGATTCCACCAACGTACCCAGAGTTCTAAATGGTCTTGGAGTTGCCATTATTTCTACTTCAAAAGGTGTAATAACTGATAAGGAAGCGAGAGAAATGGGTGTTGGAGGTGAAGTTTTATGTTACGTATATTAATAGGAGGAAAACCATGTCAAGGATAGGAAAACTACCCATTGAAATTCCTGCAGGAGTTCAGGTGAAAGTAAGTGAAGATAATATCGTAACAGTAAAAGGACCCCTTGGTGAACTGAGCCAGCAGGTGAATAAAGACATCACCATGAGCATCGAGAATAATACCATCACATTTACCAGGCCTAGTGACCAGAAAAATCACAGGGCTATGCATGGTCTCTACCGTGCGTTGGTAAATAATATGGTTGTCGGTGTTACCAAAGGATACGAACTGAATATGGAGCTTGTAGGTGTTGGTTTCAGGGCTGAGGCTCTGCCAAACAATGTGATTGACCTGGTTTTGGGTTATTCACACCATACCTATATCCAGCTTCCCCCTGAAGTAAAAATGGAAGTCAAGGCTGAAAAAAGGAGTAACCCGTTTATCCTTCTTAAATCAATTGACAAACAGTTGATTGGTCAGGTAGCCGCTAAAATCCGTTCGTTCCGTGCACCCGAACCATATAAAGGTAAAGGTATTAAGTTTGTTGGCGAACAGCTCAGACGTAAAGCTGGAAAAGCCGCTGGTGTTAAAAAGTAAAAATGTAAAGTTATGTCTTTAACGAAGTTAGAAAGACGATTAAGAATAAAAAATCGCATTCGTAAAGTAGTAACCGGAACTGCTGAGCGCCCACGCATGAATGTATTTCGCAGTAATAAGCAGATTTCAGTTCAACTGATTGATGATTTGCAGGGTGTTACCTTGGTGGCTGCATCTTCAAGGGATAAATCTCTGGTTGATGCTACCGGAACGAAAGCTGAAAAAGCTGCTCTGGTTGGTAAATTGATTGCCGAAAAAGCCAAAGTGGCCGGTATCGTAAACGTTGTATTTGACCGTAATGGTTATTTATATCATGGTAGAGTAAAACAATTGGCTGACGCTGCCCGCGAAGGTGGCCTTAAATTCTAATCAATATGTCAGGAAATATCAGAAATATCAAAACAAGCGATCTGGATCTGAAAGACAGATTGGTTGCCATTAACAGGGTTACCAAGGTAACAAAAGGGGGGCGTACATTTACCTTTTCAGCAATTGTAGTTGTCGGAAACGAGAACGGGATTGTCGGATGGGGACTTGGAAAAGCCAGTGAAGTTA
>JACDJB010001860.1_pt1 | contig 16335 bp, 18 predicted proteins | sample 7454121 | NCBI WGS metagenome assembly JACDJB01 (sample SAMN14253290, study PRJNA609438) | sludge metagenome | isolation source: sludge after 25d culture with pyrite | collected 2018-12-20 | reverse complement strand
TGGGGGAATGCCGCTTTCCACCGAAATACCCGCCCCTGTGAAGGCAATTAAATATTGGGCTTCATTAATTAGTTTAACCGCTTTATTAAATAAGGTATCGTTCATAATTTGAGGTTAATTTTATAGGGGGGTGTGGGGTGTGGGTTCTGAGTTCTGAGTTGTAAGTTGTGGGTTCTGGGTTGTGGGTTGTGGGTTGTGGGTTGTGAATTGTGGGTTGTGGGTTGTGGGTTGTGAGTTGTGAGTTGTGGGTTCATGAACTCCGAACCCTGAACTCCGAACCCTGAACCCTGAACCCTGAACTCCGAACCCCCAACCCCGAACCCCGAACTCAGAACCCTGACCTTACCGAACCCCAGCCTCCTGCATTGCCTTCTGCATGGTGCTGCCTATTTCGGCAGGGGACTCTACCACATAAATGCCCATCTTAGCCATGATTTTCATTTTTGCCAGGGCCGTATCGTCCTTTCCGCCAATAATAGCTCCTGCATGGCCCATTCGCCGTCCCTTGGGGGCTGTTTTACCGGCAATAAATCCCACCACCGGTTTGGTGCCATGCTCCCCTATCCAGAGGGCGGCTTCAGTCTCCATGTTGCCACCAATCTCACCAATCATCACTATGCCGGTGGTATCGTCGTCGTCCATCAACATTTTAACAGCATCCAGGGTGGAGGTGCCAATCACCGGATCGCCCCCAATGCCTATGCAGGTACTTTGCCCCAGTCCCAGTTTGGTAAGTTGATCTACCGCCTCATAGGTAAGGGTACCGGAACGACTCACCACGCCAATGGAACCAGTCTTATGAATAAAACCGGGCATGATACCCACTTTGGCTTTGCCCGGCGAAATAATTCCCGGACAATTGGGCCCAATCAACACGCAATTACGTGCCTGAATGTAGTTCTTCACCCTTATCATGTCGGAGGTAGGAATGCCTTCGGTAATGGCCACGATTACACGAATCCCGGCATTTGCAGCTTCCATTATGGCATCGGCCCCAAAAGCGGGGGGCACAAAAATTACCGAAGTATCGGCACCGGTGGCCTCCACCGCTTCACTCACAGTGTTAAACACAGGCAGCTCCAGATGTGTGCGGCCCCCTTTTCCGGGTGTTACACCAGCTACCACATGGGTTCCGTATTCGATCATCTGACCAGCATGGAAGCTACCCTCGCTGCCTGTAATACCTTGTACGATCACCTTTGACGATTGGTTTACTAATACACTCATAAGAAGAGCTTTAAATTTTATAATTCTGACACAGACAATAATAGTGAAAAAAAAGGATATTCCCTAACCTGGATAAACCAGAAATGACAAATAGAAAAAAACAAATCACAAATGACAAAAAAAGGCACAAAAAAACCTTCCCGTAATTAACATCCGGGAAGGTTTTTTTGTATCCACTTTCACAGAAAGGCTTGATTACTTCTTCAAAGCATCTTTAACCATGTCGTTGCCCACCATTTCTTCATGAAATGTGTAGGAACCCGTTTTGGATGATTTGACCATTTTGATTATTTTGGTATGTCCTTTTCCGGAACCCTTTTGCAATGCTGCAACTGATTTCTTTGCCATGATTCTATAATTTACTTAATTTCACGATGAACAGTATAACGCTTTAATATGGGGTTATACTTTTTGAGCTCCATGCGCTCGGGATGATTCTTGCGATTTTTTACGGTAATGTACCTGGAAGTCCCTGCCATTCCGCTTTCTTTATGTTCGGTACATTCCAGAATTACCTGAATCCGGTTACCTTTACCTTTTTTAGCCATAACAATTAGCCCTCTTTATTATTAATACTTTGAGATATACCCGTTTTTCTTTGCCGACTCCAGGGCAGATTTAACACCTACTTTGTTGATCAGCCTCAATCCTGAGGCCGATAACTTGAGGCTCACCCAGCGGTCCTCCTCAGGCAGATAAAATTTCTTATTGAAAAGATTCGGGTCGAATCTCCTTTTGGTTCTTCTCTTGGAGTGGGATACATTGTTTCCTACCAGAGACTTTTTACCAGTTATTTGACAGATTTTAGACATTTCTCAACCGTTTTTCGATATGTTTTTCAAACAGAGCGCAAAATACAGCATTTTACCTGAAAAAAACAAGTAAAGCAGTAAATAAATCTCCCCTAATTTGCGCTTTTCCCTCAGAGAAACCCTTTCTTCATCATCTGCATCAATTCAATAAGACCGGTCTCCGATGCTCTTATTATGTTTCGATGGCGGTGAGAGCCAAAGTTGTAAACCCGGCTCACCACTTTATCGGCTGATGCCCATGCCATCCAAATGGTGCCCACAGGTTTTTGGTCACTGCCCCCTGCCGGGCCGGCAATACCCGTGGTGGCAATGGCATAATCGGCACCGGTAGCGTGGAGTGCCCCACCGGCCATTTGTTCAGCCACCGCTTGACTCACAGCACCATATCTGTCGATATCCGAAAGCTGAACCCCCAAGAGCCTATGTTTCAACTCATTGGAATAAGCAACCAACCCGCCTTTAAAATAACGGGAAGCGCCGGGAATGGAAGTCACCAGATGGGCCATAAATCCACCTGAACAGCTTTCGGCAAGCGCCAGTGATTTGCCGGTTTGACTGAAGTAACGTGCAAAAATATCGGCAACAGGCAGGTCTTCTTCTCCATATAAATGGTCAGCAATTATCGTATGCAGAACTTCCACCGCCTTTTCAATATCGTTACGAAGCGATGCGGCATCGGGGCCGCTTCCCGTGAGTCTTAGCCGTATGCGACCCGGAGAGGGCAGATAAGCCAGCTTAATAAATGCCGGAAGTTGCGCTTCCCAATCCTCTAACATTTCGGCCAAAACAGCCTCCGGAATATTATAAACCAACAGGGTTTTATGAACAATCACACCCGGCTTAAAACGTTCTTTCAGGCGGGGAATAATATCTTCCTGCATGGCCAGCTTCATCTCGGGTGGAACCCCCGGCATGGAAACCACCACCCCGCCCTCATGGTTGAACCACATAACCGGAGCAGTGCCCATGCGGTTGCGAATAACGGAACAAGCCTCGGGAACCATAGCCTGATTTCGATTAAGGTTGTTGATGTTGCTCACCCTGCCTTTAAGAAACTGCTCAATATCCTGATAAACCTGTGGACTAAATACCAAAGGGGTATCAAAAAATTTGCAAAGAGCGTGCTTGGTGATATCATCGCGGGTTGGCCCCAGGCCCCCGGTAAGAAGTACTGCTTGTGAACGCTGGGTGGTCTCCTTTAATATGGCCAGTATCTCATCTTCCCGGTCGCTCACCGAGGTGATGCGCACCACCTGAAACCCCGCTGAACTCAGCTGTTGACCCATCCATGCCGAATTGGTATCCACCACCTGGCCAATGAGCAACTCATCGCCTATGGTGACTATTTCTATTTGCATATTGCCGTATTGATCGTAAGAGTTTAAAATACGAATGCAAAATTAAGCCCTTATCTATGATATTTACGTACGAGATGGAAAAATATTCAATAACTGGTCAGAGCCTATTATCCAATGCCTCCAGCCTTTTAAGCAATGGCGGATGTGAATAGTTAAAGAACACAAACCAGGGATGGGGGGTGGGATTGCTAAGCGCGTTGGCCGATATTTTTTTTAGCGCCGATTGTAATGCAGCAGCATGGGCGTGTTCGGCAGCAAAGGCATCGGCCTGATACTCGTGCCGGCGCGAGAGGATGGTCATTCCCATGCCCAACAGACCACTCACCGGGCTGTAGAGTATTCCAAAACCAATTAACCCAATGTGAAAAGTAACCTCATCCATGCCCAACGCCTGGGAAATGGCCGGATAGGATACAAACCAACCCAACAGAAACAGGGTGAAGCCGCTCTGCAAAATGCCAAGAGCCGTGGTTTTAAAAATGTGCCTGAGCCGGTAGTGACCTATCTCATGGGCCAGAACCGCCACAATTTCATCGTTGTCGAGGTCATTAATCAATGTGTCGAACAATATGATGCGTTTATTTTTACCAAATCCGCTAAAAAATGCGTTGGCTTTGGTGGAGCGCCGCGAACCGTCCATCACAAAAATATTATCGAGCTTAAAGCCGGCTCTTTGGCTCATGCTTTCGATGGCAGTGCGCAATGGCCCTTCGGCCAGCGGTGTGAGTTTATTGAACAACGGAAGAATCCAGGTAGTATAAAACTTACTGAACAAAAGCATGAACAACGACAAACCAACCCAGGCCCAGAGCCAAAAAAGTGAACCTGCAACCCGATAAAACCAGAGGATTAATGACAGCAACAAACCACCGATAACTGCTCCCAGCAGTAAGCCTTTTAACTGATCGAGCGCGAAAGTTTTAGGCGTTGTTTTATTAAATCCGAATCTCTCTTCGATTACAAAGGTTCCATACACCCCAAAGGGCAGACTAAACAATAGAGAGACGATGCCAATGACCGCAAAAAACAGGAGTGGCCTCCACAGCCAGTGCTCAGTCACTTTTACAGCCAAATGATCGACCAGCGCAAAGCCATTGAACCACAGAAAAACCAACAGAACCAACAAACTGATGGTAGAAGTTATCTTTCCAAACCGGTAATTGGCTTTCCGATAGCGCTTCTGTTTTTCAAATTTTTCCTGCGGATAGACATCTGACAGTCTGCCGGGTACTTTATCGGCCCAACTGCGACGGTTCAACTCACCCAAAAACCAGCCCCACAGGGTGTCGGCTATCAGGAGTATTATAATGATGTAGAATAAGGCGGTATGCATGGTTGGAGGGAAATTGAGTAGAGACGCACGGATCGTGCGTCTCTACTCATATCTTTCTTTTCTAACAGATTCAACTTCTTCGGTAATCTCATCGAAAGTTATCTTGTCTGTTTTGGTAGATTCAAGGAGTTTCTCAAATCGTTGAGGGAACAAGGATTTTTTCAATTCATTGTAAATCTCAAGTCTGTCTTTCTCATCCAGTTTTCTGATGGATTTCAAAAATTGCTTTTTATCAAGTTCTATTTGGATGGTGTTCATAAGGCACTATTTTAAGAGTTTATCCTTACCCAAAGGTACAAAATTGATACCATTGGTTCAAACAGGTAAATCAAAAGTAAACACAGGGGAATTATTTCAACACCTTTTTTCTCCTGGCCTTAACCACCAGCCAGATGCCCCATATTACAAAGGGAATGCTCAATAGTTGCCCCATATTCAGAGCCATGCCCTCTTCAAAAGCTTCCTGATTCTCTTTGATAAATTCGATGAAGAAGCGGGAGGCAAAAATGCCAATGAGAAAAACCCCAAAGATCAAACCCTGCCTTTGACGGGCGTCGGTTCGCCAATAGAGATGCATCAGCACCCCGAAGGTAATCAGATAACAGATGGCCTCATAAAGCTGAGTGGGATGGCGTGGCAGCTCCGGGTTGGCCACCCCGCTGGCTCTTAAAAACCGAAAACCCCAGGGCAAATCGGTCACCTGCCCCACAATTTCGGAGTTCATCAGGTTGCCCAGTCGAATAAAGGCGCCTGCAAGAGCCACGGTTACTACCAACCGGTCGAGCGCCCAAATTGGCGATTTTTTACTCACCCGTTTAGAAAAAATAATGATGGCAATAACTATACCTATGGCCCCTCCGTGACTGGCCAAACCACCATGCCAAACCGCCAGAATTTCGCCGGGATGACTCGAATAGTAATCCCAACCATAAAAAAAGACATGCCCCAGCCGGGCGCCTACTATAGTAGCCACCACCACGTAAATAAAAATCTTGTCGAGCCAGGCTTCCGGAATACCTTCCCGCTTAAACATTCGTTCAAGAAGGTAATAACCCAGCAAAAAACCGAGCGCAAAAAAAAGTCCGTAATATCTTACCGACAGCGGCCCCAGAGAAAAAATCTCAGGATCGGGGCTCCAGGTGATGAAATTGAATAAGAGCATGTTGGAGTGTGTTAGAAGTTAGTCCCGATAGCTATCGGGATTGGAGGATGGAAGATGGAAGATGGAAGACGCCTGCCTGCCTCCAGGCAGGGAAGATCGGAGACCGAAGACCGAAGCGATGTGTTGAGCGTAGTCGAAATGAGCGAAGTTTTGATATTGAACATTATTGACTATAGTTAGGGATTCAAAAAAATGGCTAATCGTAGAGGAAATTCACGGATTTTCTCCTTCCAAAGCCAGTCATCGTACATGAATTTTACGAATTTCATCTACCAAACCCGGCAAATATGGAGAAAATTCGTGAATTTCCTCTACGCAAGCCGACAAACATATCATAGGAATTCTATTTTTAAACCCCTTTGCCATGACAATGTTTGTATTTCTTGCCGCTTCCACAGGGACAGGGATCGTTTCTCCCCACCTTCTTCTCCACTCTTACAGGCTGGAGTTTCGGTGGCTTTCTCTCACCCTGCTGCCCGTTGCCGGGCAACCCCGAAGAGGGCAACTCATCCTTTTGCATTCGTAACCCACTCATATCCTGCCGTTGGCGACGCTCCTCGGCCTGCCGTACCTGACTGGCATCGCGGATGGGAATATGAGCCTTGGCCAGCGAAGCCACTACGGTTCGGTTATTGCGCTCCACCATGCTCTTAAACAAGTTAAACGACTCGAACTTATAGATGAGCAACGGGTCTTTTTGCTCATAGGAAGCATTTTGAACCGCCTGCTTCAGGTCGTCCAGTTCACGAAGGTGCTCCTTCCAGGCCTCATCGATGGTAATTAACAACATGGCCTTGGAGAACGATTTGGGCAATTCGTTCCCCTTACTCTCATAAGACTTTTTAAGATTGGTGGTAATCTGGAAAACACGTTGTCCATCGGAGACAGGCACTACGATGTTCTCGTAAAGCTTACCTTTGTTTTCGTAAACATCCTTAATCACCGGATAAGCCTGTCGCGCCATCACCTCCGTCTTACGCTGATAACTGCTCCACACCTTTTGATGCAGGATGTCTGTCAACTCCTCGGGCTTTCCTTTCATGAACTCTTCCTCCGAAAAGGGCGCATCATTCGAGAAGGTACGGAGCAAATCCAATTTAAACCCCTGAAAATCGCCATTGCTTTGATGTTCGGCAATCATATTTTCGCAGGTATCGAACATCATATTTGAGATGTCCACCTGAATGCGTTCACCATAAAGGGCGTGGCGCCGTTTGGTGTAAATTACCTCCCGCTGGGAGTTCATCACGTCGTCGTACTCCAGCAGTCGCTTACGAATGCCAAAGTTATTCTCTTCTACCTTTTTCTGTGCTCTTTCGATGCTTTTGGTAATCATGCTGTGCTGAATCACCTCACCGTCCTTCACACCCAAACGGTCCATGTATTTCACAATACGGTCGGAGCCAAACAAGCGCATCAGGTTATCTTCCAACGAGACGAAGAACTGCGAAGAGCCCGGGTCACCCTGACGTCCGGCACGACCGCGCAACTGACGGTCGACACGTCGCGACTCGTGCCGCTCGGTACCCACGATGGCCAGGCCCCCGGCTTTTCGCACTTCGGGGGTCAGCTTAATGTCGGTACCTCTACCCGCCATGTTGGTGGCAATGGTCACTACCCCCTCTTTACCGGCATCGGCCACAATATCGGCCTCCCGTTGGTGTAACTTGGCATTCAGCACATTGTGTTTAATTCCCCGGATTTTAAGCATCCGGCTCAGCAACTCGGAAATCTCCACCGAGGTGGTACCCACCAGCACAGGGCGCTTTTTATTTACCAGAGAAACAATCTCCTCAATGACTGCGTTGTATTTCTCCCGTGTGGTTTTATAAACCAAATCCTCGTGGTCATCTCTTACGATGGGACGATTGGTAGGAATCACCACCACATCGAGTTTGTAGATGTCCCACAACTCCCCGGCTTCGGTTTCGGCGGTACCGGTCATACCGGCCAGCTTATGGTACATTCTAAAATAGTTCTGAAGGGTAATGGTGGCGTAGGTTTGTGTAGCCGCTTCCACCTTTACCCGCTCCTTGGCCTCAATGGCCTGATGCAATCCGTCGGAATACCGTCGGCCTTCCATGATGCGCCCGGTTTGTTCGTCCACGATCTTCACCTTGTTATCCATGAGCACATATTCCACATCCTTCTCGAACATGGTGTAGGCCTTCAACAACTGATTGATGGTATGCACCCGTTCCGATTTAAGGGAATAGCTTTGCAACAACTCATCCTTTTTGGCCACCTTCTCTTCATCGGTGAGACCACTCTCCTTTTCCAGCTCAGCCAGCTCGGACCCAATATCGGGCAGCACAAAAAACTGGGCATCGTCGCTGTCGCCGGTAATCAAATCAATTCCCAAATCGGTCATCTCTACCGAGTTGGTTTTTTCATCAATCACAAAATAGAGCGGATCGGTTACCACATGCATGTTTTTGTTGTTCTCCTGCATGTAAAAGTTTTCGGTCTTCAACATACGGGCCTTTACCCCCGGTTCACTTAAAAACTTGATGAGCGGTTTGCTCTTGGGCAACCCTTTAAAAGCCCTAAGCAACAACAACGCTCCTTCATCCTGCTCTTTGGAATCGTCGGCACCCAACTTATGCTTAGCCTCGGCCAGCACTTTGGATACCATGCTGCGCTGTGCTTCGTACAAGCGTTCCACTTTGGGCCTCAGTTCCAAAAACAGCTGGTCGTCGCCTTTGGGCACAGGGCCGGAAATAATAAGGGGGGTCCGGGCATCGTCGATCAATACCGAGTCCACCTCATCCACGATGGTATAGTTATGGGTTCTTTGAACCAGATCGCCGGGTGAAGTGGCCATGTTATCGCGCAGATAATCGAAGCCAAATTCATTGTTGGTGCCGTAGGTAATGTCGGCCTGATAGGCTTTACGCCGCTCAGGAGAGTTGGGTTGGTACTTGTCGATGCAATCGACACTTAACCCATGAAACATAAAAATGGGCCCCATCCATTCGGCGTCACGCCTGGCCAGATAGTCGTTCACGGTAACGATGTGAACGCCACGTCCGGTAAGGGCATTCAAAAAAACGGGCAACGTAGCTACCAATGTTTTTCCTTCACCAGTAGCCATCTCGGCAATTTTACCCTGGTGCAACACGGCACCTCCAATCAACTGAACATCGTAGTGCACCATGTCCCATTTAATCTCTGTGCCACCAGCCTGCCAAACGTTGTAATAGATGGCTTTGCCGTTCTCAATCTCCAGAAAGTCATGAATGGTTGCCAGGTCACGGTCGAAATCGGAAGCTGTTACCTCAATGGTATCGTTCTCCTTGAAGCGCCGGGCGGTTTCCTTAACCACTGCAAAAGCCTCGGGTAGTAAATCATTGAGCGTAACTTCCAACTTGTCGGTAATTTCCTTTTCCAGCTTGTCGATCTGCTGATAAATATCCTCCCGCTGATTCACCGTCATCTCCTCTGTTTCGCTCTTCTGCTTGAGTTCTTCTATCTGCGATTCCAGAGGTTGTACCGACTCTTTGACTCTTTGCCTGAGTAGAGCTGAACGCTCCCTCAATCCGTCGTTCGACAATTGCTCAATCTCAGGATAGACAGCTTTAACCTGCTCTACAACAGGCTTCAACACCTTCATGTCGCGATCGTACTTACTGCCTAATATTTTGCTGATTACACTGCCAATAACTGCCATATCTTAATTCTTTAACTATAATACTACACAAAAAATGAATAATTAATTCCACAGCAACCGGATACCTTTATGAGATAACACTCCTCAACTTTCTGCATGAAAAATTATGATTGCTGATAAAGGCCTCCTGCAAAATTTAATAAATTCAACCGGATAAAACAAACAACCTGGTTGACAACTGATTGGAAGCCTTCGTTGAGAACTCAGAGAGTCGATGAAGGCCCGGCCCTTATGTTGTGGGAAGAAGGAATATAAGAAGAAAACAAATTATGATCTACTCCTATAAACAACCCCGACACCAGATGGATCAGTTGCTGTGATGCATCGAGGGGAATTGCTGCCATCCCTGAAAGAAGATGATTGATAGCGTGAACCGGAGATATTTGCTCCCGTTGCAAAGAGAGAAGGGAGGAGTGCGAAATTACCAGGTAGGACAATGAGTTGGCAGACACCATATTATTTAAACCCGCCAGGGAAACAAATGGTAAAACAGCAGAGTGACGCGCCCACGAAAACAAAAACAAGCGGTCGCCTGATGACATACTATCGTCATCCTCCGTACCTATGGCATCCGAAATGACCTGAAGCTCAACAGGTACACTTTCGGGTACAGATGCATTTCTCTCTGTAGGGTTGTTACACTTTGCAATATAAACCGTTAGTGTAACCCCCAATAGAGTAAGGCAACCTATTTCTGCATAATTCCGCACTACCAAAACTATTTTTCGTTTTCAGGGTGTAAAGATGCCTCTTTTTTTACAAAAATCGGGCCTTTTTAAAGGGAAATAATACTCTGGCAGGTCTTCTTCTAACTTTTTAGAAAGATGAGATGGCAAACTTCGCCCCAAAAGGTTTTTGATAATTATAATTGGGTGGACTACCAATGGCAGATTAGGAATCAACGAATTCACCCCCGGATGAATCCGGGGGTTATGCACAGGAAACCACTCCGTGGTTCACTTTTCTGTCATTTCCTCATTTTGCCCAATGAAAATTGGGTAGTGGTTCGAAAAGCAATAGAGCCCTTCCTGCTGGCAGGCAGGGAAAGAATCATTTTTTTTTATCGGTCAGTAGTGATAATAAATGAAAATAATTTTATTCCATAAAACTTCTCAAATCCTTTTCACTGCACGCGTTCAAAAACGCTTCTGCCCGGGCTAATTTTTGGGGAGTGCCAATATCGAACCACGTTGCATCAGGGCTTTCACGGCCCATTACGGGATAATTGCGGGCCAGCTTCAGATAAAACGGAACAATGGGAAATTTCAATTGCGCTTGCTCGTCCATTAATTCAAAAATGGCAGGATTCACGATATGAATGCCTTGAAAACCAAATGGTTTTAAGGTTTGCTCCGGATGAATCAGTATCTCTTCGTCACCGCCGGCACGGCGCCATCCTGCCAGTTGCATATCCTCATCAAACAACAGGTAGCGTGAGGCCTTTCTGCTCTTAACCATCAGCGAAGCCAGACTCTCCCCTTGCAGGTGAGCATCAATAAATGCCTTCAGGTCGGCATTGGTGATAATATCCACATTGAAGATAAGAATGGGCGTTTGCGGGTCGAACAGACCACGGGCTTTGAGCAACCCTCCACCGGTGTCCAGGAGTTCCTCCTGCTCGTCCGAAATCAGTACCTCCATTTTCGGGGAATGAAAGGTTTTCAGAAAATCGAATATCTGACTTGAATGATGGTGCACATTCACCACTGTTTTTTGAACGCCCAGTCCTTCCATTTTGCGAAGGGCCATTTCCAGGAGAGGCTTACCTGCCACCCTCACCAATGCCTTAGGACAATAGCTGGTAAGTGGTTTAAGCCTCGAACCCTGGCCGGCTGCAAATATCATTGCATTGATCATAGACTGGTTATTTGGTGGTGTTTGAGTCTTCCTCTTCATTGTCAGGCGGCAAAGGTCTGTTTAAATCGTCGGTTTCTTTTTGGCTCCGTGATGCTTTGGCAATAACATGTGTAGAAACGGGAGATAAAAATACCAAAACTCCAAAAATAACTGCCGTTTTAAGAAGTACCTGCCAATCAAGGAAGAATAAATTGACACTTATCAGCAACAGCAGTACCCCCAAAGATGATACCTTGGTCACCGCATGCATGCGGGCATACAAATTATCAAATCGCCAGATGCCAATGGAAGCAATGAGTACCACAAAAGCACTCAGCAACAGAAGCCCGCCAATTATCAAAGAGATCATGATTGCTTTTTTTGTTTGTACAAATAACGGCCAATAATCATGGCACTAAATACCAGGATAAAAGCAACCACCAGAACGACGTCCAGCAGCGCACGTTCACCTGTGTAAACCACATCGCACACCATGATACCAATAATAATAGCCCCAATCTGGTCGAGTGCCACCACCCGATCGGGCAACGAGGGGCCCCGGAACAGCCTGTATAATGGAAAAACCAGACTGGCCGAAAACAGATAGAGGGCAATTTGTGCCGAATAGCGAAGAAATAGTTCCGTTGTCATCATGGTTGTTAAAATGATTTTTTTAGCAGCCGCTCCAGTTTGGCGGTCAATTCCCTAAAATCAACCTCATCGTCACGGTTTAACAGATGAACCAGTATGGTGTCATTCTTTTCACTAATGTCGACACTCAATGAACCGGGGGTCATACTGATTAAATTAAAAAGCAAGACCAGATGCCACTCTTTTTCCAGAGCGGGGCGGTACTCAATAAGTAACCCCCGGTTGCCGCGGCTACCCGAAAGGATTTGCAGTGCCACCCCCCATCCCGCTTCCATTACTTTGAAGACGTAGAAAATAAAAAAATATACCAGATAAAATATTTTCATTAAGAGATTGTTTGATGTTCGGGGTTTAGGGTTGGAGACGCACAAATTGTGCGTCTGTACTACGTTCAGGGTTGTGGGTTCAGGATAAAATCAATGTATCTATGAGGTTCCATGAGCGATTGCGCCGCCTGTGTGCAATAATCCACTACCGGCGCGGCAAAAACGCCGGCTGCCACAATAAGTAGGGCCATGACGGTTGAAGCGCCTTTCATCCATAGGGTTCCCCGGGTATTCGCCTCTTCTTCAACATGTTGATGCAACGATCCTTCGGGCACGGGTTTCCAGAAGACTTCCATCCATATTTTCACCATAGAGAACAGTGTGAAAAAACCCACAAAAAGAGCCACCAGCGAAATGGCCAGATAACCGCCCTGAATGCCTGCCTTAAGCAGCAGGTATTTACCTATAAATCCGCTCAAAGGAGGCAAGCCGGCCAGGCTAAAGGCCGAAACAAAAAACAGACCCGCCCACCAGGGCTGCTCCCGATAAAAATCGCCCAACACTTTAAGATTGAGGGTTCCTTTTTGATGATGCACCCACCCGGCTATTAAAAATGCATTGGTTTTTGATATCATATTATGCACCAGAAAAAAGATGGCTCCCGTGAGCCCTGCCACTGTGTAAAAACCCAATCCCATGACCACATATCCCACCTGACTGACAATATGAAAAGAGAGAATTTTTCGAAAATCGAACTGAGCCGTGGCAGTTACCACGCCAATGACCATGGAGAGTGCGCCTATCCATAGAATCAGAGGCTGCCAAAATTGCGGATCGTGATGTAGAAACAAAGTATAAAAGCGTATTAAAGCATAAATGCCCACCTTGGTCAACAGTCCGGCAAAAAGAGCCGATACCACAGGTGGCGGTGTATGATAAGATGCAGGGAGCCAAAAGAAAAAAGGAACCAGCGCCCCCTTGATGGCAAAGCCTGTAAAAATAAGAATCAATGCCGGATTAATGGCAGATAAAACCTCATTGTGCTGTATGATTTTTGAAGCGATGTCGGCCAAATTAAGTGTCCCCAGCTTCCCATAAAGCAGACCAATTCCAGCCACAAAAAAGAAAGAGGATATAAGATTCATTGTCAGATACTTGATGGAACCCTCCAGCTGATTGCGCTGTCCACCATGTCCTATCAGTATAAACGAAGCCATCAACATTACCTCGAACCATACATAGAGGTTAAAGATGTCGCCGGCCAAAAAGCTCCCATTCACACCCATAATAATACCAAACGAAAAAAGATAAAATCCAAAGCTCTTACGATTCGCATCAACCGATTGGATGGAGTAGGCCATGCAGGCTAAAAATACCACCGCAGCAGCCACCAACATCAAAGCGCTAAACCGGTCGGCCACCAGTGTAATTCCATAGGGAGCCGGCCAGTTGCCCATTTGTAACTTTACAAAACCGGGACCATGCACCTTAAAAAGCACCACCAGAGACAAAATAAGATTGAGGGCTGCAAAAGCAATTGCCACGAATTCCCGGCCATGGTATCGCCTGAAAAGAAAGGCAAAGATGATAAATGCCAGCGGCAGGAATATGGGAAGGGCTAAAATCATTTTTGGTCGGTATTACTCAAATCGTCCAGATCGTGACTGCCGGTAGTTTCAAAATATTTATATTTTAAAGCCAAAAGATAGGCCGCAATGCCCACGCTTATTACAATAGCGGTAAGTATCAGGGCCTGCGGCAACGGGTCGGACATGATGCCGGGATCGGCGGTTTCAGCGCCTTCGGGAATAAAGCCAACCCCCTGCCGGGCTATTCCACCCGAGAGAAAAATAATGAGATTGGTGGCATTACTTAACACAAATACCCCCAGAATAAGTTTTACAATACTGCGCCGCAGCAGGAGATAAACCCCGCACGCATATAGCAATCCAATAAACACTGCAATTAAAAGTTCCATTTCAAAAGATTCATTATACTGGTTAAAATGGCCAGAATTATTCCCGTAACCACAATAAAAACTCCGATATCGAAAAATAAGGGCGTGCCCAGGGTTAATGCAAAACCCGGCACAAATACCAACTCCATCCAAAGCCCGGTGAGGGGCGGCTTGCCGGCAAACACCGGCAGAAGAGCTGATAAAAAGGCAATTAGCAAACCTATGCCAATGATGTAACGCGGGTTCATCCTCAATTTTTTCAACAACCGGTCGGGCCCGAACACAATACCATAGAGGATAAACCCGGCACTGGCTATAATGCCGGCAATAAATCCCCCGCCCGGCGAGTTATGACCCCTTAACAGCAAAAAACCAGAGAGAATCAACATCACGTATAAAAAAAGACGTACTATTTTTTCGAGAACGATATTTTTCATCTATCCGGTTTTTTCTTAGTGATATCTAATCGCAAAAGGGAAAATACACCTGCCGCCGCCAGGGCTAACACCGTAATTTCACCCAGGGTATCAAGAGCTCTGAAGTCAACCAGAATTACATTTACAATGTTGCGTCCATGGCCCAGGGTATAACTGTTTTCCACAAAATAGCGTGATATGGGCTCTTCCAGGTTTATAAACCGGGCCTTTAGCACCACCAGGGTAACCACAATGCCAACGGCAACGGCTACCAGAGCGTCACGCACACGTGTGGCCGGGCGCGAAAACACCTGAAAGCGCGGCAAATAAAAAACCACCATCACAAAGATGACCATCAGGATGGTCTCGGCCAAAAACTGAGTAATGGCTAAATCCACTGCCCCATAAAGCATATAAAGTACACCAATAACATAACCCAAAACGCCCATAGCCAATATGGCCGACAGACGAGAGCGTGCCATGGTGGCAAAAACCACCGCGAGCGAAGCAATGAGCACTACTGAAAATTCATGAAACCGCAATGGCGTTAAATTATCCGTAGGCAACCAGTCGCCCCCCGTGCGGTAAAGCTGCATCAATATCAGGAGAAAGGCAACCACAAAAAAGGTGAGCAGGTAGTAGCGCTGATACCCGTGCTGGATGCGGTTGGTTTGTTTCCCTGCATGAAGCAAATAGCCCTGAATGATATTGTTAAAAAGTAGCGGCAGATGGTATTGATCGAACCAGCGGATAAAAAGAGTCACCACCTTACCCACCGGTTTGCGAAAAACAAACACACCAATTCCCATAGCTACGGTAAACACACTCATCAGCAACACCCGATTAAAGCCATGCCAAAGCTCAAAATCGACCTCAATCACCTGTGATTTCACAAAGTAGAGGGCATTGCTCATGGTTTGTTCGAGCCAATCCGGGAATAACCCCAAACCCATGCCCAAGGCAGCCAGCACCACAGGTCCGGCCAAAAATGCCCACGGCAGGCTTTTCTCATCATAAACCAGTGCAGAAAAGCCTTTAGAACGCCGGGGCAAAAATATTTCATAAAAAACCAACAATGAAACAGCCACCATTAAAATATTGGCCGAAACACCCAGTGGTACCACCAGCCACGACAAACCGGGGATCAATATTTTTGCTTCATAAATCAGCTCCTTACCAATGAAACCCAGCATAGGGGGCAAACCGGCCATAGAGAGCAGAGCCAAAACACCCGCCAGACTGGTGAGGGGCAGTTGTTTTAAAAGGCCCCCCAGGGCGGTGATGTCACGCGTACCTGTACTCTTGTCGATAATGCCGGCTACCATAAACAGGCCACCCTTGTAAAGGCTGTGCACAATAAAAAACACCAGGGCTGCTTTGATGGATGCCGTGGTGTTCATGCCGATGAGCAACACCATGGTTCCCAACGCACTGATGGTGGTAAAAGCCAAAATGCGTTTAAGGTCCTTTTGTCCCAACGAGAAAAAAGCACCTAAAAACATGGTGATTCCTCCGGTAAAGATAAGTGCCACTTTCCACACCACTGTACCGCCAAGTAGAGGATTGAGCCTGAGTAACAAAAAAATGCCTGCGTTTACCATGGTGGCCGAGTGCAGATAAGCACTTACAGGTGTGGGCGCTTCCATA
>JACDJB010001857.1_pt1 | contig 16342 bp, 6 predicted proteins | sample 7454121 | NCBI WGS metagenome assembly JACDJB01 (sample SAMN14253290, study PRJNA609438) | sludge metagenome | isolation source: sludge after 25d culture with pyrite | collected 2018-12-20 | reverse complement strand
TGCCCGAGCTGGCAGGGGTTCACCACGGCGCGTACCAGCTTGCGTGTCGAGCTGTCTTGCACGAGCCCGCGCTGGCCAGGCGATTCGATGGCCTTCTGCACTTCGGGCCAGACCTTCTTGATGACGCTGGCCTTGATCTCGATGTCGAACTCGGGATGCGCCGGATACTGGTGGGCGAACAGCTGGCCCAGCAGGCTCTCGAAGGCGCTGCGGAAGTCGGCGCCCACGGGAGGTCGCGGCGACAGCGTCGGATCCAGCGACTGGAACTGCTGGTCCGACGTGAGGGGATTGCTCACCGCGTCCCGCGGCTCGGTGCTGATCCCGTAGGCCACTTCGAGCTGTGACCGAAGCTTGATTCGCAGTTGGTCGAGCTGATTCCTGGCCAGCGCCTTGGCCTGCACACGGTCGACGAACGAAAGGTGCGCGGCGTAGTTGTCGAAGCGGTCGCCTTGCAGAATGTAGTCGAGCACCACAAGGCGGCCCAAGTCGGCCAGCGCCTTGGTGCTGAGGAAGGAGGGCAGCCACACGAGGGTCCGCGTGTCGCCGCCGCGGTACGCGCCCAGACGTGCCAGGTCATCCGCCGGGCCGAAGTTCGCGTCGTCGAATGGAAAGTCAATCACCACCGACCAGGCGCCCGAGCGACCTCGCAGGCGGTCGTCGGTCATCTCGCGTACGTTTTCGTACAGCAGCTCGACCTCACGCCGCGTGCCACGCCAAACGAACTCGTAGGTCGTGAACAACCCGCCGGCATCCTGAATGCCCAATTGCTCGAACAGGGTCTCGCGAATCTTCTTGCGCCGATTGCCGGCGTTGTCGTTGGCCTCGCCCGCACGCAGGATCGGCTCGATGTCGACGCCGGTGACCTGGATCGAGATCACCGGGTTCTGGTCCTCGGTGATCTTGATCTCGCCGATCTCGCTGGCCCATTCGCGGCACTTGCGCAGCACGTCCTGCGCCTCGCGCCCGGGGATGGGCGAGCGGAAGGTGCCGTGGTTCAACGCGGCCAGGCGCTGCGAAGTCAGACCCTTGAGCGATTCGACCTCGGGCACCAGTGCGCCGAGCAACAGAGTCTTGAGCAGCCGCGCGTCGTTGCGCAGGTTCCTGGCCGCCGTCGGGTCCGCCTGGCCGAGCTTGATGGCCTCCCACGTGATGCCGTGGTGGCGCTCCAGCATGGGCAGCAGCCGCTGCTTGTACAGGCGCTTCGCGTTGTCGAAGTGAAGGCGCATGCCTTCCGAGAACGGCTCGTCGCCTTCCGCGATGGCGTCGTACAGGTCGCCTACCGGGATCAGCTGCCCGAGCTCCAGGTCCGCTCGGCGGTCCACCAACAACTGAAGCATCAGCTTCAGCGCGGTGCGCTCGCGCTGCAGCGCCGCCGAAACGGCGATCAGTGTCTGCACCAGCGCCGGGCTGAACGGATAGACCTTGCGGAACATCTCCCGGTCGGCCGTGGTGGTGAGCAACGTGTCGAGCACGTCCTTGCGCATCTTCATCACGTCGTCGAACGTGGCTTGCAGCGTCTGCCGGGCGGCTTCACTCACCGGGCGCAGCACGCGCTTCTCGGCGATGGCCGGCAGGTTGCGGTCTTCCAGCGTGATGCGGTGAAAGCGCGCCTCCCAGTGCTTGAGCACATCGCTGAACTGCAACTGCACCGAGCCGGCGAGGTTCTCGCCCACCAGGTCGCGCAGGTCGCGCTGGCGCGCGACGAAGCTGATCAGCGGTACGGGCCGATCCGCATTGCCGGCTTCCACCAGCTTGACAAGCTTCGTGCCCTCGCGACTCACGAAGTTGACGTCGGCAGCGTGGCTCGCGAGCCAGAGCACCAGCTCGTCCAGGAACAGGATGACCGCGTCGTAGCCTAGTGCCTGCGCATGACGGCTCATGATGCTGAGCCCGTCGTCGAGCGAGACGAAAGACTCGTCGCTTCCGGCCAGGCTGCGGTACGCTGAAAAATACTGCGTGATCAGGTCGCCAACCAGGCGCGAACGCTCCTCGCCATTGGGCGGCTCCAGCATTGCGGCTTCGAAGCTGGCGGCGTACCAGCCGCTCTCGAGCTCGCCCCAGCCGCCGCCGCCCGCGCCGCCAACGCCCTTGTTCAACTGGGCGAAGAAGGGCTCATCACCCATGCGCTCACGCAGTTCGCGTGCATCTCTGAACAGGCCCTCGGCCAGGTAGAAACCGGGCACCGGCGCCTCGGGGTGCTTCCTGCGCACGAACTCGGCGTACTGACCGAGGATGGCCGATTCCATGTCCCGCGCGCCGACCATGTGATACGGCACGAGCAGGAACCTGCGCCCGTTCGTCCAGCTGTGGCGCGCCACGATATCGGCCAGCTCAGGGATCGAGCGTGCCTGCGTATTGCCGGCCAGCAGCAGGTTCAGCACCGCCATGAAGTGGCTCTTGCCGGAGCCGAAGCTGCCATGAAGGTATGCAGCCTTGCTGCTCGCCGTCTCCACGGCGTGCTGGATGAAGCCCAGGGCATTGCTGAAGGCATCGACCAGCTGCTCCGTGACCACGTAGTCGCGCAGCGTCTGCTCTGGCTCGGTGACGCCCTTGGTGAGCTGCAGGACGAAATCGCCCTGATGCACACGCTCGGGAATGGCGATCAACTCGCGGATCAGGGGCATGTCGGTCCTTGTCAGTTCCTGGCGTTCTCGTCGCGTGAGAAGCAGCCCGCGACAATGGCCTCGATGCGCTCGATCTGCGGCGGTTTCAGCAGCAGCAGTTCGGTGGCGTTCCTGCGCCGTTCGGGCATACGGCCGTTGTTCTGGCGGATCCACTGGATCAGAAGGTTGATCGTTCGATTCGGAAGGTCGAACTCCCGGTCGATCTGCTCGTATGCCCGGTCGTAGTCCTGCAGAAACGCCGTCTCGTCGATCAGAGATAGCTCGAGCGCCTGCTCGGCGCAGCGGGTTACGAACTCGGCAGCAGCCTCGCCGCTCCAGTGCGCATACACGAGGGGCGAGGAGCGGAAGTCGAACAGGAACTCGTTGTCGGCAATCCAGGTCACATCCCAGAGCTGCCGCGCCGGCCTGCTGAATGATTCCAGCGCGGCCAGGTAGTCGGCCTCGTGGCGCTTCATCGCCACCGACAGCGGCAGGATGGCCGGGTTGCCGTTCACCGTCGGCAATGCTCCGTGATAGCTCAGACTGTGGTGCGCCAGCAGGCGTGAAAGGCGTCCGTTGCCGTCCATGAAGGGGTGCACGAACACGAAGCCGAAGCTCACCAATGCAGCTTTCACCAGCGGTGGCACGGTGCCTTCGCGTGTGTTGGCCATGCGCATCAGCCCGTCCATCAGCGCGGTAACTTCTGCGGGCGGCGGCGGCAGGTAGCGCACCGCCAACGCGCCGTGGCTGCCGCGCTGCAGCCAGTTCTGCTCGTGGCGAAACGCCTGCTCTTTGCTGATCGCGCTCGTGATCACCAGGTTCTGCAGATCGACGAGGTATCCCTCGGACAGTGGGCGCTGGTCGCGCAACTGCTCCATGGTCTGCAGGAAAGCGCGCTCTTTATCCGGTGCAGGGGTTTCGTTCTCGATGGCGTACGAGTCGCGGGTCTCGCTCAGGTAGGCCCAGCTCATCACCCGGTCGAGCACGCCCAGGTTGCGCGGATCGTTCACCCAGGTGCGCAGTCGCTCGAGCACGGCCTGGCCGCGCTGCTCGAGCACTGCGTTGTGTGCCACTACCGGGCAGAACTCATAGGGTCCGATGCCGTTGAAGTTCACCCGGTACCTGCGACTGCGCTCCCATTGCGGCCCGGTGTAGTAGCGACTCGCCTCGAAGAAGTCGACATAGTTGCCGCCGGTGGAGTCCCATGGCAGCGACAGCGCTTGCCCGTTGGCCTTCTCCCAGATGAACGCGGCCCGGCGCAGGTAGGCACCCTGGCGCTGCGCGCTCAGGGCGCGCGCCACATCCTCGGCGGGCACCAGCTTCAGCGCTTCGTGCAGGATGTCGATGCGCGTGCCTTCGTGCTTGAGCGCGAATAGCACATGCTCGAGCACCGGGGCGTCCGCGGCGGGTGCGACGTGCCGCGGCACGGCCAGCAGCTCGGGCATGCGCTCCACTCGCGTGACCGGCCTCACCTGGGCCGGCCGGTCCAGCGGTGGCATGCGCAGCGGGATGCGTGACAGCAGGTACTCGTAGCCGATCACCGGCAGCACCGCTTTTTCGTATGGAGCCACAGTTTTTTCATACGAGGCGGTCCTGGGGCCGGTTTTTCGTTACTCGCCTGCCTGCTGGCTGGGGCGGACATGGTTGCCAAACAAACATGTCGCCCGTACACGTTAAAAAGTGACATCCATATTTAACAGGTGTCCTTCGCGGGTGATCTCGACGGCTCATCGCGTCAGCAGCCCGAACAGCCCCGTGTTGATGAAGTACGGCGCGGCTGGCTGCGATCGAACACAGCTCAGGCCCCGGTTGTCGCGGCAGCCTTCCTGCGGCCTCGCCTGCCTGCGCTCACGGTCGGCCTCCATCCGCGTAAGTCGTCCAGGGTGAGCCCCAGTGCCCGGGTTTCCTCGACGACGAAGCCGCGGTAGTACGTGCTCATGCGCTCCCCGTATGCGGGGTCGATCTCGTTGTGCCACTGCTCGAGCCAGGGCACCAGTTCCAGCAGGCCGGCGAGCAGTGGTTGCAGGCGTGCAGGCTCCCAGCCCTCGTGCTCCTTCATCTCCAGGTAGTAGGCCGCCAAGGCGGTGGCCTGCTGCAGATGGTTCCAGCCCGCCCAGGCAATGGGCAGGCTGGTGTCGGCGCCGCGTTCGCAGCCGGGGTAGCTGACCCAGCGCTCCTTCGGCACGTCGAGGCCGCCGCGCAGGCGCCAGAAATCGGCGTTGACGAAGTCGTCTCTCTTGTAGTCGGGCGGCACCGGGATCTTGCCGACGATCTCGCCGGCGTCTTGCCGCCGTTGCAGCGCCCAAGTGGCCTCCCACTGCGCGCGCTTCCGAAGGCCGATGTCCTTGTAGCGCAGCACGGGCAGAAAGGGTACAGACTCGGCGGCGACGAGCTCGGCAACAAGCGCGCCAAGATCGAAGTCGGCATGGCCGGCGTAGAGCGTCGCTATGTGCATGAATTCCGCGTCGCCGCGCAGCGCGTCGGCCAGACGGTACGCAGTGTTGATCTGTGGCGGGTGCTGAGCGCTGACTGACCAGAGTCGCGGCGCTTCCAAGCGGTTCAGCAGCCACACCCGCAGCGCGTCGGCCTCCAGCTTGTCCCAAGCCGGCATGTTCCAGCGTCGCTTGTATTCGGGGCGCTCGATCAGGGCGATGCTGCGGTCGCTCTCGATCAATGCGATGCGCCGTTGCACCAGTTCGCGGTAACCGGCCGACCAGCGCGACGGCAGTTCGGCGACGGGTGTCGAGCCGTGACGCTCGAACCATGTGGTGCTCTCCTGTCCGACGGCGACGCGGCGGGCGAGCACGATCTCGAAGGCTCGTTCACCCAAGGCCACTTCCAGTGCTGCGTCCTGCTCGACGGCGGCGGAGTCCAGCGCTTCAGGCAGAAGGCCGTAGATGTGGTAGCAACGCCAGTCCAGTGCTTCCTGCAAGGCGATCTGACGGCGGCGCAGCACTTCAACCTGGCGGCGTGCAGCCTCGAGGTCGGCGCGGGTGGGCAGCGGCTTCGTGCCATCGTTGGCGGCGGCGAGCAGGGTAGCGGGCAGCAGGGCTGCAATCTCGCGTGCCAGATGATCGAGCTGGCGGGCCAGTGCCAACGGGCGAGCTGCAGGTACCGGGAAACCTTTGACCTTCGTTGAGGTGAATTCGTAAAAGTCTTCAAATGGCATCGTCGTTTGACGAGCGCCATGCTGGTCAACTGTGCTGCCCTTGTTGTGAGAGACCTGCTTCAACCAGAAGCACGCCACGGATGAATTGAGCAGCCCCAGCAGGCCCAAGTGCTGGTCCTCGTTGCTGTCGGCAGGTAGCTTGACGACTTGCGCGTGCCGGTTGAAGACCTTGCCGCCGCGGTCGAGGACGAAGTGGTTGTGCGTCGCGACGAAGGCGAACGTGATGGTCAACGGCGTCCGCAACTTGCTGACATAGAGCTCTTGGTACTCATACCAAGGCAGGCCGCGCACAACCATCGGGGTTCCGAAGCGCTTGCGCTTCGATAAGACGCTCTGTGCTAGCCAGAAGTACCTTGCCGTTTGTGGCAACTCGTCTATCGACAATAGGTGGAACTGGTCGTCGTAGAGCCACACCGCCGCCAGCGAGTCAGCCGTCCAATCGCGCAGCAGGTTGCCGGTGACGAAGGGCCTCACGTACTCGATACCGATTCGCCGCGCGTGCGCCTGACCCGCCAAGATATACACCTCATCTTCACCAGTCACCGCGGTGATGCCGATCTCATCAGCGATGGCGCTCAGAGGCTGTCGCCCAGACTCGATCGCTTCCATCAAGTCAGCCACACCACCGCCGCCGATGGTCCACGGATACTTGTTGAGCGTCGCCCGAGGCGTGTCCGCCACGCTGACGAACTCGCTCTCCGACCCCGGCCGGTCGATCTGCCCAACTATGGCTGACCAGACCAGCCCGTGCGCGGGATCAGTCGGCGTGCTTGGTTCTCCCTTATTGCCCATGACCGTGCGCACCACCTCACCGACCGGCGCTCGGTGGCGCCCGAACAGCAGTACCGTCGGCGTGCCGTGACCGGGGATGTACGCGCCAGCTGCATCGACGACGTGTGTTAGGTCCAGTCTCCGCAGCACTTCCTCGATCAGCTTGCGACCGAAGTCGTGCTTCATGAAGGACTTCGCCGTAATCATCCCGACGAACCCCGCCGGCTTGCCATTCCCGGTGATCGCCAGCTCGAAGAACCGCTCGGTGAATGGCGCGCCCAGCGAATACTTCATGTAGCAGCTCGCATAGCGCTGCCGGTACGCGGCGTTGAGCGCTTTGTCCTTCACCGTGATGTACGGCGGGTTGCCCACTACCGCGTGGTACTGCCGCCCCAGGATGCCCTGCACCTGGGCCAGATCTTCGTTCGCGTAGGCGTGCGCCAAGCCGGTGCCGGCGTAGTGCTCGCCGCCTTCGAACATCGCCTCGGTGCCGGCCAGGCCGAAGCGCGTGCCGTGCAACAGGCTGTCGCCGATGGCGACGTTCAGCTTGAAGTCGGGCGCTTCGGTCAGGCGATGAACGCCGCTGACATTTAGCGCCGCCACCAACAGCCGGAAGCGCGAGATCGCGACCGCAAATGGATTGAGGTCCACGCCGGCAACGGCGTCCAGCGCCCGGTGTGCGATGTCACGCGGGTTGCGCGCCGGCTCGTTTCGGAGCCACTCATCGGCCAGGCGTCGAAAACCGCCCAGCAGGAAGTGCCCTGAGCCGCAGGTCGGGTCGATCATCCGCACTTCGCGGAAACCGAACTCGCGAATCGCCGGAGTCAGCGTGCGGTCGAGGATGAACTCCTCGACGAATTCCGGCGTCTGCAGCAGCGCATAGCGTTTGCGCGTGGCTTCCGACAGGTCCTGGTAGAGATCGCCCAGGAAGCGGGTGTTCCCGTCGGGGTCGGTGAAGTCGTGCGTCAGGCTGCCGGTGTTCGGATCCACCTGCTGCCAGAACTGGCGCAGCGCCATCGCCGCGTCGCCGCTGATGCCGAGGCGGAAGACCGGGTTGTGCACCTCGTCGAAGAAGGTGTGCAGCCCCGGCAGCGTGCCGGCCTCGCGGAAGCACGCCAGCAGGTAGTCACGGTCGCTCTCCAGCGGCCTCTCGCGGAAGTAGGCCTCGTGCCGGTCGCGCGCAAGCGCCAGGCGGCCCGACTCTGGCGTGCCGCCCAGCCAGGGGCGCTCGACCAGTTCGTTGTCTTCGATGAAGCGCAGAAACACGCAGCTCAGCAGCCAGTGCACGCCGGCCTGCGTGATGACCTGGTCGGCCCAGTTCTCGAAGGTCTCTGCCGTGCGGTCGGCGTCGCGGGCAGCCTGCCACTCGGTCAGCAGGCCGGCCTCCAGCTCGGCCACATCCGCGATGCGCTGGCGCAAATCGTCTTCGACGCGCTTGAGTAGGCGGCTCAGGTCCGCGAGCAGTTGGGGGGCGTTGATCACTGAGCTGTTGTTCCCGTTGTGGCGTTCGGCATCGCGGCGGCGTAGGCCTACGAGGCGACGCTCGCCCGGTGTTTGTTCTCCACCCAGGCCTGTGCCAGCGTCAACGTGCGGGTGTTCTGGATGTTGTTCACGATCGGCACCGCGACACCATCGATGACCGGCAGGCCCTGGTGCGTCGTGGGTAGCAGCAACCACACACTGGGTGGGTGGCCCGGACGTCCTGCGTGCTCCTCGACCTCGGTGATCAGTGTCATCAGGTCGTAGCGGGCGAGCAGGCCGGCGCTGATCAGTAGGATCGGCGCCGTGCCTTGCAGCAGCGCGGCGCGCAGCGTGGGCAGTGTTCTTTGCACCAGCCGCTGCAGGTTGATCCAGTGCCGGCTGCCGCGGTCGGCGGCGTCGGCCTCGAGGACGACGTGCCAGTCGACGCGGGCGGCTGTTGCCTGCTCACGCAATGCGCCCAGCAGCAGGGCGTCGAAGTTCACGCGTTGCAGAGGAGCTGGCTGAGTGCCAGGCTGCCCGAAGCGGTGCAGCAGTTCAGCTTCTGCCCGGCGCGCAATGCGCGGGTGAACGGTCAGCACCAGAAGGCCGCCTTGCTGGAGGCTGCGGGTTAGGCGTTCCTCGACCGCGGCGGCGTCGGCGAGCTCGGCGCCGGAGCCGTCACCGCCGGCCCGCAGGGTGAGCTCTGTGGTGTGACGCGAGAACAGCGTGGTGGTGCCGGCCGTCTGCGCGCTGCCTAAGGTCGAGAGCCGGTACGCGCCGGCACCTTCCGCGGCAGACGGGTCCCAAGTCAGCGGCGCGCCGGCTTCTTCGAGCAGGCGGTCCAGCTCGGGGCGGCCGGGCAAAGCTGAGGCCTCGGGGTAGCGGCCGCGCACGCGGTCCTGGATTTCGCGCAGGCGCAGTTGCGGCGCGCCGATCAGCGCGCCCAGGGACTGGCGCAGGGCCTGCAGCGGCGCCATGCCGCGGGGGTAGATCTCCTGGCGGCTCGACAACGCCGCCTTGCGTGACGCCGAGGCGGCCAGACGCAGCAGCCGGGTGCCGGTCAGCGTTGCGGTGGGCGCGCCTTCTGCAGCCAGGGCAGCAGGCAGGGGAACGCCTTCCAGCGTTTCGAGCACGCGGGGTGGCGGGAGCAGGGGGTCTGCCAAGGCGCATGCGTCTGCGGCAGCGCCGAGCTGCCGGGCGTAGTCGGCCCAGGCCGAGGCGCTGGCAATCAATGCGCAGGAATGATGGTCGAACGCTTCGAATCGCGGCTGGTCGAGGTGCGATTCCGCTTCGACGGCGGCCCGCAGCACGGCAGTGGCCTGGCGCAGGCGCTCCGCGTCGTCCTGCGCTGCGCAGCCGCGCAGTGCGAGCAAGGCCATGGCGCTCTCGTGAGCGTTCATCACCTGGCCCTGGCTGCGCAGCAGCGTGTCGAGCTGCTGGCGCAGCTCGGTGAATGCGGGGTTCTTGAGCCAGCGCTCGCGGGCCTTGATCAGCGCGGCGGTCAGCGTGCCACGGTCGACCTGGTTGGCCTGTGCCGACTCGCCAAGGTTGGGCCAAGTTCCGGCCTGCACGCTGTCGTCCAGCCCGAGGTAGTGGGCGAGGGCGGCTTCCTCTGGCCGGTCGTCACCGGCGGGGCGGCGCGGCAGCAACTGCGCCGCCAGTTCATTGACGCTGACGCCGCCGCCGACTTCCTCGTCCGCGTCGTGCGCGGTGCTGCGCCCCTGCGTGAGGTCGGGCCGCAGACGGGCGAGTTCCTTGGCGGTGAGACGAATCTCCTTGCGGATCTTGTCTCCCACGCCGCGCAGGTAGCGGAAGCGGATGCGATCGACGGCCAGCAGTTCGCGGACGTTGTGGATGCCCATGCGCTCCAGGATGTCCTGCGCTTCGAGGCTGTAGCCCAGCTCCGCCATCGTGGTGAGCGGCGTGGCGGTCATGGCGATGGCGGCCAGGCCCTCCGCTGCGCCGGTCTCGCCCGGATGAACGGTTTGCCGAGCGGCGAAGATCGCGCGCCATGCGCGCAGCATGTCTTCGGCGTTGTCGAAGCGCTCGCGGTAGTCGCGCTTCAAGGCCTTCGAGAAGAACGCGGTAAAGCCCTCGCGCGTGACCGGGTCGAAGACGTCGCTCTCGATGGTGGCCTCGACGTCGAGCATGGCCGGCGAAGTTTGGCTGTCACCCCAGACCGGCGGCTGGCCGACCGCCATCTCGTACATCGTGATGGCCAGCGCGAAGCGCTCGGCGTAGAGGTCCCAGCGCGGCGGGCGGCGTAGTGACAGGAACGGGTCCAGGTAAGGGTGCGTGCCAGCCGTGATGTTGTCGGCCGGCGTGCGGCACAGCGAGAAGTCGAACAGCACGAGCTGCAGCTTACCGGTGCGGTTCTCGGCGATGCCGATGTTCTCGGGCTTGATGTCGCGATGGGCCACACCTTCGGCTTCGAGGTGGTTCACCGCTTCGATCAGCTCTTCGCCGAAGCGCTGCAGCATGTCGAGCGACAGGCGTCCCTCTTCCTTGAGCTTCTCGGCCATCGTGCCGTTGCCAGCGCTCTTGAGCAGCAAGGCGGTGCGCCCGGCGACCGTGAGCGTCTCGCGGTGGGCGACGATGTTCTGGTGATGCAGCCGCGCGAGAACCTCCCCTTCTGCAGCCAGGCGGTCGTTGTGCGCGACGTCGCACGCGACCTTGAGAACATGCTCTTCGTCGCTGTCGTCCCTGCGCACCAGCAGCGCGTCGCTGGAGGAGCCGCGCCCCATCCGCTTGATGACGGTGAAGCCACCCTCCAGGCGGTCGCCCGCACTGGCGACGCTGGGGTCGACAGTTACTTCCGGGTCGGGCGTGGTGAGCTCGTCCTCGACGCGATCCAGGTCATCGAGGAAGTCCTGAACCGTGTCGTAGCGGGCGAGCACGTCGGGGCAGGTGGCGAACTGGATCAGGTCCTGCTGCCGCGCGCCGCAGCCATCCATTACGTCCGACAGGCGCAGCCCCTGGCCCACGCGCAGTTTCTCTGCCAGGTCGAGCACCGACTCGGCGGGCGGCTGGCCACTGAAGAGCTGATAGGCGATGCAGCCGAGCGAGAACACATCCAGGCTCGGGCCGTGCGCGGGGTCGGCGCGGGTCGTCTCCGGGGCGAGGTAGATCATCCCCGGGTCCTCGACGTAGTCCTCGACGTGCTGAGTGCCGGTCGTGCGGTGCACGGTGTACGGCGACGCCGATTCGCCGGCGTTGCCGGGGTTGCGTGCGGCCGTCTGCCAGTTCATCAGTCGCAACTGCAGGGTGCCGCTGCCGAAACCGTGCACCAGGATGCTCTGCGGCCCGAGCGCGCGGTGGTACAGGCGCCTGGAGTGGGCGTACTTCAGCGTCTCGGCGATGTCGCGCACGAGTTGCAGGCGCTGGGTGACCGAGAGGCCCTTGCCGTGGTCGCGCAGCAGGTGATCTAGTCGCATCGCCTTGGGGTCGTGATCGAAGATCAACGCCGGGCCAAGTTCGGTCTCCTTGTAGTCCTTGACCTTCAGGACGCCGGGGTGGTCGATGCCTTCGAGGATCTCGAACTCGCGCCGCGCCTGTCTCACACGTGTGGCGCGTGCCTCGGGTGTGGAGGCCGAAGCGACGGTGTAGATGCGAACGCGGCGATGAACCGTATCGATGCTGACGTGCTGGGCTTCCCAATCCTGAAACCTTTCACCCTCGGACAGCAGCTTGCCCAGCCGGTAGTCGCCGACCTGGCGGTGCTTGTTGGACGGGCGGATGCCGGCCTCGGCGAGCCCGCGAGCGATCGCACGCGCCTGCTGCGAATCGACGGGGACGGACGAGCGATTGGTGACGCCATTGGCCAGCGCCCCGACGATCCCCGGGTCGTCCAGGTCACCGGGTCGGCCACGCTGGAATGTGGCCGACCTAGCCAGCCCTACGAGCCGACAGGACAGGCTGGTGGACGAGAGAAAGATCGCCGGCTCGACGAAGGGCAGACGGATCTTGGCCTTGGTGATGGCCGGCTGCCGCTTGAGCAGGCTCGCCAGGCGCTTGGCTTTGCGATTGGCGAGGATGACCGGGTTGTCGACCGTGGTCGATCGGCCATCGGTCGTCCAGGTCCAGCTGTGTACGTCGCCGGTCAGGACGCCAGGGCGGCTCTTGATCTCGACGAGAAAGAGCCCTGCCGGGGAGAGCACCAGGGCATCGATTTCGCTGACCTTGCCCTCGTCGTCGATGAACTCGAAGTTGGTCCAGACGTGCCAGGGGTCACGGTCAGGGAGATTGCTTCGTAGCCACTCCAGCGCTTCGCGCTCCCAAGCGAAGTTGGATTCGGCGATGACATGCCAACGCGCGGGGCCGAGGGTCACGCGTTCGCCTCGCTGCGATCTTCAACGTACTCGAACAGGTCGCCGACCTGGCAATTGAACAGACGGCAGAGCTGTTCGACGGCGGGGAGATCGACCCGTGTGGCGGTCTCTTTGTAGAGGGCGGTGATCGTGCTGCGATTCAGCCTCGTACGCCGCGAAACGTCCGCAATGCGAAGCTTGTCTCGGCCCATGAGAGTGGATAGGTGGCAGCGGATCATTTTCAGCCGTCCGGGGTGATGCGTAGAATAGCGTAATACCTTCCAGCGCAAAACCCGGAATCGTCATAGACAGAGCTTTGCTGCACGAGCCTGGTTGATGACCCCGGGATCGATTACCTTTCGCCAATGTCCGCTGACAGCCGATCGCTCCGAAACCGGTGGTCCGAGTTCTTCGGCAGCCTGTGCACGCAGATCAGCGCAGCCTTCGCCGTGGGGTTTCCCGCAGACGACGCGCGCGCGCCCGTCGAACCGGGCGCGGGTCAGGAAGGCGACGACGGACTGAGGCCGGCGCGGTCGGCCGCCCACGATTCGGCGCGCCGATTGAGGGATGACGCGCCGGGCTACATGACGCGCAATGGCCTCGGGAGTCTCGAGGTCGGCGCGTTCAGGGATCGAACCGGCGAATAATTCAGCGCTTGCCGGGCGCGCCGCCCCGGTCGGTTCGTGAGCGACCGTCGGTCTCTGCCGTAGCCGGCCTCGCGGTGGTCTCGGGATTCGGCGGCGGACCCATCACGGGCACGCCATCTTTGTCGAAGTGCCACTCGCCAATCGGCTCGACCTTGGGCGGTGTGCCAAGGTTGGGCTGGCTCGCGTTGGCGCCCACCGTATCCCAGACCGCTCGGTTTCCGCCATGGTGGGGGCTGATCTTTCCAGCCCGCACCGAACCCTTGTAGTCCTTGCTGAGTGTTCCGGCGTCCTGCGAGAGCTCGGCGCGACCCTCGTCGATCTTGCGTTTCCCTTCGGCTTCGCTGGTGCGGATCGGACCGGCCAGGTCATTGCCCACGGGTTGGTTGGGTACGGCGCGCTGGTGAGTTTGGCGCGCGCGGATCTCGGCTTCGCTGGTAGCGGTTTGTTGGCCGAGCGTGCTGCCGTCCGCCGTGCGTGCACTGTCGCCGTACTGCTCCCTGAGCGTTGAATCGGGCCAGCCCATGGTTTCCGGTAGCGGCCGCGACGGAATGAGCGGACTGTCGCTGGGAACGTAGCCCGTTGCCGAACTGCCGACGCGGGCGTAGGCGTAGGCGATCTCGGTCACCGCGCGCTGCAGCTTGATCGGATCCTCCTCGCGCAGGAGTCCGCGCTCCGCGAGACGTTGTGCTGCGTAGTTGGTGAAGTCGGTCTGCGTGCCGCTGCTCCACTCGCGCATGAACTGCGCGGTGCGGGCAAGTTCGCGCGCTCGACCATAGGCGTTGTCGCTGGAGGTCTGCCGCTCACTCGCTTCACGGAATGACGAGTCATAGCCGGTAGTGGACGTCGTCCGATTACCGCGCGCCCATTGATAGGCCTCCGAAGAGCGGAAGTCCTTGATCAAAGCGCTCGTCTCCGTGAGTTGCGCGTTCTCGACCGCCCTGCGTGCAAAGTCGTACGCACTCTGAATTATCTGTTGATCGACAGCTCGGCCTTCTGTCTTCGCGTCCGCACCGATCTCGGTCAACGGGATCTTCGCGCCGATCGAAGCCGCGGCAGTGACGGTCTTGCCGACGGTCGAATCGTCGCTCAGTCCCAATCGTCGATTGACGTCACGGGCCACCGAGTTGAGGGTCTGGAACTGCGTGCTGGAGGAGCCGCCCTCGGATGTCGTCGTTTCGCCCGATCTTTGTCCGGAGCGCTCGTAGCTTTCCTGAATGCCGAGCGCCCGGGTCAGCGCAGTTGCCTGGCTGCGCTGCATCGCCTCGCGTTCGGTACGTGCGAATGTCTCGGCTTCGCGTGCACTTTCACCCACGGCGTTTGCCTGACGTTCGGTGACGGTAAAGGTGCTGATCAACCGTGAGAGATTCGCCTGGTAGCGGAACACGCCGGCATCGGGGCCGCTGCCCAGCGTGGTCGTGCCGTGCGCGTCGGTCGTCGTCGACATGAAGGCCGAAGACCGCGTCGGAGCGAGCTGCCGCTGATCTATCGAGACTGCGCTCTGCGTGATGCTGCCTTTCGAGGTGGCTGCGGCTTCTGCCGATGCAGCGGACTGGATGGCGCCGACGCCGGTTACCGCCTGGAAGGCAACTTCGCCGCCCTTGATGATGGCGGTGGCGATGATCGGGATCGAGATCACCATGTAGCCGGCGATGGCCTGGTCGGAGACGGCGCCACCGTAGATGCTCGCCGCGGTTTCGAGTGCGAGACCTTGCGCGACGGTGCCCATCTTTGCGGCGGCTTCAAGGTTGCGCGCGCTGGCGAGCGTGGCGACGTAGTTGAGGATTGCGTAGAGCGGGGGCCACAGTTGAATCCATACCAGACTCATTGCGAAGCTCTTGATGGCCATCGCGAGTCCACGGCCTTGCGCCAACAGGAAGAGCAGGAACACGAACGGGAAGACCGCATAGACAACGGCCTCGATCACGTTTCTCACCAAGGGCAGCGCCTGCTCGGCGATTCTGCTCATCGTCATGAATGAGGAGTTCACCGACGCGGTGGCGCTGGCGCGCGCGGTGGCGATCATGAGTGCTGCCGGGTCGTTGAGCTTCTGACCGGCGAGACTGCGGGCGTCCTGCATAAGATTGATCATGATGTTCTGGCGCAGCAGGTCGCCGGCGCCCTGTGCGGCGGTGGCGATTTTCGTCTTGTAATAGGCCTGCTCGATCTGCCCGTCGATGGCGGTGAGCGCGGCGGCGGGCTCCAGCGTGGAGTTCAGCTGAAAAGCGAGGATCGAGCGGGCGTGTGCGATTTCCGCCGGCAGGCGCGCGGCGAGCCAGGTGTAGGCGTTCGGACAGGTGTCGACCTGCATCGGATTGCCGTACGTCGTGAAGCGCGCCGGGTTGGGTGTGCCCATCAGCGACCAGACGTCGGTGCTGCGCGCGAAAGCGGCCGGGTCGATCGTGCCGTCCTGCAGGTCGTAGACGGTGCAGTTGTGAACGAAGGCGATGAGGTCGGTGCGCAGCTGCGGGTCGGCGATGTTCGCCGCGCGCGAGGCCTGGATGAGCCGATTGCCGAAGAGCACGCCGTGCTTCTGGTAGGCAAGCTCTGGTGGCAGTTGCGCATCGGCGGCGGGAATGACCTGGAACGCGGTCTCGAAGAACCGCGTCATCACGTCGCCTACTTTGCTCGTGGCGTGTCCGAAGAAGGCCACGCCGAGCGGTACGTTTCCCACAGCCACCGGCGGCTGGCTGGCGAGCTTGTCGACGATCACGACGGTCGACTTGGGCAGGAAGAGCGCGTAGTAGACGAACAGAAACCCCATCAGCCAGGCCCAGCCGTGGAACTTGCCCGGCGTGAAAAGCCCGGCGAAGGCGGCTACCAGCACGCCGGTGACCGCAATCGTCTTGATGAGCCCGAAGTAGTCCGCTCCGCCCATGATGGCGGCGATCGCGTTGAACACTCCGGTCAGGCTTTCGACGTTGCCGTAGGCGTAGATCTCGAACATACCGGCTCGCGCGTCGCGCTTGGAGCTACGAGCCGCGCTTGCTGCTGCTCGCGCTGAAGTCGAGCATCGCTTTCACCGACGAGGGCATCGAGCTCCACAATTGCCGCTCGAGCGTTTGCAGATCCTGCGTCATCGAGCCCACCGAGCGCACCTTGGCGTAGGCGGTCTGCTTCTCGGTGGTGATCTGGCGCTGCGCTTCGCGTGCGTTTTCGCGAATCGCATCGAGGTACTGCTGCTCGATGCTGGTGCGCTCGAGCGACTGCGACAACGCGGTCGTCGCCTGGCGGATCGCGCGGTTCAGGAACGTTTCGGCGTAGTCCAAGGCGATCACGTCCTTATAGGTCTCGATCAGCGTCTCGGCGGTGCTCGAACCCGGCACGGCATTGGCGATCGACAACATACGGTAGACCGGTTCGGTCGTGTTGTTCACGAACCCGATA
>JACDJB010001856.1_pt1 | contig 16346 bp, 13 predicted proteins | sample 7454121 | NCBI WGS metagenome assembly JACDJB01 (sample SAMN14253290, study PRJNA609438) | sludge metagenome | isolation source: sludge after 25d culture with pyrite | collected 2018-12-20 | reverse complement strand
TTACACTTCAAAAAATATTACCCAAAAAATTGACAGCGGTGACCTGTCCGAAAAGCCCGGCTGGGTGCGTTTGTCGGTACATCCCACCATGACCAATCACGAGATTGAATATATGATTGATGCCGTGCGACAGGTGGCGCAAAACGCGAAACGGTGGAGCAAAGATTACGAATACCATATTAATAAAAACGAATATTACCACCGAAACTGGACAAGAAAAACACCTGAAGATTATCTGACCTGGTTTCACTTTTGAGTAAATAGAGTCAAGTCAGGTATAATTTGTCCTGACACAAGTTTCGACAGAAAACCAACAATATTGAACACTAACTGATTATGAAACGGGCCCCGGTGAATCGGGGCGAGTTGCCCCGATAAAAAATCGGGACAGGCTATCCAACCATTAAAAAATAAATTATTTACGGATGAAAATCATTGAAATCAACACCAAAAAGGAGGAACGCCAGTTTCTCGATATGGTAAACACTATTTACAAGGACGACCCGGCCTATGTACGCCCCCTGGATTTTATGATTCGGGAGATATTCGACCCGGCAGTCAACGATTTTTACCGGCATGGTGAAGCCACCCGGTTTTTGCTGGTCAACGACCAGATGCAGGTTATAGGTCGTGTAGCCGCCTTTATCAATAAAAAAAAGGCCCATGGCTTTGACCAGCCAACCGGCGGAATGGGCTTTTTTGAGTGCATCAACGACAAAAAGGGGGCTTTCATGCTCTTCGATGCCGCTAAAAACTGGCTTTCGCAAAGAGGCATGGAGGCTATGGACGGACCCGTTAATTTTGGAGAAAACGACAATTTCTGGGGCTTGCTCGTAGAGGGTTTTACCCAGCCGGCTTTTGGCATGCAATACAATCCCCCCTACTATAAAGAGTTCTATGAGTCGTATGGCTTTGTCAATTATTTTGAGCAGGTGACCAACCACCTCGATTTAAAAAAGCCATTTCCCGAAAGGTTTTGGAAAATTGCCGCCCGGGTTGCAAAAAACCCCAGCTACAACTTCAGGCATTTCACCTGGAAAGAGAGCGAGAAGTTTATTGCTGACTTCGTAGAGGTTTACAACGATGCCTGGCAGTTTCACGAGAACTTTACCCCCATGCAACCCGATACGTTGCGCAAAAGCCTGCATGAAGCCAAATCATTTCTCGACGAGGAGATCATTTGGTTTGCCTATCACAATGAACAACCCATTGGCTTTATGGTGCAGTTTCCCGATATCAACCAAATTACGAAACACTTCAACGGCAAAATGAATCTGCTGAACAAACTAAAATTTGTGTGGTATAAATGGCGTAATGCTATGACACGCACCCGTGTTATAATCCTTGGAGTTCGACCTAAATTTCAGCGTTCGGGGATTGAGTCGGGCATATTTTGGCATCTGCGCGAGGCAATGGTCAAACGACCTTATTTTAATGAAATGGAGCTCTCATGGGTGGGTGATTTTAATCCCAAGATGATAGCTCTTCACCAGGCGATGGGCGCCACATTTGGCAAGCGCCATATAACCTATCGCTATCTGTTCGACGAAAAGAAAAGACATGAAGGAATAAAGGCAACAGTAATACCATTGAACACACGCGAAACCAAAAATCAAAAATAAAAAGTGGCCGATTTTTTTGTAATTGTGGCCGGATTGATTAATTTTGCACTCCGTTTTGCGTTTGGTGCGTTGGGGATTAGATGCTGCCAAATCAATGATTAGACACTAAAGAACAGTTAAAAATTTAAAGATATGAAAAAAGGTATTCATCCCGATAATTACCGCCTTGTGGCATTCAGGGATATGTCGAACGGCGATACTTTTATAACCCGTTCCACGGTTAACACGCGTGAAACCGAGGAGATTGACGGCGTCAAATATCCCCTGGTTAAACTTGAGATATCGAGCACTTCACATCCCTTTTTTACAGGCAAAATGAAGTTGGTCGATACTGCCGGGCGGGTTGATAAGTTTAGAAACCGCTATCAAAAACATTTGGAAGGCAAAAAGAAATAACAATTGCCTTTGGTTCATAACATTATAGAGAGCTTCGGTGATTCAACCGGAGCTTTTTTTGTTTGAATACACCCATGCTTTATTCTGTCTCCTTACTTTGGCACATCAATTGTTTCGACAGTGCCACTAAAGAAAAATCACCGCGCGCTGACAATCTGACAGAATTGGGGCGCCTCTTTTTTTTGAATTTAATATGGATAACTTTAAAATAGCAGTCGATCATCTTGGGATGAGCGAATTTGATGATTCTGATTCGGAATTTATTCCCTTTTTGAGCGACGAGAGCGACCAGGATATTGACGACCAGCCCATTCCCGACGAATTACCGCTGCTGCCTTTACGCAACACCATCTTATTCCCGGGAGTAATCATTCCCATTGCCATTGGTCGCGAGAAGTCGCACGATTTGATCCGCGATGTACACAAAAAAAAGGGCTATTTTGGAGCTTTGGCCCAAACCGATTATAAGATAGAGGAGCCCACCGCAAAAGATTTGTTTAAAACCGGTACCGTGGCCCGGGTGCTTAAAGTGCTGGAAATGCCCGATAACTCTACCACCGTTATTATTCAGGGGAAAAAACGATTCAAGCTCGATAAGATGGTGCGCGTGGAACCTTATTTTACAGGTAAAATAACCGTACTTGAAGATGTGCACCCTCCCACCGATGATACCCGCGAATTTGAGGCGGTGGTATCATCTCTTAAAGACCTCTCCCTCAGTCTTATAAAGCAATCTCCCAACGTGCCCCCGGAGGCTTCGTTTGCGATACGCAATATCGAAAACTCCAGCTTTCTGATCAATTATATTTCCGGAAATTCCGATATATCGGTGCAGGAGAAGCAACGGCTGCTCGAAATCAACGACCTTAAGGAACGGGGCATGCGGCTGGTAAAATATCTGGTGCGCGAGGTTCAACTCATGGAAATTAAAAACGACATCCAGTCGAAGGTGAGGATGGACATGGACCAGCAGCAGCGCGAATATTTGTTGCAGCAACAGATGAAGACCATTCAGAATGAGCTGGGCTCAAGTCCCATGGAGCAGGAGATTAAGGAACTGCAAAACCTGGCTTCACAAAAAAAATGGAACGAGGAAGTAGGAAAGCTCTTCACCAAAGAGATTGAAAAGTTGCAAAGATTGAATTCGGCCTCGGGCGAATACTCCATTCAATTCAACTATTTGCAAACCCTCATCGAAATTCCCTGGAATGAATATACCGTGGATAATTTCGATCTAAAAAGAGCCCGTCGTATCCTCGACCGCGATCATTATGGCCTCGAAAATGTAAAAGAGCGCATCCTGGAGCATCTGGCAGTACTGAAGCTAAAAGGCGATTTAAAGTCACCCATCCTATGCCTATATGGCCCACCCGGAGTGGGGAAAACCTCGCTGGGAAAATCGGTGGCCGAAGCTTTGGACCGCGAATATGTCAGAATGTCGTTGGGCGGGCTGCACGACGAAGCAGAAATTCGCGGCCACCGAAAAACCTACATAGGTGCCATGCCTGGGCGTATCGTGCAAAATATAAAAAAGGCAGGATCTGCCAACCCGGTTTTTATTCTCGATGAGATCGACAAGATCAGCAACAGTTTTCATGGCGATCCTGCATCGGCCCTGTTGGAGGTGCTCGACCCGGAACAAAACAACACCTTTCACGATAATTTTCTGGAGGTAGATTTCGACCTTTCCAAAGTGATGTTTATTGCCACGGCTAACACCCTCAATAACATTGCCCCGCCGCTGTTGGACCGCATGGAGTTGATTGAAGTGAGCGGCTATGTGCTGGACGAAAAGGTGGAGATTGCCCGCAGGCATCTCATCCCCCAACAGTTGGCGAATCATGGTATCCCCAAAAAGGCAGTGACCATCCGAAAGCCTGTATTAGCGTGGCTTATAGAGCATTATACCCGCGAATCGGGTGTGCGTCACCTCAATAAAACGCTGGCTCAACTATCCCGGAAAATTGCACTTAAACTTGCCACCGATGAGGTGTTTAATAAATCCGTCACTCTCGCCGACCTCAGGGAGTACCTGGGCGTAGAAAAGTTCACGAAAGATACCTGGCAGGACAACCGGTTTGCCGGCGTGGTAACCGGACTGGCGTGGACGGCTGCCGGCGGTGAAATTTTGTTCGTAGAGAGCAGTCTGAGCAAGGGAAAAGGACAGCTCACCCTGACGGGGAACCTGGGTGAGGTGATGAAGGAATCGGCCATGCTGGCTCTGGAGTATCTCAAGTCGCATGCCAACGCCATTGACGTGGACGAAAAGATGTTTGAAGAGTGGAACACCCATGTGCATGTACCCGAAGGTGCCATCCCTAAGGACGGCCCCTCGGCAGGTATTACCATGGTAACTTCCCTGGCCTCGTCATTTACCCGGCGTAAAGTGAAAAGTCGTTTGGCGATGACCGGCGAAATCACTTTGCGGGGCAAGGTGTTGCCGGTGGGAGGCATCAAGGAGAAGATACTGGCTGCAAGAAGAGCCGGCATCCACGAAATTATTCTCTCAAATGAGAACAGGAAGGATATTGAAGAGATTAAACCGGTTTACATCGAAGGATTAACCTTTCATTATGTGTCGGATATCCTTGAAGTGCTCTCTCTGGCTTTGACCGAAGAAAAAGTAAGCGCACCCGCTTTAACTCAAGCGTCCACCGTGGCATAGCGGAGTTCAAATTCATCCATCACCGACTTCATCTCCGGGGTGAGGCGTTCCAGGGCACGACGAGTTATGGCCTTGGGAATGTGTTTGAAGTAAGCCTCTGCCAGCGCCCCCGCTATGGAGGCGATGGTATTGCTTGGGCCCCCAATGGCAATGGACAAACGAATGGCCTCCTCATAATCGGAGGCTTGCAGAAAAGCGGCGAATGCCGGCAAAACCGGTGAGATGGTGCAATCGGGACTTAATTTTCTGGCTTTCCAGTCGGAGGCATTTAACGAAAGATCATAGTCGAAGGCATGCCCTATGTAATATTTGATCTCCTTTTTTCCCGCGCCTGATTTGGCCATGAAAAGCGCTGCCGATACGGCCTTGGATGCCACAATGCGTTCGGGGATGTTGTGCGTAACAATGGTGCTTTTTTCAGCCTCAATCAAAGCTTCCTCAATGGATTGGGCAGCCAGCCCAATGGGGCTGATGCGGCGTGCGGCTCCATCGCCTTCGCTAAGGTAGGGAATGTGATCGTCCGAAAGAGCCCAGGATAAAAAACGGGGACGGTAGCCAGCACCGGGATAAGCCCTTACCCACTGTTTGAGCGAACTTTCGTAATCCTTGTCGTTGAGCAACGAATCGGCGGTGGCCAGGGTCAATACCGTGTCGTCGGTGAAGGCCGATGCCGGTTTAAAAAGCTGAAAGTCGGTGCTTAAATGATTGCTGGTCTTAAACGCCGACCCGATGATGTCTCCAATGATAGCTCCTTTCATAGTTAGGGTATTTTAAGGTTAGGTTAAGGCAAAAAAATATTGTTTTGATAAAAATAACAGAGGGCAAATTTCATAAGTTTTAGGTTAAAAACAAACTGTTTTTGCGAAAACCCACCCAATCTTCAATATTATCTCACTTCGGAGCCCGGCTTCATTAAGCTTACGGGGGCTATAAAATCGAGTCTTCCGTCGGCATCTTCGGCCATCAGTATCATACCCTGCGATTCAATCCCTCTGATTTTCCGCGGTGCCAGGTTCACCAGGATGATAACCTGACGCCCGATAATCGCATCGGCCTCAAAATATTCGGCGATACCCGACACCACCGTCCTGCGGTCAATACCCGTATCTACCGTGAGTTGAAGTAACTTTTTGGTTTTCGCCACCTTTTCGGCTTTCACGATGGTGCCTACCCTGATGTCCATCTTAGTGAACTCCTCGAAAGAGATATTTGTCCTGGCCGGTTGCACCTCCTTGTTTTGGGTTTCGTTTCCGCTTTTTGTATGGGCCAGCTTATCCAACTGCTCCTGTATTTGTTCATCCTCAATTTTCCCGAACAACAACGCGGCTTCGTTAACGGTATGCCCTTCAGGTAAAAGCCCGGTGTTGCCGCAATGGGCCCAGATGGCTTCCTGCATATTCAGCATCCCGCGCATTTTTTGAGCGGTAAACGGAAGGAAGGGCTCCATCAGCACAGCCAGGTTGGCTGCAATTTGCAACGAAATGTTCAGGATGGTTTTCACCCGGTCGACATCGGTTTTAATGAGTTTCCAGGGTTCGGTATCGGCCAGGTATTTATTGCCCAGGCGGGCCAGATTCATAGCTTCACGCACGGCTTCCCTAAAACGGAACTGCTCCAGGGCGGCCTCCACCCTCTGCACCAGTTGTGGAATAGCTTCCAGAGTCTCCTCATCAAAAGGCTCCAGACGGGTGATGGGCGGCACCATACCATCGAAGTAATTGTGGGTAAGTACCATAGCCCGGTTTACAAAGTTACCCAAAATGGCCACCAGCTCATTGTTGTTACGTGCCTGAAAATCTTTCCAGGTAAAATCGTTGTCTTTGGTCTCGGGCGCGTTGGCCGTTAAAACATAACGCAAAACGTCCTGCTTATCTTCAAAGTCCGTCAAATATTCGTGTAACCAAACGGCCCAGTTGCGTGAAGTGGATATTTTATCCCCCTCCAGATTCAGAAATTCATTGGCCGGCACATTGTCCGGAAGGTTGAAGGTGCCTTCGGCTTTAAGCATAGCCGGGAACACGATGCAATGAAACACAATATTGTCTTTCCCAATAAAATGAAGCAAACGTGTCTCGGGGTCTTTCCAGTATTTTTCCCATTCGGGGGTTAAAACTTTGGTGGCCGATATGTAACCGATGGGCGCATCGAACCAAACATAGAGCACTTTGCCAGTGGCGCCTTCAACCGGCAGAGGCACACCCCAATCCAGGTCGCGACTCACGGCTCTGGGCTGAAGGCCCTGATCGAGCCACGATTTACATTGACCGTACACATTGGTCTTCCACTCTTTGTGGTCTTCCAGTATCCATTTTTCCAGAAAGGGCTGATATTGGTCGAGCGGGAGATACCAATGTTTGGTTTTTCGCATCACCGGGGTGCTGCCCGAAATCATGGAATGGGGATTAATCAAATCGGTGGCATTGAGGGAAGTACCACAGTTCTCGCACTGGTCGCCATAAGCGGCTTCGCTCTTGCAGTGTGGACAGGTACCGGTGATGTAACGGTCGGCCAAAAACTGTTGGGCCTCCTCATCGTAATATTGATCGTTCTCTCTTTCCAAAAAAACACCATCTTTGTATAGTTTTTTAAAGAAATCGGAGGCCGTCTGGTGGTGAACAGGATTACTGGTGCGGTCGTAAACATCGAAGGTGATGCCAAATTTTTCGAAGGAGTCCTTTATCAGATGGTGGTATTTGTCCACAATTGCCTGGGGTGTTACCCCTTCCTTTCTGGCTTTCAGGGTAATGGGCACACCATGTTCATCGGAGCCGCCAACCAGCAGTACATCTTCGCCTTTCATACGCAGATAGCGCGCGTAGATATCGGCCGGCACATAAACCCCGGCAAGATGCCCTATGTGAACCGGGCCGTTGGCATAAGGCAGGGCGGTGGTGATGAGGGTGCGTTTAAATTTGCTCATTTATAAATCTGTGTTATTTCAAACAGGCAATAAATTGTGAAATACCAAACCCTGGCTTCAGGTTTGGTATCCGAGTCATTGAATGTTGAAAATTAACCCCGGGACTTCGGGATTGTGAATTGATTTTTGTTTATTTGTTAACCCGACAAAGGTAATAAAACCTGCTAAAATGTTGAATCTACTGTGATTGAAATTGTTCCACCCTTCATAAAAAAAGGAGCCCTGTTCGGCCTGGTCTCCCCCGCCGGTAAAATCCCTTCTAAAGTTTTAGAGCTGGCCGGGCAGTTTTTGTCGGCCCACGGCTTTCGGAGCAGGTGCGCCCGACACGCAGCCGATGCATTTTACCAATTTTCGGCTTCCGACCCCCATCGCCTGGCCGATTTTCAGGAGATGCTGAATAATCCTGAAATTGAGGTGATATGGTGCACCCGCGGAGGATATGGCGCCATCCGCATTCTGGAGCATCTCGATTTTTCAGCCATGCAACGACATCCCAAGTGGCTGGTAGGCTTCAGCGACATCACCGTTTTCCATGCTGCCCTGCAAAATATTCATGGGGTGGCATCGGTACACGGACCTATGCCAAAAAACATGGCCGAATACGGCTCTTCGGAGCCCTTTTGGCAGACCCTCCTGGAGCTGCTCCAGGGCCGGTTTGTACAATACCATACCGAGCCTCACGCTTTCAATCGGAAAGGCTCTGCATCAGGAACCCTTATAGGCGGAAACCTTTCGATGCTGCATGCCCTGCGGGGCACCAAATATGATTTTAGTCCCAGTGGAAAAGTGTTGTTTATCGAAGAGGTGGGCGAAAAACTGTATCACCTCGACCGGATGATGTACAACCTGAAGATAGGGGGCCAGTTAGCCGGTCTCGCCGGACTGGTGGTGGGACAAATGACCGGCATGAAGGATGAGTCAACCCCCTTCGGTGCTTCGGCACAGGGAATAGTGCGCGATGCCGTAAAAGAGTATGACTATCCGGTACTTTTTGGCTTTCCCGCCGGACACGACACCCCCAATGAACCAATAATGCTGGGAGGAAATGTGCATTTACAGGTGGATGATATGGGTAGGGGACGCCTCATCCCCGACCTCTCCAAATAACAGCCTCCCCATGCCCTCTAACCCCGACCCCCGATCCCTGTACAGACGCACAATTTGTGCGTCTCTAAACCAAAACACTAAACCCTTTCTTTCAATGCCAACAGTCGCCCAATTAATCCGTGAAACCAACAAACCCTCTTTTTCCTTCGAACTGCTTCCACCGCTCAAGGGAAACAGTATCCGCAATGTTTTCAGAACCATAGATAAGCTAAAGGAGTTTAACCCGTTGTACATCAACATCACCTCCCATCGCGACGAGGTGACTTTTGCCGATACCGAAAAAGGGCTTTTCGAGAGACGCATTGTGCGCAAAAGACCCGGAACAGTGGCGGTGGCGGCTTCCATACAACATACTTATCAAATTCCGGTGGTGCCACATGTAATATGCAGTGGGTTTACCCGCAGTGAAACTGAGTATGCACTCATCGACCTCAACTTCCTGGGAATCCATAATCTCCTGCTCATCCGGGGCGATTGTTCATCGCGGCATGCCTTTTTTAAACCCGAAGCAGACGGAAATGCCTATGCCATAGACCTTATTCATCAGGTAAAAAATCTGAATAAAGGCAATTTCCTGGATGGAACCGTGATGGAACCTTTCGACACGCCTTTCAGTTTTGGGGTTGCAGGTTACCCCGAAAAGCACGAGGAGGCTCCCAATATCGAATCCGATATTTACTGGTTGAAACAAAAGGTGGATGCCGGAGCCGAATACGTGGTAACACAGATGTTCTTCGACAATGAAAAGTTTATAGATTTTGTGACCCGATGCCGGCAAGCCGGCATTACTGTGCCCATTGTACCAGGACTTAAGCCCATTACCATAAAAAGCCAGCTTACCGTTTTGCCCCGCATCTTTCATGCAGATATTCCCGAACCACTGGCCGGCGAAATTCGAAAATGCAACACCGATGACGAAGTGGCCCGGGTAGGTGTAAAATGGTGCACCATGCAAGCCCGTGACCTGCTGGCCAGAGGGTTCAATCTTCTCCACTTTTATACCCTGATGGCAACCGAAAGTACACGACAGGTGGCGGCAGCGGTTTATTGAGAAGAAGGGGGTTAGGAGACCGAAGACCGAAGACGGAAGACCGAAGACGGAAGACGGAAGATTGAAGGAGATTGAGGGGATTGAAGGAAAAAGGTTGATAGAGATTGATAGAAGGTCTGACAAGCACTTTGACTCTTTGGTAGAATATCAAATCGACATAAAAAGTCTAAGTTTTTTACGTCAAACTCTTAAAGAGTCCCCGGATGCCGTTATAATTTAAAACAACATGTTGGTTAGTTTGCTGAACTAAGCGCCTATCTTCGGTCTCCGGTCTTCGGTCTTCTGTCTACTGTCTTCTTCCCACTTCCATCATCTTAATAAACACCCTCACCCCCAAAAACTCCGCCACCTTTCCATGTGCTTTAAGCCCGACTCCAAAACCTAATACACCGGTAGCCTTAAAATCGAGGGTATAGTACTGATACCAGGGCGCTTTGGTAGCATGTCCGCTCCAGAGGTACAAACCGGCTGTCTGCCCAAAGCTGAACCGCCCTAACAAAAAACGATGCCCCGCCGTTGCACTGTATCGCGAACGATTAAATCCGGCTGTGGTCTGCCGGCTGCCGTCCAACTCGGCCATCACGCCGGCACTCCAGGCATTGATACGGGCAAACTGACGCACATATTCACCAAACAGGGACAATACCAGATGGGAACCGTCCCCATCCTCCGGCTCCTTGAAGCCCGTGACCATGCCCATTTGAAAATCCCGGATGCCTGCACGAGGATCGAAAGGCTCCAGGGACAAAGGTGGCGGCAGAGGACGTTTATCCAGCTTTTTTTGAATGCCCACACCCAATGCACCGTAATTGATGCCCAGGTTGGGCTGACTGGTACCGCCATTGGAGATGTGCTGAAAAGTACCCAAAACATTGAGGGCCCAACCATTTCCCAACGGCCGGTTCGCCACCACTCCAATCATCAGGGGAAAGGCAAAACGGGTGCTGTAGGTCAAATTCAACGGGTTGGTCTCCTCGTCGTAAGGGTTGCTCAAATAACTGAGGCCCAGTCCGGCTCGCAGGGACAGATTTACAATTGGAGTTGTAAACAATTGAGGCTCTACATAAAATAAGGCTGAAACACCTTTGCCCAGCGAACGATTGCCAAAGTCGCGGTAATTAAGGGTCAGCCCCATTGAAGGATAGCACTGACACAGCGCATAGGCCTTTTCGGATACAAACCTCCACGACCAGTCGATGTCAACGCCAAAGGGCCTGGCTCCCCTGAAGTGCTCAATTTTTTGGGAGTGAATCTCCAGACTGCCCCAATAAGCCGTGGCAGAAATGTAGCGAAAGGGTGATCTCTCTTCCTGAGAAAATCCGGGAGGACTAATAACCATCCACAAAAAAATTGCAATAAATTGCCACCTAAAAGCCGATATTTGCATCTTAACTGAACTTTTTACGTACCGGTAACAAGATACAAACCCTGAACACAAAAACAAATCTAATATGGAGTACAAAAAAGCGCTCAATAAATCGGCAACCCTCTGCTCCAAACAGGAATACTGCTGTTTCGACATCAGAAAAAAGCATGAAAAATGGGAAGTGTCCCCCACGGACAGCGAAAAGATAATGAAACACCTCATAGGAGAGAAATTCATCGACGAAACAAGGTATGCCCGCTTCTTTGTGCGCGATAAATTCAAATTCAACCGATGGGGAAAACAAAAGATAGTGTGGCATCTGAAACAAAAACACATTCCCCGGGAAATTATTGAGGAAGCCACAGCCCAAATATCCCGCGAAGAATACCTTGAAACCCTGGAAGCATTAATTCGGGAAAAACGGAAACAGACCAAAGAGCAGGAGCCCATAAAATTAAAAGCAGCACTCGTAAGAAATGCAGCCTCCAAAGGCTACGAATACGATGCCATAATGCCCATCGTGGAGCGATTATTGTGCACGTAGAGACATGAATCCCCGCGGGGTCTCCCTTTTGGGACCCCGCGATCTGAATCAAATAAAACCCAAAATGAAATCATCTCTACCCCTTATTCTTTTGCTTGTTTTAGCTTTCGCAATACCAGATACAGCAGATGCAGCCAAACCCAGATGGGTAAAAAAAAGACCCTCCGGGAAAGATTATTACGTGGGTATGGGCATGGCCTATAAAGCCGGTGACCAGGGCCGCGACTACGCCCGCCAGGCCAGGTCTAAGGCCCTGAAGGAGCTGGCCTCGGAGATAGAAGTGTCGGTTTCGGCCAACTCACTGTTGCAACAATTCGAGGACAACTACGCATTCAGGGAGACATTTCGTTCGGAGACCGCCACCGCAGTAGAGCAAAACCTGAAGGGATACGAAGTGCAAACCTGGGAAAACAAACGGGAATACTGGGTGATGCTGCGGCTCAACAAGGCGGACTACAATCGAAGAAAACAACAAGACCTGGAGATGGCCAAAAAAACGGCGGCCTCCTGGCTCAACAACGCCCGCCAGCATTTAGAAGAACAGGATGTAACCAATGCCCTGGCGTCTTACTTCAAGGCCATTCAGGCTCTGGAAAACCATTTGGAAGAGGACCTTACCCACCGCACCGCCCAGGGCACCATTCATTTTGGCACCGACATCATGAAAGAGCTTCAGGCTCTTTTCTCAAAAATCACCATTACCCCCGACAGACCCGTTCACTCTGTAGAATTCTCCAAAAATCTGGAGTTGCCCCTCATTTTAAAGGTGCTTTATTTAAATGGAGAAGGCCGGGCAGTGCCTGTAAAAAGCTTTCCGCTGGAATTCCGCTTCAGCATGGGCGAAGGGCTGTTACAGGGCCAGCCGGTGACCAACCCCAACGGTGAAGCCCGCTGTTATATCCAAAAACTGATTTCGCGCCGAAAAAAACAGGAGGTGACCGCCACCTTTGACTACTCCTCCTTTCTGAAACGCGAAAACGTCAACAGCCCTCTGGTGAGCTTCTTCATTCCCGCTGAAACTGTTCCCCGGGCCAGTATCAGCATTGAGTTGAGCAAAGCAAAGGCAGAATTAACAGCCAATGAAACTATTTTTGAATCGTCATCGTCCACTGCCCCGTTTACAAACCAACTGAAATCAGAGCTGAACAATCTCTTTTTTAACTTTTCCTCCCAACCCGGCGAAGCCGAATATCAGGTGAAGCTGAATGCCATCTTTAAAAAAGGAGAGATTAAAAAGGGTACCGGTTACTCGGTTTATCTGGTTTATGCCGATCTGTATTTCTCAATTGTCTCCACTCAAAACAAAACCGAAATATTTAATGAGGCCATCCTCAACGAAAAAGGAATGCGACCCGGAAGCTACGATTACGCCTTAAAGGAAGCCCGGCAAAAACTGCTGGATCGCTTTAATGGCGAGATAGTACCGAAACTGGAAGTGCTGGATTTGTGAGGGAGAGCCGATAAACGAAGAAGATTTCAAGAAATGGGCTGACTATGCAGAAAGAACTCCAACGGTAAGTTTAACAGAAGCTAAACAACGATGGGCCCTACAAAAGAACAAACTCTACTCCAATATTTTGCGCGGATGAATGGTATAGTAAGCGCCAGGCAGGGCCGAAACAGCAGAGATCAGGTAGAACAAAAGGCTGAGTGCCACGGCCATTTCCTGCTGAAGGTTCAGATATTGGGCTCCTATCATAAAAGTGAACTCCCGGGCCCCGATACCACCCAGTGTAACAGGAATAGAAGCCATGATGGCCGAAAGAAAAAAGAGAAAGAGATAATCCTGATACTCCCCTGAGGCATCAGCACGCAGCGCCCATAAGATAAAAAGTGCCGCCACCATCTGCAATCCCTGAATAAGCATCGACCAAAACGTAACCCACCGGAAGGCACTCCTAAACCGCGGCAAAACCCACTTCATGAATAACCAGAAGCCCGCCAGCGGAAAGGGAATGGCAAGAAACCACCAACCTTGAAGCGGAATGGCATAGTCGATAAAATAGACCAGGAAAATTAAGTAGGCCACAATAATGGCGAGACCCGATAAGCGATCGGCAAAAATGGCGCCCAACAGTTTTTTCACCGGTGCTTTGAGGTATTGATTGAGCAGATAAACCTTAAACCCGTCGCCCCCAACGCCGCCGGGGAGAAAAAGATTGTAGAAAAGCCCCAGCCAGTAAAGCCGCAAATTCGTCTTTTGGGAAATGAGCACCGGCACACGCCTGAAAAGCACATTCAACCGGTACGAAGCAGCCACCTGCGACACTGCATACACAACCAACGCTCCCAGCAGCCAGCGCCAATCGGCATTTTTAAGGGCATCCCCTATCTGGGCAATATCTATTTTGGAAACAACGTACCAGATGATGGCACCACTGAACAATATCTTGCCGGCCACCTTTAAAACACGAAGGGTCTGCTTTTTTCCCATCAAAACGTTATCTTTTCGTTTATTTTGGGGCTAAAATTAGCATTTCATCGTTACATCCACATCATTTGAGCCAGCTCATCCTCAAAAAAGAAACTCTCATCGCCGAATGCAGGCTCCAGGTCGTCCATCCACATAGCACCGGGGTTGTATTTGGCGAAAAAGGGCACACCCACCCATTGAGGGTTGCGCCCCTGGATAAACTCAAGAACAAACACCTTTTCTTTCTGGACCCGGGTTACGCCCACCACGCGAACTTTTCCCGGTGTACACGACATGCTGGGCCCGCGCACCGTGCGCGCAAGACCACTCACCTGGGTATAGGCCCTTCGGTATATCTCCCAGGCTCGATTCAGGGTAACGCCAAAATAGGCTTGTGCCCCGGTGTCGCGCGCAATAAACATATAGTAAGGCACCATGCCCATCTTCACCTGTTTACGCCAAAGCCGGGCCCATAAATCCCCTTTGGCATTGATGTGATTCAACAAGGGAGACTGGGTACGTATTTGGGCCCCCGTGGAACGGATTCTGGAAACTGCTTTAGCCACCGCCCGGGTACTCAACTCCCTGGGATGGTTGATGTGCGCCATAAACGACAGGTTCTTGCCCGCTGCAATTACCTTCTCGAACACACGCAACAGCTCATCGGCATCTTTATCGGTAAGAAAGCGGTAGGGCCAAAAGGACAAAGCCTTGCTGCCTATTCGAATATTTTTAAGCTGCGGCAACTCTTCACTTAACAGCCGGGTGATATATGCATCTAAAATGGAAGCTTTCATCACCATAGGGTCGCCGCCGGTGATTAAGATATCGGTGATCTGCGGATTTATTTTAAGATACGCCACCACCTCATCCATCTCATTCATCGCAAACCTCTGTTCCCTGTTGCCGGTAAATTGGGGCCAGCGAAAACAAAAAGTACAATAGGCATGGCACGACTGCCCCTGGGAAGGAAAAAACAGGATGGTTTCGTGGTACTTATGCTGAAGTCCCATGAGTTTACGCCCGCGAAGCATAGGTACATTATGACTTTGACCGGCAGGATTGGGATTTAGTTTGTGACGTATGGCATCGGCCGTTTGCCTGATCCTTATTTTATCCCGACCCTCATCGAGTACCGAAGCCATCCAGTCAAAGTCATCGCTTTTCAACATCTTCCGCTGAGGAAAGTTGAGAATAAACATCGGGTCTTCATGAAAATTGTCCCAATCGATGAGTTCATTCACTACGTAATTATTGGTTTTAAAAGGCAATACATGTCCCACCACATCCACGTTCCTGATATATTGAAGGCTAAGCTTATCAATCTGCGGAATCTGCCTGTAATTATGCAATGAATAAACCTGGTACTTCATGGGTTGCTTAATGTTTGTCTATATCTCCAACAATGCTTCTTCCACTGCTTTCTGAAGTCTCGATCTCAGTTCCGGCAGCTCCGCTCCCGAAAATCCAATCAGGTAATTGTTCACCTGTTTGAGATAGATGGTACCATTAAAAGGATCTTCGATACGATAGCCGTTGGGTGATTCACCCTTTTCACTTTGAGCAAATGCCTGATACTCTTTAATAAGCTTTTCGATGGCCTGTGGCGTTTCCCGTTCAATCACGAACAGCTCTATCTCACTATCGCCCTCTTTATAAGCGGCACGGTAGGCACTCCCCAATAATTCGAGCCCCATAAAGGTGTTGGAAACGTATTGCCTTGAATTGGAAACCAACCCTTCAGCAGGCATGGCACGAACAACCCGAGGCAATTGCGGCTCACCACACAACCGGGGAGCCAGTTGACGGGCAGTTGTCAACAACACACCACTGCCAGCCTCCGGCTCGCGATAGGCGCGCATCTTAACGTACCAGGGCCCGGTAAAGAAGTTCAGGATTTCCTCTTCGTAGTAACCCTCGGCGCCAATATTATTCACAGCTATTTCGGGTGGACGCTCCATACTGTATATCCCGTAAGCATGCACGGGATCGCCATGATGGTAGGCCTCAACGGCCATCTCGGCATCGCCTTTGGCATAACGCACCACATAGAGCTTTTCAAAACCATAGCTATAATAGAACTCAGCCGCCCCGTTGATGTGGCTAAAAAGGTTACTGCGGTCAAAGGTCTCTACTTCTCCATCCTGCGACCAGCCTGAAATTTCGGGAGGTGTAAAGCTCTGCGCATAAGCCATCATGGGCAATAACAGCAATAAGGATAAAAATTTATACTTCATGGGATTAAATTTATGGAGCTAGGTA
>JACDJB010001854.1_pt1 | contig 16361 bp, 11 predicted proteins | sample 7454121 | NCBI WGS metagenome assembly JACDJB01 (sample SAMN14253290, study PRJNA609438) | sludge metagenome | isolation source: sludge after 25d culture with pyrite | collected 2018-12-20 | reverse complement strand
GTCGATCGTTATCGGCTGCAAGCGCCCTGGAATGCGCCTACTCCTGTCCTGCTTCGGCTCGACGCCGGTCTATACGACTATGACAGCAAGATGGGCTACCCCAGCCAACTGGCGTCCGGCGCCCGGCCCTCGCCCGGTCTGACCACCCTTCGTTTGCTCCCTGAGAAGCCGCCGCAAACACCGTCCATTCCCAACCCGACAGCTTTCACCTTCGACGACCGCGTCGCCTTGCTCGGTTACGATCTGCCGGGGGAGTCATACCACCCAGGTCAAACGCTCGATCTTGACCTCTTCTTGCAGGCGACCAAGCCCGTTGGCGAAGATCTGCAGGTCTTCGTCCACTTGCTGGACGCTGCCGGAGAGCGGGTGGCGGGCTTTGATGGGCCCGCCGGGGGGCCCTGGTGGCCCACCAGCGCCTGGGAACCAGCCCAAGTCGTTGTCGATCGTTACCCTCTGCCCGTACCCGCAGATTTGCCGCCTGGCGCCTATACGCTGGCGGTTGGCCTCTACCGGCTGGCAAACCTGGAGCGCATCCCCGTGACGGGTCCTTCCGGCCAGACGGCTGACCGGCTGGCGGAGGCCGCTCTATTGACGAGGATCGAGATCAGGCCGTAGAATAACACCGTGCTGCAAACGACTTATCTCCGTTTCCAATCGCTGCTCATCGACCCCGATCCGCGACGCCAACGCCGGGCCATCGTGGGTTTGCTGGCTGCAAGTGGCCTACTCATTGGCCTGCTCATTGGCCTGCTAGGGCCATTCATCACGTCTGGGCTGGCGATTGCCTTGGTTGCGGCCTGGCTTGTGGTGCGTAGCCCGCTCTGGGGTCTGGTTGGCGTGATCGCCATCAGCACTGTCCTACCCTTTGCCACTTTGCCGTTCAAGATTGGCTTCACCCCCAGTTTCCTCGATCTGGCCGTCTTTGCCACGTTTGCCGTGTGGGCCTTCAAGTATGTCACCCGCGAGGAGAACCGCCTGGAGACTTCGGCGCTCGGCCCGGTCGTGGCGCTCTTCCTGGCCATGGCGGCCATTACCTTCGCCCTGGGTTTGCAGCATTCCCGACCTACTGCGAACAACCTGCGTCAATTCCTGGAGATGGTGGTTAGTATCACCCTCTTCTTTGTTGTTATCAATACGGTGCGAACACGGCAGCAACTGATTTTCCTGTCGCGCGCGCTGATGATTGGTGGGGCGGCTGCGGCGGCATTCGGCATGTTGTTCTATCTGATCCCGCGTGATGCTACGGTGTGGATGCTCGACCGCCTGGCAAGGCTGGGCTATCCGGGCGGAGCTGGCGCTCTTCGTTTCGTCAATGACGATCCCGAAGGTCTCATGCGCGCCATTGGCACCAGCGTCGATCCCAACGTATTGGGCGGGCTGATGATCCTGGTAGGCGCCTTCACTCTGCCGCAGTTCTTTACGGCTCACCCTATCTTCCCCCGCCGTTGGATAACGCTCATGCTTGCGCTGGAGGTGGGCTGTCTGTATTTCACCATCTCGCGCGGGTCGATGCTTGGTTTCGTTCTGGGCGCTTGTGTCATCGGCGCTGCTCGCTACCGCAAACTGCTCGTCCTGGTCTTTATCGGCGGCGTTCTGCTGTTCCTGCTGCCCTTCACCCAGGATTATGTCCAGAATCTGCTGGCGGGCCTTGCCGGACAAGATCGATCCACCCAGATGCGTTTTGGCGAATATCGCGACGCTTTTGCCTTGATCAGCCGTTACCCGGTTTTCGGCGTAGGCTTCACCGGCACACCCGAAATCAGCCTGTACATCGGCGTCTCATCGCTCTACTTGCTGATGGCCGAGACGATGGGGCTGGTCGGTGTGATCATCTTCCTGACCATCATGCTGCTTTTCCTTAACGCCCTTGTCGGTGGGCTGCGCCGTTATCCCGACCCGCTGATCGAGTCGCTATTGTTGGGTGTTCTCGCGGCGATGGTCGGGCTGCTTGTAGCCGGCGTCCTCGATCATTATCTTTTCAACCTGACTTACCCGCATATGACCTCACTGCTCTGGCTTCTGGTCGGGCTGGGTATGGTCGCAGTACGACAGACGCAAGAAGCGCCCACGTCCTGATTCTCTGCTCACACCAGTCGTCACGCTGTGCATCTTTTATTTCTCCACCTTTCTGACCCACATTTCCAGGAGGAATCTCATGTCCAACGGCCCCCTAACCATCGAGCATCAAGCACTCAAGCGCTGTGATATTTTTCGCGTCGGTGGACGCATTGACAGCGAGGCGGCGCCCAACTTCGAGCACGAACTGCGCTCTGTCCTCGGTGCAGGGCGCTACAACATCGTTCTCAATCTGAGTGGGGTCGATTACACGAGCTCGGCGGCGCTGCGCGTCCTCATCAACACGGCCAAGGAATGCCGCCGCCCTGGTCGCGGCGATGTGCGACTGGCCGAATTGAATGAGCGGGTTGAACAGGTGCTCGATCTGGCCGGTCTCAAAGATCTGTTCCAGATTTTCAAGACGGAAACTGAAGCGGTCGGAAGTTTCTGACGCGGGAGCGGCATGGCGCCGGAAATCCACGAGCTTCGCGTCGACGCCAGTTCCTCCTCTGTACCGGTCGTGACCGAGTTCATGGCCGGTTGCTGCCGTGTGTTCGGCGTCGATGATGATGCCAGTTTTGCCATCCAGTTGGCCGTTGACGAGGCGACCACCAATATCGTTCAGCATGCCTACAAGGGCAAGCAAGGTCCATTACGACTGCGCTGCTGGGTCGACCAGCACGACGTCTTCATCGAGTTGCGCGATCAGGGGAAACGCTTCCTGCCCGAGGAGGTGCAGCCGCCCACACTCACCGGGCCTTTGAGCGCGCGGCGCATCGGCGGGCTGGGGCTGCACTTCATGCGCCAGCTCATGGATGAAGTGCAGTTCAGCATCGATGATACAGGTAACCGGGTGCTCATGATCAAGCGCGATGTGGCGCCATGAACGGGTCAGATGGTTTTGAGCAGCCGCTGGCGCCGCTGGTGGGTCTCCAGACTGCCAGCCAGATTCTGGCGCGGGTGCGGATGGATGAAGAGGAGATTCTTACGCACTTGCAGGAGCAAGTCAGGAGTCTCCTGCCCCCCAGCCGCGTTCATGTCCTCCTTTTCTTCGGCGATGAAGCCCGGCTCTATGCGTGGAACCGGCACGGCGAAGCCTTTCCGCCCAGCTATTTCGATACACCTGCCGGCCAGGGCATTGCCGGTTGGATGCGGGAGACCAAAGAGTCTCTGTTGGTCGGCGACTTCCAGCGCGATTGGGAGCACCTGCCCGCCAGACCCACCTACCACAACCCGGATCCGCCGCGCTCGGCCATCTTCGTACCGCTGGTGGTGGGCGATGAAGCCCTGGGCACGCTGTCAGTGCGCAGCAATGACCCGGATGTTTATTCGCCCGATCATCTCTGGCAGCTCAAGATTCTGGGCAATCAGGCCGCTGCCGCGATTCAGGCCGGGCGCCTGCTGCGCAGCGAACAATGGCGCGCCAGCCAACTTCAGACGTTGGCTGCCATCACACGCTCGGTCGTGTCCATCCTCAACCTGGATGAGCTTCTCAGTCACACTGTAGATGTCATTCAGGAGGCCCTGAACTACTACCACGTTCAGATCTTTGTGATCGAACCCGACGCCGACCGTGCTGTATTTCGCGCCTCCAGCGGACGCGAGACCCATGAGCGCTGGCTGAAGATGGGGCGCACCATTCGCATTGGCAACGAAGGTATGATCGGATGGGTGGCCGAGCACGGTGAGCCTTTGGTAGCGCCGGATGTTTCTGTCGATCCCTTGTACATCCCCGACGATCCTCGGCTCCTGCCTGACACCCGCAGCGAGATCGTCATCCCCCTCAAACTTGAAAGCGACATTCTGGGCGTGCTGGATGTTCAGAGCGACCAGCCAAATGCTTTCGGTCCAGACGACCTTTTCATTCTGACGGCGTTAGCGGATACCGTAGCCCTCGCCATCGCCAATGCCCGGCTCTACGCCCGCGTCCAAGAAGACGCCTGGATCACTGTAGCATTGTTGAGTGTGGCCGAAGCCACAAACCGGCTGACCGAGCTCAACGAAGTGACAGAGACTATCGTCCGTATTACTCCTCTGCTCACTGGCGTTGTGGCCGCCGCTATCTGGCTCCGCGGGGCCGTTGCTGGCGCTACCGGCGGGGCCGTTGCTGGCGCTACCGGCGGGGCCGCCAGCGCCACTGCGCCCGATGCCTATTACGCTGCGGCGCAGTGGGGTATCTACGAGGAGACGGTTCGTCTTTTCTTCAAGACCCCACTCACGTTGGCCGAGAACCCAGCGCTTTTGCGGATCGAGGCCGAACTGTCCCCGCTCGTGCTGCGCCAACCACTCTTGGACGAACTGTTGGCCCCGATAGTGGCCCAAACCCTGCTGGCCGACGCCGTTGTACTCCTTCCCCTACTGGCCAAAGGCCAACCCATTGGCATCCTGGCTGTCAGCATCGGTGAAAGCGCAGGCCCTCCCAGCGAAACCCGCATCCCCCTGCTCAAGGGCATTGCTGACCAGGCGGCCTCTGCAATCCAGAACGCCCAACTCATCGTTGCTCAACGCGAGGAAGCCTGGGTAAGTACGGCGTTGTTGCAGGTCGCCGAGGCTGTGGGACGGGCGCGCGACCTGGCCGAAACCCTGGATGTGGTCGCCCGTCTGACGGCCGTGCTGTCGGGTCTTGACCGCTGCACCATTCTGCTACGTCGTTCGGTGATTGGTGGGCGCGGTGAGGCAGAGGCTCGCGACGCCGCCGAGGATTTTGTGGTTGCCATCAGCCATTCCTTGAGCCGCGGACTGCCTCCCTTTTCCCCTTCGCAGTCTTTGCACCCTGCCCGCGTGCCATTGCTGGCCCGCCTGCTTATCGAGCAAATGCCTATCGTGCTCACCGATCTGAGCCAGAGCGATCTTGTTCCCGCTGATCTGGCGGCGGAACTGGCCACGGCAGCGCTGGTGGCTGTGCCGTTGGTCACCAGCAGCGATATGGTTGGCGTCCTCATCGTGGATGAGACTGCCAGGCAGAAGACCCATAGCCTGCGGCTATTGGATATCCTTGGTGGCATTGCCAACCAGGCGGCTGTGGCCACCGAACGCGCCCGCCTGCGGCAAGCCGAGATCACCCAGCAGCGGCTGTCTACCGAATTGGCCGTGGCGCACGATATCCAACGCGGCTTCCTGCCCGAATCGCTGCCGCAGGCTCCAGGTTACGACATCGCAGCGCTCTGGGAGCCAGCCCGGCAGATCGGCGGTGATTTCTACGATGTGATCCCGCTGCCGGCGGGCCGCCTGGGGCTGGTGGTGGCGGATGTCGCTGATAAAGGCATCCCGGCGGCCCTGTATATGGCCCTTTCGCGCACCACCATGCGCCTGGTGGTGGCCGAGCGCGGCAGCCGCAAGCGCCGCGATGTGCCCATCGTCAGCCCCGCCGACGCCTTACAGCGTGTCAATGCTGCTATCCTGGCCACGAGCTATTCGGATATGTTCGTGACCATTTACTATGCGCTGCTGGACCCTGGTACCCACCAGGTGATCTATGCTTCGGGGGGCCATGGCCTGGCGCTGCACGCCCATGCCGGCGGGACGACCTTTCTGCGTGGTCGCGGCAGCGCCTTGGGCATCTTCGACGCCGTTCATATCGCCGAAGAGTCCGTCGCCCTGGCCCCCGGCGACTACCTTATTCTCTATACTGACGGCATTACCGATGCCGTCAACTCCGCCTTCGACGATTTTGGAGAAGATCGTTTGGTCGAATGCGTCTGCCAGCATTTCGGCGCCACGGCCAGGGCGATGCTGGACCAGATTCTGGAAGCTGTCCACACGTGGGAAGCAGGCGCTCCACCCTTCGATGACCTGACGCTGTTGGTGGTGCGTCGCGACCCAGCCTGATCAACGTTTGGCAGCTTCCGCCAGCACCTTGCGCACACGCGCTGCCTGGGACTTGGTGAGATGTGGCAGGCGACCTTCGAGCGCTTGGATGAAGGCTTGTTTGTTGTCAGCGGCGATGGCGGCAAGCGAATGCTCCGCGTGCTGCGCTACATCCTTGGGCCGGCATGTCACCAGGTGTTTGAGCAGATAGGCGATGATGTCATCGCGATGGGTAGTCTGCTGGGCAGCAACCTGGGCCAGGGTCTTGACCCCATTATCGACCGTAATCACCGGCCCCTGGTCGATGGCCTTGATCAAGGGGCCGAGATGAGCGTCTATCTCAGCGGCTTTGATCGCGGCCACCGTCGATAGGGCGATCATACCTCCCCAGGCCAGTCGGTTATTTTTGCCGTAGGCAAGGCGCAGGAAGTCATCGGCATAGCCGGCGATGAGGGCTGGGTTCAAATAGCCGATTTCGTACAGAACCTTGATGCAATCACTCTGAATGGCTGGATCTCGGTTCCAGAGATTCCCGGCGATCTCCTGAATGCCGGCCTCATCCGACGCCTGTACCAACTCTCGAGCCAGTTCCTGGTTGGGAGCTTCATCCCGGCGGCCTTGGAAATGGGCGATCTTGCTCAAGGCGTTCATCAAATTGGAACTCTTGCTACAAGACCCTAAAGGTTTTCAAAACCTTTAGGGTCTTGTTCATATCGCATGTACTGTTCCATCGCAGTATCCGCAAACGGCTTGTCGCTGCGACGGTAGATTGCCGCCAGCTTCTCCATGTCCAGAGGAATGCGCCGAAATTCAAGGCCAATCATCATGCCATTGGCGGTCAGGATGGCATATTCTGCCCACGGATCAAGATAACCCCTGTCGCCCGTTTGCTCATGGTTGTATGCCACACCGACGCTACCGGGGTTGAAGAAGAAGTTCTGGCTGTTGCGCAGCCGGCGAACGAACTGTAGGTGCGTGTGTCCACCAGTGCAGATATTTCCGGCGTAAGGTTTGAGTATTTCCTGGAATTCATCCTCGGGCGTAGAGGGGAGGATGAACTGATCAAAGGATGTTGGCGAACCGTGAAAGCATAGCAGGGTGCAGCCCGCACCAAGCGGGATCGTGATCGCCGGTTGGAACGATCGCATGAACGAGCGATCATCCGCCGACAATTTGCTCAGCGACCACTCACGCCCCAGATTGAGGCTCTGCCTGCGATCCTCTGAGACGAGATGGGCGTCAGTCTCCACGCCCGATAGCAGCCAGGCATCCGAGTTGCCCATAACGGTGGGGATTTCAAGTTCACGCAAACGCTGAACCATTTCCGCCGGCTGCGGTCCGCCCTGGATGGCGTCGCCAAGGCAAACCATCCCGTCAACAGACTGTCTCCTCACGTCCTCATACATGGCGTCGAAGGCGAGACAGTTACCGTGGGTGTCGGAAAAGACTGCAATTCTCATCGAGCACTCCAGTTCACTACGGCCACCGGTGAATGCGATCCTACCCGCCACGTCCGTTGCTGGTAGGGCCGCCCACCATGCCGTAACCCAATTCCATGACTCGCCGCAGGAAAGCGTGCTCGCGCGAACTGGGGATGAGCAGGGTGCGTTCATCCATCAGGCGGCTGTAGCGGCGCAGTTCAGGATCGTTCAGAATGGTATCGCGCACCTCGTTGTTGCGCACTTGAATCGTAAGCATGGTGCGGCCCTTACGCAGGGCGGTGGTGTCAGCTTCGGCCTGTTCCAGCCAGTCCTCGATCAGCGGGGCGAGGGGGCCGTCGTGGCGGGCCTGCAGCAACTCACGGCGCTCTTTCAGTGTGCCTTCGTCTTGCTGGGCAGCCAGCCATGCTGCTTTGTTCAGTTCGTAGGCTGGGGCTGCACCGGACTTCGTGCCCAAAAGCGGCAGGATCTGAGACTGGTAGGCAAGAACTTTCTCACGCGATGGCCGGAAGATGTAGCTTTCGTCGATGTAGAAGAAGGGCGCCGTACAACTGCGGGGCATGGTGTAGCGTTTGGTATGCCCAAAGAGATAGGCGCCGAGATCATTGATGCGAAAGTAGGTTGTGCCGTCGTAACGCGTGTAAGGGTGGGCGGGCCGCTGCCAGCTTTCGGTAGGGGTTTCCAGTAGGGGTGGGGCGTGTTGGGGCTCGGTATAGGCGATGTCGATGGCGCCGATGCTCGCCAGCGTCTCGCAGAGGACGGCCAACACGTAGGCGCCTTTGACTGCACGCCAGGGATCGCGCAGATCGCTGATTTCCAGTTTGCGCCCGCCGCTATCGTCGATGGCTGTCAGTTCCGCCTCGCGGTCGATGCTGAAATCGAATTGCCAGAGCTTGACTGCCTTGAAGAAGTCCTCGATGCTAAGCCAGACATTGGCTGGCGCCCATGAGAGCGCCTCCAGGATCTTGTCACGCCGCCGAGGCGGGTCGGTGCGCGGGACTTCCAGCGGTCCGGTTTTCCGCTGGGCGCCGCGCAAGTGTGTGAGTCGTTCAATCTCATCGAAAAGTTCGGACTTGGTCCAAGTTTCCAGGGCGTCAAGGAGCAGGTCCGAACTGGGGCGGGTCAACCATTCCCAGCCCAATGGCTTGAGCTGAACCTGATAGTTGAAGCCGATGCGCGCGCCCAGCTCCGCCAGACCGCTGCCCAAAAGGAAACGCACCAAACCCACTGGACGAATGGTCTCATTGAGGTCTTGGCCAGGGGCTAGTGCAAAGAAATCGCCTTCTGCCAGATTCTCCAGGATGAGCTGGGTCGAATCGAAGGTAGGCAGCACACGCTCGTTCACCTGGATGCGCCCCTGCCCGATCAATGCAACGATAGCAAGCAAGTCCTGCAAACCGATTTCAGCCCCAGGGCTGCGCTCGAAGCCAAAAGCCTCGTAACGAGGAGGAGGTTCGGGTTGGACGGGAATCTTCCAGGGTTCGGGCTTCGGTGCAACAACCCGCAGCAATGGATAGATTTCGCTCAGGATCGTCTGGTTCTCGTCCAGAAAAAGATCGAGTCCAGTGGGTTTGTAGCCGCTCCAATAGCGCTGCGGCTGCGCCGGAACCACGCCATAGCGCAACTGGATGGTATCAGGCTGGTAGACCCCGCCGGTCACGTGCACCGTCAGGCTCAGACTCTGCTGGGTGATGGGGTCAAGCCGCTCCCACAGTTTGCGCAACGTGGCCTTGTTGCTCATCTGGTCGATGAGATAGAAGATGGCCTCATCACGCCGCAGATTGGCGGGGGTGGCGTGGCCGGCGATCTCCAACAGGCCGCGAAGAGGGGCGATATCGAAGCGCGTAAAGTGGCGCAGCAGTTGTTCCTGGATTGCTTTGGCAGCGAGTTCAGTCATGGTTGTTGGTCGGGCGCTGCAAATGCCCAAGTCAGAGCTTGGTCGGTGACAGCTTCATAGATTGGGGTGAGCAACTCGATCAGGTTAACCTGGTCGAACGGGGAGGGGCCCAGTCGTTTGAGTTGGGGCAAGGGGGTGGGGGGAGGGATAAGGTGGAAGACGACATCTTCCAGGCTGGGGCCAATATCCCAGAAGGTGTCGAGGCTATCAGCCAACCGCGGGACGGTAATTTGCCATTGTTGCTCTGGTGCTGCTTCGACATTCTCCCCGGCCATCGTCATCTGTCGTTGTTGACGCAGCATGTCGAGAAGTTGTTCCTTACTGCGGCCGCGCAACAGGAAGAGTAAGAACGGGTCTTCATCAAAACGATCGGCCAGGGCATAATAGACACCGGCGGTATGCTTGCAGGGAGCTTCCCAATCGGGACAGGAGCATGTCGCCTGTAACTCGGCTGCCTCAGGGAAGAGGGGGGCCTCTGCTTCAGCGAAAACATCCATCACCTCGGGCGGTAGTTCTCCACCCAGTAGTCTGGCGCTGTAAAGTGCACGGGTGGCCAATTGGGCAACGACGCGTGACCAGGTGGCGTCATCGAGCAGGGGAATCTGGAGGCGCACCCGGAAGGTCTGCCCGCCGTCTTTGACGTTGGCAGCGACCTCGCCCGGCTTAATCTCGACATTGCGTATACTCCGGCGGTCGGCAAACTGCTGCCCACGGCGCATGCGACCAGGATGGGAAAAACTGGCCAGGGCGTCGAGCCAGGCGGTGGACCAGGAGGTTGTGGTCATATACGCTCCTTGGTCAGACTGACAAGTTCGGCTAACTCATCGAAGGAGAGTTCTGTCAGCCAGTCTTCCTCACGACCAGATATGATGCGGTCAGCCCGGCCTTGCTTACGCTCGATCATCTCATCGATGCCTTCTTCCAGGGTACCAGCGGTGATGAATTTGTGCGTCTGGACATTGCGGGTCTGGCCGATGCGATAAATGCGGTCGCTGGCCTGGTCTTCAACCGCCGGATTCCACCAGCGGTCGTAATGAAAGACGTGGTTGGCGGCGGTCAGATTCAAGCCCAAGCCGCCAGCCTTGAGTGTAAGGATGAAAATGTGCGGAGCATGTGAGTCTTCCTGGAAGTTGGTCACCATCTGCTGGCGTTGCTTGAGGGGGACGCCGCCATGCAGATAGAAGACCGGGCGGTCGAATTGCTGCTGCAAATGCCGGGCCAGGAGATGACCGGTCTCGGCAAACTGGGTATAAACCAGGGCGCGGTCGCCAACGCTTAACACTTCGTCCAGCATTTCAGTCAGACGATCAAGTTTGCCGCTGCGCCGTTCCAGGGATTCGGTCGGCTGAAATCTGGCCGTGATAGGGTCGGGCGCCAGATATTGCGTAGGATGGTTGAGGATCTGCTTCAGGCGTGTGAGCAAATTGAAGATATGGAGACGTCGCGCCCGGCCGTGAAGATCGCGCACGCGTGGCAGCCCTTCGGCCACGACTGTCTGATAAAGTTCGGCCTGTTCATCGGTCAAGGTGCAGTATACCTTCATGTCCAGCCGCTCGGGCAGGTCCTGAATAACATTGGGATCTGTCTTCAGGCGTCGGAGAACGAAAGGACGGATCATCCGTTGCAGGCGGGCGGTGGCAGCGGGATCCTGATAGCGCTCAATTGGATAGGCAAAGTGCTTGCGAAAGCTGCTCAGACTGCCCAGATAGCCCTTGTTCAGGAAGTTGAAGATCGACCACAGCTCAGTGAGTTGGTTCTCGATAGGCGTTCCAGTCAACGCCAGGCGAAACGCGGCTGGAAAGCGCTCGATGGCCTGAGTCACCTGAATATCAGGGTTCTTGATCTTCTGCGCCTCATCCAGAATGAGACCGTGCCAGCGATAATTCTCGAACAGCTCGGCATCGCGACGGGCCAGGGTGTAGCTGGTGAGCACCAGATCATAGTGCATGACGATGGCGGCAAAGGTTTCGTTACGGGGCCGGTCGGAGCCATAATGGACAAAGACACGCAGATTCGGCGCAAAACGACGAATCTCACGGCGCCAGTTGCCCAACAATGAGGTTGGGGCAATAAGCAGAGTAGGGCCGGGCAGCACGCCGCGTTCCTTTTGCTCTTGCAGGAGCAGGCCAATGGCCTGAACAGACTTGCCCAGGCCCATATCATCTGCCAGGCAGGCGCTCAAACCCAGCTGCCGGTGCATTCGCAGCCAGGCGACGCCAAAACGCTGGTAAGGACGCAACACGCCATTCAAGCCATCGGGTTGTGGCGCCAGGCGAAGGCTCTCATCGCCTTCGGTCAGTTGGCGAATAAGTCCCGGTAACCAGCCATCGATGGAGCGCTGAAGCACGGGCAGGCCGGCGATCTTGATCTTGTCATCGAGGCCCAGGGCTGCGCGCAGGGCTTGCTGTAAGTTAATCCGTCCTTCGAAGCTCTGGCGCTCCCAAAAGCGCGTGGCGGCCTCGATCTGTTCCGGGTCGAGCCGCAGCCACTGCCCATCCCTTTGTACAAGCGGCGAACGCAGGGCCACCAGGTCGGCAAAAGCCTGGCGGGTCAGGGCAGCGCCGCCAAGGATCAACTCCCAACGGTACGAAATGGGCCGGTCGGCGCTGGTCAGGTCGTTGACCACATTGGGAGGCTGAGGGCCAAGGGGCGTCAGATAGTGGGCCAGCCCCAGCGTGGCGCCGGCTGCCTCCCACCAGTGCGGCAAGAGCAGGCTGAAGCCGCTTTGGTGGAGCAACGGCGCCGCCTCGCGCAGGAACGTGTAGACTTCGGTTGTGCTCAGATCGACGTGGGTTGGCGCCGGAGCCTGCAGGCTGCGGGTGATAGGGGGAAAGATGGAGGCTGCTCGCCCCAGGCCGGCCAGGAGCAATTCCTGCGGCCGGTCGAAGCGGCGTTGTTGATAGACAAGGCTCTCGATGGGGGCTTGCCAGACAAGCTCGGCAGGGGCCAGGACATCAGTAGCATCGCGCGCCTGCAGCAAATACTCAAGCTTCCAACCGCCTTCGGGGACGTACCAAGGGCTGGCAGTGCGAGGCTGAACGCTGATAGGCGGCGGGACAAGGCGCAAGGCGACAGCAAAACCGGCGTTGCTGATGGGCGCCAGATTGCGCTGCCATGCTCTCAGTTCAGCAGCAAAGCGTTCGAGAGAGCCGTCAGATGAATCCAGTAGTGTATCGGGTAGAACCAGGCTTTGCAGCCACGTGGACATCACATCGCGCCTGGCCAGGTAACCCAGGCGGTGGGGTGCGGCTAGCCCCCAGGTACGGATGAGATGATCAGCCAGATAGCAGACGAAATCGTGCAGCAGTTCCGCTGGAGAAGGCTCGATACCCGGCTGTCTGAGCTCAGCCCGGCAGATGGGTGGCATGGCTGCAGCGATGGTCGCCAGATCAGTCTCCAGCCGGGCGCCTTCGAGCACTGGACGCCACATGGCGTGGTATTTCGTGTTGGACTCGCCAGATACTGTCAGTGTGGGGATGAATTGCTGTTGGGCCAGGATTGAAAGGACGAATCCGAAGGCCTTGTGCCAGTAGCGAAGATCGACGCCGCAGGTGAAGTGTTCGGGCCACTGTCTGTCATCCAGGGCGCCGAGCAGGTTCGTCGCCAGGGTCATGGGTAGCCGCACGGCAGGGATTTCCCACGGCGCCAGGAAAGGTGCGTCACGATCGATATCCCAATTGTGCGCTAAATCGTTGCTGGGCAGAGGCCCAGTGCGCGTCGTTGGCAGATGAAGAACAAGCACACGCTGGCCCATGTTATTGGCGCCAGGGGCAATGACATCCATGACGCTGCGCAGATCGCGCACAGCAAAGGGATGCGGGCGTGGGTGATTGGGCAGCGCCCCACGGCGGCGGATAGGGGCCGACGCTTCGCTCGTCTCTGCCCAAGCCCAGAAGTAGGGTTCTTGGTCTGCGCCAGCGGGGGGACGCCAGTGTAAATGCAGGACCAGATGCATGGTTGCGTTCAGGTAATGAGTAAGGAGATGCCTCTCGAAACCAGTGTAAGACCGGTCTTCGAGCCGTTGTCGTCCCGCTGGCGGCCCCTCAAGCACGCAGACCCAAGTGGGCTGCTGACAGTAGACCGGCCAGGATTGGTTGTGACCGCGTAAGCCGCTCCGTCAAGAACTGCTTCTGGCGCCCAGGTGCAGAACATCACCGCCGGCATCGTCATGCAAAATCCGGCTTTATCCGCAACTTACTTTGCTGTCATTCGACGACGTTATAACTGACGTTGCGTCACACGGTATGCAGTCACCACCCCTATTATGGTCTAAGTTCTGTATTTGTCCAAATTCTGTGAGACGAGGCACGAGACCGGCCGAACAAGCCGGCGGTCGCGTACTACCAGGCGACCGCCGGCCTGTTGTAATCGATTAGTTGCTTGCAGCCGTCAGTGAGTTGATCATAGAAGCGAGCAGCCCAGCAAACAGAATGGCGAGAAGGCTGACGATTAGGATCAACAGGATGTAGGGCAAGAGCACAGCCAGAATTGAACGCCCCTGGCTAAGACCATGACTGACCTGGACGGCCTTGTACTGGATTACCAGCCCCCAGATTCCAGCGGTCAGAGCCAGCAGGCCACCCAGGCAGGGAACGAAGCTGAGGATGTTGAGCAGCTGCGGGATCACGGAGAGAGACGATGCCGCCAGATAGGAGACCAGACTCGCGCGACCTCCCAGCAGGCGGGCAAACAGCATGATCCAGATGGAAATCGCCAGCCATGAAGCCATCAGGCCGAAAGGCGACGATAACCATCCGCCGATCCAGGTGAGGAAACTGCTGACGAATGAAGGCAGCGGCGCTGGAACGGCCACAAGGCGAAGGATATAGGGTCGCCAGGTTTCAATGCTGCTCTTGATGAGATCGAAGACTTCCTGGCTTTCAGGCGGCATCTGGCCCGACAGGCTCAGAACCTGGTCCAGACCTTGCTCGAACGAGGAGATTCCCCGCTCCACCTCTTCCTGGGGGCTGCGGAAAAGACCCGGGACGCCAATCAGGGCTTGGGCAGCGCCGATGATCAGACCAACGACGAGGACGAGGAACAAGGCTGAACGCAGGGATGGTTGGGCAGCCAGGCGTTGATACGGTTCGGGCTTGAGGACCACGGCGTCGCCAGCGTTTCGTAGCCAGGCCGAGACCGGGGATACAGTGGAATCAGCAGGAGGGAGGGAAGCGCTCATTGGACGATACCTCCGATGGCGGCGGCGGCGATGGGAATGATGAGCAAGCCCAGGGCAGCGAAGAGGAGCCAGAGAACGACGGTGGGAGCCAGTGTTGCCGTGAGGGCGCGCCCCCAACCGAGGTTGATATGAACGCGACGAACGGCGATGTAGCGCGCAAGCAGCGTGAGGATGCCGACGCCGGCGACGGTGAGACCAGGCACGAAGCCAAAGACGCCGAGCAAAGCCGGAGCGGTCGCCAGGGCGGCGGCGCCGAGGGTCTGCCGAGCCTGAGCCTGTCCGCCCAGAACGCGGGCGACGAGATGCGCCACCAGGCCGAACCACAGCCAGCCGATGAGCAGGCTGATTGGGGTGAAGATGAGCGTTCCCAGGGCGGTGGCCGGTTTGGGGGCGACCCAATCCGAGATCTGCCAGCCGAAGTTGTACTGCTCTTCGAAAATGCGAAGCGCCTCAGGATTGTTGCGCATTGCGTCAAACCAAGGCATCGAGCGCAAGGCGTCGAGGATGATAGTTTTGATCTCGCGCAGATCGGGAGTGGTTGCCCAATCGAGCAGACTTCCTAACAACGCTGCCAGACCGAGGATGACGCCGACCAGCACGACCAGAAAGAAGCCATCAACGAAAGGGCGATCATCATCGCCTGCTTCGTCGTAAGCCGCCGACTCCAAGAGAAGGCCGCGCCATAGAAGTTGCAGGTCTTGGCGAAGTTTTTTACCCATAGCACACACTCATGAGTGGAAAGTGATTGGCAATTGGCCGTTGATTGTTGACTGTAGATTCTCTGTTTGCTATCTGAACAGCACCTACGCAAAACGAAATACGCATCAGCGATCGCTATCCTCCTTTTGCCCTGCTATGAGAGCCAGGGCAAGCGCCTCTTCATCTTCAGGCGTGGCGCAGCGGCCATCGAGTCGGGCGGCGCGCACCGTCTGAAGTATGCGGCGATAGATGGGGCCAGGGCGCACACCAAGCGCCTTCAGGCGGTCACCGCTGAGATGAATGGTGACGGGTCGAATCCAACCGATATAGTCATCCAGTCTTTGCCTGAGCACTGGATCATCGGAGAAATGATGGGCGATAAGCAGGGCAGCGTCGCTGAACGGGGCCAGGATGCGGTCTATCTGAGAAGGGGACAGAACAGGGGCGGCCAGTTCAGGCTCCAGAGCAGCAAAACGGAGACCTTCTTCGACCAGGCTGCGGGTGCGTGCGTTGACACGCAGACGGTCGAGCAGGTATCGCTGAACCTCGGCCCCGCAGTGGCGCATCCACAGGCCAAAGTAGAGCTGGTCGACGTCAGCCGGCAGATCAGACAGGCCAGACTCGGCCTGGCGCAAAGCCTGGAATTGGGCATCCAGGGCATGCGGCCAGCCCAACTGAGGGTGCACGTTGACGAGTACGCCGAGCTGATCCAGTCGTCGCAGCGCTCGTTCAGGCTGCTTTTCCTGGAAGATCAATTCGAATTCATGGCGAAGGCGTGAGCCGCTGACGCGCGCAAGCAGATCGACTGCCTCGGCGATAAGCTGCTCGGTGCGGTGATCGATGTGAAAGCCAAAACGCTGCTCGAACCGGGCGGCGCGCAAGATGCGGGTGGGATCCTCGATGAAGCTGAGCGAGTGAAGGACGCGGATGACACCATTCTCCAGGTCTTTCTGGCCGTGGTAGAAGTCCAGCATCTCGCCCCAGTGCGGCCCATCCAGGCGCACGGCCAGGGTGTTGATGGTGAAGTCGCGGCGGTGCAGATCGAGCTTGATGTTAGAGGATTCGACGATCGGTAGGGCGGTGGCTTCCTGGTAGAATTCCGTGCGGGCGGCGGCAAAGTCGAGGCTGGCGGGTGTTCCATCCGCCAGCAGCGAGCCTGCGGCAAAGGCTGCGTCATCCCGAATCCATTTGGCGGTGCCAAAACGTTTGTGGCCTTTCACGCGGCCGCCAAATCGCTGCGCCAGCTTGCGTGCCAGATGGTCGGCTTCGCCTTCGACAACGAGGT